>MAAA01014119.1_pt1 | contig 20416 bp, 19 predicted proteins | sample 1115971 | NCBI WGS metagenome assembly MAAA01 (sample SAMN04961123, study PRJNA320927) | seawater metagenome | isolation source: sample BD02T6 sea water enriched with oil for 6 days | place: USA:Gulf of Mexico | collected 2013-07-27 | reverse complement strand
AAATGAATGTCCATGATTAACCTGATTTAAAGGTATGTATTTAAACCTCTGCTATTGTGATAATGGAAAGGAGAGTCTTAGATGACTAAATCCGAGCTAATAGAGCGCATTACCAGTCGCCATCCGCAATTATCTAATAAGGATATTGAGCTGGCCGTCAAAACCATTCTAGACTCCATGTCCCAGGCATTAAGTCAGGGGGATAGAATTGAAATTCGAGGTTTTGGCAGCTTTTCATTGCACTTTCGAAGCCCAAGATTGGGCAGAAACCCTAAAACAGGTGAGTCAGTTCAATTAAGGGGGAAGTATGTACCTCATTTTAAGCCAGGGAAGGAATTGCGCGAGCAGGTTAATCATCAAAAATTAATGTAGGTATTATTGTATAAGCTTTTGTGTTTGGGTAGAGGCTAGCTTATATGGTGTTGTGCATTTATTTATTTGAAGGTAGGTGGAAAGCCGAGGCGCTTAAGTTGCTTTCTCTGGGTTATGCATGGCTTCTATAGGTCGGGGGTTATTGGTTGTGACGTGCCTCATATGTATCTGGGTCAACTCTAGTCAGTCTCCCTATCTTTTAATCTGTTCTTTTGAAATTACAGTTGTATTCAATTTAAAATAGGCAATAAGTGTAAAATGAGCTCACCGTTACACACTAAAATAATTGGATTTTGCTTTCTAGCGCACCAAGCTCACACTAGGCATCAGCTTCCTATAGCTGCCCACCTGTCATACTTTACCAGTTATAAGGTGGAGTTAATTGTAAGTGCTCAGGTAACACTGGATGATTTGAACAGCTTGCTCCAACAGTACCCAGGGCATAACTGTGTTATTCGGTTTGTTAGGGGTACTAAGATTAAAACCTGGTTGGGGCGCTTAAAGAAGCGCTTATACCCTAACATTAGAAATGTGATTAACAGTAATAAGGCTTTGTTTTTAAGTTATGATGTTTTAGTTACACCTCATTCAAATTTAGATGCCGTATTTAAGCTAGATAAGAAACGCAACATAAAGTATGTGTGTACTTTTCATGGTGCGGGAGATGGGGATATTGGTTTTGATAAAGCATTTGCTAATTTTGATTTACTGTTAACATCAGGCACTAATATAGATAAAAGACTAAGATCGGAAGGGGTTGTACATGATAAAAACACTTCGGCCATAATTGGTTATCCTAAGTATGAATTAGTGAGCGCTGAGAAGAATTCTCTGTTTGATAATAGTAATCCAGTATTTGTTTATAATCCTCATTGGGCCAAAAACTTAACATCTTGGGATCTGTTTGGTTTAAAAATATTGAATTTCTTTGCTAATAACCCCAAGTATAATTTGGTGTTTGCACCTCATATTAAACTTTTTGATGGGCAGATGCCTAGTGGTATAATTAAATATCTGCAATATTCAAATATTATAATTGACATAAGTAGTGATAAGTTAATGGATGCCACCTATACAAAAGGAGCGGATGTGTACATTGGGGATGTAAGTAGTCAGGTTTATGAGTTTTTGTATTTTGATCTTAAGCCTGTGATTTTTTTAAACGCATTCAATAAAAAAGGTTGGGAGAGTAACTTAAGTTTTCAGATGTGGAAAATGGGTGAGGTGGTAAATGAACGTAGGATGTTATCAGCAGCGATAGCATGTGCTGAGAAATCTCATGTTAATTTTACTGACATTCAGCGTGATTTAATTGAGCGAAAGTTTTCTAAAGCGAATGTGCCCCCCGGCTTGATGGGGGCGCAGGCTATTATGCGATTTATGTCTTAGGTCGTGGATGATTTTAACGTTATGGGTTATTTCGAAGTCATCGGTTAGTACTATGATTAAGGGGTGGTCGGCCAATGCGTAAAGTAGCTCCTATTGCATTCGTTATATTTAAGTCCAGTCCTGTTCGCGTGCATAGTTATGTAGATCGTATTTTAAACGTGCTCCAAAGGCATGTTTTACTGCACTGAGTTCTCAATCAGATCATTTTCCTTATATTGAGGTGCTTAGTAGGGGATGACTTGACTCGTTATGAGGCTCTGATAATGAGTTGTTTTGGTATTTAGTGATGAGTGATGGTGATTTATACTCTGGAGTCAACTGTTGACCTTACATCGTGGGCTTACATAAATTAAAAACAGTTGCAATCTATTGAAATATAAGGAATTTATTTTGATAAACAATCACTATCAGAGTATTAATGCGGTAAACTTGTATGCTAAGGAATAAGAATTTTGACATATTGGGTATTGTAAGTGGATTAATATAAGGTCTGTAGTGGGCTTAAGTTTATAGTTGTTCATTTTAATGTGGGTAGATTTCTGAAAAAGAATGATGTAGGGAAGGATAGAGTAGTTGCTTTTGATAACTTATCTATCGATAGAATAGAATATTTAAACTGCGCAAGCGGGGGTATATAAAGAAGTCACTGCACTTTATTGAATTCGATATGGTGACCTGGCCGGCGTGTCCAGCTAAAAATAACGGAAAACTGCATTGGACATATTATTTCTTTTTAAAGTCTTAAATCTGTGTGTAATTTATGTGAAATACTCCAAAACTACTTTGATAGTTATGCTCTAGGTCAGCGGTACAATTTCCAATAGATGGAGGAGGCAGTATTAAGAGCTAGTTTTTCATCCGTCAGTGTAGGTGGGATTCAGAAAAACTAATGGAGGCGGGGTGGAGTGCAAATTTCAGTTAAGACTATTCTATTTGCAGTAAATTGATAGCGAAAATATATATTGTTATTTGAATCTAATTTGATGAGGTAACTTGAAACAGAAATTTTGGACTATAGAGTTTAACCTCGTAGCTCGTATTAATTAACTTAAGCTGGAGATCTAAAAATAAAGAATATAAGTGAATTTCGTGGCGACCAATGAGCGCATATGCTATGTAGGGATAATAAATTACATGCATGTAGTTGACTTAATAAAAGGCCAAGTAAAGGCGGCGCAAGCTTTTGATCGTAAGCTAAAGGAAGTAATTGCCATTAATTTAGGTACTGGTAATGGCCAAAGCGTAATGCAGCTAGTAGATGTATTTTAAAAGCGAAATAAAAAGTAAATACAGTACGAAACAGTGGGGCGCAGAGTAAGCCCGAAAAAGTGTTAGATTGGAAAGCCGAATTAGATATTAATGATATGGCGAAAGACACATGACGCTGGCAAAACAATAATCTAGGTGGTTACAGTTAATTTTTGGATTTGTCGTTATGCCCGTAGGCTTTGGGTGTGCACGTGAATAGATAGTAGGAAGGGTGAAATCACACCTAAGGAAACGTTATGGATTTAGAAAATACCAAAATAGCAATTATTGGCCTTGGTTACGTAGGCCTTCCATTAGCCGTTGAATTCGGTAAAAAATATGAAGTAGTCGGTTTTGATATAAATAAAAACCGTATTAATGAGTTGAAATCAGGCATTGATGCAACTCTAGAGGTCGATAGTGATGAGTTAGCCGAAGCGAAAAAACTTCAATATTCATTTGACCCTGATAAATTGAAAGAGGCTAACTTATATATCGTGACTGTACCTACGCCAATCGATAAGCATAAGCAGCCTGATTTAACGCCATTGATAAAAGCAAGTGAGATGCTGGGTGTCGTCGTTAATAATGGTGATATTATAATTTATGAATCTACGGTGTACCCAGGAGCTACTGAAGAGGAATGTATTCCTGTTATTGAAAAAGTATCAGGGTTAAAGTTTAACGAGGACTTTTATGCGGGTTACTCTCCTGAGCGTATTAATCCTGGTGATAAGGAGCATAGGGTTACTAATATATTAAAAGTAACCTCTGGTTCAACCCCTGAAGTAGCTACGTTTGTAGACGAACTTTATAAGTCCGTTATTACGGCAGGCACTCATAAAGCAAGCTCAATTAAGGTTGCTGAAGCGGCTAAGGTTATTGAGAATACGCAGCGAGATGTAAACATTGCATTAATTAATGAGTTGTCAATTATCTTTAATAAATTGGGTGTAGATACATTGGAAGTCTTAGAGGCAGCTGGCACTAAATGGAATTTCTTGCCCTTTCGTCCTGGGTTGGTAGGAGGGCATTGTATTGGTGTGGACCCTTATTATTTGACTCATAAGGCACAAAGTGTTGGCTATCATCCAGAGATGATACTTGCAGGTCGTAGATTAAATGATCGAATGTCCCAGTATGTGGTGTCTCAGTTGGTGAAGCAGATGCTTAAAAAACGTATCCAAGTGGATAGTGCCAATGTGCTTGTAATGGGTTTGACTTTTAAAGAAAATTGCCCGGACCTACGTAATACTAAGGTGATTGATATTATTGAAGAGCTGAAGGAATATAATATTGATGCTGATGTAGTTGACCCATGGTGTTCTGCAGAAGAGGCAGCTCATGAATATAATCTAAGGCTCAGATCTGAGTACCGTGAGAGCTATTACGATGCGATCATACTGGCAGTGGGACATAATGAATTTATAGAGATGGGTGCAGGGAAAATACATGCTTTAGGTAAAGAAAAGCACGTATTGTACGATCTCAAATACTTATTAAACAAAAATGATGTGGATATGCGTTTATAGCTGTAGTTAGGCTTGAAACGCAATCAGATATGAGGGTTTCAGTGAATAAATACGAAGAGATTAAGAAAAAACTGTTAGTAAAGCCAAGGGTGTGGTTGATAACAGGTGTGGCAGGGTTTATTGGCTCAAATTTACTAGAGGTTTTACTCAAGCTCAATCAAACGGTTGTCGGATTGGATAACTTTGCTACAGGGCATCAGTATAATCTAGATGAGGTACAAGGATTAGTTACTCCAGAACAGTGGAGGCGCTTGCGCTTTATAGAGGGTGATATCCGCGATTACGAAGCTTGTGAGGGTGCAGTAAAAGGAATTGATTATGTGTTACATCAGGCCGCTCTTGGCTCGGTGCCACGTTCAATTGCAGATCCTCTTACAACCAATGCTGCAAATATAACTGGCTTTGTGAATATGCTAACAGCAGCTAAAGAAGAAGGTGTCTCAAGTTTTACTTATGCCGCTAGTAGTTCAACATATGGCGATCATCCGGCACTGCCTAAGGTTGAAGAAAATATTGGCAATCCGTTATCACCTTATGCTGTTACAAAGTATGTAAATGAGCTTTATGCGGGTGTATATGCGAAGACATATGGTTTTAAAACAATAGGTTTACGCTATTTTAATGTGTTTGGAAAGCGGCAGGACCCTAATGGTGCTTATGCTGCGGTAATTCCAAAGTGGACGTCAGCATTAATTCAAAATGAGCATGTTTATATTAATGGCGATGGTAAAACAAGTCGCGACTTTTGCTTTATAGAAAATACAGTGCAAATGAATATATTGGCTGCCACTGCAGAAAATGAAGTTAAAGATGAAGTGTATAATGTGGCTGTTGGTGGGCGTACAACCTTGAATGACTTATTTGGATCAATCAAGTCGGCTTTGGAGCAGAATGGAGTGAGTATTACTACTGAGCCTGCCTATAGGGAGTTTAGAGCTGGAGATGTTCGCCACTCTCAGGCAGATATTTCAAAAGCAGAAAGTAATTTGGGTTACGAGCCTAGATTCGACATATTATCGGGTATATCAAAGGCAATGCCTTGGTATGTTAATAAATTGAAAGATTAAAAAGTTAAAATTAATATCGAGGCTTGGGAGTAGAGTTGTTATGAATGCAGTTTTTGACTATAAAGGATTTGAAAGCAAAGTAGCTGAAATTTCTTCTGGATATCAAAGTGCTTTACCTTTTCCATATGCAATTTTGGATGGCTTATTTGATGAATGCCTTATTGATAAAATTAATGATGAAATAGACAGAAAAACATTCAAAATTGATAAAAGATCTATTGTTGGTGAGGAGGTAAAAGTTAGATCTGACTTTGAAGATAATGAAAGTTTACCTCCAGAAGCTAAAAAAGTATTCGATGTTTTAAACGGTGGAAAATTCCTTAATATTTTAACGAGGCTTACTGGTATTGATGGTTTGATATCAGATCCATATTATGATGGTGGCGGGATAAATATTATTGAGAATCAAGGAACATTAGCTGTCCACGTTGATGGTACCAATCAGCACCGGATGAAAGTTTGCCGCAGAATCAATGCTATTTTATTTATAAATGACAAATGGGATTTGAGCTGGAATGGATATCATGAGCAGTGGGTATTCGTAGACAAGGAAAAAGGCCCATTTGATGAAGGGCAAAGCTGGTCATGTGTTAGAAAGATATTGCCCAAAAAAAATAGGCTACTGGTATTCACTACAAATGATCATAGTTGGCATGGGCATGCAGGGGTTCTGGATATTCCCGAGGGGGTGCAAAGGCGATCGCTGATAACTTATTATTACACTGCAAGCCGTCCTTCATGTGATGTATTATATGGAGGTCCTCATAGGGCACTTTTTATCAATAATAGGATAACTTTAACTGAAGATGCTTATGTAGATGTTGAAACTCTACTTTAATCTATTAAGCATATATTAATTAATAGGAAATTTAAACAGGCAACGTTTTTTTGCCGCTAATTTGATAGGAGTGATAGTGTTTAAAGATAAAGTTTTGTTAATCACAGGTGGGACTGGCTCTTTTGGAAATGCTGTATTAAGGAGATTTCTTGATACTGATATTAAAGAGATTAGAGTTTTTTCTCGAGATGAAAAAAAACAAGATGACATGCGTAAGAAGTACGCAAGCACTAAATTAAAGTTTTTTATTGGTGATGTGCGAGATTATCAAAGTATTCAAAGTGCACTTCGTGGTGTGGACTTTGTCTATCATGCAGCAGCTTTAAAGCAAGTCCCGTCTTGTGAGTTTTACCCATTAGAAGCAGTTAAGACCAATGTGTTAGGGACCGAGAATGTACTCGAAGCCGCTATTGTAAATGGTGTCGAAAGAGTAGTTTGTTTGAGTACTGATAAAGCCGTTTACCCTATTAATGCAATGGGTATATCGAAAGCAATGATGGAAAAAGTAATTGTTGCCAAATCACGAAATGTGCCAGAAGGTACAACTATTTGTGCAACTCGTTATGGTAATGTAATGGCCTCACGAGGCTCAGTTATCCCTCTTTTTGTTGAGCAGGTGTTTAAAGGTAAGGCTATTTCAATTACCGATCCAAGTATGACGCGTTTTATGATGACGTTAGATGACGCTGTTGACCTAGTACTGCATGCGTTCGAATATGGTATTAATGGTGATATTTTTGTACAAAAAGCCCCTGCGGCTACCATTGAAATTTTAACGAAGGCAGTTCTTTCGCTGATGAAAAGGTCTGATCATGTTATTAATATAATTGGAACTCGTCATGGCGAAAAACTGTATGAGGCGCTATGCAGTCGTGAGGAGATGCTAGTTGCTGAGGACCAAGTCGAGTATTACCGTATTCCAGCAGACAATAGAGACTTAAATTACGAAAAGTTTTTCGATGAAGGGTCAAAAGAGTTATCAGAAGTACAAGACTATAATTCTCATAATACAGAAAGACTTGATATTGACGGCATGAAAAAATTACTACTTAAGCTAGAATATATGCAGAAAGTAGCTGCAGGAGAAAAGGCCCAAGCAGATGAGTAATAAAATACTTGTTTTGGGTGCAAATGGCATGTTGGGCGGAAGTTTGCATCGCTACTTTTCTAGGGATGCTGGTAATCATGTTCTGGGTTCCGTTCGTTCAGAAGAAGCCTTAGAGCATCTTGCTACTATGGGGTTTGATAACGTTGTAAGCGGAGTAGACGTAACGAACCAAGAAAGCTTACAAAAGGTGATTGCTGAATTTAGGCCTGATTTTGTTTTCAATGGTATTGGCTTAATAAAGCAATTGTCGCAATCAAAATTACCAGTGCCTGCAATTGAGATTAATAGTCTGTTGCCTCATAGACTCGCAGCCTTATGTACAGAGTTTGGGGCTCGCTTAGTACATTTCTCAACGGATTGTGTTTTTAGTGGAGATGCTGGAGGGTATACAGAAAATTCCATACCTGATGCTACTGATATTTATGGACGGTCAAAGTTACTAGGTGAAGTGGTTTATGATAATCATATAACACTTCGCACATCAATAATTGGTCATGAACTGAACTCAGGTGTTAGTCTTGTAGATTGGTTTTTAAATCAGTCAGGCTATGTTAAGGGGTTTTCTAAGGCGGTATTTTCAGGGCTTCCAACCTGCTATGTTGCAGAATTTATAAATAAAAATATCATATCGAGCCCGAACCTTTCCGGGCTATATCATCTTAGTGTAGACCCCATTGATAAATATTCTTTACTTAAGCTTATAAAAGGAATTTATGGCTTGGAAATTGAAATCGAACATGACTCCGATTTTGTAATTGACCGAAGCTTAAATTCAGACATCTTACGTTCCGCGGTAGGTTTTGTTCCCTTACCCTGGTCTGAGTTAATTGAGAGAATGCATAATGAGTATATTGAGTACTTTAAGTAATATGAAAAAACTAAAAGTCATGACAATTGTTGGCACTCGCCCTGAGATTATTCGGCTATCCCGAACGATCGCTAAACTTGATGAATACTGTGATCATATTTTAGTGCATACAGGTCAAAATTACGATTACGAATTGAATCAAATATTTTTTGAGGATTTAGGTCTTCGTGCGCCTGATATATTCCTAGAGTGTGCAGGTACTAGTGCAGCGGATACAATGGCTCAAGTTATTTCTAAGTCGGATGTGGTTCTGCAAGATAAAGCACCAGAAGCTGTTTTAATTTTGGGTGATACTAATAGTGCCATGGCTGCTATTCCTGCAAAGCGCCGTAAAATACCAATTTTTCATATGGAAGCAGGTAATCGTTGTTTTGATTTACGAGTACCTGAAGAGATTAACCGAAAGATTGTTGATCATATTTCTGATGTGAGCTTACCATATAGTGATATAGCTAGGGAGTATCTATTACGTGAGGGTATTTCACCAGATATGATTGTAAAAACGGGTAGTCCAATGGATGAAGTTCTTACTCATTATCGTGATAAAATAGAATCATCTGACGTGCTAAGTCGATTATCTTTGACCGTAGGTCAGTACTTTTTAGTAAGTGTACATAGAGAAGAGAACTTAGATTCAGATTTGAATATACACAAGTATGTTCAGGTTCTTAGTGCAATAGCAGATAAATATGGCTACCCCATAATCGTGTCTACCCACCCTAGGACGCGTAAGAAAATAGATTTATTAGGCTTAGAGTTCCACCCGCTTGTACAGTTATTGAAACCACTTGGTTTTAGTGATTATATAAAATTACAGATAAATTCTAAAGCAGTATTAAGTGATAGCGGAACAATTACAGAGGAATCATCACTATTAAATTTTCCCGCTATAAATATCCGAGATGCACAGGAGCGACCAGAGGGTTTTGAAGAGGGAGCTGTTATGTTTACTGGTATGAGCGAAAACCGTATTCTACAGGCTCTTGAGATATTAGAGGGTCAAGGTCGTGGTAAAGTACGACTGCTAAATGTAGTTCCGGATTATGTTGCACCAAATGTTTCCGAAAAAGTGGTTCGTACTATACTTAGCTATACGGATTATGTTAATCGAACAGTATGGCGAAAATAGAAAATGGAAAAACCAGTAATAATTTATGTAGGCGCATTTGAATTACCTAATAAAAATGCAGCCGCACATCGTGTCATTTCAAATGGGAAAATACTTCGAGAATTAGGGTATGAGGTAGTGTTCCTAGGTGTGAATAAATCTATTGATCCAGAAGGATTAACAAAGGAAGAATCTTTTTTTGGATTTGATTGCTGGTCAGTTCCTTACCCTAATAATCTTGTAAATTGGGTTAAGCAAATAACAGAAATTACAGCACTGAAAGGTTTGGTGAGTGGTTATTATCAAGGAAGAATAGCTTGTGTTATTCATTATAACTCTCCAGCGATTGTACAATTTAGAGCGCTGCGCTTTTGTAATAAGAATAATATTAAGCATATAGCTGATATTACTGAATGGTACGATACAAGCGCCGGTCCGCTGCTGCGAAGATTAATTAAGAAATTTGATACAGCTCTAAGAATGTATTGTGTTAATCGTCTTGAGGATGGATTAATCACAACAAGTCGTTATATTACAAAATACTACGGTAAATATAATAAAAACATTGTTGAGTTACCTACTTTATTTGACTGTGAAGAAATGAAGTTTGAGGGGGGGGAGTCCTCAGGGAAGGGAGTTTCAAATTTGATATATGTTTGTAGTCCTTTAACAGCAAGAATGGTTAATAAAAAGCGAACTAATCTTAAAGAGCGTTTAGATGTACTTGTAAGCTCTGTTATAAAGGCGAATGGTAATGGGTGTGAAGTCTTTTTGAATATATATGGAAATACACTGGCAGAATTCTTAGGAGTGTTCCCAGAGTTTTCTATTAATATCGATAGTATTAGTAAGTCAATTAAATTTCATGGATTAACAGAAAATAGTAAGGTTAGGATGGCAATAGCTAAGGCTGACTGTAGTGTTTTCTTCAGGGATGAAAATAGGGTTACCCTAGCAGGTTTTCCAGGTAAATTATCTGAATCTATCAGTATTGGAACGCCAGTAATCATGAGTGATAGTGTTAATTTTTCAGGAATGGATAAGGCCGGAATATTTTTAGTCAGAAAAGGTGGTGAACTGGAAGGCATTGAAGCGTTCTCCCAATTAACGCGTTTAGAAAAAGAATTAATTAGATTGGAAGTTAAAAGAGATTCGCTGTATGACTACTCTAATTATATTCCTGAAGTTAAATGTTTTATTGAAAAGTTATAATGGCTAATGACAGTGTTTAAAAAAATTCTACGTTTTAAAAAAATATTTTCAGTACCATTTAAAAAACTCTACGCTCAATTGTACCCTGTTGACTATGCTCGGGGTCTAGGTGTGGTTATGGATGGAGATGTTACAATATATGGTTCTAGTTATTATATGTTTAGTTCTGAACCATATTTAGTTTCACTATCTAATAATGTATTTATTAGTGTTGGTGTTGAGTTTGTTTGCCATGATGGCTCAACCCTTCCATTTCGAAAAGATTACCCGAAGTTAGAGTTAGCAGGCGAAATTAACGTGGGTGAAAATGTATTTATTGGGAAGGGTGCAACTATATTGCACGGTGTGACAATAGGTTCAAATTCCATTATTGGTGCATGCAGTGTTGTAACTAAAGATGTGCCTGATAATACGATTGTTGGCGGTATACCTGCGAAATTCATTAAATCAACGGATGATTTTTTAGTTAAAGCGAATGAAAAGTCTCTTGAAATAGGGGATTTAACAGGCCTTGATAAAGTATTAGCGTATAAGAAAATATTTAATAAAAAATGAAGCTATTTAATCGTCGTTACACACCTCTTTTAATCTATATTCTATATATTTTATTTGTATTTTGTGCCTTATTCCTAAGCCCGTTAAAATATGTAGATATAGAATTGCCAATGCTGCTATTTTTTATGCTTGGTGTCGGCATGTTTTTCTTTGTAGGCTATGTCGTGGCTGTTTCGGGTCATTTTGCTAGTGCTCATGAGTTCAGATCATCTTTAAAGTCAATTCCATCGTCAGTTCAGCTTTTAAGTAAAGTTTTACTTGGATTGGGGCTCATTGCAGTAACAGTGGATTGGGTTGGTTTTCTACAAACAAGTTCTAGTTTAAAATTTTCCAGCCTAGGCGAGAGTTATATTGATTCGTATGATGGGTATGAGAGAGGGCAGGCAAAAATTGATGTGTTCTACATATTAAGAATATTATCTCATACAGTGTTGGCATTATGTTTAGCATTTTCATCTTATTATTTTTCTAGTTATAGTGCTAAGATGAAATTAGGTTTTTTGTTTGTAATATTATCTTATTTAGTTATCCAGGTATTAGGCTCAGGAAAGCAAAAGTATCTAGGTGATTGCGTAATAGCTTTTGGCGTATTTATTATGTTTTTCAGAGCGCGCCAACTTAAGATAAGTAAAGTTAGATTATTACTTTTTGCAGGTGTGGGGGGGGCTTTAATTTTTTATTTGTTCGTAGAAATTTTAAAACAGAGGTACGTAGCGGCTGGTATTGGTGTAGAAAATATAAGTGAAAAGGTGCACCCATTAATCTATTGGGAATTAGACTCTTATATTTTTGACCTTATTGGTGATGAGTATGGATTCGCATTAGGTATATTTTTGGGCTATTTTACAAATGGCTTATATGGTTTGTCTTTATGTTTGCAACTACCATTTCAGTGGACCTACATGGTAGGCAACTCTTATTCATTGACTCGAATTGTTGAAATTATTATGGGTGAAGATAAGTTAATATATAGTGCAACTTACCCATATAGGGCAGGTATTGAATTTGGCTGGAATGAAACTAAATGGCATAGTTTATTTTCTTGGATGGCATCGGATATATCATTTTTTGGAACTATTATATTCTCTGGTGTATTTGGTGCGTTTTATGGGCTGTTATGGAGACAATCAATTAATTTTAGTAATCCGATAAGTGGGCCTTTGTTTTCTCTCTTAACATTAGGCCTTATATTTAGTCTGGCGAACAATCAATTGATGCATAGTCTGTCTGGTATCTTGAGTCTAGTTTCTCTTTTGTTGATGTGGGTATTCTGGCCTAGAATTAAAAGAAATTAATATGCATAAAACTAAATTTATAGTTTTATTTATGTTTTTAATAGTTTTAATTGGTAAGGTCTCCGGTATGGGGAAGGATCTAATTTTATCTTACACATTTGGTGTGGGGAGGATCACAGATGCTTTTTTCATGGCTAATACGCTGGCTGCATTATTCTACTCAGCTGTATTTTTAGCTATACCCTCCATGTTGGTCCCAATCTATACAAAACATCTTAATTTGATAGATGACACTGCCGATGCTGAATTTAGAAAGTTAATACGGTCATTTCTGACAATATCCTTTTTACTCTCAATGTTTATATATTTCAGTTCGCATGCTTTGATCACGCTTTTCTTTCCTGATTTAAGTTTTGATATAGCACTATTGACATCAAATTACCTAAGAATTATATCCATAACCTTTGTTGTTTCTACCGCTATTGCAGTTTTAAATACCATTCAGGTCGTCCATGGGGAAAGACTATTATCTTACCTGGTGCCATTAATTAACAACTTATTTTTTATTGCGGGCTTGTTGTATTTTTCTAGTGACAGCTTTGAAGGTGTGTTGTGGGTTTCTGTTTTCGGCTGGTTTGTTTTGTTGGTGATTAATGTTGTTGCTAGACGAGTCGATCAAGAAAGTAGAGTTGAATTTGGTTTTTCAGTTAAGTTGCTAACTAGTCGTAAATATTTAACAATATTTATCCCTCTTTTATTGCTTTTCACTTCGGAACAGGCGATATCATATATCACTATTTTTCTGTCATCCTTAATAGGTGAGGGTATGGTTTCAGTTGTTAACTACGCAACTAAGATTAACCTTATACTTGTTTCTCTATTTTTGGTGTTGCTCAATACTTATATCTTTCCAAAGTTATCGTTAATGCAGGTTCAAGGGGCTGAAGGGTTTGAAAGATTCGCTAGTCAAGTAGCTAGCAATATAGTCGTTATTTCTACAATGTTCTCAATTGGGATGTTTGCATTCTCTGAACTGATAATCGAACTGTTATTTGAAAGGGGTGCATTTACTTCAGGTGATACTTTGTTAGTGTCAGCAGCTTTAAAAGTAATATGTTTATCTTTACCATTTTTTATATTAAGAGACTTTTTGAATAGGATATTGTTTTCCTTATCCTCAAGCGTGTATTCGTTAATATCTCTTCTGTTAACGCTTATATCACACGCCCTTATAGGATATTGTTTTATGTTAAATTTTGGTGTTGAAGGGGTGGTGGTTTCATTGGTTATCTCGTCAATTATTAATGTAGTGGTGTTATACCTATTTCTCTACTGGAAATTCAAGTTGAATGTTTTCTCTGGTTTGTATAAAAGTTTGATACTCTTAAGTATTCCGGTGTTCGTGATGATTATTGTTTTTCAGTTTAAAGGTGAAGGGCGGTGGTGGGATATTTGTGCATTTGTGCTATATGGCGTAAGTTGTATGCTGGTCATTTTTATGTTTTTTTCAAATAAAATAATTCCCACAATTAAACGTTTGTTTGTTAGGTAGAATTTTCAGGGGTTCACATTGTATAGTTATAAAAATTTAGATGTAAATGGGCTTCAGAGCTATAAGGAATTGTTTCTTAGTAATGGTTCTATTAAAACTACAAAGAATTTAGAGTGGATTCATTTCTCAAATCCACCGAATGAAACTCAATGTAAGCTAGTATATTCAGAAAATGGTGACTTGGCATCTATTTATGCTGTAATGCCTGTATTTGTAAAGGTTGGAACTAATACTGAGTTGGCGGCTCAGTCATTAGATACAATCACTCATGTGGAGCATAGGGGGAAAGGGCTCTTTATTGATACTGCAAGGAAGGTATATGACGATTGTGCTTCTTCAGGATATTCATTCATATATGGTTTCCCCAATGGGAATTCAGTGCATGGGTTTAAGAAAAAATTAAACTGGACAATATTAGACCCGATTCCTTTTATATTTAAGCCTTTAAGGTCTGGTTACTTTATCTCAAAATTTTTAGGAAATAAAATTGGCTCTATATTAGATTTTCCTGTCAGTTTAGATTTTAGAAATAAAAATTTTCATGCCGGTGTTATATCTAGAGTCGATTACTTTAATTCAGATTACACTGCTTTATGGGATATTTTCTCTAATTCTATCAATGTCAGTGTTGTAAGGGACGCTAGTTATTTACAATGGCGATATTTGGATAAGCCTAATGAGAATTATAAGATATTTAAACTAGAAGAGAGCGGGATTTTAAAAGGGTATATCGTATACTGTATAAAAGAAAAGCATGGCGGGAAAGTAGGATATATCATGGATTTAATATATCTAGATGATAAACATTTTGTTGGTGCTGCATTATTGCAAAAGGCACTTGGCGAATTTAAAGTTTCCAAGGTAGATGTTGTATTGAGTTGGTGTTTTGATTTCTCTTTAAATTATGGTGCTTTTAAAAAACTTGGTTTTCTAAACCTTCCTGAGATATTGAAACCAATTGAGTTGCATTTTGGCTGTGCAGTTTTGGGTGGAAGTGCATCGGGTTTACCCCTTGACCGTAAAAATTGGTTTATCAGCTACGCTGATTCGGACACTGTATGAAAACTGGAAATTTTATAATTTCGTTAGATTTTGAACTTAGGTGGGGGGCTGTGGAAAAGTGGCCGGCACATCAAACAGAGAATAAATTTCTTAACACCCGAGTCGCTATATATAAGATACTGGAATTATTTGAAGAGTATGGGATAAATGCAACATGGGCAACTGTAGGTTATCTATTTGCAGATACTCGTGCTGAACTTGATTTCAACCTACCAGATTTAAAGCCTAAATATCTAGACAGTCGGATATCAACATATACGTCTTTTTCAGATGGTAGTCTGGGTAATAATGAAATAGAGGATAAGTCTCATTATGCCTACTCAATAATTAAACAAATATCAAAAACCCCAAATCAAGAAGTTGCTTCTCATACCTTTTCCCATTTTTATACGTTAGAGGACGGTCAAAATCTAGATGATTTCAATGCTGACATTTCCTCTGCAGTAAGCATCGCAAATCGAATGCTCAGTCTAGAGTTAGTTTCATTGGTTTTCCCTAGGAATCAATTTAACAGTGTCTATTTAGAGGCTCTTAGTAAGCATGGATTTGAGTTCGCTAGAAGTAATCCAGATAATTGGATCTGGAGAGGGGCAACCGGTATTAGCTCCCGCATATTAGCTAAGTTTTTGGTGTTAATGAGAGGGCTCGACTTGATTTTACCAATCTCGAATACATTGTTTGATAGCGACAATCTGGATGGGGTTGATGGTATTACTTTAATACCATCAAGTCGATTTTTAAGGCCCTATGCAAAGCGAGAATCGATTATTAATTATTTTAAGCTAATGAGAATTAAAAAAGAAATGACGAAAGCTGCAAAATTAGGGTTGAGCTATCACTTGTGGTGGCACCCACATAACTTTTCAGCGGATATTCATGGTAATGTAAAATACTTGGCTGAAATTTTATCCCATTATAAAAAACTAAATATGAAATATAGTTTTCAGTCTAAATGTATGAAAGATTTAGTGGGTATAGAAAGTACTATATGAAAGTTTTAATAATAGGTGCATTACCAGAGTCCTTGGTAAACTTTAGGGGGCCGCTGATAAAAGCAATCTCACATTCCTGTGATGTTACAGCTTTAGCAAGCGGAGCTACTGCTGACGAGGTAGCTAGAATAAAAGAGCTTGGGGCTAATTACATAGATTATCCAGTTCATAGGAATGGCCTGAATCCATTTTCTGATTTAGTCACGCTTATTTCGCTAATTAAAATCATGTTAATTGTTAGGCCTAACGTAATATTGGCATATACCATCAAGCCAGTCATCTGGGGAGGGGTAGCCTCAAAATTTTTACCGAGTGTTAGGTTCTATGGATTAATAACGGGCCTAGGGTTTACATTTCAAGCAGGTAATTGGAAGCGCAGGGTAATACGCTCCATGGTTATTTTTTTATACCGTTTTTCATTGTCTGGCGCATCTAAAGTTATATTTCAAAATAGGGATAATTTACAGGTCTTTGTAGATAACGGCATTATTTCAGACTCAAAATCTTCATTGGTAAATGGATCTGGTGTTGATTTATCTTATTTTGAAAGTATTGAACCTGAGCATGAAGGTTTTGTTTTTCTCACCGTTGCCCGTTTACTAGGTGATAAAGGTCTTAGAGAATATGCGGCGGCTTCTCGAATAGTAAAGAAAAGCTACCCAAATGTAGTCTTTCAGTTGCTAGGTCCTGTTGACCCTTCTCCAGATGGGATATCTATTGATGAAGTATCACAATGGAGTGAATATGTTGACTACCTTGGGGAGACTAGTGATGTTAAAACCTTTTTAAAGAGGTGTAATGTTTTTGTTCTAGCATCTTACCATGAAGGGATGCCGCGAACTGTTTTAGAGGCAATGGCGATAGGTAGGCCAATTATCACGACTGATGTAGCAGGGTGTAGGGAAACAGTTATCAATGGTAAAAATGGTTTTTTAGTAGAGAAAGGAAGTGTAGGTCAGCTTGTTGCTAAAATGACTTGGTTTATTGAAAACCAAGATGAAATTAAGTCTATGTCCCGTAAAAGTAGGGAATTAGCGGAGGAAAAGTTTGATGTCAATAAGGTCAATTCCAAACTTTTAAATATATTAGAAATAGTTAAGAATAAAAGAGTGTTAAATGATTAAGAGGATTTTTGATTTTCTATGCTCTTTGTTAGGGTTAGTCATGCTATTACCAGTTATTATATTGCTATCAATGGCTATAAATAAAAAACTAGGGTCTCCAGTTCTTTTTAAGCAGAAGCGTCCAGGGCTCGACGGAAAAATTTTTGAAATGGTAAAGTTTAGAACCATGCTAGATGCTTTTGATTTAAATGGTCATTCCCTTCCAGATTCAGAGCGAATGACGCCTTTTGGTAGCTTTTTACGTTCAGCTAGTTTAGACGAGTTGCCTGGACTTTGGAACGTTTTGAAAGGGGATATGAGTCTAGTGGGGCCACGGCCATTGTTAGTTGAATATTTACCATTATATTCTGAAGAACAAGCTCGAAGGCATATTGTTAAACCTGGTATCACTGGTTGGGCTCAAGTTAATGGTCGTAACGCCATTAGTTGGGAGCAAAAATTTAAATTAGATGTTTGGTATGTAGATAATCAATCTTTTTGGCTAGATATAAAGATACTTTTACTTACTGTAAAAAAGGTGTTTGTGAAAGAAGGTATTAGTGCTGATGGTGAGGTTACAATGAGTAAGTTTGCAGGAAGTAAAGAGTGAAGCGATTGGCCATTCTAGGTGCCAGCGGGCATGGAAAAGTGATTGCAGATACTGCAGTTTTACTAGGTTGGTCTGTTGTGTTTTTTGATGATTCTTGGCCTGATTTAAAGGTTAACTCTCATTGGCCCGTGATTGGTGCTACTAATGATTTAATGCACGAGTTAGCTAATTTTGATGGGGTAATTGTAGCCATTGGAGATAACTCGACGCGATTAAATAAATCTAAACAACTCCTTTCTACTAATGAAAAATTAATTAGCCTGATGCACCCTAGTGCAACTGTGAGCCAGTATGCCTCTATAGGTGATGGTTCATTTGTTGGGGCGGGCGCAGTGTTACAAGTTGATTGTAAGGTTGGTCTAGCTTGTATTGTTAATACTAATGCTGTAGTTGAACATGATTGCAGCATTTCTGATGGGGTCCATGTAAGTCCATCAGCTTCACTAGCTGGTGGCGTCTCAGTGGGTTCTGAATCATGGATTGGAATTTCTGCTTGTGTAAGACAACTTGTTAAAATCGGTAATAATGTCATCGTCGGCGCTGGATCAGTAGTTATTGGTGACATAAGTAATCAACTAACCGTAGTTGGCTCTCCAGCAAAGCCAATAGTTATAAAATAGTTTAGGGTATCTTATGCTTAATTCCCCATTTTCTCCTTGGCCTTCTTTTACTGAAGAAGAGTCCCGTGCCATTCAGGATGTATTATTATCAAATAAAGTAAATTATTGGACAGGCCGTGAAGGTCGTGAATTTGAAAAAGAATTTTCCTTTTGGTCTGGTAGTGCTTATGCAATTGCCATTGCTAATGGCACACTTGCTTTGGATCTTGCTCTTAAGGCATTAGGTGTGGGTTTCGATGACGAGGTAATTGTGACTCCTCGTACGTTTTTAGCCTCAGTGTCATCAGTGGTAACTGCTGGTGCCACTCCCGTTTTTGCAGATGTAGATTTAGATTCACAAAATATCGAAGCGAAATTTATTGAAAAAGTAATTACAGGTAAAACAAAAGCCGTAATTGTTGTTCATTTAGCTGGTATGCCAGCAGAAATGGATGCCATTATGGCTCTATCTAAAAAGCATGATTTTTATGTCATAGAAGACTGCGCGCAAGCACATGGTGCAAAATATAAGGGCCGTTCAGTTGGTTCTATAGGTCATGTTGGTTGTTGGTCTTTTTGCCAAGATAAAATCATGACTACTGGTGGTGAGGGTGGAATGGTTACCACCAATGATGAAACCTTATGGGAAAAAATGTGGTCTTATAAAGATCATGGTAAGTCTTGGGATGCTATTTATAATAAAGAGCATCCCCCAGGCTTTCGTTGGTTACATGAAAGCTTTGGTACTAATTGGCGAATGACTGAAATGCAAGCTGCAATAGGTCGTATTCAATTGAAGCGAATGCCTGAATGGACGGCAAAACGACAAGAAAATGGTAGGGCTATTGATGACATTGTAAAAAAATTTTCAGTAGTTCGAGCAGTAAGTGTGCCGGACTATATTGGACATGCTGAATATAAGCATTATATATTTGTAGATGCAGGTAATTTACAAAGAGGTTGGTCTCGCGATCGCATTGTTAATGAAGTTAATTCTAGAGGGGTGCCGTGTTTCCAGGGTAGTTGTTCTGAAGTGTACTTAGAAAGGGCTTTTGATGGAACAGGTTGGCGCCCTGAGAAACCATTACCAAACGCAAAAAAACTTGGCGAAACAAGTTTGATGTTTTTAGTTCATCCAACACTAATTAAACAGGAAATGAATAAGACTTGTGAGGTTTTAAAGGAAATTTTGGAGCAGGCTCAAAAATAATTAGTCTCAATTTTAGGTAAGCAGGTAGAGAAAATAACGCTAGTTAGCATCATTCTTAATAGCCTGATTATACACCCAATCGGGGTTGTTGCCCTGTTTGTTGAAGGCTGCAGGGGCCTCTAACAAAAGTGTAATTACCTCATCTACTTTAAATTCATGGCAGGCTTTATCTAAATGGTTTAATAAATTATGTGTTTCTGGCCAGCTTAGGTGTACTTCGTTGGCTGTCATTATTCGTTTGTGAGAAGTTCCTTCTACATTTTCGCCAATAAGTAGCTCCTCGTACAGTTTTTCGCCTGGGCGTAAGCCCGAAAACTGTATTTCAATCTCGCCGCTGGGCTCACTGTCGGTTTTTTCGGTTAGTCCGGAAAGCCGTATCATTTTTTGTGCAAGTACAGTTATTTTAACCGGCTCGCCCATGTCTAATACAAATACATCGCCCCCTTTACCCATGGATCCAGCCTGTATGACTAACATGGCTGCCTCGGGTATGGTCATAAAATAACGTATTATATCTGGGTGGGTGACGGTTATCGGGCCTCCTTTTTTTATTTGCTTGTGAAACAAGGGTACAACCGAGCCCGAGCTGCCCAATACATTGCCAAAGCGTACCATACAGAAGCGTGTGACAGTTTGGCGCTGGGCCAATGCTTGCAATACCAGTTCTGCTAGGCGTTTACTGGTGCCCATTACATTGGTGGGGCGTACGGCTTTGTCTGTGCTTATTAATACAAAGTTTTTAACGCCTGCGCTAAT
>MAAA01014117.1_pt1 | contig 20511 bp, 20 predicted proteins | sample 1115971 | NCBI WGS metagenome assembly MAAA01 (sample SAMN04961123, study PRJNA320927) | seawater metagenome | isolation source: sample BD02T6 sea water enriched with oil for 6 days | place: USA:Gulf of Mexico | collected 2013-07-27 | reverse complement strand
GTATATGGCAAGCGAACCTTTTATGTAGATGAAGACAGCTGGCAGATTGCTCTAGCCGACCACTATGATAAACGAAACGTTCTATGGCGTGTATCTGAGGGTCATGCTCTGCAATTTGTGAATGCCAATACCCCATGGTACGTATCGACCACCAACTACGATCTATTATCGGGTCGTTACCTAGTAGAGCTTAACAACGAAGAGCACCAGCCGTTTAACTTTGGAAAAAAAGTGAAACGTAAAGACTTTACCGCCTCCGCTTTGCGACGTTCAGGAAAACGTTAAGCTAAGCCTGCATCATTTATATTAAAAAATCAGAGCCTAAGTTATCACAACTTAGGCTCTTCTTAGCCGTTTCACTCCATAGCTTTAAATTTTCATCACCTACCGAATAGCATAGTCACTTCAATAAGCCTTACTTAAAAATGAATAATATCTTCTGGAAATATTGTATTTTTATGTTCTAATTTAATGAAGGACTTTACTTCTTTTTACACATTATATTGTCGCTGTTCATATTCAGTATGTTATATAGAAAGTGTTATTAAGTACCCACCACTGCAATAAATTCTGGGTCCACCAGACCTTCCGATAACAGCCCTTCACAGCTGCGCATAATCGATTGTAGATTAAAAATTTTCACAATAAATGGCCAAGTTCCCATCGCACTCTCGTTTCACCCTGCAGCGACTTTATACATCGAGAAAACTAAAGAATGAGTTTAACCATGGCCGTTACTGGCATTTACTGGGCGGCCCTTATTTCGTTTTTTTGGGCACATACATGGAGGTTATTAGCACCCCTAACAATACCGATGTGCCGCCTATATAGTGGAATATTTCAATACTTTCTCCCAGCAGAATACAGGCCAAAATAGCATTGATGATGGGTGTAATGTACAAAACAAGCCCTGCCTGATTGACACCTAGCTTGCGCTGTACCATTTCATAGCTTTTGTAGGCAAAGATTGATGGAATGATAGCCACTGTCGCCACCAGTGCTAACAGGCTCCAGCTAAACTCAAAACTCACTTGTACATGCTCATAGGCACTAACCGGTAATAGCACCAATAAACCAAAAAAGATGACACCTAAAAAACGCTCGTTCGCATTCAGGTCAGTCACATATTTTTGAAGTAATATTGAATACAAAGCCCAGCTTAATGCGGCCCCTAATATCCACATGTCACCCACCGAAAATGCCAACGTTTTGAATAACGTGAAATCCCCCTTAAAAATAATAACCAGTACACCTACAAAAGAAAGTAATATGCCAATAATGTGTACTGGCGACAAAAATGTTTTAAAGAAGAATAAGGACAACAACACGATAAAAATAGGCGACAGAGAATAAATAAGTGCGATATTGGTTCCCGTGGTGGCTTGTGCCCCCTTGTAAACAAAAGCCGCGGCGATGGCAATGCCCGTTACGCCCTGTATGAAAAGTGGCCATTTGTTATTGTAAAACTTTATAAACAGACCCTTATTAATATGCAGGCTAAAAATTATCAACAACACAAAAGCCACTAACCAACGGTAAAAGGCTAACGATGCAGGCGGAATAATCTGGGTTGAAAACTTGGCGGCAATCATATTTATGGAGAAAAAAAGAGCGGTAAGAATGAGCAGGCCTACGCCTAATAGCTTGTCTTTATTGATCATGTTTATGGTACTTATTATCTTTAGCCATATTCGGGCTTCCTAATCATTCAACGTAAAAAAAGGAATGTGAGTTTACCTGCTCACATTCCTTAATAATATAAATAGCGGCACTAAGTCACAGACTTTTTAAAGTTTCGGGGGCTACCTCGTTGGTTAAGGCCGGATTTTTACCAGTAATTAACTCTCGATCTACTACTTTTGAATTGCAATCTTTTTGGCTGCGTTGGTAGTTGCCACCGCCAATGTCCTGTGCGGCCTGTGGATAGAAGTACATTTTTCCACCCTCTAACTTCTTGGGTGTTACTAAGTGAGTACCGATTTCTTAGGCCCCGTGGTTATTGGTTAAACTCGGGGCATCGGTAAATGGGTAGTATTTATTCTTGCTGCGCTTCTTTTGCTCGTTTACGCAAATCGCTTACCTGGTCGTAACCTATACCCCAGTTATCCGTATTTACTTCATCAATCACCACAAAGGTAGTGGACGGATTTTTATTCAGTACCTTTACCATTAACTCGGTGGTGCCTTTAATGAGCGCCTGCTTTTGCTCGTTGCTAACACCTTCGTCGGTAATTTTAATGTTTATATATGGCATAATTTTCTTCTCTATTAAGTGCTATTAATTATTTAATATTGGTTAAGTTAAACTATTTTTTGTATCAAGCTGGCTGATGTATTTTTGTCATGGCAACGATTTCCTCTTCAAAATACTCAACCGAGTTGGAGCCCGTGATTAAGGTTTGTTCGTTAAAAACAAACGCTGGTACACTGCTAAGGCCCAAACTTTTAACACGTTTTTGTTTACGTGCCAGTGCTTGAGTAACCTCATTCGAGGTTAGGGCATTTTCTGTTGTTAAGCGGTCCAGACCCAATTGCTCGGCAAGGTCCAGCAGCACTTGAGTATTATTAATATCTAGGCCGCGCTTAAAGTAGGCATCCATTAGCAATTCGTTCATGGCTTGCTGCAGGTTGTGGCCTTCGCACCATTGCATCAGCCTGTGGCCCTTATTACTGTTGTAATAATGGGTGCGTTTGGAAAAATCCATGGCCACACCGGCTTCTGTCGCCACCGCCAATAAATGTTCGCGGTAGTCTTTTTGTTTAGTCTCACTCCATTTGTACCGGCCCGCCAAGTGCGCTTTTATTTCCTCGCCCTTTTCAGCCATATTCGGGTTCAGCTCTGACGGTAAAAAATAAAGGTCGGCCTCTATATTTAAGTTTTCTAAAGCCTGCTTTAAATTGTTGTATGCAATGGGACACCAGGAACATACCAGGTCGTGGATCAGTTCTATCTTTAATGTTTTCATCAACACTTCTCCTGTAAATTAGTCTGTAAGTCCGTGTACATTTTATTAACGATTAACCAGCGGCCGTTTTCTTTCAAAAGCCCTAAGAAATCCACATACAAGTGATCAAACAATGGGCATTCCAGTTTCACCATGGCCTGATCCTTTATGATTTCCAGCGACAGCAACTTAAAGTTATAAGGCTGCCCTTCTTGCGCCGGCACCGGGCGGGTGGCCACCGCGGCTAGCCAGTCATTTAAACTGCGGCGTAAATTGGGTGCTTTCAAAAAGGCGTCGGCGTGAAAAATACCGCGCAGTTTTTCTACATCGCCAAAGTACAGGCCGTCGCAATAATCCTTAACTAAAGACATTACGGTCTCAAAATCCTGCTGGCCTAAATTGCCGCTCATTTGAGTGGTGGCTAGTGCGTTTTCCATGGGTGTTCCCCTGTGTCCCGTTAGATAAAAAAATTAAGCGGCTGATTGGCTCTGCTCGGTCGCAAGAGCGCGTTGGAAGCTCGCCATGGCCAATACAGCTGCCAGCATTTTTTGGGTGTTTTTGCCCTTAGTGATATCTACTGGAAAACTTCCGTCCCAGCGGGAGTACACGGCGAGTAGAATGTCGGCGGCAGAAGGCTCATCGCCCCCAAGAAATTTTTGTTTAGCCAGTTTTTGTTCCACTACCTGCCATAGGCTGCTAATGGAATTGGCCGCTGCCTCAAAGGCGCTTTGTTTAGCCTTTTCATCTGTAATGTTCTGCGCGATAAAAAACAAACGGCTATAGGTTGGGTGCATAGTGGCATTGGCAAACATGATGTTTTCAATGGCTTGTTTACGGCCTGCACCACTCGTGGGCATCATCGTATTTTCATGTTTATCAAGCAGGTGTAACAACACCGCCGCCCCTTCTGTGTAGGTCGTGCCGTTGTCCACCAGCACAGGCACTGTGCCCACTGGGTTGATGGCGCTAAAGTTACCCACCGTTTGCATATTAATAATCTCAACTGGCTGATCCAGTTCGTGCAGCACTACTTGAGTGGCTAGGGGGCAAGCATCTGGAAGGTAATAAAGTGTGTACATAGTGTTGTCCTTCTTTTAATTAAAGAGTTGGTTAGGCTGGTTGCCGTTAAAACTGTGTAACGACGACAGGAGCAAGTTTAGGGTTTTGGTTTGTTTACATATATAGCTATAATGAGAACCAGCTGTTTCCAATATGAAGACAGTGCAGGGACTAACTTTACTGAACTCACTTGCTGAATGGATAGGCATTATGGATAAACTTAGAGCGCTTCAATTGTTTGTACGACTGGCCGATCTAGGCAGTTTTACCCGAGTGGCAGAGCAGACCAACTCGTCAAAGTCCATGATCAGCAAGGAAATCAGCCGCCTGGAAGACAGCCTAGGGGCGCGCCTGCTGCATCGCTCCACCCGTAATGTGCAGCTTACTCATGTGGGCGAGGGCTATTTACAGCGGGCGCGGGAGATATTGGCCAAACTGGATGACGCCGATAATTTTGTGCAAGACTTGCAACAGCACCCGCGCGGCAAGCTAAAAATTAACGCTCCCATGGCACTGGGTATCACCGACTTATCCGGCTTATTTGCCGACTTTATGCAGGCCTACCCCGACATTGAGCTGGATATTCACCTGGGGGACGAGAGTGTTGACCTAGTAGAGCAAGGGTTTGATTTAGGCTTTCGCGCTTCCAGCCGTCCCATAGACTCAAGTTATGTGGGCCGCCCACTCACCCGCTTTAACTACAGTGTGTGTGTGGGCCCTGATTATCTAAAAGAGCACCCGGCCATAACGCTGCCGCGGGATTTAAAGGATCACAATTGTTTTATCTACAGTTATTTTCAGGGAAAAAACGTGTGGCCCATTGAAGATGGGGTGGCGGTGAACGGCACACTAAGGGTGAACAGCACCATTTTTATGATGGAGGCTATTAAGCGCAACCAAGGGGTGGGGTTTATTCCCGACTTTGTTTGCCAGGAAGCGCTGGAGGCCGGCGAGGTGGTGGAGGTATTGGCTGACTCGAAAAAACCTAACCTCACACTTTATGCCCTGTACCCGGCCCGGCACTTTGTTCCCTCAAAGCTAGTGCAATGCATTGAATATTTGGAGCAGTGGTTTGCCAATAAGTAATTGATTTTTATTACCTCAGCCGCGACTTAAACGTTATTTACATTATAAATTAAAACCGCCAAAGGGCTGAGATGGCAGCACTTGTTTCAGAGGTGTCACGGACAATAGCGCTTTTTTTAATATTATCACTATAAATTTCTAACCCTGCTTGTATTGTTATTTGCATATTGTCCATTAGATTTTTTCGGTAAGTTAGCTTTAACCTTGTTGAGCGATAACCGCCACTCAAATCTGCTTGCGCCAAACCTGAAGCCGCCGCATCAGATTGTGTAATGCCAAAATAATTATTAATATTCTTTTTATCCGCCACGGAAGAAAAAAGCACAACGACTATTCCTGTGCCATCTAGTTTGCCTGCAAAGCTATGCCCCACTGCCATTAATCCTCGGTAACCAAAACTCGCTGGCCCCGCTGAAAGCCGACCTGAAACCCAGTTTCGCCAACCCCGACCGATGGCATGCCGGCTTTCAAGAAAAGCAATCACATGAGAGCCTCTATGGGGAAAGTTATTGATATTAGCAGCCAGAGTATCGCCAGCAGGCAGTACCGTCTCGTGGCGAACGCCTGCCTGCATAAACCAATCGTTTTGCATTAATGCACGCCAACCAAGCTCTAAGCCATCAATATTGGCCGCGTCCAAAAAGAATACATGCTCAGCACTGCGCCACTGAATGGCAAACTCGGGGTTGATTTCAAGTGCATAGGTGTCAGCACCGTCATAAACAGAAGAATGCGCCATCTTTAAGCCAACCGCACTGGCCCAGCCATCTCCACTGGTATAGTCCGCAATACTCGGCAGCGGGATCAGTGCTAGCCCTTTTGGTTCGGCAAAGGAATTGGCCGATACCAGTATTTGGGCAACTAACAATATTATTAAATTACTTACATTTTTAGTCATTGCGTTAACCACACTACTAGTCATGTTCTTAATCATTCCTCTATTCATTTTGGGGGCCACTCTTGGCCGCTAACGTTGTGCTTTGCGCAAAAGCCGTGTTGTAAAGCACCGGCATTTGTCCTTTCCATTTATGCCACATTTCATCGTTAATAATTAGCTGTGAAAAGAAGTGCGCCACATTAATTCGGCTGGTTTTACCAGCATCAAAAATGGCACTGCGAATAGGAGATGCATGCACATTATATTCAGTGACCCGTGTTTCGTTGGTAAGACTATCGGGACGCACCGCTGCCCACTCAATCACCTTTTGCTTGCTTGTAAAACGTGATTGCAAATAAGCCGCTGCGATCTCGTTGTCGGCATGGGGCGGTAATAGATTCCTTATTAGTGCAATCACAACGGCTTGTGCTGCCGACACGGTTTCACCGGCCTGAGTATTCTGATTACCTGTGGTATTCATTAATATAAATTTTACTGGAGTTTGCGGTGCCGTTTTTTCGATGGCAGCGCATAGGCGTTGAACTCCGTCTGTTACTAAACGTCTGGGATGAGCAAACATGCCTTTAAACGTTAAGTTGTGACCAAGGCAAGAGGCCACAGCGCGGCAGCCAGTAACATGGGCCTGAAGCTGGGCATCACTCATATCTAAAAGGCTGGCTTGGGTGATCGTTAACTGACTATCTTGTATTAATGATTGCGGCAAATCCGCTTTAGAGCGCACGATGATTTTTACCTTTTCCCCTTGCTCGAGTAATTGCGCCACCAATAAACGGCCCGTTGCACCGCTTGCTCCCACCACTAGTGCTGTCATGTGACTGCCCGCCCTATACAAGTTCATCGACCACCACTATACATATACAACAATACTAGATAAATTGGCCATTATCACAAGATAGGTATACATATTTGTATGAACTGGAAGCCGGTTAAATTCGATTGGAACCACACCCGTGCATTTTTGGTCACGGCAGAAGAAGGCACTCTATCGGCTGCGGCCAAAGCATTAGGCACCACTCAGCCCACCCTAAGCCGTCAAGTGGCTGCTCTAGAAGCTGACATGGGTATAACCCTGTTTGAGCGAGTGGGCCAGCGCTTGGTTTTAACCGACAGTGGTGTGGAGTTATTAGAGCATGCACGGGCCATGAGCACGGCTGCGCAAAAGTTTTCATTAACCGCAGCCGGACAATCTCAACAGATTGAAGGCTTAGTGGTTATTTCGGTAGGGCAATTAGATGCCGTATTTCGTTTGCCAAAAATCATTGCCAAATTACGCAAAGCCGAACCAGGCATTGATATTGAAGTGGTGGTAAGCAATGAAGCCAGCGACCTTAAACGCCGGGAAGCAGATATTGCCATTCGCAGTTTTCACCCCACGCAGGATGATTTAATTGCCAAAAAACTGGGGGAAGAAACTATCTGGCTGTATGGCACCCAAGATTACTTAGCAAAGTTACCGCCATTTGAGAAACCTTCAGATATCACAGATATGCAAATTATAGGTTTTGATCAAAGTACCTCCGTCGCTGACGTTCTTAACCAACAAGGCTGGCACTTATCAAATGATAATTTTAAGGTTATTACCGCATTTCAAATGTTACAGCTGCAACTTTGCAAAGAAGGGCTGGGGGTAATTTTCTTTCCTGAAGACCTAGGTGACAAGGATTCAAGTTTGGAGCGTGCCTTTGAACACATGGGGCCCACCATGCAATTGCCAGTTTGGTTGGTATGCCATCAAGAGCTGCGCACTAGCCTGCGCGTTAGAAGGGTATTTGATTTTATTGCCCATGAGTTGAGTGCAACTCTAAAACCTATAACCGGCGAATGAAGGGCCCAATGTTATAGGGCAAGTATTGCTTTGTGCGCTTAGGAAAAAGGAAACCTGCGCCTATAACGTTGATAACTCCATAATCAATTCTCGTAACCATTGGTGTCCTTTGTCGGTGTTCATGGATTTATGCCAGGTTAAATAAAACGAAGTAGACGGCACGTTCATGGGAAAGGGATAAATATCAATGGGGTGCTGCTGTTGAAAAAACTCAGCCAACGCGCGCGGCATAGCCGCAATGGCATCGGTTTGTGAGATCACTTGCGGGATGGAGGCAATATTATGCACCTCGGCCATAATGCGGCGACTCTTCCTCATCTCCAGTAACTCTTGATTAAAAAATCCCTTGTAACGCTCGTTGCTGCGCACCAGCACATGTTGCTCACGAGCATAATCCTCTAGGCTGAAAGTACCGCTTAAACGAGGGTGCTGCCGACGCGCGATCACCACAAACTCGGTGGCTCCCACCTTTTGCACTTCAAAATTATCATCCCTTAAATTATAAGGAATAAAACAAAAATCCAGATCACCACTTCGAAGCTGCGCAATGCTGTTATCGCTATTAATAGATTGAATATTAATGGCCGTTTGCTGTTGGTGAATACGGCTTAACAAAGGCGGTAACACGCTTAATTCACCGTAGGCACCAAAGTTAACCTTAAAGGTGTGGGTAGACTGGCTGGGATCAAAATTCTGCTGTGGATCAAAAGCATCCTGAATTTGCGCCAGAATACTGCGAATGGGCCCAGCCAGAGCCGTCGCCCTTGCCGTGGGTTTCATGCCAGCATGGGTACGAATAAACAGCTCATCCCCCACGGTTTGACGTAAGCGGCCCAGGGCTTGGCTAACGGCTGGCTGGCTCATGTGTAGTCGTAATGCGGCCTTTGACAGCTTACCCTCCAACATAATGGCATCAAAAATAGTGAGTAAATTTAAATCGATGGCGCGTAAATTAAGTTTCACTTATAAAGCTCATTATAATTATCAACTTTACTAATAATACTCCCTTCTTTAACCTAAGGGCAAACTAAACACCTTGAACGTATGCAGATACAACGCATCTATTGCCAGCTAGGTTGGAGATTATGAAAGAAGTAAAAGCCGTTATTTTTGATCTAGGGGGCGTAGTGATTTCCTCCCCCATGACAGTGTTTTTTGACGAGGAAATCCGCCTAGGTTTAGCGCCTAACTTTTTAAATAAAGTCATAGTTGGCAATGGCGAAAAAAGTGCATGGGCTAGATTAGAACGTGGTGAGCTAGCCATGGGGCCTGAATTTTTTACGGCCTTCGATAAAGAAATGAGTGAAGCGGGTGCCACGGGTATTGACTCAAAAAGATTAATGCAAAACATGGCGAACTCGGCCACGGTTAACCAATGCATGATAACCGCCATTGAAAAACTAAAGGCACACGGCTTTAAAGTAGCCGCGTTAACCAATAATTGGCGCGACCCTCAGACCGACGGTTTTGCTAAACCCCTGAAAGACTATTTTAATATAATGGTGGAGTCCGCCGTTGAAGGCATGCAAAAACCCGACCCTAGAATTTACCAAATTTGCTGCAAGCGCTTAGACATTAACCCAGACAATGCCATATTTCTTGATGACATTGGTCGTAACGTAAAAGCGGCAAGAGCCTTAGGCATGCAAACCATTAAAGTAACCGACCCAGTGCTGGCACTCAAAGAGCTGGAAGCACTGGTTGGCATTTCATTGTTAGACTAAAAATTTCATTAGACATATAACTATCAACAAAAAATAAAAAGGAAATAGTATGAGTCACGAATCTGAATTACATAACCTAGTATTATCGGAAAGCATGAAACCGGTATTGTTAAAGGTAAGAGAATTTATAGAGCAAAGAATAGACCCAGTCACTGAAGCGTTTTATGCGGCAGTAAATAAAGATGATCGCTGGACCTTAAGCGACACCCAAAATGAGATAATGAATACCCTAAAGAGTGAGGCCAAAGAACTGGGCCTGTGGAACTTCTTTTTGCCCGATTGGAATGGTGAAGGGGTGAGCAATTTAGATTACGCTTACCTTGCCGCTGAAATGGGCCGCAGTCATCTGGCCGCAGAAATATTCAACTGTGCCGCCCCCGATACCGGCAACATGGAAGTATTGGCCAAGTACGGAAGTCCGGAGCATCAGGAAAAATGGCTAAAGCCGTTATTGGCCGGTGAAATTCGTTCTTGTTTTGCCATGACTGAGCCGGGAATGGCATCTTCCGATGCCAGAAACATTTCAACCTCTGCTGTGTTAGAGGGCGACGAGTGGGTGATTAACGGTGAGAAATTTTATATTTCTGGGGCCGGTGATTCACGCTGTAAAATTATGATTTGCATGGTGAAAACCTCCCCCGATGCCAACCCTTATTTGCAGCAAAGCCAAATATTAGTACCTATGGATACGGCGGGCGTTGAAATACTGGGCGCCATGCACGTGTTTGGCGAAGACGATGCGCCCCATGGGCACATGCATATTAAACTCACCGATGTACGTGTACCAAAAGAAAATATTCTGTTGGGCGAAGGTCGTGGTTTTGAAATTTCCCAAGGGCGTTTAGGCCCAGGCAGAATTCATCACTGCATGCGTGCGCTGGGTGCTGCTGAAATGGCGCTTAAAATGTTAATAGAGCGAGGTACCTCAAGAGAAGCATTTGGTAAACCGCTGGTAAAACTGGGTGGCAACTTTGATGTCATTGCCAACAGTCGTTTAGAAATTGATAGCGCTCGTTTAATGGTGCTGCGTGCGGCCCGTGCTATGGATGTGCTGGGTAATCGCGAGGCCAGAGTTTATGTATCGGGTATTAAAGCCCTAGTGCCGGAAATGGCTTGTAACATCATTGACCGCGCCATTCAGATGCATGGCGCCACCGGCGTGTCGCAATGGACGCCGCTTGCGAGAATGTATACTCAAATGCGTACCCTACGCTTGGCCGATGGCCCGGATGAGGTACACCGCATGGTGGTGGCTCGTGCTGAAGTGGCTAAGTATAAGTATAAGTAGCCTGTTATCAGTAGCTCACTTATTGGTGAGCTACTGACTTGTTTTTAGTATTAGCAAATACGAAGGAAGGCTGACCGTTTGCGTAAGACCTGATTACTCGCGGTGTGTTAGGTCGCGAGCTTTCATAAGTCGAAGCGGCTCAAGCCGCTTCATCTTCCTTTGAGGCATCTTCTTTTTCCCCCCAAACAATTAACTCTTTAGAATCAACCCCTAACGGATAGTACTTTGACTCAACTGATTCCCTGCGAATTTTTAAGGTGGGCGTTATTAACCCTGAGTTCACCGTCCAAATGCATTGTGAAATAACAATGCAGTCTAGACGTTCATGATGCTCAAGCTCACTATTCACTTGCGCAACATGATTTACTATTTCAGTTTGAATATAACCCTTATCCTTGCCTCTTGCGGTATCAGACAACTCGATAACCGCTAACGGCTGAGCGCGGCCATTACCCATGACACAAGCTTGGTCTATTAAAATGTTAGCGGTTAGTAAACCTTCTATGGGCGCGGGTGCTATATATTTTCCCTTCGAGGTTTTAAACAACTCTTTAACCCGACCCGTTATATGCAAAAATCCATTTTCATCAATATGACCTTTATCACCAGTGTAGTAATAACCGTCAACAATGGCTTCTGCGGTTTTTTCAGGCTCTTTAAAATAGCCCAGCATTAATGCCTGGCTTTTAAATAATATCTCGCCTTGCTCGCTAATTTTTACTTCATTTTTAGAAAATGGTTTGCCCACAGAGCCAATTAAACGATCACCGGCTTTGTTAAAAGTGCCGTAACACAGGTTTTCGGTCATGCCGTACCCTTCAACTATCTCAATGCCCACGCGATCAAACCAATCAATTAAAGACCTGGGGATAGGTGAGGCGCCACTGGCACATATATGGGCTTCATTTAACCCTAAACCCACACGGATTTTTCTGGCAACAAAGCTGGAAAGCAGTGGAATAGACAGTAAGCGGTCTAGTTTTTTTTGCCCACCAACTTTCGTTAATATTCCTTCTTGAAATTTTGCCCACAGACGGGGTACTGCAAAAAACAATGTGGGTTTCACACTGGCTAGGTTATCGCCAAAGGTATCTAGAGATTCTGCAAATGAAATTGTAAACCAGGCATAAAAACTTTGGCCTTCCACAATCATTCTTTCAGCGACGTGGGCTAAAGGTAAAAATGATAACGCTCTATCATTGGAACTTGTATTAATTTGCTCAACACCATTATTTGCAGAGAACGCAAATGAGCGACACGTATGCATCGCCCCTTTTGGCTGCCCGGTGGTGCCGGATGTATAAACCAGTGTCATAACATCATCTAATTTAGGCGTATGGATTTCATAGGATGAAGGCGCATCTATCGCCACCAGTTGATTCCAGTCGTGATGAGTGGGCCCCGAATAATACGGAAAACCAATCACAGGAAAATCAGCTGGAATACTATTAATAACATCCTCATCAACATCATGTTTGCCCACAAACATCACCTTGGCTTCACTGTGTTCAAGTACATAGTGCACGTTGGCTTTTGATTGCCCCGGATACAAAGGAACAGAGATCGCACCCGCCATCATGATGGCAATGTCGGCTGTTATCCATTGCTCACAATTCTTGGACCATAAAGCCACCTTATCACCCGGCTCAATCCCTAAATCTTTTAGCTGGCAGGCAATATTGCGGGCGTTATGCGCCACTTGCTGCCAAGTGAATTCATGGTAGACGCCATCTAGTGGCTGGCGAAGGTAAACAGTATTGGGTTGCGCTTTAACCCCTGCAAGAAAGGCTGCTAATGGCGTTAACATATTCCACCTCTTTTTATTTTTTATTGTTGGTTAGAACAACCACTAAACCATAGTGCTCTTAACCTGTCTAGACGACTCATACGCGTTTAGACAACAGGCTTTTTCAGAGGTAGCGTTAAGGGAGTAAATTGGGGGGCTGAATTAAACAGGCTGCATATAAATAGGCGGGATAAGAGCATGCAATTTAACATGCTCAAGAGTAGTCAAGTTAACGAGCTTCGCGGCGCAGACCAGTGGCGGTGAATTCACGGCGTTTAAAATCAACATCGGTATTGATGGGCGTACGTTCATTGTTCAAGCCGTCGGCGAAGTAACGGCCATTCTCAAGGTCGTAGCTCACTTTTAGGGTGCTGAAAATCATCGGAATATCATAATAATTAATAACATGGGCTTCGCTGTGGCGAATAAGTTCATCTGCTTCGTTATATTCTTCCAGACTCACTATTTGCCAACTGTCCTCATCAAAGTAAAAGCGGCGCTTATGATAGACATGATTCATGCCCACACGTAAATTCGCCTCTACTACCCATACACGGTGAAGCTCATAACGAGCAAGTTTAGGGTTTATGTGTTGCTGGCCCGCAATATCTGCTACCTGCAACCCCTTTTGATGTAATTTATACGCGTTATACGGTACAAATTTTTCAGCTTTTCCGACCAGCTTCCAGTTATATAAATTGGGCGCGCCATTAAACATGTCCGATTCATCTATAGTGCGAATGCCATTGGTGGTGGTATCGATACTGTTATAGGACAAATTGGGAGTACGCCGTACACGGCGCTGCCCTGCAGAATATATCCAGGCCTTACGCGGAGAACGAACCTGATCCAAAGTTTCATGCACTAAAATCATAGAGCCAGCCATACTGGCGGGTGCTATGGTTTTATGTTTTAAATAAAAAATTTTATTATCAATTTCGTCAAGCGTGACACCTGGCTGACTGTAAGCCCAAAAATATTTATAATCTCGGGTAACGACTGTTTGATCCCCAGCAGAAGAATTATAAACCGATGACGAGGTGTATTCCCAACGCAAGCCTCTATATCTAAGCGTGTGATTCCACATCACTTCGGCACCCGTTTGCGGAATAGGAAACGGACTCGACATAATAGTGTCGCTTACCCCTGTGCCGTATTTAAGCAATTTAGCACTGACGGCATTTTTTTTAACGGCGTCATACACAAATTGTGGGTAAGCGGCACTGCGGCGGCTTGGGTACACCTGCATGGAATAACTGGGGAATTTTTTCAATAAAGCAATTTGCCCTGGTGTTAGGTATTTCTCAAAATCCTGCCAGTTTTTACTATTAACATTCGCGCTAATTTTATCTTTAGTAAAAGGGTCGGCATGAAAATCACCGTGCTGATAGCTGTTTAGTGGCCGGCTAATCCCACCTTTCCAAGCTGGAATGGTGCCGGCGGCATTGCCTGCTTTTTCTGCCCCCATTGGCGTTAAATCCTGACCTAATCGGGCTGCTTGGTGCGGTGTCACCGCCCCTAGAGCCTGTGCCGTTAGTAGCCAAACAATCATTAAACTGAACACTTTCATCTTGGATATCCCTACACTTTCTCTGCTTAAACCCACCACAAGAGTAGGTAGACAGTAGACGCCATTAAAAATGAAGCGCAGCTTAGCACAGGACCCTGCAATTATTAGAATAAAAACTCTATTTGGTACGAAATCAACACGATTGCCAAACAAACACCCACTAAAGGTAAGCGCTTACTATTAATATTAAGGGTGCAGCTCTGCTACCGGCCAATCTAGAGGGAAGCTTTTAAAGGAAAAGGCAAGACCCGGTCGTTGCGCCTTCTCCCTGTGTATATGCCTATTTTCTATAGTAAACAGCTGGTCTTAATCGATACTGATAGTTGACAAGAGACCGGCAGTCTCTTAAAGTGCAAATAAGAGACCAACAGACACTTAAGTGATAAACATGAATTGGAAACGCGCCAGAACCGACGAAAAAAAGAGTGAGCGCAAAGACGCCATTTATGAGGCGGCTTTCACCTTATTCAAAAAGAACGGCTACGATAAAGTAAGCTTTAATGGCATTGCCACTGAAGCCGGGTTTACAAAATCCAATATGTATCGTTACTTCAGTTCTAAAGAAGAAATATTTTTAAATGTTTTTGGCGACCTGTTTCAAAGCTGGTTTGAAGACTGCACGGCTCGACTAAAAAACTTAGAGCAAAACGCAACAATAGAGAGTTTTGCAAAAACCTGGGTGGATTCACTCATAGCACACCCACAGTTTTTAGATCTAACTCCTCTTCTATTTTTGTCCCTTGAGAAAAACAGCTCGTTTGATCAGTTGCTAACATTTAAAAGAATGTCTAAAGATTTACTTTACCGAATTACCATTGACATCAGCCGAGTATATCCGGATATCCAGAATGAAAAGGCCTTTAGGTTTTTAACTCTCAGTTATGCGGCCATGGCCAACTATTGGGCTGCCAATTCGCAAAGTGAGCCTCTTATAAAGATTTATCAACTAGAAGAGTTTAAAGAATTAAAACCCAATTTTGAACATGACCTTACTACCTCAATAGAGGTCATTCTTAAAGGTTTAAAAGCGCCTTAAAAGCGTGTTAAGGAAAGTAGCATAACCACATTGGCTACTCACCAAACGGTGACTGGTAAACAATTAAATTAAAAGAGGCAGTTTTATATGGCACACCATACTGAAAACACTATCAAGGTTAACATTTCCGCTGAAAAAGTTTGGCAGGTACTGGCAGACTTCAGCAGTGTTGAAAAATTCGCCACCACCATAGACTCATCCCCTATAGTAGGTGATATAACGTCAGGGCTGGGGGCAAAACGATTATGCACCTTTAACGATGGCTCAAGCCTGGTTGAAGAGATTATCGACTACCAGGAAGGGCAAGGCTTTAAAATGGAGCTATCGGAGTTTTCCATACCATTAAAAGAAATGCAGGCACACATGGGGGTAAAAGAAATTGATACCAACAGCAGCGAAATTTACATGTCAGCTGATTTTGTTGTAAAGGGTGGAGCACTGGGCTGGTTATTGGGCCATTTAGTCATGCGCCCAGTGATGAAAGGAGTATTCAAAAAACTTATGAGTGGACTGGCCTATCATTGCGTTACCGGAAATTTGGTGGGCGAAAAACTTCCCGCCAATGAAGAGCTGACCAGTATAATTATTAGTTAAGTGTTCATTTTTCACTAAGCCATAAATGCAAACAGGGGTCACTGACCCCTTGGTTATGCCTCTTTAACCAGGCCTATTTAAATTTAACTTATTACTCTTCAAGCGCCATGGCAGCCATTTTCATAGTGCTTGCCAATGATTCTGCACCGGCTATAAATAACCCATTATGGCAGAACATAGCATCGTCAATTCCTGTTACATCTTGCAGCGCTTTATCAGACAAACCCGCCCAGGCTTTAGGCAAGGACTTTCTGTCTTCGAACGAACCCAGCTCAACCGGTACGGTTTGAATTCGCCATTGGCCAGAGTTAGACGGGTAAATTACATATAAGGCTTCGATCGATGATGCATGAACCGTTCTTTTCCACGGAGTGTATTGCTCTAATACAATCACTCGAGGGTCTTTTGCATTCTCAACCGCTTTCGCCACAATGGCTTTTGCATTAATACCGCCACTGGCCGATGCAATAAAACGTGTTAACACACGCGAGGCAAACTCAACCGCTTCATTAAAACAGCTATCAAAATCACCCTCTTCTTGCCATGTAGGGTTAAACATTGAAATTGTTTGGCTAAGGCTAATGCCCTCTGATACACCTTTAACATAACCACAATCGATGGCATCAATGGTTGAAACTAGGCCTTTATCCACAGAATTGGCCACGTCTTGATTGCCATCACATATCTGAAGGCCGTATTTTTGCCAAATCAAACCAAACGACGAAAAGGGAATACCATTTTCACGCTCCCCTGCACCACCACGTTGATGGTGATCAAAACGGCCGGCATCAGCATCATAAATACCGCCCACATCCAGCACAATATCGGCTTTAGCCATAAGCGATAAATCACGTGTGCGTATAAGATTAAAAGAGGGGTAAACATTCTTAAGTGCCGCAATAGCGAAAACATCATCGGCATGAAAGTTACCGTTGTGTGTGGCTATGGTTAGTTCAGTCATTTGTGTATTTTGTGTCATATTAGAAGTTGATAGTGCTGTAAGGTTTGATTGCAATTGCCTAATCATACCGTAATTTGGGGCTATTTTTAACTACGCCCTTAGAATGGCCTTTAGCTTACCTGCAGGGCCCTAGATGCGCTTGCCTTTACACCAACCTAGCCGGATGAATCTGCCCATAGAAAAGCCGCTATTTTTCCATGGACCATGCATTTTCATTTTATCAATGCTCTGGTAAACATTATAATAGAGAGATACCCTCACCTTTACCCAATGAATTAACCAGCATGCCTACGCAAACACGCACTTTTTTAGTTACTCAAGCTGATAGCCGCCTCAAAGACAAAGCCGGCAGCGTTTTTATCGTGCCCAAAGACTGGGTGAATTTACCGGCCGGGGATGCCTCGGTTACACGCAAGCTAAAATCCCTAGGGCCTACCTGGACTGTGCAGGAAAAGAAGGGCCGCAAGACGTTTTCTCACGGTGTTTGGGCTGCACAAGAGCTTATTCAAGAAGCGAAAGCCCTTGTGGAAGCTCAGCGAGCCGACCCTAAGCATCAAAAAAAACTGGCTCAGGCGAAGGTTCGCCGCGAAGAAAAAGAAGAAGTGTTTGGCGAAGATTTTCAGCAAGCAATTATTACATTCCTTAACTTCAACGATAAATATCACAGCTTGCTTGAGCAATTAGCGGGTTTGGTAAAAGAGCACGCAGTGCCCGTAGGCAGCGGTACCGTAGCCCGTAGCTCATCGGTCACCTTGGAAGATAAGGCGGCTATGGCCGTGATGGCTTGGATGCGACATCAAACCAGTGATTATGATTCAACTTCGGTTGCGCGCATTAAGGGCGCAAGGCGTGAATTAAGGCGCAAGATAGCGCGTCAATCGACACGTATTTTAGCCAAGTACCGCAGTGGGGAAGATGTCGATTTAACGGCTTGCCCTCTTTATAAGGCTTTGCAGAAAGCGAGCAAATAAAAACGCTTGTTCATAGTACCGCTTAATAGTGCGGCTTAAATAAGAGCCTACGTAATCATTTAGATCAGGTTGTGCGCTAAGATAAAAAGCAAAACCTGACACTAAGCGCTAATCCTTTAGGCGTTGTTATTTGTGTTTTTTGTTTTGCTTTATGTTTTGTTCTTTTTTTGCTCTCCCTCTCTCAATAATACCCGCCCACGAGGCTCGTTCCCCTCGTGAAGCACCACGTCGGAATGCAGAAACTGTGCAGCCTCGGCTGAGCCCTTCACTTTATCGCTAACACGCAGCAACATGTCTGCTTCAAATTCTGTTAATACACTTTCCCTCACGCCGGCCTTGCGCCATAGAGATTGCGGTCTGCAACCTTGTGTGATGCCTCTGGCCAGCGCCAACGCATCCAGCAAAGCTTGATTCGCGCCCTGCCCTTTAAAGGGGCTCATGGGGTGCGCCGCATCTCCGATCAAGGTAACGTGTGAACTAACAGCTAAAGATTCAGGTTTGAGTAATTCACGGTCATATACGGGGTACCCTGAAACTTGTGCGTCCAGTGTGGCCGCTAAAATCTGCGGAATAGGCTCGTGCCACTGGCATCGACGACACGCTTCTTCTTTAAGTGCGTGAGGGCCTTGTGCACTTAGCGCCTTCGCCTCGGCCTCGGACATTGGAAAACTAAGTTGCCACATTACCGAGTCGGCTGTAAAAGGCATCATGTAAATGCGCTCATGACCATTGGCGGTTTGAAATACCGTGGCTCCATCTAATAAAGGGTGAAGGAAAGGATGTTCATGGCCCTCTGGATTTGCCTTTTTAATATCCAGCCCATTAATATCTGCCTCTTTAATATCTGCTAAAGGACAAATCCCCAAAATCACAATACACCCTAGGTAACGTAACGGAGTGGCATCTTCACTGATCAGTAAACTACGTGTGGCACTGCGAATACCATCCGCGCCCACTACAAGGTCTGCATGGGCGTGTTTCATCTTGCCATCCACTTGAAAGCTAAGGTCTACCCCCTTTTTTTCACCCGCTGCCTCGCATCCTTCTTTACGCTCTTTAAAGTCCACTAATTGGTGCCCCCACTGCACCGCTTTATGTCCACCTAGTTGCTCAAGCAGCGCTAAACGCAACGACTGCCGGGTGATATGCACATTGGTGCGCTTGGGCGCCGATTTGGCATCAGACGCTCCCCACTTTCTAATACCCCATTCTCCAAGCACGCCGCCATCTGTGGAATGCACCACATGTTTGGTTGAAATAACGCCCTGGGGTAACGAAAAAATGCCCAAGCCTTCGATGGCTCTACTGGCTTGTTGCAACGTAAGTCCATATCCCTGTGATCGCGTATCAAAACTGCTATCACGCTCATAAAGCGTAAAGGGAATGCCACGGTGCAAACACGCTACGGCCAGCGCCACGCCACCGATGCCACCACCAATAATGGCCAAGTGTGGAAAATTTTCAATATCCGCCGGAGTTTGCGTAGCACAGTGAAGCAAGCCAGACCCGTCACAGCTTAAACACTCTTCTAGGTGGCCTCTAGGGCGAACGGGCGCGCTGCCTTCGTTATTCGCTTTTTCAAACAGCTCTAACTCTCTTTGGTAGCGCAGTTTCACTTTCTTGCGCAGCCGTCTGCGCTTTTTTCCAAGCCCCTTACATTCTAGACAAATACTCCAGTTACTCTCTTCGCTCTTCACCTTTATATCTGTCCTATATTTATCCCGCTATTGAATGCCCTTCACTGTATTAATCATCGTTGAGTGGGCGATGTTGAGGCTGGTTGTCAAAATATGATTATAACGTTCATTACGCCCTATTACTGCATATGGCTGTTAACTCGAGAAACTTAAGTTTTTCAAAGTAGGGGCGTTTGTAAACCAAATGCGTTATTGAAGGTATATTTCTGTAGGAAAAGTCACCACCTTTAGCTGCTAGATGGTGACAAAAAGATTAACGACTGTATTATCGGAGGGTCATTAGCCTAGGGGGAAGATAATATACGTAACCTCTTTAAAATTAATGCTTACCTGACCCTCACAACTTAATATTAGCCTTCATTAACCAATATAAAGTGAAAGCGATTATTTTTCCTGGCTACGTCATTCCATTGCCCAACCGTAACGCTTTCTGAAATCACGGGGTAATCTTGCAACGTTATGTCAGTACCCATTGATTCAAACATAACATTTATATTTGGGAAATCCTGATTGATATTCACTAAGAAATTTTCAAACTCAGCCACCGAAGATGAGTCATTAACACCACTGAGATTAGGATTAAACTTACATTGTGATGCATTTTTTCCAGAGTTCACTAAGACTGACTGCCCTGATTGATTTTTTTCCTGACAAAACCGGCCTGAATGAAATTGAATGTAAAGCGAGCCATTAAATCCCAAGTCAGCTAACTGATAGATTAATTGAGTTATATAATGCTGCGTGCTAGTGCTATTTAAGGGCTGCTGAAAAGGCAACTGAGAACTGTGGTTAATAGCCCATTCAATGGGTTTAATATTTAACTCTTTTCTTAAATTTTCATCTGTACGTTGCTGATTAAGCTGAGCATTTTTTAATGAGTCTTCTAGGTAAAGTAAAATGCTTTTTTGCTCATTTATTTTATGGTGAAGCCTTTGCTGCTGTAAATCACCAGTACTAACTAATTCAAAAAGTAACACTAAAATAGCCATTAAAAAAATAAACAGACTACTTAAAGCCACTACTTGCCATATTGCTATTTTATTACGCGCCGCCAATACAATCGGTGTGACT
>MAAA01014113.1_pt1 | contig 20785 bp, 17 predicted proteins | sample 1115971 | NCBI WGS metagenome assembly MAAA01 (sample SAMN04961123, study PRJNA320927) | seawater metagenome | isolation source: sample BD02T6 sea water enriched with oil for 6 days | place: USA:Gulf of Mexico | collected 2013-07-27 | reverse complement strand
CCACGTGCCCAACGCTGTGATGCCGATCGCTTAATCATGTGCCACTGGCTGGTTTTAATCAGTTGGGAAGGCGATTAAGGGAGATGACGCTTAGTCAGAAGACCGGCCTGAAAGTGAATTAATATACGTTTGGACAGGCGTGTGTTTTCGAATCATTCCATTAAGGGGACCTTATGGATTTTGAAAATCAAGTGCCTGTGCAAGACGTAACCTTTCATCAGCGTGACATAGATGGTCTTTATAAAACCATCTTTAACCGTCGTGACGTGCGTAGCCAGTTTAAACCCGATCCCATTCCTGATGATGTGCTAGCCAGAATATTGCAGGCGGCTCACCATGCTCCTTCGGTGGGTTTCATGCAGCCGTGGAATTTCTTGCTCATTAAATCTCCTGATGTAAAACAGCAGATTCATAACGCATTTACCGAAGCCAATGAAGAAGCGGCTAAGATGTTCGATCAGGAAAAACAGCAATCCTATCGCTCTTTAAAGTTGGAAGGCATTCTGGAAGCGCCTATTAATCTGTGCATAACGTGTGATCGCTCTAAAGCTGGCCCAGTAGTGTTGGGGCGTACTCATATCAAGACCATGGATTTGTATAGCAGCGTCTGTGCGGTGCAAAACTTGTGGTTGGCGGCCCGCGCTGAAGGTATAGGGGTGGGTTGGATGAGCATCATAAAGGAAGAGGCGTTTCATTCCATTCTGGGCATTCCCCAAGAGGTCGTGCCTATTGCCTATTTGTGCATGGGCTATGTTAGCCACTTCAATAAAAAACCCGAACTAGAGACCGCTAAATGGCGTGAACGTTTGCCCCTGTCCAAGCAAGTATTTTTTGATCAATGGCAACAGACCAAAACCGGCGAAGAGGAAAGTTTAATTGCGGAGTTGGATTTAAATGCCGATTTTCCAGAAAGATTTACCAATCCTTACCCCGGTTAATATAAGTACTAATTTTCTCGGGATTTTGTATTTTCATGACGAAGGACTTGCGCTTTGATTTAAATGTAATTTTTTAGTTAATTTTCATTGTAAGAGACGTTATTATTTCCGGTGAATAATAAAAGGCGGCTTTAAACCCGCCATAAAAAAAACTAAAAAGTGAATGAATATGAAACTTGAGTCTCTAGCTCTACACCACGGTTATGAATCAGAAGCCACCACTAAATCGGCGGCTGTGCCCATCTACCAAACCACCTCTTACACCTTTGATAATACCCAGCACGGCGCCGACCTGTTTGATTTAAAGGTGCCGGGTAATATTTATACGCGCATCATGAATCCCACTACTGATGTATTAGAGCAAAGAGTGGCGGCCATGGAAGGCGGCATAGGTGCCTTGGCAGTGGCGTCTGGTATGGCGGCTATTACCTATGCTATCCAGGCCATCTGTGAAGTAGGTACTAATATTGTCAGCACCAGCCAGCTTTACGGCGGCACCTATAACCTGTTTGCTCATTCATTTCCCCGTCAAGGCATCGACGTGCGCATGGTAAGTGCGGATGATTTTGAGGGCTTTGAAAAGGCCATCGACGAAAATACTCGCGCCATCTTCTGTGAATCCATAGGTAATCCTGCAGGCAACATTGTGGATCTTGAAAAACTGGCGGTCATCGCTAAAAAGCACGGTATTCCTTTGATGGTGGATAACACAGTGGCGTCTCCTTTTTTATGTCGTCCTATCGAGCTGGGTGCCGACATCGTCATTCACTCGTTAACCAAATACATCGGCGGTCACGGTACGACCATAGGCGGCATCATAGTGGATTCGGGTAAATTTGAATGGGCCGGTAATCCACGCTTTGCCATGATGAATGAGCCCGATCCGTCTTATCACGGTGTGGTATACACCCGTGATTTTGCCGAAGCCGCCTACATTGGTCGCTGTCGAGTAGTGCCGTTGCGCAACACAGGTGCGGCACTTTCTCCTCACAGTTCTTTTCAAATTATGATGGGCTTAGAAACTCTGGGTTTACGTATGGAACGTCATTGTGAAAATGCAGAAAAACTGGCGGAATATTTAGTGAAGCATGACAAGGTAGAGTGGGTTAACTATTCAGCCTTACCCGACAGCCCTTATTATGAAACGTGCCAACGTATTACTTCGGGCAAGGCATCAGGTATCGTAAGCTTCGGTATTAAAGGCGGTGCTAAGTCTGGTGGGGAGTTTATCGATGCTTTACAGATGATTTTACGCTTGGTTAATATTGGTGATGCCAAATCATTGGCATGTCATCCTGCGTCTACTACTCATAGGCAGTTAAATGAAGACGAACTTAAGGCGGCCGGTGTGAGTTCTGACCTAGTGCGTATATCGGTGGGTATTGAAAACATAGCGGATATTATTGCAGATGTAGAGCAAGCGTTAGCCAGTGTAAAATAGGCTAATGTTTTAACCCGCGATTTTCGCGGGTTAAATAGCCATTATTGTTTATACTGATAATGGCTATAGTCGTCCCGTAGTTTAGTCAGTCATGCTGCGTTTAGGTGTGAGAACCTTATTTTATTAGGGCGCCATGAACTCGTCCTTGAGGGCTTGCTTCGGCATCCATGCCTCAAATACCTATAAAACAAGGCTGCCACTCTTAATAAACTAAGGTACTGCAGCGTAAAATACCTTATATATTTTGCAAATTTCCCCAACCGCTCAACATACTTTGTTTATGGGCATTTGCTCTAGGTAAGATGCGTTCAAAATAAAATGTAGCATTGGCTATTTTATCTTTTAAGAAACCCTCATCCAATATGTTGTCTCCTGCCTGTTGCTTGCCATCAAGAAGTTGCTGAGAAACAATCGCCATCTTGGCCCAAAAATAAGCAAGGCTTACGTAACCTGAATACATTAAGTAATCTACGCTCGCGGCACCTACTTCATCTGGATTTTTCATGGCTTTGCCACCCAGTTGCATCGTAAGTTGTGGCCATTCTTTGGAATAATGTTTTACATCTTTCAGTAACGATTCATGTTTACTGTTTTCATTTTCAATACATAACGTGTGCATTTTTTTTGTGAATACCATTAGGCTCTTGCCTTGGGTTCCCAAAACTTTACGCCCCAGTAAATCAAGTGCCTGAATGCCCGTGGTGCCTTCATACAGGGTGGCGATGCGCCCATCGCGATATAATTGCTCAACCCCTGACTCTTTAATAAACCCGTGGCCGCCGTGAACTTGAATGGCTAGGCTGGCACTTTCTAACCCCACCTCAGTGCAAAAGCCTTTAGCGATCGGGGTAAGCATATCCAGTAACATCTGTTTTTCTTTGTCATCACTGTCGTGGGTTTCATCTAATAACTGGGCGCAAAATTGTGTTAAAGCGCGACCGCCTTGGGCAAACACTTTTTGTGTTAACAGCATACGGCGCACATCAGGATGTTCAATAATGGGGTCGGCTTCTTTATCTTTTGCTTTCACACCACTAAGGCTGCGCATTTGCGTGCGGTCACGTGCATAACTTAAACTTTTCTGAAAACTACGCTCACTCAATCCCACTCCCTGTAGGGCGGTGCCTAGGCGCATTTCATTCATCATGGCGAACATGGCATTGATGCCTTTATTTTCTTCACCGATTAAAAATCCACGGGATTGCTCAAAGGCCATGGAGCAGGTAGGGTTAGCGTGAATGCCCATTTTTTCCTCTATGCCAATGCAGTTCACGTTATTCGATTTTAACCATTCACCCGATTCGTCTTGAAGCTTGGTGGGCACCAAGAACAAAGACAATCCTTTAATACCCTTGGGCGCATCTTTAATACGCGCCAGCACTAAGTGAATAATATTGTCACTGGCGTCGTGACTGCCGGCCGAAATAAATATTTTGCTGCCCTTAATGGTGTATTCATTCTTTATGTTAGCGGTGCTTTCAGGCGTGGCGCTGGTGCGAATAAGGCCTAAATCTGAGCCACAGTGACTTTCGGTCATGCACATAGTGCCGGTCCAGGTTCCTGCGATCATCTTGCTTAAGTAGGTTTGTTTAAGTGCATCACTGCCATACGCTAAAATGGCTCCACAGGCCGACATAGTCAGTGCGGGTGTCATGCTAAAGGCATGATTGGCTGAGGTTAAAATTTCCCCCACAAAGGCTGATAAGGTTTCAGGCAGGGCTTGGCCGCCAAACTCTTCGGGCATGCCTAAGCCCATCCAGCCCCCTTGTGCATAACTTTTTAGTGCCGCTTTCATTGTCTCGGGTAACGTAACTTGGCCGTTTTCGAGAACGCAGCCCTCGCTATCCCCCAGTGCATTTATGGGAGCCAGTTCTTTTTGAGCAAAGTTTGCAGCCTGTTCTAATACAAACAAATGGTCGCTGTTGTTTTGAGAATAAGAAGGATTACCATCTGTGGATTGTGGCATTTCATTCATTAAGAACCCCATATCCATTAGGGGAGCTAGATAGTGAGTATTTACATCGGTCATAGTGTCGCCACGGTTCATTCATTTTTATAGGATAGCTGTCAGTATTAGCCAATCAATCGCTTAAACCAGTTAACAAATGATAACGACTGAAAACTATTCTAGCGGGATAATCACCGTCAGCCATACAACTTGCCCATAGAGGTAAGCGCTATTAATAACGAGAGAGTCACTATGACCACAGCCAACACGCATTTCCCAAAGTTACTTGAACCACTAGACCTAGGTTTCACCCAGCTTAAAAACCGCGTTTTAATGGGGTCTATGCACACCGGCCTTGAAGAGCACAAAGAAGGTATGGGCCGAATGGCCGCTTTTTTTGCTGAACGTGCTCGTGGTGGTGTTGGTCTTATCGTAACCGGTGGTTTTGGCCCAAGTTTAGAGGCGGCGACTCACCCGCATACTAAAATCATAGCTAGCAATGAAGATGCCTTAGAACACAAAGTCATCACCGACGCGGTTCACGCCGAAGACGGAAAAATTTGTATGCAAATATTGCATACGGGTCGTTACGCGTTTAATCCAAACTCGGTAGCGCCTTCTGCTATTCAATCGCCTATTAATCCATTTAAGCCTAAAGCGCTGGATGATGATGGCATTGAAAAACAAATTAACGATATTGTGCAATTGGCAGTTTACGCACAGGTAGGCGGCTATGACGGTGTTGAAATCATGGGTTCTGAAGGCTACTTCATTAACCAGTTTTTATCCAAGCGCACCAACGCCCGTGAAGATGAGTGGGGTGGTGATTACGAAAACCGCATGCGTTTAGCGGTGGAAGTTGTACGTCGTACCCGTGAAGCCGTGGGCGAGCATTTTATTATTATTTATCGTTTATCCATGATGGATTTAGTAGAAGGCGGTAGCAGCTTTGAAGAAGTGGTTATGCTGGGTAAAGCCATCGAGAAAGCCGGTGCCACTATTATTAATACCGGTATTGGTTGGCACGAAGCCCGTATACCTACCATTGCCACTAAAGTGCCCCGCGCGGCCTTTACGTGGGTAACGGCAAAATTTAAGAAAGAATTGTCTATTCCGTTGATTACCTCTAACCGTATCAATACCCCTGAAGTGGCCGAAGACGTATTGGCTCGCGGCGATGCCGACATGATATCCATGGCCCGCCCATTTTTGGCTGACCCTGATTTTGTGCAAAAGGCAGCAGAGGGTAAAAGCGACGAAATCAATACCTGTATTGGTTGTAACCAAGCCTGTTTGGATCATGTATTCAGCGGCAAGTTAACAAGCTGTTTAGTAAATCCGCGTGCTTGTCACGAAACTGAACTGATCATCACCGATGCAACAGCCAAGAAAAAGCTTGCGGTGATTGGTGCAGGCCCTGCAGGTTTAGCATTTGCGACAACGGCTGCGGGTCGTGGTCACGATGTTACTTTGTATGATGGATCGGGCGAAATTGGTGGTCAGTTTAACGTGGCCAAGCAAGTGCCAGGTAAAGAAGAGTTCTTTGAGACGATTCGTTATTTTGGAAAACAAATCGAATTAACCGGTGTGAACCTGAAGTTGAATACTAGGGTTTCGGCTAACGATTTAAACAGCGGCGATTATGACGAAGTAGTATTGGCCACCGGTATTGCACCTCGTTTGCCTGAGATTGAAGGCATCGGTCACGCAAAAGTATTGAACTACCTAGATGTGTTAAAAGACAAAAAACAAGTGGGCAAAAAAGTGGCGGTTATCGGTGCCGGCGGCATTGGTTTTGACGTATCCGAATACCTGTCTCACGAAGGTGAAGCCACTAGCCAGAACATAGAAGCCTTCATGAAAGAGTGGGGCGTAGACATGACCTTGCAAGCTCGTGGCGGTATTGAAGGCGTGGAAGCGGTGGTGCCCGATTCACCTCGTGAAGTGTTCTTGTTACAGCGTAAAAAATCTAAGGTGGGTGCTAAGCTGGGTAAAACCACAGGTTGGATTCACCGCACCGGTTTGAAGAACAAGGGTGTGAACATGATTCCAGGTTGTAGCTACAACAAGATTGATGACCAGGGTATTCACGTAACGGTTGGCGATAAAACCGAGGTTCTTGAGGTGGATAACGTGATTATCTGTGCCGGTCAGGACCCGCTACGTGAATTGATAGAAGGCTTGAACAAACCGCATCATCTAATTGGTGGTGCCGATGTGGCCGCCGAACTGGATGCCAAGCGCGCCATTGATCAAGGGACTCGTTTAGCCGCTGAGATTTAGCGGTTCATCCTGATTCCTTTAAAGCTTAGCAATTATGTTTTTAGCCCAAGCAGTAGCGATACTGACTTGGGCTTATGTACAGGATGTACGGTATGCCGCGGTGCCATGGATGGCAAGGAGCGGCGTTTTCCAGCCATAACAATCTGACGTTAAAACATTATCTAAAGTAGCATTTCCACTATCCAAGGCAGTCATGGCAAGGAGCGGCACTTTCCAGCAACAATAACCCAACGTTAAAGCAATATCCTTTCGTACTGGACAAGCACCCCCAAAAAATCACAGCATTACCCACCCCTGGAACCGGGGCGTAAATCGTCCAAATCCCTCTGTATGGTCTATATTTAAAGGGATGTACGGCGGAGGATGGTAAATGGACGTAGGCCTTGCGATATCGCTCAGTGTGGGATGTGTCTCACTCATTATGTTGTTTGCTTCATGGTTATTCCAAGATAAGCCAGGAGCACGTCCTGCTCGCCTAGCGTTTAGAGCATTCTATGTAGCAATGCTGGCGCTATTTATCATTATTTTGATTGAAGATGTCTGGGGCAGCCCGTTTACTCGGCTACTGCTGGACTTAAGTCTTGTCATATCTGCCGCTAGTTTATTGCTGGGAATATTGTGGCGTAGTGAGAGCTCAGTGCCCAATTATTGGGTGTATTTATTGGCGTTGGTTTTTGTGGTGGATGACATGCTTTTCATGAGGGAGAGCTTAATCCCTGGTTACTTGCTGCAAATGGTATGTGCATCAATGGGGGCTTATGCGTTATTTAAACGCCCCAATGGCAACGCCGGTGATAAAGGCATGGCGTTAGTTTTAATCGCATGGATAGGGGTGTTTATACTTGAGTTTAGTGGGCTCGTTAATATAGAGATCGGTGAAAATTATACACATCAAGTGAAACACTCTTTAGCTTTAATGTTTGCACCGGCATACATTAGCGGTCTGACGTTGTTTTTAGTCTCAAGTTACATGTTAGATGCCCAGCATGCCTTGGGCCTGTTGGCCGCCACAGATTCCATGACGGGATTGCATAATCGCCGTCACTTTTTAAAAGAAGCGCAAAAACTATTAAAATCGGCCGATCGTTATCAATACCCCATGAGTATTTTAATGTGCGATATCGATCACTTTAAAAAAGTGAATGATAATCACGGTCATGATACGGGTGATAAAGTCATTAAGGCGTTTTCAGAGTGTCTTAAGCGTATGATTCGCACAGACGATATTTTGGCCCGCTACGGGGGGGAAGAATTTGTGGTTTTACTGCCGCAAGCCAATGACCTGGCTGCCATGTTAGTGGCTGAACGTATGCGCGAAGAGGCTGAAGTTATACGTATTAAAGCCCATCAGGGAAATATTGTGCGTTTTACCGTAAGCTTTGGGGTGTGTCAGATAAGCGATTTTGATGATATTGAGGTTAGTATGAAGGAAGCGGATACGGCCATGTATGAAGCCAAGAGCAAAGGCCGTAATCGAGTAAGCTTATTTGATAATTTTGAATTATAACTAATCATTTCAAGCCAAGAGCAGTGGCGCGTAATCAGTAAGCCGCGACGATAAGCGCAATATATAAAAGCAGGGACTAACCAATATTTAGAAGTTTAATTCCATCGAGGCATACACGTGTAAGTCATCGCTGTAGTTATTATTGCTATACAGCAGTGCGTCATCATCTAACCTATATTGCAGCGCCGCTTGTAGCTTTATTTGAGAACTGTTCGGTAATACCGCGCTGTGATTCACATTTAAATCCAACCTAGAAAATTGCACACCATGGGAATCTGTATAACTTCCCCAGTTATTTATATGATAATACGCGGCACCAATACTTGTATTGTTTTGCAGTGTTCTAAGCCAAACCAAAGAGCCACTGCTGTCGGCAGATAAGTTACTTTCTTTACTGACCTCTTCAGTATTACCAGCAAAATCATCTTTTGTTTTTAGTCTAGAAAATGACAAAATCACTTTATTTTTGTTATCAATATTACTGGTGATCTGCCCCTCAAAACCCTTTTGCACTAATTTATTTTGGTTGCTTAAAGGGTCCTCAGAGCTGAGTCCTTCAGAGATCAGGCCAGTTAAGTCATCGTAAAAAAATTTAATATCTAGCTGGCCGTTTATCTTAGGAATTAATCCAAAGTAACTTATTTCGTGGCTGTAAATTTTTTCGTTTAGTAATTCACTGTTACCCTCAACCATGGCTGAGTAAACAATGTCGTCACTGGGTGCTCCATTTATGGTGGCATTCGTCAGGATCACCGAACGCTGCCCTTCTTTTTCAAAAAGACTGGGAGATCGAATGGCCTGTGAGTATATAAAACGAACCGTTTGAATGGGGCTTAAATGAATATTAATGGCCACTCTGGGTGAAAAATTTTCGCCATTTAACTCATCCGATTCATACATACCGCTTAAATTAAGCAGTACACGGTCGCTTAACTGATATTCCACACTGGTAAACATGCTTGAATTCAGGTTGTCGCTGCGGCCATTATTAAAGGTATCTGACTCAAATTCATCCAAGCGCAATCTCATGCCGGCTACGGTTCTTAATTTCTCATTCCACGTAGAAGTATGCTGGTATTCAACTTCCGATTTACTTTCACTAATATTGCTATTTAAATCTCCACATATGGTTACTGCCCCGACTTCACATGCACGCCATTCCTGAACTTGTTTAAAATTTTGGCTATATATTTGTAAGTGAGAGAACTGACTGCTGGAAAATTCGTAATTATATTTTGACCATGCAAAGGAATCTTGCGCTTCTATATCAGCTTCATTTACGTATTCAATGGTCTCGTTATCAGATTGCTTTTGTAAATTAGTACCGCTTTTTATCCCGGTTTGCCACTCTAAACTTGAATGGGCATTTAACTGGGTAAATGTGCGAACCTGAGTAAACAATGACGAAACTGAATCTCGGTTGTTCTCTTCTGAGTTGGCTAAATAATCAAAGCCGCTCTTGTGTTTGTTGGCCAAAGTAACGTGCACATCCGTTTTATTAACCTTACCCGACAAATTGATGTATGCATCGGCCACATTACGATTACCGGCACGAAATTTAGCGGTAATGCCTTGTTTTGCATTTGGGTGTTTAGTAAGTATGTTAATGGTGCCCAAAAATGCGTTGGCGCCATAGATAGCCGAGCTCGGCCCACGTATCACTTCAATGCGGTCAATATCTTCAATGGCCAAGGGTATATTTGCCCATGATACCTGGGCTAGTGCGGGTTTATAAATGGAGCGACCATCAATTAATACTTGCAAGCGTCGATGCTCAGCGGCTTGAGTACCGTGATAGCTTACTGAAGGGCTCTTCTCGCCTGTGGAATTGTGGTATCCCACTAACATGCCCGGCACTAGCCGAAAAATTTCTTCAATATCCTTAAAACCTAGCGCGGCAATGGTATCAGCATCAATCACCGTCACTGAAGCGGGGGTATCTAATTGGGATTGGCGCAGGCGCGCGGCGGTTAACACCACTGGAATGTCCATCATAGGCTCATCCAATAGGTTCATATCACTAAAAGCATCTTCATCTAAATCAGGATTTGCTGTCACCGCACAGGAAAACATCCAAGCCAATAAAAGCGTAGGGCCGTTAAAACGATATTTTTTCATGCGTAACCCAACTTATTATCATCTAGGTGCTGCTAAAAGTGTGCGCTTACTTGCTGGTAAGCGGCCTTAGTATGCCAGAAACAATAAAAAAATTAGGTATAAAGTCGCATAGTGAGTAGTGCCACACATTAAAAGTAAAAAAATTAATGTACCGCAAAATATTACAGGCTGAGGCGCTTAAAAATCAAACAGTTGCGGGGTACTATTTTTGTTCTTTAAGTTTTTTTCGAATACGTGACAGGGAAACCGCCGTGATGCCTAAAAAAGAGGCAATATGATATTGGGGTAACTTTTGTTCTAAATTTGCATAATGTTTACAAAACCACTTGTAGCGTTGTTCGGCGTTACCCAGAAGTAATTGAGCTTCGCGGCGTGCCATTTTTACAAATACAGCCCGTAAGAATTTAATTTCAAGTCTTAACCACTCAGGGTTGTTAGCTTGGCTGGCGTATAAATCGTCGGTGTTGGCCAGCATGATTTGGGTAGGCTCTAGGGCCTGAATATAATACTGACACGGTTCGTCATTGATGATGGAGCTTAGCGGGGATATAAGTTCACCCGCTTGATAAAAGTGCTGATTTACTTCGTTACCGTCAATGTCTATGTAATAAATGCGAATTAAACCGTTAAGGATATAACACAGCTCTGGGCAGTAATCTCCGGCCTTAATCCAGTGGTCTAAAGGTGCAAGATTACGTAGCTGAAATTTATGTACAATTGAATCCCAACTGGTAATGGGTTGGTTAATAAGTGTCTCTAAGCCAGCTTTAAACTGCTGGAGTATTTCATTATGGGGAAGGTTGGCCATCATAGCTCCAAATCATTATGGGCATTATAGGGTCGAAACACGTGGCTGTATGCCATTTTTATTAGGGTTAGTGGTAGGCTATGGATGTTGTTAGGTGCAATAAGCTTTAGGGCACTTCTATTAATCATTAAAGAGGTCAATATGTTTAATAAAAAAATAATTACCGGGTTTGCCGTAGTGGTAATGGCCGCAATCCTTTTAGGCTGGTATGCCAAACCGCAATTGTTGGCAGCCCAATGGCATTTTTCGCAAGGATTGTTTGTGGTTAAGGCGGTTGAATTACAGGATGGGCATACTTTAGTGAATCTTGAAATTCCGCAAGAATACGCCCAGAAAAATGTATTTGCCTACCGCCCCTGCCCCTACCAAGAGGACAGTGTATGGGTGTTCCAGCCCCAAGAAATTTTAGAGCTGGCATTTTATATTAATGATGAAGAAGTGGCCCGCACGGTATGTGATGCCAATTGGACCGTGTCCCGTGAGGTTAATGTATTATTGGCGTTGCCTACACCTGTTAGCCCATAGCAATTAATGCATCTTGCTGGGGTTGAAAGCTATCCGCCGTGGACTCTTGCATCTCTAGGGCAAACTTATCCGGGTAGTTTTTGGTTAATAAGCAGCCGGCTTGGGGGTAAGGGTATATTTCATCGTAACGTTTAATATGGGTTTGACTCACGCGGCGATAAATATGTGTACGATTCAGCTGGCTTGAATGCTCAAGGCCGGCGCTGGCAATAATTTCACTGGTGGCTTTAACCGTGGCTTGATGAAAGCGTGCAATACGCTGGGCTTTATTTTCCACCACTAAGCCTTTAGCAAGCGTTGGGTTTTGCGTGGCAACACCCACCGGGCATTCGTTGGTATTGCAGACCAAAGATTGCACACAACCAAGGGCAACCATCATGCCGCGTGCACTGTTACAGGCATCGGCTCCCAACGCGAAATTTTTAACCAAATGAAAACCGGTAAATACCTTGGCACTGGCAATGACTTTAATATCTTTTTTAAGATCAAATCCAATTAAAGTATCACACACAAAACTTAAAGCTTCTCGTAACGGCATGCCCACCGAATTTGAAAACTCTAATGGCGCGGCACCGGTACCACCTTCGCCGCCATCCACGGTAATAAAATCCGGCTGAATTTTACTGGCAATCATGGCCTTACACACAGCAAAAAACTCACTTTTTCGTCCCACCGATAATTTAAAACCTATGGGTTTACCACCCGATAAAGTACGTAGTTCGTGAATAAAGTCCATCATCTCTAAGGGAGTAGAAAAAGCACTGTGAGAAGGAGGCGAATCCACTTGTATTCCAGGTTCCACACTTCGAATTTTGGCAATCTCAGGGGTGTTTTTACCGGCGGGTAATATGCCGCCGTGGCCAGGTTTTGCCCCTTGAGACAACTTAATCTCAATCATTTTAACATTGTCTCTTTTAGCCATGGCACTAAAGCGTTCGGCATCAAAATTACCAAGGGAGTCGCGGCAGCCAAAATAGGCGGTGCCAATTTGCCACACTAGATCGCCTTCGTGCTCTAAGTGATGGGGGCTAACACTGCCCTCACCGGTGTTGTGACTAAAGTTACCTTTCAGGGCACCTTGGTTTAACGCCCTGATGGCATTGGAGCTTAAGGCGCCAAAGCTCATGGCCGAAATATTTAAGATGCTGGCATCATAGGGTTTGCTGCACTGGGGCCCACCTATAGTAATGCGGGGTTCGGGGCGATCATGCACATTATTAATGGCCGCCATGGAATGACCTATCCATTCATAACCCACTCTTTGGGTATCTACCTTAGTGCCGTAGGGAATGGTGTCGCGGACGCCTTTAGCGCGTTGATATATGACCGAGCGAAACATGCGGTTAATGGGCACTCCGTCGGTTTCGGATTCAAAAAAATACTGGCGTAAAAAAGGGCGGACAAACTCCATGAACCAGCGCGCGCGGCCAATAACCGGAAAGGTTCTCCACAGGGCATGTTTTTTCTGAATTAAATCGTAACATCCTAATATTATTAAGGGCGTAATGACCACCAGCGCCCAAAGAATGGGGGGCCACACAAAATAACACAGGGCCACGGCCAAAAGGGCGAGGATAGAGCTGTATATAAACTTCTTGCGCATAATGATGTGACTATAGATAAAAAGATAAAGCATTCTCAAAGGAATAAAGCACGGGGTCAAGCGGTGATATGTTTGATCCGGTCACAAAGACGGATGTATTAACCCGGAACGGTGTTTTGCTTGTTCTTAAGCCTGCATATGCCTATGATTCAACGCTTTCTTATGATGTTTTAGAGTGCTTTATGTCTACCCTTGCCAAACCGTCTGCTGCCCAGCAAGCATGCCCTAACGGAAAGCCGCGTATTGCCGTTGTGGGTGCCGGTTTAGCTGGGCTGAGTGCGGCATGGTTGTTGAAGCAAAAATACCAGGTTACATTATTTGAATCCCACTCCACAGCGGGCATGGGTGTACATACCTGCGACTATCATAGTCGTGGCCAGCATACTCGAATCGATGTGCCATTAAGAATTTTTACCCAAGGTTATTACCCGCAGTTATTTGCCTTATATAAACACCTTGGGGTTGAAATGGAGCGCAGTGATCACGCCGCGGTGTATCAGCGCTTAGAGACGGGTAAAAAACCCGTATTAGCGCCATATTTTCAATACATTAATAAAAAAATAGGCAATAAAAAATTCAGCGTACTGCATCGTAATAGTTTAAATACGGGTGGGCTGCTATTGGCCCTTGGCCACTTTAGATTTTTTAGACGGGCTAAAAGTGACTATAAAAAAAATAAGGCTCAGCTTACACAAATACGCTTTGGTGATTACATAAAGCAAAATAGCTTTAATAAAAAATACATAGAACAAATATTACTGCCAGCGTTAGCCGTAACCTGTACCTGTGATTATGATGCAATATTAGATTACCCCGCCGATTTAATTTTGCAGTACCTTACCTGTGGTATTTTAGATAACGGAATAGTACGGGCCAAACTTGGGGTGGATGGCATTGTGCCTAAGCTTACTCAGGGTTATAAGGTATTGTGTGGCCAACAAGTACAAAGCGTAAAAGAGAGCAGTGCTGGCCAGCCCATTACGTTGGTATCTAAAAATATTGAAGACGGCACCTTTAGTGAGTATGAGTTTGATTCTATTGTAATTGCCACTCAAGCGGATGTTGCTAAAAAAATATTGTCTAGTTTACACAATCCTAAACAGTCTCAGCTACTTAGCGCTATTCCCATGCAATCTTCAACCATGGTGCTGCATACCGACATTGATTTAGTGTATGGGCAACAACATGCATCCTCCGTGAGCTATATTTTTGATGAAAATTCCCCACGTCCATCTACCACCGTGGATTTAAGCAAAGCGTTTTCTACTTATGCACAGCAGGCACCGGTATTTCAAACGTGGAATATTCTTAAAGCGCCTAAAAAGGACAGCGTGATTAATCAATCTGATTTTACGCGTCCAATAGTTACTCTTAGTAGTCGTGAATCCGTGGCACAGTTATTAGACATTAATAAAACGTCTAACATTAAAATTTGTGGCTCTTACATGGCCAACAAAATTCCTTTGCTGGATGCTGCCGTGGAATCGTCAGTTAAAGTGGCACGCCAGTTGGGTTGTGATATTCCTTGGGAATCAAGCATTAACGCTGAACAGCAAGATTACTCCCCAGCCGTATTGGCCTATTAATGTTGGCACTTGTTTGTAGGTGCTTTAATGGCTACTGAATTTCATGACTTAGCCGAGTTACAGCTTAATATTAATCCAACTAATGGATTAATAGAGAGTAGCTGGGGAAATTTGGGTTACTGGCCTAGCACCAGTGTTACGGCTAACTCATTAAACTACCCACAGGCTTGCCATCAGTTGGCCTGTGAAGTGGCTGACATGGCTAATCTTAATAGTGCCCACCGATTATTGGATACCGGTTTTGGGTGTGGTGATCAGTTGGTGGTTTGGCTTGATGAATATAAGCTTAAGGACGTGACTGGTATTAATTTGTCGGTTTCACAGACTCAGCATGCTCAACAAAAAATTACTGCACTGAACATTGATTCTAGTATTGCATGGGACTTGCGGGTTGGGGATTGCTGCGAACCCTCGGCCTGGCAGGGGCTGGATGAAAAATTTGATCGTATCATTGCCCTAGATTGCATCTATCACTTCCCCCATAAACAACAGTACTTTTCACTGTGCAAGCAGCATCTGGCTAAGGGTGGTGCTTTGGTGGTATCGGACTTGCTTTTAAGTACCGGTAAAAAAAGGTTCTGGCAGCAGTGGGTATTAAAAACGATCTGCTACTTTTCACATATCCCGTTTAAAAATCTTAAAACCATCGACGAATACCAAACAGAATTATCGGCAGAAGGATTAGTGATATCAAAACACCAGGATATCAGTGAGCAGGTGTTTTTACCGTTCGGTCTATGGCTAGAACAATACATTGCTGAATTAAATAGCAGTAAAAATGTTAGCGATACATATAGTTGGCTTAAATACCGTGGTACCGCGAAGTTTTTACGCTGGGGGTACCAGAAAAATATATTTTTGTACCAGCTACTGCGTATCGAACATAAGGGTGCTCCCTTTATCAAATAATGTTCTAGATTGTTCTGTCCATTTAAAAATTCAGAACATAACGCGGCAGGTGCGTAATACACCGTCCAGCCTAAGCAGTACACATACCCAAAACAATTATCGCGATCCACCCCATCAGGCATATTACCCACCATCCACGCAACGTACCGTTACAAAGTCTGGCAGGTAACATTCCTAATGGAGTTTGATTGGTTTTCACCATCTGCAAAAACAGGTGTGATGTATGCGTAGGAAGAGGCTGATGCTAATAATGCTAGCCACCGATTCGGTTTTCTCAAGCAGCTAGTAGGTACTAATGTCAGTGGGTTATTAAGATGGCTGTCCGTTTAGCGCCTGGAAAAAATGATGTGTATAGGTACCGACTTTCGAGACGCTGATCAATTAATTCGCTGTTAATTGGTAAGCTTATTTATGCTCTGGGTTATAAATAGGTTTCTTACCGTTTATTTTAGGTTGTCGGTACGTATATCCTTATTTTGGGCTCCCCTTCGTAGGCCTTGTCATTGGTGAGTTATAGAAACTTATACACAAGCCCGTAGAGTTATGCGGCATTGACACTGGTTATCAATTGTTTTTTTAAATTGAGGTGTTATGGTTGTCCAAATTAATATTAGAAAGTATTGAAGGCGGCGAGGGAAATGCTGTGTAAGTGTTTGAGCGTAAAAGGAAATTACCAATCCCTCCAAAGCCGCATATAAATTCTTATCAGCACTCAAGCCGAAAAACTGAACGTTAGGCATCAACCGGAGATAGACACATTGCAATCTACAATTAGCTATATGATGTTGATTATATTTGTTGTCACTACATTTTTAGTGCTGATAAATATGCTGCACTCCTTGGATGACATCCCCATTTTAAGGTATGCGAAAATTAGAGAGAGCCAGTTCAAGAAACTATTTATGATATTAATTCTTGAAGTTGTTATTGCTATGGTTCCTATTAGTATTTCAATCCTTAAAAGTTCATTACAAGAGTCGTCCTATGAGGATTTTCATATAATTTCCTCTAACGGTGAAACAGAGATATATTATCGAAAACCTTTTAAATATATTCCTAGCCTTAAAGTATACGAAAAATCTAATTCGCGTCCATTATTTAAGGTTGTGACGCAAAAAAATGACAGGTTTATAGTTCAAGTAGATGGTTACATTAGTGATTTTAAAATTAACTATCATGTCATTGGCGTTCAGTAATGATGCCTAAAAATCGAATATACGGACCGAAGGGTCCGTTCTATCGCACTGTTATATCTAAATATGAAAATATGAAAATATGAAAATATGAAAATATGAAAATATGAAAATATGAAAATATGAAAATATGAAAATATGAAAATATGAAAATATGAAAATATGAAAATATGAAAATATGAAAATTGAAAAAATTGCGCTTCGTAAATTAGCAAGATTAGAGATATGGAAAACTATTTTGATGATTATCTCTATCTTAATGTTTAGCTCGATTCTAGGCTCGGCTGGCATATTTGTTATGGTCGGAGGTGTAATTTTCGGAAATATCTTCATATTATCAAGAATTACTAATTTCCCATGCCCTAGCTGCAGTAAACCTTATGGCTTGGGCGCCAATGCATTTGATGTTTTTAATATTACAGTTCCTGATAATTGCGTTTGCTGCCATGCCCACGCTGAATAGATATAACAATAATATTAAATTCGCGCCCTTCGGCCGCCCGACGCTCGTTCCTCGCGCGGTTTATATGAGGCGTTAGTGCTCTATTTCATTTGGATACGTTTATGATCTTTAGAGAAGATGGAAGAAAAGCTGTAAGGGAATGCGAACTAGAGTGGCATTGCCACGAGGTAAAGCTTGCGCAGAAAGAATTAGATGATGGATATGAAATAGAAGGCTATGGAATAATCAAAAGCCATGAGAGTGGTGGTTTATATCTAGATTTCGTGTGCTTAAAATCTAATAAAAGAATAAAATATCTCTCACCTATTCCCGCAGACTTCTTGGATGAAAAGCAGACTTTATCAATGAGTGCTACTACCATTGATGGTTTAAAAATATTATCAGATGGACTGAGGATTGAAACAACATTGCAGAAGATGATGAGTCCAGGTCCTACTTTTTACAGGTTGTGGCTTGATAATTTCGAGATCATTCATAGCGAAGATGATAATCCTGAAGATAGCTACTTGCATATGGAGTTCAATGAAAAATGTAGTATCCCTACTAATAAATCCAATACAACAGAATCGACTCTTGGGACCAAAACTTCGTCTTGGAATCAAACAGTATTAAGTTACTCTGATTTTGAGATAAATATAATTCATCATGATTATTATACAGAAGTATATGCGAATGGTACTGATACAAAGTTAGATGTTTTGAAAGATGCGATAATATTTTACCTTGGATTTACATCAGGTAAATTTATGCAGCCATATTTTGAGTATAGGAGAGAGGGCGCTGACGCGATAGAGAAAATACATAGCGTTGATAGGACGAAAATTAAAAGTAGCATTCCTGCTCCTGTAAGAGGTTATGTTTATGATCAAGATAAACTGAGTATGGATGGTTGTCACTTTGATATTTTTAGTAATATTTGTGACATTATTATGGAGAAGCCACTTTTATTCGAAAGCGTATACTCTCAATGGAAAAGGATATGGCATTCGTTCTTATCGCCAGAATTTAGTGTGCCTATGCTAACGGTTTCTGTTGCTATCGAAGGTTTATTGAACGATGTATTTATACCAGTGATAGCAGGAAACTTAAAAGATGAAGCCTTTGAAGAAGAAAAGGTTAGAATATCAGATTTAGTTAGCGGTATAGATGGGATATCTGACGAACATATTGAATCCATTAAGCGGTATGTTGAAAAATGGGGAAACATCCACCCTAAAAAGTCTCTCGAATATCTAGTCATAAAAGGAGTGCTTGAAAAACGCCATATTAAAAACTGGGTAGATTTGAGAAATTCATCTGCACACCCTAAATTAGTGGTGTCTTCGGAAGGTAGAAGGCGTAAAGATATTGGGCGTACGATTGTATGTCTTGGGCTGTTTTATCGACTCGCCTTGAATATTTTTTCATTTAAAGGGGCGCAATATGCTTATGAAGAACCCAAGGATGATAAATTAGTAGTCTACAGATATGTAAATTTATTACACTAACAATACGCTGAAGCTGAGGGCGCAGTAAACTGCGCTGCTTAGCATGAACGTTAGCTAAAAATTCAGGTAGGGAATATGCCATTTTTCGGATTTCTATTTTTCTCAATTGCAGTAATAGCACTTACGATCTATACAATTTCATGTGTCGTAAAATATTTGAGGACGAAAGATAGGGAGTATCTAAGCAAGTTAGCCTTAGTTTGGTTTTTTCCAGTTTTATTAATCGGGCTAGCTATATACGCTCACTATCCCATGTCAAAGGAGCGTATTGTTGGTGTATATAAAATCGACAGTAGCTTTTATCCTGGAGCTAATGCTGATTGGCAAAAAGAGCACTTTTACTTTGAAATCAAAGAAAATGATGAGTTTCTCTTCCACGAGAAGTTAAAAGATGGAACTTATAAAACAGAAAAGGGGCAAGTCGAGTGGTTTCGTAACTCACCGCCTATGCTTTTTCGCATAGCAATGCCGAAAGCTCACCCGCTAATTGATCAATATCCAACGTTGTATCGCGGTAAACGAAAGTTTTATTATGTTTTTGAATCCAAATTTGGGAATATGTTTTATCGAAAAATTCAGTAGCTAACAAGGCCATTTTTCCTCGTTAGCTTCGCACTCTGGAGCTCCGTTTCGGCGCTTTGCGTCTTCATCCGACTAACGGTTAAAACCGAGCAACTATCCTCTAGCGAATCATAGCCCCAAATCACTCAAACTAGCATGATCATCCGGCCGGCGCCCCATCGGCCAATGAAATAATCGGTCTTTTTCATCGATGGCCAAATCATTAATGCTGGCATGTCTTGCCTCCATTAAACCATTTTCATCAAACTGCCAATTTTCATTACCGTAAGAGCGAAACCAGTTTCCGTTTGCATCATGCCACTCGTAGGAAAATCGTACCGCGATGCGATTACCCGTATAGGCCCACAATTCTTTAATTAGCCTATAATTTTGTTCTTTTTTCCATTTTTTCTCTAAAAATCCAGTGATGTCAGGTCGGCCATTTACAAAATCACTGCGATTACGCCATTTGCTGTCCTGGGTGTAGGCCAAAGCAATTTTTTCGGGGATTTGATTATTCCAGCCATCTTCCGCCATGCGAACTTTTTGTATGGCTTCTTCTTTATTAAAGGGGGGGAGGGGAGCCCGTTGTTCAGAGTTATTCATACTATTGTCCTTATTTATTTTCTTTATATATCTAATGTTAGTTCATTGCCGTTGGCCCGTGATACACAGGGGCAAAAAAGTCCTTGTTCAGTATCTTGTTTGGACAAAACATTATCGTGGTGGGCTGGGCTGCCGTTTAATACCTTTACCGCACAGGTTTTACAGTCTCCGGTTTTGCAGCTGTAAGGCGCGTCAATACCGGCATCCAGCATGGCGTCTAAAATAGTTTCGTCTGCATTAACAAATAACTCTTTGTTCGACTTTTTCAAAAACACCTTTACCGGTTTAGCATCCGCAGCCACCGACACATTAAAGTGTTCAAAGTGAATTTGGCTTTCATTAATATTTAAGCGCTTGGCTTCTTCCCGTACACCATCAATTAATGATTGTGGGCCGCAGATATAAAAATGACTGTCGTGGCTGGCCTTGGCCATTATGGTTGCAATATCCATGCGAGTACCCGCCCCGTAAACACAAATATTTTTGGGGAATTCGCGCTCCAAGCGATCCCGAAACGCCATTTCTTTTTTATCCCGCCCAGCGTAATGCAGGTTAAAATCGGTGCCCCGTGCCTTTAATGCTTGGGCCATGGCTTTAATAGGGGTAATACCTATGCCTCCTGCAAATAAAACAGCAGGGGCAGGCCCAATATGTAATTCAAAATGATTTTTTGGCAAAGCAATGTTAAGTGCCTGCCCCAAATGGTATTGATCTTGTACTGCAATAGAGCCACCGCTGCCATCTTCTTCCCGTAATACGGCAATCTCATACACATCCGTGCGGGCTGGGTTTGAGCAAATAGAATAATG
>MAAA01014112.1_pt1 | contig 20853 bp, 16 predicted proteins | sample 1115971 | NCBI WGS metagenome assembly MAAA01 (sample SAMN04961123, study PRJNA320927) | seawater metagenome | isolation source: sample BD02T6 sea water enriched with oil for 6 days | place: USA:Gulf of Mexico | collected 2013-07-27 | reverse complement strand
GGTTAAGGGGCAGTCACCCGTTATTGCTCAACTCGTACCAGACGTACTGCATAACTACTGGTACGGTTATTACGGGCAGCGTTGGATTCCCCATTGCCAAACTCAACACGCCAGGCATTGCTGGTGTTGTCGACGCTAACCGTGGATGTCCAGTATTCTATGCTTGCTGTGTTTGGAAAGCGCTCATGGTTTATGGCGGGGGTATGGCAGGCCGGCTCAACGATGGATCGTAATTCTTTTACATTGGGCAAGCGCCAATCATTATGGCCGGCAAAGCCGCCACTTGTATTTAAACTTGAGGCAAGTTGCAGCGCCGCTTGCAAATTATGACTGCTGGTATTACCGCTGCACGTTGTGTCTTCTGCTTGCCCTTCGCTGCATTGTTTCCACATTAAACCGGTAATCGTATCCGATATGGTGCCATCGGCATTATTCAGAAAACGACTATTGGGTATCGATTCAGTGATATTTACACAGGCTGCATTTACCCAGCTAGTTAAAACTAGGCTTGAAAATGCAAGGGCTGCAAGTTGAAAAATTTTTATGGCAGGCATTTTAGGTTCCGTAACTGATATTGTTTATATTTTAAAATTGAAGTTAAAATTCATCTCTTACCAAGCGTACATATTTAAGTCGACTGGGATCACTGTTATCCCTAAGTGCATTACTGTGCGTCCAGCCACCATTAAAATGTACATACCAAGCAACATTTTCATCACTGCTATTGGCGTTTATGGATAGGTAACCGGCTAATACCGTATTGGGAAAATAATCTGTGTCTATGGCGGGAGCGGTGCGATCAAAGGTTACTATACCTTCCAGTTCGGTTATTGTGGGTACACGCCAGTCATTAAAACCGCATAGTTGTTCTTGGTTGCTGCCATTTAGCAAACTATTCCAGTCCTCATAAAATTGTGTTTCCCACTGTTGCGCACCCATACCTCCCCAGCGGTAATTGGTATTGTGGTCATGCAACCCGCCATCGGTTGTTTTCACTTCCCAAATTAAACCGCTGACATTATCTTTAACACAGTTCCAGCTACTAGCGGCGGCATCGAGTACATCACCACTGTTATTCAATTTGGTAAAGCTGAATCCAGCATGGCCGTCGCTGTTATCAAGGTGACTAGCATCGCGCCCGTGCGAACAATCTTGCTGCTCGGCTGTTTCACCCATACAGCTCATGTTATTGCCACTGGGGTAGTTACCACCCAAGGTTAAACCAGTATCGTTTAAACGTGCCAAAAAATGGGTGACGTGAATGCTCACTAAATCGGCGTGCGTCGCATCGTTGTTGTCCGTGACCGTGAGCTCAAAAATTAAACTTTCATCTTCACTGATGTTCGGTGAGGTAAAGGTAGGCGAGGTTGCGCTGGCATCACTTAAATTAACGGGAGTGCCTTGAGTCTGTAGCCATAAAAAACGTGTGAGGGTGCCATCGCTGTCACTGCTGTTGGCGCCATTCAAGGTCACCTGACTTTGTTCAATGACGGTTTGATTCACTCCAGCATTGGCGACGGGCGCGACATTTTCCAAGGAGGGTTGTGAATTATCTATGGGCTGGGTTTGCGTTGTTTTGTCATCACTGCCGCAGGCGCCTACCGTTAATAGACTGAATAATACGGTGGACCTTATGGCCGTTTTCCAAGTGAAGGACGTTAATGTTGTTGGGTGCATTAAATGTGATCCTATTATTATTTTACAGTTATATAAGAGTGTTTATTGATATAAAAATGTGGTGCTTTTTAGAGTTCTTGGCGACCCAACGAATTAAAAGCAGTTAGGTTGACACAAAAATAAACGACACTTATAAAGTGCTAACCGTGTCACACTTTAATCTCGGCCTAATGTAGCAGGCATCAATAATCTAAAAATAACTAAGGCCGTCATAATTTAGATAATAATATGAGATAATAGTTAGAAAGGAGGAGGGCAGCTATTACTCTTTGTAGACAGTACGCAAATCGTTAACGCATGTATTGTGTTCGGCTTTGGGGGTGTTCTACAGCCATAAAAAAACGCCTTTTAGGTGAACCCAAAAGGCGTTTTTAATTTTTACTTAAAACTAGTATTGATAATAAATTTCTGCTCCATTAATTATCCAGTAATCATTTTGTGATGTGTCTACTGTGCCGCTGGGCCTAGCACCTTCTTCATCGATAGCTATGGATAACAAAGAGCCACTAACAATAAAAATACCTTCCAAGACCGTGCCAGCAGTTACAGGCATTTCAGAATCGTTAAACTGGAAACCCGTTAGTTTATTAAGATCAGCATCTGCACTGCTACAATCAGCGGTGGATATCAGTGATTGTGAAATAGCCCAATTTGTTTTAGTGCAAGCAGTCGCATCATTTAACGCCGTGGCCGCTGCATTACTAATAACTAAACGGCCCACTGCGGTCGTTGTGATGTCTATGCGGTTGAAATCAAAACTCGAGCTTCTTGCTTCATAGTTAAACTCTGCCACATCAGCATAATCCGCTGTGGATACAGAGCATTCAGTATCTGCAAGAAAGACAGAAACAGTGTAAGTTCCAGTGCCGCCACCCGATGCACTGGCCATAAAACTAAACGCTTCTAATTTAGAACCATCGTTAATGGTGTCGCCATTTGTATCTATAGCAATACACTCTGGAGATAACGCGCCACTCACCACTTCGGTTAGGTTTGATCCATCTTCAAAACGGGTAAAGGTTCTATCCAATCCGCCACTGTCTGGAACCAGTGACCAAATACTGTCGTCGTTTGGATTGTCATCTTCATCATCACTTTCTAAGCACCCAGCCAGCATCAGTGGCAAAGTGAGCAGTAATAGGGGTAAGACGTTAAATTTACTCATGGTATCTCCAAGATATTATTTATTGGCCCTAGAAACAGGTCTGTTGATAATATACCTACAAATATTAGGTGCATTTACGGTGTTCTAAAATATAGCGCTATTTATGCGCTAAAAACAAGCAACTTTTTAAGGGGCTATCGATAAACGGCTAGATAGCGCCATTCATGGATAAACCTAAATGTGAAAAGTGCACCAGAAAAGTTCTGACGCTGGGCTTGAGGCCCACTGTTTAAGTTAAGGCAATTTTATTAAATGCTATTTATTAGCATGTAAACACTGGGCTATAATTAAGCTTATACAAGTTAAGGCCAATTCACCGTATGGCAAACCAAAAATACAGTATTCCCGATAGTACTGTTCAATCTAATATTTTGGGTTTAATTCAAGTACTTAAGATAACTGGCAAGAGTCATTTATTAAAAGAAATTGAACCTATAATTGCCAATGATCATGCAGATAAACTTGGCCGGCACCCTTTAAAACAAACCACAGAGACGTTGGTGGCGGTTGCAAAAATTGTGGGTGAAGAAAACCTTGGCCTTAAAATAATGAATACCATTAATTTGGAAAATCTAGCTCTTTATAAAACCTTACATCATTGTTCCGGCATATTATTTAAGGATGGAAAAGTACCCACGGTTGCAATTTTAATTCAATTAATAGCCCGCTACTTTTCTGTTTTGTCAGAGTCGGTATCGGTCGTGCCACAAGAGCGTCAAGACGGTATTGTCCTAACCATAAGACCAAATATCCCTAGCATAATATCCATTCATCAAACGGAAGGGGTAGTGGTTGGCATCTATCGATTAATTTTGTCCTTCTACGATGTACAGCCTAATAAAATTTTTTTTACCCATGAAAACCCAGCTGGCTCTAACGACATATATACTAAAAGCTTTAACCTTATTCCTGAGTTTAATAGCGCTGAAAACATGATGGAATATCGTGTTAATAAAACCGAAGAGGCATTTTCAAATAATACCATTACTATGTATGCGGCCGTTCAAAATTTACTTGATAAAGAGTATCCTAATGTACAGTTTAAGGATCGATGCAGGCATATACTGAGCTGTATATTAAGTTTTGGCGAGCCCAAGCGTGAGCATGTAGCCAGTATATTAAATATGAGTATTAGCAGTTTACAGAGGCGACTAAAAGAGGAGGACACCTCCTTTAAAGCCATATTACTAGACCTTAGAAAGTCCTTGGTCCACGACTACTTAATTGTTGATGATAGATCCATCACAGATGTAGCCTTTTTATTGGGTTACCAATCTAGTAGTCAATTCTTTAAAGCATTTAAAATGTGGTTTTTGTGCACACCTTTGCAATATCAAAAGCAGCATCTTACAGCAATATAATCGCGACTTAAGTTAGACGAAATTATATTGCGAATGTTAAAGCTTTACAGGTTTTTCCAAGGATGATTACCAAGGGATTCAAACTCTTCTTTGGTGTAATACGTTGAGGTCGGCAAATAATCTCCCATTACTTGGGGTTCATCGTCAGGTATTTTTGTCATTTGAATGGAATGTGCAAAATCATTAACAGGCAGCATATGGCGTACCAATAACATGGCATCATTGGTGTTTTGCAGAAAACCACCCAAAACGTCATATCCGTCTCCGCGCTTTGACCACTCAATAAAATCAACACCGTTCTCTTTGGTGGCGTTAACAGGGCGATCTTCTGTGTAGCTGGTGACTATGGTGTATTTACCATCGGCATTAATACTGACGTTTTCATCATAGATGCATTGCGTAACTTTTTGGGAGTAAAACTCATTGGAACACATTGACCAGTAACGAACTTCTGCCTGACTTTGATTAAAAATCACATTATTTTTTAGAGTAGCTGGCACGTTTGGAATTTTTCCTCGGGTCACTACGATGGGTTTAATTGAGCGATCAACAAAGGTGGCTACATATTGGTTGTCTATATTAGCATACCAGCCGTTTTTTCTTTCAGGTTTGCCAGCACACTCCGCTAAGAAAGAGCACTTAATAGAATGTTCAACATTATAAGCGCTATTCCAGCGTGTAGTGGGGTAGGGCACCCCTCCTTGCAACCTTAATTTTGCAGGATTGCCTTGTGCACGTAAAAAACCATACATAGTAGCCGTTATGCTGGGAATGCTGACAATATCGGTGTCGGATTTTAAGGTTTCACATAGTGACGTTCCGGCAAGCTTAGTGCCGTCTTTCAAGGTGACCTGGGCCTTGGGTAAATCAACACCGCCTTTTAAATCGCGGCCTTCATTCACCGCATAAACCCGATAAAATACCAGCGACTTATCTTGGTCCATATAGTTATCGTACAAAGTATTTGAGGCTGGGTTAACAGGCGTGACACCCGCAGCTAAATTAATGGTGTAATTTCGTTTTGTCGATAGACGCTGCGCACCCTGCACAAATGGGTTAATGGCGCCGCTATCTGCAATGATCGCCGCATCTTCAATGGCGTGAACAGGGGCTGCTTTGGGTAAACCATTTTCATCCAATGTCATGTCATAACTATTGAGTGACATATAACGCGCGTAAGGGAATTGACCTTTAATGTTTAAAACGGCGCCCTCGGGTAACACATAACCCGCATGCCAGTAGGTGGCCCCCGTATCTGGATAGGCAATATTGGTTCTAGGGTTTTCTTTAAGGTACGGCCCTACCCAAAAGCAGTCATCATTATTATAGCTTAAGGTATGCATGGTTTTGTCTTGGCTGCAGCCTGTGATAGCGGTGGCCAGCAATATTAAGGTGGCACCATATTTTATTAGATGACTCATTGAATATTTCATTATTTTGTACTCTAAATGGGCATTATTTTTATCGGTTGCCAGTAGCATACGCCCATGGGGGCGCATCAATAATGTCCATTCGAGTCATTATTTTTTGAATGTTTAGGTAAGGGCGGTTGATGTGAGTGGGGATCACAAAAAGCAGTTCGACCACAATGCTAAGCATGACTGTCTGAAATGCTTGTCTTTAACGAAAGTTTAAAAATATATAAGGAGGGTATATTCTGATAGGTCTGATTTTAGTTTGATAACATTACAATATTTCAGACGTAAACGTATAAGAATGTGAGGGTTGTAAAAAATTAGTTAGAGCACGTATTGATTGCCAATGCGTGCTCTTTTTTAGTGCTTTATTCTGCGAGTGACAGCTACAACGCTATGTAATAAAACATGGCTTGTGTTTTAACCGCACTAAAGAACGGAATGTCATCCACGGGTACCACTTCTATATTATTGTCTTGAACATAGTCTATAACCGGCAATCCCTCTGCAATACACTGAGTCATGTTTACAAACTGCCCGTCAATGTTATTACACAAATCCAGTGCCGCCTCAATCAACAATAGCTGATCACGAATGGCATCTAACTTAGCAGATATATCTGCAATGTGCCCATCCGCCAACGCTTGCTCATAAAGACTTTGAAAAACACTATCAAAATAGCTTAGCGCTTGCTGCTCTTTGTTAAGTAAATCACTTTTATACTCATCTAAGTCTATGATGATCTGGGTTGTGGTGTTGTCAAAAAAGTTCGATGTTGATACCTCAGCCAAGAAGCCTCGCGTATTAAGTGCACGCAGTTTTTCGTTGCCGGTAAACTCACTACCAAACGGCATGGTATAGCTGTACAACGAGACCGTTGGAGGTAATGTAATTTCATCTGATGCATTCACATCAGCCATTTCTACACAATCGTCGTCGTTAGCTGTTGGGCAAAACCACACTGTATCCAAGCCAAATATATCCGTGACAGCTGCCCTAAATATAAAGTCATTTCCCTCTGTCGCCACATCTGTATAGATAAATTTAGGTATGTCACTTTCAGGGGTGACAAAGTTATATTGCCAACGAGGCTGCAATGGCATTTGCAAAAATGAATCGACCTCGCCCACAAGTTCATTCACTGCAATGGCCGCAGCGGCATTGGTGAGCGGTGTACCATTTTCATCAACACCCAGTATGCCCACATGGGTATCTTCATTTATCACAATGGTATCTTGGAGGGAGTGGCCAAGGCAAAATCCATTGCCCACCTGTTCAGGGCAATCTTTTTTATCTTTAGTGATATTAAGTGCATCAGCAATGGATAGTTGAGGGCGACCCCCAGCATATACCAAGTACGACTCATCAATGGCGGCGCCGCTAGTGGTTTGGGTTTTTAACCGCAGCTTAGAGGCACTGGCTTCGGCACGGACAATGTAATCACTCCAATTCCCCTTGGTTTCAACTAATTCGGTGGCGTCATTGAAGAAAGCAATTTTAGCTTGGTCAATTTCAACTAGGGTTCTAACAGGCGCTCCCATTTCAACCTGTTTTAGTTGATCGAATGAAATACATATTTCACTACCTACGAAAGGGATGAGGCTCTCAGTCGTCTCATTTGGCATTAAATCACCGATTTGATCATCTTGTGCATTCACTAAATACGAAAAAGTGAGCGTATTGCCTATATACATACTTATTCGTGGCACAATGTCATAGGCTGGTGCGGTACCTGAATTTTTAAATAGATAATTCAGGGTAATATAGCCTGCACACTCTCGTTCGGTAATTTCTGTTAACGACCATTTGGCTGCGTCACTACCACTATTTGTAGAGCTTTCGCTGGTGGAATGGGTAGAACTGCCACTTAACCCAAAAGTGAGGTCCATACTGTATTTTGGGCCCGTTAGACCCGATTCTACTCCAACTGACAGACTACTTTCCCAACCATCGGTAGTTGAATTATCAGTTTTAGAGGTGTTGCTCCATGAGGAAGAGATTTCTCCACCATCCATATTCCTAATCTGAGCCTTTCGGGTTATATTATAGCCTTTTAGGTGTGCTTCAATAACTGGATAGCCGGACACCAGTGGGTGATCCGCGGGTGTTTTTACTAAAGGGCTTGCATTTACTTTTGACACTTCCTCCGCATCTGAGTAAGGGTCAAAATCAGAACTATATCGAGACGCATCGGTAAAGTAATAAGGTATTGGGTTCCCGTTACTGTCGGTGGGTTCAATCAAGGCATAACCGCTAAGTTGGGCTACGATATTATTGAGCGATCCATTATAACCAGAATAAGATGTCAGCAAAGCATGAGTTGCACCATAGGCGATGGTGAAAGCTTCTATTAATGATGCCCGTGCATCTGCTAAGTGCAACTCATGATAACCATTTACATCTGTAATCCAACCATTGTTTTCGATAGTCAGTGATGCTAATTGAAATGGGTTTTCAATACCCGCATTGGGTAATGGGTGTAGACTATCTTTAAATGCCTGCCATTCGGTGGTTTCAATTTTTCTCTTTACGCCAAAAAAAGCAAAATCCGAATAGAAATAGCCATAGGCCTCATGAAAGTCATCTACGGTATCACCATCTTCATCACTCAAGAATGATACTGTCTCCAGCACAAATTCTGCGGCTACAGGAGCCAAGCTTGGGAAGCTTTCTTGAGTATTAGAAGATGCCTGAGACTGGAGGAGGTGACCCTGTTCATCAACCAGGTTACGAGTTTTAGCATCGTTAAAGTCGGTGATGCCATCGGTATTACTGTCAAAGAAATTTGGGTCGTAACCCAGCTGCTGTTCTACCTCATCGGATAAGCCATCTCGGTCGCTGTCAATGGCCATACTAAGGGATGGGAACGATAGCATTAACCCTAATAGCGAGGGTAATAAAATCGGCGAAGAAGTGACACGCCTACCGGTTTGTTGGCAGGCAGGCCACAAACCGTATATTGGTTTTGGCATGGTTATGATCCTAAATCTATAAATGTATTTAAATTGAATTTCCCCTGTTCAGTCAGAACTAATTCCAGACAATTATTTCATCAAAATCATTACAGGTATCGCCATCAAAGTGATCATATGTCGTTACTTTTTTACCCGTAGTCATGGCCGTCATTAACATTGCGAACAGCGCACGACCTCTCTCGTCATTTAAATTGTAAGCACCATTAGTCGGAACCCAGTTTCCATTACTAAACATAACACGAATTCCATGGCCTCCATCAGCGCCAGCCAAACTATCAATAACGAGACCTGCTTTTACTGCCAATATGGTTTCTTTGTCAGCACATTTTGAACCATTTGAATAAGAAAAAGCCGAAGTAGAACATACCGCTAATACAGAAAATAGAACAGGTGCTAGGAATTTATTTTTCATTTTTTTGTCTCTTTAATTTCACTATTTGTAATAAAAACGACAGGAATTTAATTGTTCAACTAAATCGTGTCAGCGCAGAGAACAATATAGGGATTGATTTCATTTGAAAACGGGGTAAACACCCCATTTTTATAGTATTATATGGCCATTAATTCATAAAAAATTACTTATTATTTTATTGAATTTTAGTGGTGAATAATTTTAGGCTGCACTTAGATATAGAGAGTGTTTAGCAGGAAGGGCATTAGCATTAATTAATTATTTGAATATTTATCATTGCAATTAACTCCATTTCTTGAATAGTGCTAGGATGCCCTGAATAATAGGTTGTTCCGGTGTCTGAACTACAGCGATTGAATGTTAGCCACAATTTATGTGAATGAGGGGCCCATCAAAAAAATCGAAATGTTACAGATAACGGCTGTTCCTTGCGCCCGAATAGGCGCTACACCTGAAAACAATTCAAAAATAATAGGCCCATTTGTTCAAAGCGCCTCCTAATTCAGCGCTAAAAATGCAGCGTCAACCGCGGCACGACAATTACTAATGGCTGTTGCCAGGCGGCAGGTATCAATCGCAGTCGTCAATATGGTTAATTGGTCATTTAGAATATCCATTTTAGAGTGGTACTCCCGATTCTCTTCTTCCTGATCTGGTTGGGTATTATAGTATTGTGCTTCAAGCATATTTATTTTAGAACGGATATCCTCATAAGGGTAGAGTAATAGTCTTGCCGGACTGTTAGGGTCTTGCACTAATGGCCGATCTTGAATGAGTTCCTCAAGATTGGTTTCATTATAAGGAGTGTAGTAAAAAGTGATGGGCTCTAAAGTCGATTCATTCATGATGTCGCTGAAGTCTTCCCCCCTTATAACTTGAATCATTGTTTCAAATTTTGTAATACAAGTTTGATAGTTTTGTAAATTACAATGACGCATGTCTTCAATACTGTCTGTTTGTATTTTAAATTTTGCTTTATCAAATCCTGAGTATGACACCGACATTTGTACCACGGCACTTGTATCAATATCCTCAAGGTATTCATACAGGGTCGCGGAAAAAACTTCGACGCCCAAAAAGAATGCCTTAAATTTTGCTTTGAGTTCACTTAGCTTCTCTTCAGAAGAGAGTATCACACTGATTTTGGCAAACAGTCTGGCACCTTTTTGAAAGCCGCTAATGAAGCCATCGCCGCAATCGAAGTGATGGTTAATAGGGTTTTGCACTATTTCATCCCTCACCTGGGCATCGGTTGCTATAAAGGAGGCGCCGTCATACTGATAAGCAATCCAATAGTCGATTGTCCGGCGCTCGCTGCGCTGTGTTGTTAAGTAGTCAACACTGCCTTCCCCACCAGCAATCAGAAAATCTACTTCCGCTTTACCCCAGCCGTGAAAGGAGTCTAGGGTTTGTGATAGTGACATGTCTTTTGTGAAAAAAAGCTCAGCGGCACCGGCTCCAAAGGGGTCAAGTGTTAGCGGTTCTTTTAAGCATCGACTATGTGTGTGAAGTTCTCGTGTCGTGAGGTCAAGTCCGTTACCCACCACCGCTTCTGTGTAGCCAGGTAGGTAAACAGAACGCTCAGCCAATGAAAGCTGACAAAGCGTTAGCCCCAATACTGCAAGGAGTAGCCTCATAATAGTATTATCCTGTAGCTTGCCTGCAGCTCTTGTGATTAAACGTAACCTCTTCGGTCATTAAAAAGGTTACGTTTTCTAGGACTGCGTACGTTGCTTATTTGAGGGTAAATTTAGATCGGCAGATTTAAAATACCGGTATCGCAAAGATCAGCATCGACTTTCACATTTTTGTGAATTGTGTAGCATCCTAATCCGTAGGGGTTCTCTAAACACTCTGTTGCAGCAGCAGCCCATAGTACTGCGTTGCGATCTGAACACTCGCTTACAGCTTCAATTTGTGCGTACAGTTCGTGCTCTGAATCAATGACCCCCCCCATCAAAGAATCCGCTCGTGCTCGCGCAAGACTGGCTTCTTTGTAGGCTTGTTTGATGTCGATAGCCGCTAATTTTGATAAGGAATTCATTTGTGGAGTATTTGACGATGTATCCACAAGCTCATCCAATGCCGCATGGCCATAACTAGTTGTATAGTGTGTCGTTTTTACAAACGCACTCGTATTACCTTCAAACTGATCAGGAAAATCATTTTTTGCATACTGAATGACGCTATCAAAATGCGCTAAGCAGTTTTGAATGGCTGCCGGTGAGCAATCGCTTACATCCCCAATGGCTAGTTGTAATGCCGTGGGGTCGCCGCCTTCTTGCTCGGCTTTTACAGATATATTGACTGAATTTGATTCTAATAAATCCAAATATTCTCCTTCAGCACTCAGGGATAATACATCGTTTTCAAGTAAAATAGCGCCTGCGAAAAAGTTCTTATGCATTTTATTCTTAAACTCAATCTTCATGTTCAGCGTGATGTAGGCCCGTGAGCGTGTAGCATAAATAAACTGATCACCGATTGATTCCTTAACCTGGCCTGGCGTTGCGTATCCTGCTGAAGTGACGCAAGCTGATGAAGGATTGAATCGGCTTTGGCCATTGTCAGGAACAAGCACTTGGCTTTTGGGTGTCACACGATAAATAAAAGTGAACGTTGTTGAAAATTCATCCGATAGGTCTGCTGTATCAATCGATATATCACCGTGAACAGAATATGGTCCAAATTCTATATCCGCGCTTGCAGAGCCCACCAAAATATCACTCAATTTCTGCTCATTGATATTAAGTTCCATGAATAAATCCTGGCGTGTATTACCCAGAGTACTAACCTCAGTACCTTGTGCGCAGGTACCTTCAAAAAAGAACTTTTTATCGCTGTGGTAGGGCTTACCTAGATGGCTGTTTTCTTTGTTATCCGGTACGACTAGGCTTTGTGAGACAGCACCCTCTATGGCTGATTTTACTTGTGTCGGCGCTGGGATACTGTCTGCAAGCGCTGTCTGTGAAAGGCACAGCCCCAGCAGTACTAAAACGGATGTGGTACTTTTGGAAAATGTTGCCACTCTATTTCTAAATGTAGCTTGGTGTTTCAAACCTGTTTGATGAGTAAAATAAGTCATATCTATCCCCCTATAGTCCAGGTTTGTTGGTTAACGGAATCACCGCAGGTTAGGCGTAAACTATCTACCGGTGCTGCCGGTAGTTCTTTCGTTAGGAAGTAAACCGCTGTCCCGCTTACGTAGTGAGTTTTTGTGGTTATTGGGGAGAGATGGGTAGGTATGGTAAAGACACCTGGTGACGCTTGGGTAATGGTTTCGGTACCACCTAAAATATTCAACATCTCTAAACTGCAGAATGAAGGTGCTTCAATGCTAAAAGTAAGGGTGAGTTCTTCACTGCCTTTAACCGCATTAAATGCTGTTGAAAATGCGGATAGCGTGCTTGGGGCCTGTGAATCAAATGATCCTAAATTCGTGTCTTCTGCATTGGTAAAATTCAGAACAATAGGATCTACTTTATTCAGGTATAGATTAAACACTTGGTCTTGAATGCCGGTGAAAGTGTCGCAGGAGACTGTCATTGGGTAAGTGGTGTTGTTGTAGCTATCTGCTAGCAGTATTTTTGTTTCAGAGCCATCAGCTGTCAGTAAAAAATACTGGTTCGTGGCGCCATTATCATCATTAAATGAGGCGATACAATAACCAGTAGCTGTATTATTCCACAATAAATCAATCTCGTATTCGTTATTTGTTGCGTTATAGTCACTGTCGGCGGTCAGTATAATTGTGGCATCGCTGACGTCTTTTGATTCTACTTCGATTTCGTTATAACTGGCCCATAAGCAGGTGCCATCTTCTGTTTTATCGCTACAGGCTTTTGAGGTGTCTTCAGCATATTTAAACTGTTCTACGCAGGTGAGTGTTTTGGGATTATCGTAGCATTGCTCCAATAGGTGCATGGTGAGGTAGAGGTTTTTTTGCGCTCGAACTCTGTTATTTTTTAACGTGTTTATCCAGTCGTCTGTTTCATAAAATCCTGCTTTCTTTTCGATGCGTTCAAATTCGCGTAGCTCTTCTTCATCGGTTTCAAGTCGACTTTCCAAATCACTCCTTGTTAGCTGAATTTCAGCTTTCGCTTCAACACTAATACTGCTAGTGGCTGCCAGCTTGATTTGAGGGTCACCCAATGTATCTTTGTAGGAGCTGATGCGGTAGTTGAGGACATTCATTCGACTGAATTCTATAGCGTCATCATCATTTTTAAATTGCTTTCCAAATGTGGAAAAATAGTCCTGTTCGCCTTCATTCTGCGCAACGAAGTTTGCACATTCATCAAGATCAAAAACAGAACACGTTAGCGATCCTTCAGGTAAGACTTGTGTCAGTGACGTAGGGTTACCACCTTGCTGCATAGCGGATATAGAGATGGATACAGATTTTTTGAACTCATCACTTTTAAGTTCTAGGCCGCCTTCTACCGATATAGCGCCGGCGTCAAATTTAATATCCCCGCCATAAATTTCTTTATCCTCTTTCGATGCAAATGAGGCTTTAACCGCCACAAACAATCGTCCACCGTAGGTAATATGTGAGACCCAGCCAGTACCCACTTTGTCTAAAATATTAGGATCAATGACAATTTGTCCATTACCATCGGTACTATTGTAGGTGGCTGCATAACCTTCGCAGGTGGGTGTGAGATGGTAACCGCCGCTTGTCTCGTCAGGCAGTAATGTACGTGTTCCCCCTTGGATCCGATAGGTTTTTAACCAAACCTTGTCAATTGATGTGGAGGCCACATGTTGACTGAACCACGCCGATCCTTTTAGTTTAATGCCAGACATAACAGCTTCCCCTTGTACTCTTCCCGATATCTCCTTCAATGTCTCCAAATAGGACATATTAGTATTGGTTTCACTGGTTGCCCTTATTATTTCCAGATCTTCCTCTGGGTCGGGTTTACCGACGATGCAATCGAAATACCGGGCTTCTTGTTCATCCATATGAAAAGGCATGCCAAGACGAAGGTGATCATTAATACCACCTGGGATGATGTCACTGGCTGTAGTTACTGTGCTGTAAACACACAGTGCAGTAACTGCCGCAACGCTACATAGCCGCGAAGGCCACAGACGCTTATGATGAGCGAGGCTCGTATTCTTAAACATATGAATTTCCCTATTGTTATTTAGCAGAAATGATCCGTCCCTTTGTACATTGGGGATTGCCTATATGATTACCAGGTCTTGTTTATTGCCTAAATGCACAACACAAGACCTGAACCCTAGGAGCGGATTTTGGGGCTGCCTATATGGTTATCAGGCTTATACGTTCGACAAAGATAAGGCTATCTTTATATGATTATTGGGCGCTTTTTATGACAATTGATGTAGATCCAATGCCACTTTGGGGGCAGCCTAAAGATGAATCAGCATAAATTTGTATTTTACGGTTTGAGCTAAGGGCTGTTAGTGCAGTTGCATAAACCTCATTGGCTCTAAATGAATCCCAACTGAAAAAATACTTTCCATTTTGAGTGCAATCCGTTGTCCCTGCATCTGTTGTGATGGCAAAACCAGCTTCATCTTGTGCAATAGCAATTTTGATGATTTTGGCATCAGGCTGCCAACCTTGAGCAGCATTCGCAGTAGACATATAGAAGGTGCAGCTAAGGGCGGCTATCAAACAAATCACTCTTTTCATTTTATTTTCTCTCTTTAATTTCATTGCTTTTATATGATTTTTAAATTAAAAATGACAGGAAATGAGCTGTTCAACTAAATCGTGTCAATGCAGAAAACAATATAGGGATTGAATGCATTTTAAAACGGGGTAAACACCCCCAATTGGACATAATTTATGGCGTTAAATAGCTTAGGAATTTGCCTGCTTTATTGGGTGGTTGATTAATCCAAACCGTATTCAATGAGGGGATAATTATAAGCAGGGGGATTATCAGTAATTTTAATGGTAATGACAGATTTTCAAAGTTACTCAAGAAGTAATGTTGTTACGGTTTTATACAACGATTTACATATTTTTCTGATTACATGCTGCACCATTATTTTAGCCCTTGACCATAATCAGACATCCAAACCTTCGTATATGGCATATTTAACAATGTCAGCCACTTTATGAATATTTAGTTTATTCATGATTCTTGTGCGGTGACCGTCAACTGTCTTTATAGAAATATTAAGAAGATCAGCCATGCTCTTGTTGGTATACCCTTTAGAAATATAGTGTACTATTTGTTTTTCTCTGGTAGTTAATGTGTATTTATTTTCATTTTCTTTATACCCATCTAATTTAGATTGAACGATGGTAGATAAAAATATATTACCAGAAAGTACACATTCAATAGCCGTTAATACTTCATCAAAGGCTTCGTCTTTCAATAAGTAACCTAAGCTACCTAATTCAAGCGCGCGGGAAATTATTTTTACGTCGTTATGCATGGTTAAAAAAATTATACGGGTGTTTAATCTCTTGTTTTTTACTTTTGACGCCACCTCCAAACCACTTAACTGCCCCATGGATATATCAAGTATGGCGACGTCAGGGCTGTGGGCCAAAATGTATTTCCATGCAGCCTCACCAGAACCCACTTGATCAATCTTTGCATTTATGTCGCTTGACTGTATTAATGATGCCAGACCTTGTCGAAGGATTTTATGATCATCTGCCAGGAGTATTCGAATAATATTCATATCACCTATTTTCCCTAAATCTCTTACTTATAATATTTAACTGTCTAGGTTAAAATGTAGCTCTATGGCTGAACCTCTCCAGTCACTCAAAAAGTTCAATTTCCCACCGATGGCCACGGCTCTTTCTTTCATCAGGCACATGCCAATGCCATCGCTAACACTGTGTTCACTATCTAGATTAAAACCTTTGCCATAATCCTGAACATTAAGAGTGAGCACACTGCTGTTAATACGGCTTAAAGATATTTTTATAGTATGGCTATTCGAGTGTTTAATTGCGTTATTTAAAGCTTCTTGAAAAATCAGAAAAATATGTTCTTTGACTTGAGGTTCTAAAAATAACTCCCCATGGCATATATGGGTTTCAATGGTGATGCCGGAGTATCCAGATAATTTTTCACAGTGATAGGATATGGCTTCAGCTAACGCCATCCAATTTAAAACAATAGGTTTTAGTTCGGTGGTTATCAGGCGAAGTTGAGTGATAGATTCATTCACTTCATCTAAAATGTTATCAACGTCACCCTTGGCTATGGCCTTATTATTTTTAATTTTTTCTCCCAGAATCTTTAAACAAAGTTTGGCCGCTTGCAAAGATTGCCCCACGCCATCATGTAATTCGCCAGCCACTTTAGTTCTTTGGCGAATGTCAATTTCCTTTTCATGGTTTAAAATGGCTTCTTCGGCCGTCTTACGGCGATTCATCTCGCTGATTAAATCTTTGCTGGACTGCTCTAGCTCATTACAGTTTTTGCGCAGTCTCAATGACATAGCATTGAAGGCCAAGTACATATCACCAATTTCGTTTTCCCGAATTATCTCACATTGATCCCCCCAGTTATCCGCTGAAAACCCCACCATGACCTTGCGCAAATTTAACACGGGCTTCACTATCATTTGGGATAAATAGTAGTTTAGAACGATAATGACTAAAAAAAATACTAACAGTATCATTGCGCCAAATAACAACTGAACATTGAAAATATATCGAAATAATTCCTCAAGCCTATAATGAATGCGGATAAATCCAAATACTTCGTTGGCGAATGATATATCGGTTGTATAGATAGCAGCCTCCACATTACCAACCTTAACAACACGGAAATCCGCCTCAGATCCAACCGCTCCCACGAAATCATTAAAATTTTTGGGCAGTAAATCCCCTGTATAGGCTTTGAGCTGGCCATCTGGTGTAAAAATTTCAACAGTGAATATGTTTTTTGATTCTTCTATTTTTTTTAGTGCTGAAAGCAAAGACATCTTCTGACCAGAAAACAATTCATTGGCAAGCTCTTCGCGATTACTAAGCACCAATTGCTTTAAGAAGAATTCGATTTGTTTAATATGCGTGTCTCGATAATCTTCATTGAGATACCTTGAGATAGCAACAAAAAATATGGTTATGATTACACAGGACAGTATCACAACCTTGACTATGTCTGCGCGAATACCACTATATTTATGGAATAACATCATATGCCTAAAGTGAACACTACTGACTCAATTTATCAATTGTCTGATTTAAAACACCGATCAGTATTTTATTACTATTTTCAAATTTTGTGAGCACAATATTTTTATGTTTCGGGTCTCCATTTTGGTTGAATTCTATTAAGCCAGTGACGCCATGAAACCCCTGAAGACTATACAATCCCTTTTGAACCCCAGTACGACTCGCGTCTCCTGATCTTTGTATGGCTTGGGCAATTAAGTTAACACTATCATAGGCAAGGGCGGTACCTGTGCTAAGAATAAAATCTGTACCAATTTCTTCTTTATATTGCTGAATAAATTGTCGGCTTTGTGGCGTTGCTATATCACGATGCCAATGATCTGCGCTCAATTGGCCTGTCATGTATTCTCCTGCAAATCCAAACATGGATAACCCCCAGCCATCCCCACCCATAAAAAGGGACTTTACGCCGCTCTTTCGTGCTTGTTTAATGATCCATGCACTTCTTTTTGAGTAACCTGGAATAAAAATTAAGTCATATTTTAGGTTTTTAATCTCTTCAAATAATGATGAAAAATCCATAGTGGTACGGTAATAATATCCATTCCAAACGACTGTATTTTTTAAATTAGTGAAGCTTTTAGTAAAGTTACTGGCCAAGGTTGTGCTGTACTTTTCACTTCCATTTATCAGAATGACGGCATTTTTTGCCTTTAAGTAATGTGCTGCAAATTCACCTAATTTTTTACCTTGAAAGTCGTCGGTAAAACCAACTCGGAAAATATGGTTTCCAATTTTTGTAATTTCAGGGTGAGTAGAGTAGGGGGAGATCAACGGCATGTTATTTTTTTGCAAGACTTTTGCCGCGGCTAAGGTTCTGGAGCTTCTTCCGGCCCCAATCATCGCAACAGCCTTCGTATCAATTGCTTTTAATGCTGAATTCCTAGCGCCTATGTCTGTTCCAAAATTATCTATAAATTGAATTTTAAGAGGGCGGCCAAGTACTCCACCATCCGAATTTATCTTTTTAATAGCCAGCTTTACTCCTGATATAATGCCTCTGTCACCTTCGACTTCTATGCCCGTTTCAGCGGTATTGATTGCGATAATTATTGGATTAGTAGCATTCACTGACATTGGTAACAGTAAACATATTAAAAATATATGTATTGAAGAAAAAATAGTGTTGCCTAGTTTATCAACTCTAAAACCGCGTCTCATTTATGAATAAAGCCTCTTTCCGTAAGTAATAAATATGTGATTATTATAATTCAAGTGGTACAAAAGCATTAGGTTGGCAGTGGTTTATTGTTGTTGTATTTAAGTCATTGTAATTTATATAAGTCTAAGTGTGATCCAATTTTTTGGTGTCAGTTATAACTAGATTGTTAATTAACTGCAATTCTTGCCTAGGCAGTACATCACAAATTTTGAATATGGTCGTTCATTATTGTAAATCCATTGCCATTGGGTTCCCAGTAATTGAGCGTGTTCGATGTTTTCAATAATATTATTGTCCAAGCCATTCACGTCTCGCGGTGTTATTAAATTATTAAGTTCAAGCATTCAGTTTATTTAATATTGAAAAAAGGACACCTCTATTAATCAATTGCAGCCTCTGCGTGGTCTGAAATGTACAGTTACAAGACACGGGGTGCTGTGAAGTGGTTGCTGAAAGCTATCTCTGGCCTATAGGCTCGGAGCCGGTACATTGATTTTGTGCTACTTGACGGCCGCTTTAATTTACAGGTGCAATAACATGAAATTTCATAAATTATTCTTTTGTTTCAGTGTATGAGATCCTTTACGTTTACTGATTTCCGGGGCCAGGCGTTTAGTTTTGGTTTAATAGTTTGCTAATTCGCTTTCGGGCTTTTTTAGCTGTTTTGCTATTGGGGAATTCAGTAATGATTTTACGAAAATAGTAAGACGATTTTTTAATGCTTGCCTCCTGATTTTGTGGGTTCATGTAAATAAGGCCTAATTGGTAAAGGGACTTAGCTTTAATAGCCTCGCTGGAACCTGGATTCTCATAAACAGCGTTGTATATCCCCTTCGCATCTTTGAGGCGATTTTCTTCGATGAATCTTTGGCTCAAGGGAATAAGTTCCTCATCGAAAGCGACTTTTGGTTTATTAAGTAAAGCCTGGCTGTCCAGCTGGCTTATTATTTGACTTGGCGTGAGTTGCACGGGTTGTTGTTTTCGCGCCTTAATGACCTTTAAGTGTTGTTGTACGCGATCTTGCAATATACTGTTGGGGAATTCGATTAAATGGCGATGAAAATACAGCTTTGCTTTTTCATCGTCTCTTTGTTCATTTAGGCGGTTCATGTAAATAATGGCCACTTGATATAAGGCGATGCTTTTTATTGCTTGGCTATAGTTATTTTTTCCATAACCCGTTAAATAAGTGTTGATAACTTCTGAACTTCTATTCTCGCTAATGCCAGTAATTGAATAGGTTAACAGGTCGGGTTCTTCGTTCAGTGCGGCGGCCGCTTTTAGGCGAATGTTCTGCTGATATTTTAATAGTTGATGGGATGCCCTCATTATCGCCATGGGGGCGCTGGCTGCGCAGCCAAACAGGCTTAAGATAAAATATAATAGTAGTAAAAATTTCATTATTTTATTCCTAATGACCTCGCATAATAACCATGGTTGCGAGTGTACCTTTGGCATTTAGCGATGCAATAAGCTGCACTATTAAAACAATAGAATGGCGCTTAGGGATAATTAGATTCGATTTTTAATTAAAGTATGTTCCTTTATTTTGGTCTAATTGGTTTATCCGTGAACTTTACTGTACACATTATGGTTTTAATACTGGTCAAAGACAGTACGTAAAATTAGTATCCTGATGATATCTCACAATCGAATAGAAATAATGAAAGTAAAAAACTGAATATTTTTACAGATAGATTTTTAATAGCTTTGTAACGCAGATTATAACTGAAACATATATTGGCTTTGCACTTTTTATTTCCTTGCATAATTTTTGAAGTGGTGATTGTGTGGGCTTTCTTTGAGCCTTATTTTAGTTGCAAAGTGCGCCAATGCTGTAGGGCGCTAGGGTTTTGGTTTTTCCTTAAACGCCCGAGCTGCTAACTATAGCCGTGTGAATAGATTTAGAATGTGTTGACGAATCGCCCAACAAGCGTATGTTGGCGGCGGGTTTTCTGCCGTGCTCAAAACCCGTCAAAAACGGCAGCACCCTTAAGGTATGTTACATGCGACTTATAAAAACAACTTTTCATCCCGATGTGTCTCCTGATGATATCGCGCCTAGCAGTAAGTGTGTACTGATTGAACGCCAGGCTGCACGAGGCATTGTGGTAAAAGGCGAGAGTATTTTACTGTTATATACCCAGCGCTATCACGACTACAGCCTGCCAGGTGGCGGCATAGACGAGGGTGAAGATGAAATTGCGGGCCTAATACGTGAGCTAAAGGAAGAGACCGGGGAGCAGGGTGTGCGTAATGTAAAAGCCTTTGCACGCTTTGATGAGTACCGTCCGTGGTATAAGGCCAATGCTGACATTATTCATATGATCTCCCATTGTTATGTGTGTGACATCGATGAGGCGCTGGGTGAAACGGCCCTTGAGTCACATGAAGTGAGTAATGGCATGAGACCAGTATGGATGAATATATATGAGGCTATAAAGCATAACGAAGCGGTGATTGATAATAGTGATAAAAAAGGGCTCTCAATCGAGCGG
>MAAA01014110.1_pt1 | contig 20912 bp, 16 predicted proteins | sample 1115971 | NCBI WGS metagenome assembly MAAA01 (sample SAMN04961123, study PRJNA320927) | seawater metagenome | isolation source: sample BD02T6 sea water enriched with oil for 6 days | place: USA:Gulf of Mexico | collected 2013-07-27 | reverse complement strand
ATAAATACCATAAATACCGGGCCTCAAAAACTATTGGCTCTGCTACACTTATAAACCTACGGCTTTATTGTTATCGAGTTTATCTGCCCCCTCCATACGTTTATCTATTACTGGGTAACAAAAATGGACAATAAAATACCAACCTATTTTCGAGCTAGCTTACTAATACTGCTATACCTGTTTCACCCAAGTCTAATAGCAAAAAATGAAGCTGATATGGCAGTCCTTTGGGACTTATCTTTGGCAGAACTGTTAGTGCTGCGCATGACCAGCATCGCCTCAAATACGCCAAGCCCCATCAATGAGCAACCTGCCGTAGTAAGTATTATCACGGAAAAAGATATTCAACAATCTGGCGCACGGGATCTCATTGATGTATTACGACTAGTTCCTGGTTTTGAGTTTCAGTACGATGTGGCCAGTGTCATAGGTATTTCATTTCGTGGAATATGGAGTATCGAAGGTCGCATCTTACTGATGATTGATCGCATGGAATTTACCGGAATGCTGTTTGGCAATACCCCATTTGGGCAGCACTTTTCGGTAAATCAAATTGAAAAAATTGAAATTATTCGCGGTCCAGGTGCCGCCAAATATGGTGGCAATGCTCAGTTGGCGGTCATTAAAATAACCACTAAAGGAAAAAATATGGACGGTGTAGAAACCATTATCACAACCGGTGTTATGGGTAGTGCCAGTGCCTTTAATAGCGTCACTGTTAACAGCGGCAAACCTCTGGAACAAGGTTTTATCAAGGCCTCACTGGCAACATCTGTCAGCCCTCACAGCACACAAACATACACTGACTTTTATGGCGGTGAATTTGATCAGGAGGCAGATTCAGTGCGGCGCACACACAATATAAATCTGGCTGGCGAATACCGTGAATTAGCATTCCAATTGATTCTGGATAGGTACCAGCAAGAACAAAAAGATATGTTTGGTAGAGTGTTAGGCCTTAGAGAAGTAAATTTTGATAATGACATGGCGCGCATTGATTACCCTTGGGAAATAAACCAAGAGTTCACTCTAATTCCCAGCATCGAATATATACGTCAAGATAATTGGCGCAGCCGCTCCCTTGAGGATATGACCCCTTTCTTAGGTGTAAGGGACATATTTTTGCAAATAGAGACTGAGCTTGATCGCTATCAGTTACAAGCAAACTACCACCCACTAGAAAAAATGAACATCAATGCAGGCGTGATGTATCAACAAGAGCGCGCCCATGCCAAAGATACACTCGAACCTATCTCTGGAGTCACTGCCGACACCATATTTAATGGCAGCGCTAATATAAGCTATCAAACCCGAGCGGCATTTTTTCAATCCGACTGGAAAAACGACTATGGGAATTGGTCCATAGGTGGGCGCTACTCAAAGCATTCTGTTGTGGGAGAATCATTGGTACCGAGAATCAGCTATGTCAAGCACTGGCAACAATGGCACATTAAAGGTTTATACAGCCAGTCCTTCAGAGAACCCGAATTTAGCATCATCGTCCTGGGTGGAGATACACTGGTACCGGAAACCGCCAAGACCAGTGAAGTGGAAGCTGGCTACCAATTATCGCCCAACACTCTGTTGGTTCTCAATGCATTTTATTCCAACATAGAAGACCCGATCATTTACAGCGTGGTAGACACTGATTTTGATACCACCACTGAAAATTACAGGAACCAAACTAATATGAGTTCTAGCGGGGTAGAGGCCAGCTGGCAGTGGCTGCCAAACTGGGGGAAAATGGAAGTAGGTTACTCGTTTTACAAGGCCATAGATAATCCTGTTCCAGAATATCAAGTTGCCAATAATAGTGATGCTTTTTTAGGGGCTAGCCAACACAAGTTAAGCTTAAATAGTCGATTTAAAATCAACCAGAAATTCTCAATCAATCCCAGTGCCATTTGGAACTCTGCACGCTATGGTTATGATTACAACCCATCCATAATAGTGACTAATCCAGGAGATGCACAGAAGTATTTAAAAAAATTTGACGCTGAAATCACACTGAATATTTTTGTGAGCTATCAAAGTGGTGAATTCACTTTAGGCAGTGGCATATTCGATGCTACCAATACAAAACATCAATATACCCAAGCTTACGACGGGGGTGGTGCGCCCATGCCCGGACCTGGGCGCATGCTCTTTTTAAAACTCACTTATACCCCTGAATTTTAATCTACAATTTCTAAACAAACGGTTTCAGCAGCTGTTTCTGATAGGCCTTGGGAGTCAGACCGTAGCGACGTTTAAAAGCCGTGGTAAAGTTACAGGCGTGACTGTAGCCCAGTTTGTCTGCAATCTGATTAATATTACTATCACGTACAGCCAACAGATCCTTGGCCCATGATAAATTCCAAGTCAGGGTTTTGCGCAGCGTAATCGGCTAATTTTTGATAAACAGCGGCTAAATCATCGGCGGTATCAAACGCCAGTAGGTTCATGCTTGCCGCTGCCAATACTGGGTGGGCGTGGGTATCGATGAAACCCGGCAGCAATAACTTGCCATGTAGAAAATGGCGCTTGGTTCCCCAGTTTAAAAAGGGCCACACACCTTCACGGCTGCCCACATAGATGATTTCACCATTTTTGATGGCCACCGCTTCTGCCCAGGGATTCTGCGAGTCTGAGGTATAGGCTTTACCGCCTAAAAATACAGTATCGGCTTTTATGGGCCAAGCTATGGAGCTTGAACACATTAACAACAGCGCCAAAAGGCCCGCCGCAAATTGGTATCGCTTAAAAAAGCTCATGATTATTTACCATTGCTTTTGTTATTTTTATTGGTTGCTTCAAAGCCAGTCCATTGTGAGCCGACTCCTGAGTCAACCAGCTTGTTCATTCCCCCTCATGGGGAATGGGGCACATTGAATCTCCAGCCACCATAAAGCGCAAGTAATTGCTTTTTATAGGCGATATAAGTCTACCTATAACTATCTACACACTTCTATTGAGGCAGGTGGAGCGGCGGGGAAATTATTGAAAAAGGACAACTAAATAGCGAGCTTAAAGCATTCATGCAAATACCGGCCGATGGGAATCGGCTCGTTAAATTTGCCAAACATTAATCACTTAACCAGCAACGTCACTTCACGTTCTAGCATCTGCTTGATGTATTCAAGGCGAAAAATAATGGTCTTCTTTTTAAGCGCCCCAGAAACATCACCCAACCTATCTATCATGGCGTAGGCCAACTGGCTTAACCACTGAACGCTTTCATTATTTGCCAGTTCAGGTATTAACAGGGCCAGGTCACCGGCCTGGGCGTCAGACAATACCAGGGATTTTAACCCCTTCGCCATCTCTTGATCGGTACGAGACTGAGCATAAACCTCGTCTATGGCGCGATATTCCAGCGACTGACAAAACGTCCACGCCCCATCCACAAAATAACAAATACGCTTTTTGATACTGACATCCAGTATATCGGCAGGCATATTGGCCACCGCCTCCATTCTGGCACGACTTTCATAGTAGGTGGTCATGGCCACCATGAGGGCAATTTTATTGGGGAAATGTTTGAATAGCGCCCCTTGAGAGACCCCGGCGGTTTTGGCAATTTTAATGGTGCTGGCTTGGCCATAACCCAGCTCGGCCACACACTGACAAGCTGCCTGCAGGATTTTTTGAATGGTTTCCTGGCTGCGCTGCTGCTTGGGCTGGTTTGCGACTGCAAGGCTGTCTTGCAGGAGTTCGTCTAGCATATATACCTCGGGATCAATATTGCCAGGCCAGTATAACGAAAAACCCGCCCTTATAAAGCGAGTAATCACTTTATAAGGGTGAATCCCTATTCAGGCCCTATTGCCAGGTCAAGAGCAAACTAGTGCTCCAGGGTGGGAACGGCAGCCGCGGTAGCAGGTGCAACAGCCCGCTTCCAAACGGTAGATTGCCCGGCAAAGGCAAAACCAATATAACCACGTACATCCAGGGTATTGCCGTCATCACTTAGGGTAATCTTAGAGCTGTACACGCTGCCATCGCTTGGGTCTAAGATGTTGCCATCATCCCACACGCCGTCGTCCAGGGTTAAACCCCAGATAAACTGCAAACCCACAATAGTCTGATCTTTAAACTTGCCTTCGCAATCAACACACTTAGCATTTTCATCTTCTGGCTCAATTAACTTAATGATCTTGCCTTTTAACTCTCCCTGATCTATCCAGATTTTAACCAGGCTATCGGCCTGGCCGGTGTCATCGTCAAAGGTATTCCACAGTCCTTCCACCGACACATCCTGGGCGTAACTCAATGGGGCCACTAAACACACAAGCAGCATGGGTAATAAAAGCAGTTTTTTCATTATGGTTTCCTCGATTCTTATTTGGGTGCCATTGGGCATAACTTTATCAGGCCTGTTTGCCCTGTCATTAGACCCTATGGCAAGGAATGCAATTGACAGGGACCCGGTAAAATGATTTTATAGCACTAGAAAAGCAAGTAGTCACTTTTATTACAAGTGGAAATTAGACTCCCCCCACATTCACAGGGGCAATTAGCAAAACAGAATCTGCTTGTGCCATCGCACTTGGATCAAGCAAATACTCTCTTCGGAGAGGCCTTCAGTGTAAGTAGTACCCTCATATTGCTACCTGCATTTTTTGCCCAGGTTAAACCTGGATGAGATCGCATATCTCATTCACGGTTTGGTTTAACCTGGGCCTTTTTATTCAAAAACTACCGTTAATAAACACTGAACCTGACTGGGTCAAAAATAATGAAAAAAAGAATAGTCACTTTAGCCACCGCCTTTGTTTTATTGTTTACCTGCCAACAAAGCATTGCCAGTGAATACAATTTTAAGGAAGTGCAATATTCCCGAGAACACATCAAACTCATTTCAGTGGCGGCCCCAGTATGGGAAGGCTACACCCATGAAAACGGTGAAGGTTTATACTGGGAGATCGTGAAAGAAATTTACGAACCCATTGGTATCAAAGTAAAAATAAATACCATCCCCTGGAACCGAGCCCTAAAGATAGTAGAGAAATATCACGTTATTAGTGCCGTAGCGGGCAAAATTAAGAAAGAGAATGACAAATTTATCTACGCCGACTACCCGTTAGACGTGAGCTACCTCTACATATTTTCAGTTAAAGGCACCAATAAAAAATTCGCAGGCTTGGAAGATTTTCAAGATAAAACCGTATCCTGGCAAAAAGACTATGATTTAATCCCAAAAGAAGCGCGATTTTTCAAACTTAAAACATTTCGTGAATTACGGCCCGGTTTAGACAACCTTTTAAAAAATAAAGTAGAGTACCTTGTTTGTGAACTAGAAGATTTAAAAAGTGTACTTAGCTATTTTGATAAAACCCTGAATGACCTTCACTATGTTCAATATCCAGTTGGAGAAGAAAGCTTTCTGGCGTTTTCAGAAAATAATATAAACAAAGAATTAATCAAGATTTATAACGAGCGAATGATTGAACTCACCCATTCGGGAAGAATTTCTGCCATCTATAAAAAATGGGGTATTAAAGACATTCCTGACTCAGTAACTGCCCTGATTAGTTATTAGGCCGTCAATTTCAAGGTATTTAGTGTGTACAATGCTATTTAACATAAATGCTTTGTTAGCAGTCAAAGTTAAGGGAGACAGGGGCTCCCCTTCTAAAAACAATATGAAAGGGGTCACAAGGCAGTGATCTACACCTAATAAAAAGTTTCTCTAAAAATATTGTAAGCAGGTGGCATATAAATATGACATACACAGCTAAATCCTTATTAATGATGGGCACCCTGGTAACCACAATAAGATAACACTGTTATGTATGTCAAGTGAAAAAACGCCATCAAGATTAAAACGTACTTAGGTGTGAAAAAATATCTTTATAATCAATGGGTTACGAAATATATGCGTAGCACTGTAAGTCAGAAAGGTACGACTTACAGCCCTAGCTGCAGAGAGGAACTCCGGGGTTTGAAAGGTAGTAACTACGCAGCCGCCAGTACTTCCAGGCACATAGTTTGATACAAACAGGAAAAAGGTGAAGCCTACCTTAGCCAGCTAAAGAGTAAGTCGCTATTCTTTTACCAAGGTCTACAGCAATGTCCAAGATCAATTTCTGTTCAGGCAATTTTTGTACATGCCTTAATTGAAATGCCAAAGCGTTTATACCGATCAAATAGCTGGCAAGTGCTTCAAGCTGACTGTCTTTCGCATCAGCGTTGCGCTTTCTTAGCGTATCAACAAGGAAGCCTTGCTGGAGTTCACGACTGTGAACCTGTAACTGCTTTAGCTTCTCATCTTGTTCAATAGCTTCTTGTAACTCAAGGTCCAGGGCCCCGCCCCACTCCAAGGCCGCATCTTGCCCTACAAACACTTCAATCATCTCTTCCATTGAGAGTTCACCAGAATCCTGTGCATAGAATTCACGATAAACCTCCAACTCCTGATTCATACGCTCTTCATAAAGTGCAAACAAGATCGCCGAAATGCCAGGAAAGTGATCATAGATAGAGCCGGTGCTCATACCACACTCTTTAGCTAACTTACGCGCGGACAAGCCTTTACGACCATCTCGCTCAAGAATGGTACGCGCCCCCAACAATATCCGGGCAACCGTCTGCTTGGCACGCTCCTGTTGTGGTGCCTTACGAGCCTGAACGCCCTTCTTGATCTTTTCGATACTTTTAGCTGTCTTTTCCATAACTTACTAAGCAGTCTTTTTAGAGGTTGAAAATATAGAGATAGGTGTGAATCGGACCATAATACTGCTGCAATAATAACACCGTTACCTTAGCGTTCAATCAATCTTCACCTTGTCTCGACAAGGTTTTATTTACCTCAAAAAAATAAAACTGTTACCGTAAGTAAAACTTACAAACACTGACAACTGTAAATACTGGTAAAACTGAAGCGCCATAGGTCATATCAGTATTCATCTCTGCTTCGAGGGTAGCAATAGCCTCTTTTTTACCCCCTCATAAAATCTTAACCTCTTAACCTCTTAACCTCTTAACCTGAGGCTTAACAAAACTACACTGCTAGTAACACTTTTGTGCCGCGGAAAGATGCATAAGCTCACCTCTATTATTCCGTGGTAAATCAAACAAGTTTTCTACTTGAAAGACTTTAATGAGTTGACCACCGTTACCATTTAATACATACCACTCAAACAAAGCCCCTGCTGCTACACCAGGGTTACCACTCTTTAACCGAAGGTAGGTTGCTCTACTAATATTGAGTCTCTCACAATATATAGACACAGCTTCACCGGCTGCCAGCCGCTGATCCTCAATATTACGTCCTATCTCTTGCGCTAACTCTTCCGCCTCGTACGACCAATATGAGTGCATACAAATATCCAACCTTAAGAACTTATGATTCCAAAGGGAGTTCAAATTAATCCCTATTCAAACACCCCTAATGCTTTAGCATTAATAGCGGGTATGCCAAATAATTGAAATGAAAATGTGGGATCAACACCTATGCCGTATTTTTATAAAGCCTCATATTTGGGGTTCTGGAGATATTCCGTCTGGAAAAGACATTTGAGCTGTAACTTGTTGATTTTTGGTTGGCAAACCTTAAAAACAGCTGAAATAATAAAAAGTTGATGCACCTCTAGAAGTCACGGCTGACAGGGCGTACAGAGGACTTTGTCTTTCTAAGACGGAATATCCCTACAACCCCTTAATGAAAAGTGCAGTGGATAGCTTGTCAGTTTTATTGGTTTACAGGTCCCTGCCACACAAGTAATTATTTAGTGCCCAAGGAAATACCGGGTATTGATTTAGAACGGTACGATTGAACTTTTACGAGGAGGTTAGGACATTAGCCTAGTAAGAATTGCGGACACAATAAGTATCATTGATACGAAAAAGCGTCCCAGGGGTCGTCTTATGGATTAACGAACAATAGTATATCGCCAAAATAAACCAGTCTGGTGAATCGAATGGAAAAAATATATTAATGGGAAGTGAGGGTAAGTGGCCACGATAACTAGCAGTGCTACTATAATGTGGCCACTAGATTTTAAGTGACCCCCTTATTACATGACCAAAACCACTGTGCCACTACAACCCCACCTCTATTGGGGGAGGATAATACTTTAATCAACAGCTGAACATTCTCCCTTTAGCTAAAACAATATGAATGACGAGAGATTACGATAATGGCTTCACCATCTTATATTCCGTCAACTTTGATTTTTCCAAAAACTCATTAAGTGAGTGGTTAAACTCCAAAGGGGCTTCCAACATCAGGAAGTGCCCGGCATCGGATATTATCTTTGTTATTAATGATGGAAGGTGCTTTCTATTGCTTTCAACAGGGGTTGGAAGCGAATCAGAATTGATCAATGCGACCGGTGCGTTTACACGCTTCAGATAGGCAAGTTTATTGTCGTTGTAAAAATCATAATAGCCACCCTCACCCAGCAGGGACGCCATGACGATTTCTTCAGGCACGCTAGCCTCAGAGACGTTTACCTTATTGACCAACGCAGGCTCTGCTTCACTGGTTAAATATAAGGGAGCCATGATCTTTATACCAAAAGCGTGGGCCGCCTTCAGAAATAACCCAGTTACGGTAACCTCAAATTCTGAATGGACGAACTCCAAATCATTAAGCTCATCAACGATGACCAGGCCAGCTAGCCTTTCTGGCAGCTGTTGAGACGCAGCTATCACCGCCAACCCACCGAAGGAGTGGCCAACCAGCACAACTTTCTCCAGCTTGAGCGTTTCGATAACGGCGATAATATCCTGCGCATAGGACGACATACTCCAATCCGTTCGCTTACGCCCAGAGTTACCATGGCCAGAGAGATCCAACGTGACTAGCTGGTACTTCTCTCGAAAGTAGGGTATCTGTTCATCCCAGTAGGAGTGGTCCCCACTCCAGCCATGAACAAATACAATGGCAACGTCACCCTCACCATAAAAATTGTAGCTGACCTCGTTGCCGTCAAACGAGATTGCCACTGCCTTCTCGTGTGGGCCAGTATTCTCAACCGCCACGGGTGCGGCCCTTACAGCTGTAGAATTTACAGCATTCACTTTACGGTCTAGAAAAACCGTGTCCGCGCTATCAACCGAAATTGCGGCTAGTAAGCCTAACACCACCAAAGCCGCAAAGAATAATGCTTTCAAATTAATACTTCCCATTTAGTTAAGCCTATCGCGTTAATTCCTGCCCCAACACTAACGCTCTTAAAATACTCATTAATATTGAATGACCCACTGTGCCCTTGTGTGATGACGGACAACAGTGAGAAATGTTAAATAGCCGGGCTCACTTCACCGATTTAGGCTACGACTGCCGTCTGAATGGAATCAATCTTGGCTTCCAATTTTCTTCCGGCAATATTTGAGTATACAAAGGCCACCGCACTCACTATCACCGCCACCACAGTCACTGCAAAAGCCAGATTAAAATCACCATCGAATAGCTGCCCTACAATGGCCACGCCGGCACCGGCCGACAAACCCACTGAGGCAGGTACCACCACCTTTAATTTACCGGTGGGATCTGAACTGGTGGTTTGTGCAAACTGGTAGGGCAACAATATGGCCCAGCTGATATTTAGTAGGATAACGCCCATGGACCAAAGCCCAAGGCCGGTGGCTATGTAGAGGCAATAGATAGCCAACACCATTAATGAAGTAGCTGCTAAGTAAGGTGTGATGCGGCCGATTCTATCCCCCACAAAGATGGGAATCAGGGTGCCTAAAATTGCCACTAATACGCCACTGCCCAATACCATACCAATTAGGTTGGCGGGAATATTTAAATCAGTCCCCATGCGCTCGGCGTACATCCATATGCCAGTAATGGCACCGTTGCATACAAACAATGAACCCAAACCCATTAGAGAAGGGATACGCGCAGCAAAATTTGATTTCAATTGTAGCGTTTCTTTTTCAATAGTTTTGAATTGGCTTGGAATATATTTAACTAGCAATATCATGCTGGCATAAGCCAGTATCAATGTGCATACCATGCCCTTGTAACCAAAAAACGGATAGATCACTGCAGGCACTGAATACACTATGGCCGCGGTCCCCAATATTTGCATAAATTGCGACAGACCAAATGCCTGGTCCTGGTTCTCGCTTTCCCCCAACAGGGACATGGCGGTGGCGTAAGCGGCGCCACCAAACAATCCCTGAACAAAGAACAATCCTAATAGGAATTCGTAGTGGGTAAAAAATAATACTGGAACACTGGTCGCCGTGGCACCCAGGGTGGCCACGATAAATACTTTTTTAGGGGATAATTTATATAAGAAAAAAATAAGTGCAATCATGCTGATGCCGCTGCCGGCCATGATCATGCTCACTAACGTTCCGGCTTCTGAAATGGTTAAACCCAATCCTTCGGTATAGGCACCAGTAATAACGGGGCCTGCATTAATGACCAAAGCGCTGATCATGATCGCAACTGCGCATGCCAGTACTCGTGATAACTCTGATTTTTTATTGTTATTCATGATGACTCCTCGACGTTATTCCATGAGCTGTAGCGGTTTAAAACTCGCTTGCCAGCCATATAAAAATTGAAACTGCGCAGCAATCTCCCTGTGGTGCACAATTTCTATTTAATAAACGTGTTATGAAAGCTCCCCAAAACGGGGAAAGATAATGGCAAAAAATTGGCAGTGCTGAGCGATTTAAGCACTGTCAATTTTACCCTTTATTTTAGATGAAACGACTAACTAGCAATTAGAAGCTGTAATCCACCGAAGCCGATAAGCCAGGGCCACCCACATTTTTAAACTGGGTTTGAAAGGCATCCGCCGTATCGATATCGGATTCGTAATAGGCAATGCCAGCATTAATGGCTAAATTCTGGTTAGCCGTAAAAGTGGCACCAAAACCACCTCCTATGTAACCATCATCCGGGGCCAGTGCGGTGGCCTCACCACCCGAGGCTTTTTCATAACCTAGAAATGCTGCAACCGACCATTGATCATTAAGCATGTGTCCCACACCCAGCTCTAAAGCTGTGGTATTTTTATCAAATGTAACTAGATCTTCACCAAATATAGAGGCATAACCTGTTGGTGCCAGTGAAAAATTACTCCACTTAACGTGACGCACACTGGCAAATGCCAAAGTGTCTTCAGCCACGCCCGATTCAAAACTTAAGGTCATCACTTCCGGCATAGCAGAAGAGGCCTTGGTCTCTACGGTGTCAGAACCGCCTGCCAAAAATGCATCGCTGGTTTCGGTTAGGTCTAAGTCCTGCTTCACTTCACTTTCATAAGTAAAGCGGGCCAACAGGGCAATCTCGGGAATGGCAAAGCTTGCCCCCAAGATAAAACCGGTCCCCTGGGAACTATCTGATTTAACATCGTAATCGGGTATCACCCCTACCCCCATGGCAGTGGTAAGGTTGCCATCAAATCGTAAATTGGCACTGGTTTTAGTGCTCACCAGTTGCACCCCACCATGTATACCAAATCCATTGCCCACATTCATGTTTACTAGGGCCGACAGGCTTTCACTTCGATACTTGGCCTTAGTGCCTTGGTACAAGCCTGCCTTGGCATAGCTTACGTCTGCCTGTAGCGGCAGGTGATAGGCCACCAGAGTACTGATGTTATCGGTGAGTTGGTGCTTGAAGGACAATTTTGGTGCGTAGCTGCCATTGGTGCCGGTACCGGTTTCACTACCAAAGGCGGTTTCACCACTGGCGTCGGTATTGCTCCAGGAGTAAGCCGCATGGAGCACGTTGCCACCCTCAACAAATAATTTATCAACCGGCAAATAGGTATTTTCTATGCCACCCGCTTGAACCATGCCAGCGCTTAGTAATGCTGTTGAAATAAGTAATTTTGTTTTCATTATTTTTATTCTCTTTTTTTGATCGAAATCTTGCCCTGGGAGTAAACTCGTCACAATACAATAAAAGTGACTAGTCGCTTTTTAAGCGTGACTAATAAAAACATTTTGAAACCCTGGTGTCAACAATAAGAAGTAGTTACTTTCTTTTTGAATAAACACTAAAACAGCACTTATCAATTGGCTATATGAATGGATATCAACAGCGCAATTATAAGTTCTTGAACGCGATCACAGCTCGCTTTTAGTGGACAGAATATTATCGATCAACATCAGAAAGTTGGAGGGGCAGCACAATTGGGAGCGCTGCCGGAATGGGGAAAATTGAAATTAGTGCGTCATAAGCCTCTACCGGGTAACAGAGGCTTGCATTTTTAATAGTGTTATTCGGGCTGAAGAATCGGCCGTTAAATTTCCAGGTACCATTCAATAAGCCACTGATAAAACGGGCGCTCATAAACCACTTTGCCATCCACCATGGTTATTTCTACTTTCACGTTGTGAATATCTTGTGGCGATATTTCAAAAATATTTTCGTCCATCACTATCAGGTCGGCCCGTTTGCCCACTTCGATGGAGCCAATTTTATCTTCCATGCGAAGCTGATAGGCTGCATCCAGGGTGTAACCCTTAATAAGGGTTTGCAAAGGCAATTTCTCTTTAGGGTTAGGCAAGGGTGCCACATCTAAACCAGGCCACACTCGGGTATGACCCACTTCCAGGTTATAAGCTGGTACCAAAGCTTCTAAGCCTCCACCATAAGGAAAGTCACTGCCAAAGGTGACCCGCGCCCCTGTGTCAGCAATACTTTTAAACGGGAACAGTTTTTGGCGCTCGGTTTCATCTATAGTTGTCCATTCAAGGGACGGCGCATCTGCATGCCAAACCGGCGTGGTTTGCGCAATCACTTTTAGCTGATTAAAACGTGGGATGTCACTGTCTTGCACTAACTGGGTATGGCAAATGGTGTGTCGGGTACCGTGAAAACCATTTTGTTGGCGGGCTGCCTCGATGGCATTCAACGCCACATTCACGGCTCGGTCGCCAATGGCGTGAATATGAATATCAATACCAGCAGTATCAAGTGCTAAAATAATTTCACCGTAGGGTTTTTCTTGCCAGTTCAGGGCACCACTGCCACCATGTAAATAGTTGTTTAGTAGCGCGGCACTTTCACCTTCTACTGTGCCATCCAGGCCAAATTTAATGGCGCCAATTTGCAAAAAATCGCTGTGGTATTGGCTTTGAAATTCTTTGTATTGATTAACAACTTCGCCGTGGGACAGGTTGCGATCTACGGTCATGGAGGTCACCAAACGAAACGGTAATTTTCCTTCCTTTTCCAATTGCGCCATGACACGGTGACCATCTTCGATGAACCATTCCATGCTGGCATCAAATACACTGGTGATGCCCATGGAGCTCATTAACGGAAACAAGTCGGCCGAGTTGGTTCGCATCTCCGACGCCACATTGCCCTGGCCTAGATTAATAAACGCTGCAAAGGTTTGTTCTTCATACATGTAACCTGTGGGGTTGCCTTTTACATCGCGTACATAATAGTGGCTACCTGCTATGGGGTCAGGGGTGTCGGCATTAACGCCTGCCAGTTCAAAGGCCTTGCTATTGGCCCACCCCAAATGGCCGCCGCCATCCGCTAAAAATACCGGGCGTTCGCTCACTACCGCATCTAACATTTCTTTAGTGGGGTCTCCATCAAAAATATGATGGCTAAAACCAAAGCCCATAATGAAATCAAGGTTTGGGTTGTCATCGGCATAGTCTTGCAATTTTTCCAAAACCGTTGCCAGGTCATCCTCGGCATTTATTTCCAATGCGTTCATGGACGCGGTGGCCAATACCGGGTGGGCATGGGTGTCGATAAAACCCGGCAGCAATAACTTTCCATCCACATCTATTACTTGGGTGTTTGGGCCAACCCAATCCTTCAGGCCAGCGTCATCTCCCACGTATACAATTTCACCGTCCCGAATGGCCACGGCCTCGGCCCAGGTTTGTTTTTCATTAACTGTATAAATTCTGGCATCACGCAGGGCGGTGTCGGCTGAAATGGCAACAGCAGAAAAAGATAAGCTGCTGACCATAATAGCCGTCAGGGAGTTTTTAATAACTTTCAGATGTGAATACATAGTGATACCTCAAACGAACTATTAAAATATTTTTATTATATGGTAAGGCAATTAAGCCAACGCCTCGTGGTGAACTACTTTGATTTTTTTCTCAAGCCTTCTGCCTGCAATATTCGAATAGGCGAAGGCCACGGCGCTCAATAAAATGGCCACTATGGTCACCACAAATGCCACCTTATAATTTCCATCAAACAACTGTCCCACCGTTGCCACCCCTACTCCCGCCGATATGCCCACTAGAGCCGGCACCACCACTTTTAATTTTCCGGTGGGGTCAGAGCTGGTGGTCTGTGCAAACTGATACGGCAGCAAGATTGCCCAACTAATATTTAGTAAAATAATACCCAACGCCCACTCCTGTAGATCGGTGGCGCTGTACAGGCAGTAAAAGGACGCGCTAATTATCCCAGTAGCAAACAGGTAAGGTAAAATTCGGCCAAACTTGTCCCCCACAAAGATGGGGATTAAGGTGCCTAATACAGACATGATTAAACTAGTGGCCAGTACAGAGCCAATTTGGCTGGGGGGAATATTTAAATCCGAGCCCATGCGCTCGGCGTACATCCAAATACCCGTGATGGCAGCATTACAAACAAACAGGGAAAACAACCCCATGAGTGAAGGCAAGCGCGCAAAGAAGTGGGTTTTAACCTTGCTGACTTGCTTTTCCATGGCGATAAAGTGTTGCGGTAAGTTTCTATAGAAAAACAAAATACTGCTGTAGGCCAGCATCAGGGTGACCACCACCCCCTGATAACCAAAGTACGGATACACCAACACGGGAACAACATACAACATGGCGCCCGCCCCCATAATTTGCATAAACTGCGAGATACCAAACGCTCGGTCCTGGTTTTCACTTTCTCCCAGTAAGGCCATGGCGGTAGCGTATATACAGCCAACAAATATGCCCTGCAGCACAAACAAGCCTAACAAGACGTTATAGTTAGTAATGAACAGTACGGGGAGGTTGCTGACAACGGCACCAATGGCGGCTACCCATAAGACTGTTCTGGGGGGCAATTTATTTAAAAAAAATATAAGCGTAATCATACTTACACCGCTGCCCACCAGGTTCATGCTTAAAAGTGTGCCCACCTGGGCAATGCTGAGTCCTAGTCCGTCGGTATAGGCACCTGTGATCGCGGGCCCGGCATTGATGACCAGGCTGCTCATCATTATGGCAATGGCGCACGACAACACTTTAGTTAATTCTGATTTGTTATAATTATTCATGGAACACCTCAATAAAAGTTGATGACTACAACCCCATAACCCTGCCTTTAGTATAGGACTATGGGGTCTATCTAACCGTTACAGTTGGGCGGCTAACGCCTTTTTATCAATTTTACCTATGGGCAAGATGGGTAATTCCTGGCTAATGGTAAAAGTTTTTGGCACCTTGTAATTGGCCAGCTCTTTTTTACACCACTCTTTCACCTTGTCCACCGACAGGTCAAACATGGGTACAATAAATGCGTGACCCACCTCACCAAACAGCTCATCCTTGGCTGGAATAACGGCGGCCAGGGCGACGCCTGGAAAACGCTCTAACACGGCTTCAATTTCACGCGGGTAGACGTTATAGCCGCCAGACTTGAACATCTCCTTGGTGCGGCCCACCAGTTTCAAGTAACCGTTGTCGGTCCATTCGGCTATGTCACCGGTGTGCATCCAGCCGTCTTCGGTGAAGTTTTCTTTGGTAGCATCTGGACGGTTAATGTATTCAATCATGGTTGAAATACCTTGTACCTGTATCTCACCGTGTACGCCGGGTTTGGTGATAATTTCGCCCTTTTTATTTTGCAGGCGCAATAAATCAGGATCCCAGGGCTTGCCTATGGTAGAGGCCAAAGTATGCACGTCGTCATCTGGGCATGAAGTAGTTACCCCTCCTATAGTTTCGGTGAGGCCGTAGCCAGTATCCAGCTCCATACCCATTGCCTTAAATAATTGCAGCATGGGTTCACCCATAGCAGCCCCGGACCAAATAATGCGCTTCACGCTGGACATGTCACACTTAGTGAAATAAGGGTCAGCCAGCATCATCATTAGCATGGTCGGTACACCACCAATTATGGTGATTTTTTCATTCTCGATGACTTTTAACATTTTTCCAGTATCAAAGTCTTCCATGAGCACCATACACCCGCCACCTACAATAATAGGAGAACAAATGTCTACCAGGCAGCCCACATGGTTGATGGGCAGGTTATTGATAACTCGCACGTTTTCATTCTGTGTGCCTTCCATGTCATTCATCTTGCCAGCTTCTTGCTCACCGCTATAACAAATAGCCTGGTGTGGCAGTAACGCCCCTTTAGGCGCCCCTGTGGTACCTGAGGTATACACCACGATGGCGGCATCACGCTCCTGAATTTTTGGCCAGTTTTCAACTGACACATCTGCTGCTCGGGCGAAAAATTCATCCAGGGAAGTCATTCGACTATTAGAAGTGCCGCTAAAATTAACCAGCTCGGCGCGGGATACTTCTTTGGCAATCTGGATGCCTTCAAGATCTTCTTCTGTTAAATGCTCTGAAATAAAGATCATGTTGGGCTGGGCATCCACCAGTACATGTTCAAGTTCCCGTTTGCTGTATTTAGGGTTAAGACCCATCCAGGCGGCTCCCACTAAACCTGTCGCCAGGTACGACACCAAAAAGTCGGGGGCCGGATTACCCAAGTGAGCAATGCGATCACCTTGTTGAACACCCGAGGCACGCAACGCCTTAGCGTATTCATATACTTTAGGCACCATGCCTTGGTAGGTGATAACCTGGTCGTCAAAGATGGCCAACTGTGCTTGAGGAGTTTCACTGGCGTGCTCAAGCACGTAGTCAAATAATATTTTGCCGCGTGGCTTGCGTTGATTAGTCATAATTATCACCTTTTATATTTATTAAGCTCGCGCCATCTTAGCGCCGTCTTTTTGGAAGTAGCTCACCCATTCGGCGATTAAAGCCGGTTTTTTGCCGCCTTTGATTTCTACCACTACATTTACGGTTAATAGTTTTCCAAAGCCTTTATCTTCGATCTTGCTCACGGTAAATTTTGCGCGAATGTCGTCTGACTGCATCACGGGAGCAGGCAGTCTTAATTTGTCAAAACCATAGTTTAAGAACAAATCTTCAGAGGTATCCATGTCGACGCCATGTTCTTTTAGTACATCTTCGAAAAAACTGGTGAGCAGTCCCATGGTTTGAAAACCAAATAAAATGGTTTGCTTAAATGGTGAGTTTTTCTCACACCATTCAGGCTCACAATGAAACGGGTCGGAGTCGTTGGTAGCGGCACCAAATTGGTTAATCTGGTCTTGTGAGATGTTAATCCACTTGGATACACCAATCTCATTGCCAACCGCAAAAAGTTCAGACATTTTTGTCATTTTCTTCACCTGTATTTTTATGTAGGGTTTAACTGATTTGCGTTAATTCCCCCCTGAATACACCACTCAAGCAATATTCACGGGGACATCAACCGGCGACACTTAACATGCAGGTATCACAGTGTTCCATACCCGCTTGAAATGGACCGCCATCTCCGCAGGGTTCAAAAATTATAATCAAGCGAAGCCGATAAACCCGGACCGCCCATATTTTTAAATTGAGTTTGGAATTCATCGACGGTGTCGATATCTGATTCGTAATAGGCAAGGCCAGCATTAACGGCTAAATTCTGATTAACGGTAAAGGTGGCTCCCATGCCACCACCCTGGTAACCATCATCTGGAGCCAATGCAGTGGCCACCCCGCCCGAGGCTTTTTCATACCCAAGGAAAGCCGCCACCGACCATTGATCATTTAGCATGTGTCCCACACCTATTTCTAAGGCAGTGGTATCTTTGTCAAAAGACACTAACTCTCCACCAAAAGCACCTGCGTAGCCTGTAGGAGCCAAAGAAAACTTACTCCACTTAACATGGCGCACACTGGCAAAGGCCAAGGTGTTCTCTGCCACGCCAGATTCAAGGCTTAAAGTCATAACCTCGGGTACAGAGGTGGTGGTTTGAGTGGACTTTGTGTCTGATGGACCACCCAGCAACTGAAACAGAGCGGATTTTTCGGTGAGATCCAGATCCTGCTTCACTTCACTTTCGTAAGTAAAGCGGGCCAATAAAGCAATCTCTGGGATGGCGTAACTGGCCCCCAAAATATAGCCTGTGGTCTGGGATGAACTGGATTTAACGTCGTAATCAGGAATCTCCCCAGTGGGCAATTGTGCAGTGATGGTTTTATCAAATCGTAATTGCGCACTGGTTTTAGTGCTCACCAATTGCACGCCACCATGCACACCAAAACCATTGCCCAAGTTCATATTTACCAGGGCCGACAAACTCTCGCTTTCATATTTGGCTTTAGTGCCTTGATACAAGCCTGCCTTGGCATAACTGATGTCTGCTTGGAGCGGCAGGTGGTAAGCCACTAGGGTACTAATATCGTCGGTTAGCTGGTGTTTATATGACAATTTAGGGGAATAATCGCCGTTGCTGCCCGTACCGGTTTGTGTGCCAAAGGCGGTGTCGCCGCTGGCGTCTGTCTTGCTCCATGAATAGGCAGCATGAATCACATTGCTGCCCTCAACAAACAATTGGTCAACCGGTAAGTAAGTGTTTTCAATACCACCGGCGTGGCTTAGGCCAGCCCCTAGACATATGCTTGAAATCAGTAATTTGGCTTTCATTATTTTTATTCTCTCTTTCATATGAACAGCGTGCCTTGAAAAACTGCTCCACAGGGCACTCACACTAAAAAGCGCTTGCTCTCTTCTTGTGTGTATGAGATCACAAGAAGACCAATCCAGTCAATAAAAAAAGCACCTGCTCGCTTTTTTATACTAATAATTGGCTTAGAGGCAATATAAAACATCTATTAAAATCAAGAAGTTGGGGCGTTAACCAGGGGTTTTAGCCTTTATATGCATTAAAATTATAAGAGGGCCTACTGACCATTCAATTGAGGGCTTAGCTCTTCAACAAGGGAGATTATGAGGCAATAAGGTTTCCAGCAGTCTAACACCCAGCTTTCACCAAATTATAATTGGCACCTTATGTGGAACGAAATTGGGGTTCTAGGAGTTTACCTCCTAATGTAGCATTACCTGCTCTGTTGCAGTGACCGGTAGAATCCAAGACCATGTACAAAGGGCTCTAAACCCCATCAACTTCGCAGAGCGATTACTAACGTCAATGGAGATCGGTTTCTAGGTAATAGCGATGAATAAATCAAGCTCTGGAATGAATGTGCTCGCTTGGTGGCCAATGCCATCATCCACTTTAACTCAAAAGTATTGAGTAACTTTTTGGTGAGCTTCGAGCAGCTACTGCATAAAAGTGGATTGAAAACGGCCAAGAATACATCGTCAGTAGCTTGGGATAATATTAACTTCAGGGGTACTTGCACGTTTGAGGCCCATGAAGAGCTGCCAAAAATGGAGGAGCTGATGCTGCCAATGGAAGGATATCAGCCGGCTCAACAAAACAATAACCCTCTACAGACTAATAATGCAGAGCTCTTCAGAGTGCTATGCGATATTTGGATGGGATATCCCTAGGCCCCCTGAAAGCTTGCATTCTGTCAGTCGACAGTTACAGTTACAGTAGTAAGCCTATTTTAAGTTAAAATAATTACGCCAACCCCACGTAAAAAACCCCATGAGCGAAAGTTACAGATCCTGGATGCCGCCCGCCATATTTTGGTGAGCCAGGGGTATCACAAACTCACCATGCGCAACCTAGCCAATGAGGTGGATATTAAGCTCGCTTCCCTGCAGTACCACTATAAAAGTCGTGAAGACTTATTGATTGCCCTGGTAGAAAAGCCGCTGAGAGCTATGAGGTACGCCTGCAACAAATGCAGCAACAGATAGACGAACAAAGTCAACCCGTTGAAAAATTGTTAGAGAAAATGATAGACGGCCTCTTGGTGAATTATAAAGACCCGGAAGAAAATCAGTTTTTTTCGCAACTGCAGGCCTTGTCCATGGACGAGCCCAAGGCAGATATATTGGTAGCACAGCTGTATAGAGGCGCATGGCATCAGATAGTAGCCCTTATTTTGAGTGTGAATCCCAACCTTAGTAAAACGGAATCAAAAATTCGCGGGGCCATGATGGTTTCCATGCTGGAAGGAAGCGCCCTATTTATGTCCAGCGAGGCTTTATACAATGAGTTACCCGCTTCGTTTGAGAAACGCATTAAGCAATGGGTTATGGGATTGGCCATGCAGTAAGGCGGGCCTGAAAGGTAATTAACCGGCGACGCTATTTATTCTAACAACATACTTAGTTAAGCATGTTCACCGATCGCAACTGGCCCCACTCGTTTATCGTTAAAAATAAATTGATAAGGTTGAAACTTTCAAACTATCGTAACAGGCTGACTATAGCCTTTTTTAACCTGCAACAAACCTCACCCCTAAAAATTGCCACTACTATTCGCAGGAATAGTCTTGTAATCCCCCCTTTATTAACGTCAGTCAGAAGTAAACTGTTAATCAATTACATAAATTGCCAAGCCCAACAAGTGATCAGGCATTACCTGCTAGTGCTTATTCCAATACACCAAGGTCGTTGCTATTAAACGCAATTACAGCTCCATCCCATAGCCCGATTTATTGGGGAGGATGGTGCCAATATCCGTACCAGACCGCCCTACCTCGGCCCTTCATGGGAATATTATGTTCTGGCAAGAGAGACCCTGGTCACTTATTAATGATTGGATGCTCTATATGCGGGGTAATGGACTCTACTGAAATATAGGAGGTTAATAGTGAAGATAAACTGAGATAGCAGTTCAAAACGGCTCGATCTATTGATAATCATAATGTTAGACACTTGCTAGACGCATTTAAAAGAGCCTGTAAACCATTCTGTGTAACTGCCAGTTTAAATATAGTCCTTCAAACGGTCTTCGAACAGGATGGTAAATCTGTTCAAGGCCTCCTTCCAGTTTCTTATGGGCATAGTCCAC
>MAAA01014109.1_pt1 | contig 21030 bp, 21 predicted proteins | sample 1115971 | NCBI WGS metagenome assembly MAAA01 (sample SAMN04961123, study PRJNA320927) | seawater metagenome | isolation source: sample BD02T6 sea water enriched with oil for 6 days | place: USA:Gulf of Mexico | collected 2013-07-27 | reverse complement strand
AAACTAATTCTTGAATTACCTTCGTATACCTCTCCCTCCCAGACTTCATTCATGATGTAATCGTTAACGCTATAACCGTCTTTTTGGTTATTAATTACATCCTGACCAAAACCAGCATCAAAGATATAGGTGTTGTCACCGTATTCTCCGAACAGTTCATCATTACCCGCACCACCGATTAAGGTGTCATCACCAAAACTTGCAAAAATGCCATCGACGCCATCGGTTCCGATTAGGGTGTCATCGGATTCAGTTCCAATTATCAGGTTGCCTTCGGAGCTGCTCGCTAGAATCTCTTCAACATCGGCACTGGTCCAGGAAGAACCATCTGAAAACTGAACTTCACTCACAGTATAGGATGAGCTAAATTCAAACCCGAAGTAGCCTATTACTGTAACTTTGTCCTCGGTACCGATTAACGAAAGCTCTAAATCATCACCTGTGCGGCTAACAATAATATCTGAAGGCGCGATATCTGACGAAAATGAGATTACATCAAAGCGAGATTCTGGAGAAGAATCATAATCTATCCAGCCATTATCAATAAATTCCTGATACTCTTCAGCCTCGTCAGAGTTATTAATACTATCTTGACCAAAACCTCGCTCAAATAGGTAAACATCATTTCCAGCCCCGCCATATAATTCGTCGTTTCCGGTACCACCAATTAGAGTATCATTGCCTTCCCAACCATCTAGAATATCGGCGCCTTCGTCACCGTATAATTCATCATTCCCCTCCTCCCCTAAAAGAGTATCGTCTCCGCCTAAACCATGAAGTATCCCACCGGTGCTTGCAGCTGATAACAAATCATTACCTTCCGTTGCGGAAGAGAGCCTTGACTGAATTTCTTCTTTATTCCAAATAGTGCCATCAGAAAAATGAATTTCGTTTATATGTGATGCTGAATTTAAGTCATTATCAAAATAAGAAACTATGATTACAGAATCATTTGTTCCTACCCACGAAAGCATCAAGTCATCACCGACATAGTTCGTGGTTGATAACTGAATATCTTCCGGTTTAATTCCCTCCCCAAATGCCACAATGTCTATTCGCTCACCAGGAAGAGACGCGTTATTTAACGAATTTCGAATAACATCCGAACCAAAACCTGCCTCAAAAAGGTATACATCATTGCCTTCACCTCCGTTTAAAGCGTCATTTCCTTCCCCGCCAATTAAGGTGTCATCACCCAATCCACCATTTAATGTGTCATTTCCATCCAGTCCATAGATAATATCAGTAAGAGCTGTCCCCTCTAACGTATCGTCATTTTCGGACCCATACATCTCACCGTTCGGATTGACGATGCTCAAAATATCAATCAGAGTAAGTGAAGTACCATCGCTAAATTTAATTTGATTTATGTGAGACGTAGACTGAGAATCAAAATAATTTATTACTTTTATTTGGTCCCCTGTTGAGAAATACGAAATTATCAAATCAGCTTGATTCTGGTGAAATGATAATTGAGATATTGAAATACTTGGCCCGAATTCAATTACATCAATATCATTAACTGTAGCCCTATCGCCATTGTCGATAACGTCAACGCCAAAATTTTCTTCAAAATAATAAACATCATTACCGCCGCCGCCGCTTAAAGAATCGTTTCCTAAGCCACCGATCAATGTATCATTACCTGACCCCGCTCTAATTCGATCATTGTCGCCCTCACCATAAAATACTGTATCACTGGTGATATTGGTGGCACCGATATAATCATCGCCGAAACCGGCCCTGACTGTGTCATCAAAATTATTTGAATACACTGAAATAGAATCACTTTCATCTGTTCCATGAGTCGCCTTTCCCATGGTCTCTTCAAAACTCCAAATGGTCCCATCACTAAATTCAATATTGTGAAATTTAGATCCTTCATTATTGAAATTATTGACAGTTATACGATCCGTTGAATTTTTAACAGATAAAGTTAAAATATTGCTACCATATAAGACATCAATATCGGTTGGAGAAATCCCGGCACCAAATACAATTTTATTAAGGCTATCAGCTGTTGCATGGGTAATATTTAAACTATCACGACCAAACCCTGGCTCGAAATAATATGTATTGTTTCCAGCCCCTCCTTCAAGATAATCACCGCTCAACCCCCCTTCAAGAAAGTCGTCCCCTTCTCCACCAAATAGGCGGTCATACCCCATTCCACCAATTAAAACATCATTCCCTGCCTCACCATAAAGGGAATCAGCTCCACCTGCACCGAGTAAAGTGTCATTACCTTCCCCACCATATTGTTTATCAGCTAGTGCACCACCCAATAAAGTATCGTTTCCACTGCCGCCTTCTAATTGATCACTGCCATACACGTCACTCGTTAAAACATCATCCCCGCCATAACCAGATAAAGTGGCCCACCCATCTGCCCCTGTTAGCGTGTCATTTTGCTCGGTGCCTATATATCGCTCCGTCGCTTTTTGTAACTCCAACCGATTACTTTCGATTAATATTTTAAGGGTAACAAAATCCTCATCTCCAGCACTAACCTGCTCCTTACGTATTAACCTTGAAGCAGCGTCGTAGCTGTATTTAGTAATATAACCATCTGGATCTACCTCAAATTCCAGGCGGCCAGCTTCGTCATAGATATTTTGCAAAGTTCTATCGTTAGGCGAAATTGAGGGTGAAATGGATGAGTAATTCCCAGCATCAATGGATTCATCACTCCACCATGCTGTTGTAATCACCTTTTCTTGATGCTTTGTGGTAGTTAATAAACGATTTTTGGAGTCGTATTTATAACTTGTCACCTGCCCTAGAGTATCCACTTCAGTGCGTAACAATCCCTTATCATCATAAAAGAAATAGCTACGTGCACCGGTTTCATCTTGCTTAGCGGTTAAGTTACCCTCTGCATCGTATACAAATTTTTCAACCAGTTGCTGAGTATTACTTGAATCAATTCTCGTTTGACTAATTAAGTCGCCCTGCTGATTGAACGCGCTTACTAGGCTTGTGCCATCTCCATAGCTGGTTGTAATACTTTGCCCATCTAATGCATAAACTATTTGAGTGGATGTATTTTCTTCATCTATCGTATTAACTAGGCGACCCAGCCCATCAAAGTCATAAAACTTAGTGTTATCATCCCCTTCTCTTAACGTTGTTGACTGTACTAGTTGACCATATAAATCATAAACATAGGTCGTAATGGAGGATTGTTCATTTACAATACCCTCTCCGTTTAAGTCTACGTCGCTATACTGCGTGGATTGAGATAATTGGCCTCTATAATCATAACTGTAATCACTTCTCTGGGTTTTACTTCTATCTTGTATACCTGCCCAGGCATCTAATTGGCCCAATGTAATTTCTTGAGTGATATCGTATTGCGTCAGGTCAATAGCTGCACCCGTGAATGAGATCTGACTGGCCAAAGTGCCATTGGAGAAATAGCTGTTTTCTGTCACACGTCCTGCGGGTGTTATTAGGTAAGCTAGGAGTTGATTATCATCATAAACATAACGAGTGGTTAGCGGATCTGCAGCCAGCAACTCACCTTCTCCATCAGGGTCAACCTGAGCGTATAAGGTTGAAGATATTAACAGCCCGCTTTCATTAAACGCGTAACCCTGCTCATTCCCCATTGAATCTTTTTGCAAGATTCGATTACCTTGCCCATCATAATCATATGTAATGACATAATCGTTAGCATCGGTAATGGTTTTAAGGTCGCCGTCTGAAGTATAAACGTAAAGGGTAGACTGACGCTGACCATCAACTGCTGGAGTTAATACTTGAGTGATCTCACCATCTTGCCCATACACATAACTCCATTGATGATTATTACGATCATAAACATGAGTAGTACTGGTAGATAAATCATATTCAAAACGAGTTGAATTTCCTGACTCGTCCTCTATCGTGCTTAACTTGTAACTACTGTCAATTAATTCGTAGATAAAGAAAGCACTGGAACCGTCACTATGGCTAAGCGATGCTAAGCGACTGCTGTCGCCATCGTAGGTGTAATTAGTCACATAAGTGTAGTTATCTGTGATGTCATTATCTTTAGGCGTCAGGTCAATAATAACTTGAGTTTGACGGCCTTGAGCATCATAAGAGTAGCGAGCAAGGGTAATTGGCGCGTTATTATCTGTGGTGTGAATACGGGAGATTAGACCTTCCGCATTATACTCGAGCTCTATTAACTGGCCAGTAGAGTCAAGTATGCTAACTAATCTGTCATTCTCGTAACTAAATTGAATTTTACTGCCAGTACGATCGGATTGAGAGACTAGTTTACCCGCAGCATCGTATTGCTCTTGTAATTGGCTATCTGAATCAAACCATGTCCACAGCTGTGTTGTATCGTCATAGCTTATTTGATCAAAGCTACCCCGTCCTTCATGGGAAATGTAGGCTTGTTTTGCTTCGTTCCACTCAAAGCTAGCATGAAAGCCATCCTCGTAAACTTTTGAAAGACCTCCTGAACCTGGAGTAGTTGGTAAATTCAATAGCGATTGCTGAAAATTAAAGCGATGGGCTCCAGAACCCTGTTGGGATAATTCACCCTGGCTATTATATGTTCGGGATACCCCAAAAAGACCATCAATAGAGGCTATGGCACTATCTGTACGAGAAACAACCAGATTACCCGTTGAAACATTTACATTTAAACCTGTGTTTGCTTGACCTACAGTTCTTTCAGTTCCTAAACCTTTTAACTGAGCATTGAATAAACCAAATCCTTCATTACCTACGATAGCAACCACAATAAAATCCCTATTCAATCTATATATTCAAATCTATTGCCTCCCTATCCATGTGTTTTAAAAATAATTAAGTTAAATTTGGCCATTTTATTGATTTTTTTCAATATTAGTCTACTAAGACTAATATTTGATCAAATAAAGTTTATTCTAAGGAAATATATAGGGTATTAGGCTAACTGCTCAGCCAATTGGTTTAGAGCTTGCTTATGGATCTGGGAGATCCTAGCTGAAGAAATACCTATCATAGATGCAATATTTCTTAGGGGGTAAGCATGGAAATAATGGAAACGAATGACCATGGCATATTCGGCAGGTATATTATCTAGCTCTACATTTAACCTTCGTACCAGCAAAAAGTCTGAATCATTTAAATAATGAGCTTGATCGTTATTATCTATATATGTAGGCATTGCTCCTAGCAGCTCACTTAATAGCATGTTTTCAATGTAATCTTCCAGAGCTTCCTCCATTTCACTGAAGCTATTAAAGGTGTCACTAGACGCCTCACTTTCTTCCTTAGATTTTTGGAACAAGTATTTATTAATCTCAGGTGCATACGAATTTACGCTATTGTAAATTGCCCCTTTTACCCGGTAGGACGCATAAGTTTCAAAACTTGCTTTTTGGTTTGGATCATACCGCTCAATAGACTCTATAAGCCCTAAGTTTGCGGTATTTAAGCAATCTGAAAACTCTAGACCTAAGCCGGAGATTGACTTATACACATAGCCAGACACTTTTTTAAGCCATGGCTGATAATATTCAACCAGCCCATTACGAACTACATCCGAGCCTTCTTTCTGCCAATTCATCCATAAATCGTTAATGTTCATTTTAAATCATTCTAGTAACTAGACATTAATGAATGAATTAACAGGCTCCAGCCGTCCACCAGTACAAAAATAAGCACCTTAATAGGTAAAGATATAGTCATTGGAGGTACCATAATCATACCAATCGACATAAGAATACTTGCAACCACTAAATCAACTAATAAAAATGGTAAGAATATAAAAAAACCTATTTGAAAAGCAAGTTGCAATTCACTTACTAAAAAAGCTGGCACCAGTACGGGTAGAGGTATATCTGGGATATTTTCTGTTGCATTTTTTTCAGATAATTCAAACATCATGTATAGGTCATCATCACGTGTGTTTTTTAACATGAAGCCTTTTATTATATTTTCCCCCTCTACTAAAGCTTTACTTTCCGACAATTCGCCTTTCTGATAGGGCGTTAGTGCCGAGTCTTTTATATTTTCTATTACGGGCAACATAGAGAAATAGGTGAGTATTAATCCCAGGCTAATTAATACAAAATTTGGCGGTGTATTTTGAAGGCCTATTGCCTGCCTAAGCATAGACAAAACAATAATAATCCTTGTAAAGGATGTCATTAATATAAGTAATGCTGGCAGTACCGACAATGCTGTCAGCAATATAAAAATTTTTATTGGCTGGGCCAAATCCTGGTCTAATACTTCATTTCCATCTGAAAATGTAACATTAAAAGGAAGGCCACTGCCGGGTTCTGCAGCCACCATAAATGACATTAACAGTGAACATACAAATACAAATAATTTAATCATTTTTTATAACTACTTTGAGAACATCATCATTCTATTGCTTTATACAAATCATCAAGCATTGAATTAGCAACAGACACCACATGGGAACTAGCTTGATAGCCTCGTTGCAACAAAACCATTTTTGTAAATTCGTCTGAAATATCAACATTCGATAGCTCAATAACACCACTAACAACACCCAGAGTTGAATCTTCATCTGTTGCTGAAATTTCAATGCCGTCTAAATTCAAAACCTTTAACCTTGAACCTCCTTCATGAAAAACAGCATTTGAGTCTGTCACCTTCGCTACAGCCACTGCCGCTAACTCTAATTCTTCGCCATTTGAATAAACTACAGAAAAATTTCCATCATTATTAACATAAGTATTAACAAGTCTACCTTCAGCAAGGCCATTTTCGTCTTTAACCGTTATTTGAGTAGGATTATCGTTAGAAACCGTAAGCGGGCCGTCCACACCATTTAAATTTATTGTTATATTTTCTGACGCTTGCAACGCGCTTTCTACTAACATCATGGTTAATGGCGTAACAGATTTGCCATCATCATAAGTTAAAACAACATCACCATCTTGTTTAAAGGTTATTGTTTCTAGTTGTGATGATAGCTCACCATCTACGTCTTCAATCGCTACATCGGCAGCGGATTCTGATTGTTGCAGTGCTATTCCATTGCTGTCATCTAAAACCACCTCAATGGTCTGGATACTTCCATCAGCCTGATCTATATCGAATGTAAATCTGCGACTAAAGGGCGACAAACTGCCATCGCTTAAAAAAGTAACGGTTCTATTTCCCGTTACTTCTTCGCCACTGTCGTCAAGCAAAGTCACTTCCCATTCTCGTGTATCTATTTTTTCAAAATTAAAATTTAGGTTTAATATTGTTCCATCAGCTTGAATAACTTCCGTTGTAATAGGTGAGCCATCAATATCTGTTATTAATTCACCATTTAAGGTTGTCTCATCTAAATTTCCACCCAGCTTTATAGTAGATGTGGGTAATGCTTCTCTTGACTGGTACTCCGTTAAATCTGTAACGTACTCTCCTTGAGAATCTTGTAGAACTAATTCACCGGATGTACTGGAATCAACTAGCTTTCCATCAACGAGTGTTAAAGTTGCATTAGAAGCTAAATTCAATTCATTATTTACATAAAGTGGAATCTCCGCCCCTTCTTCCAGATTAATTTCAACAGATGAGTCTGCTAGGTTATAAACAATGTCTTCAGTAATGTATTCATTAACATCTTCGATTTTTACAGTAGGGTTATATGAGACATCTAAAGAGGAAAAATCTTCTCGAATATTGCCTTCATTATCAAAATATATTTCATTGTTGCTACTAACAACAAAACCCAAGTTGTCTTTAAGCGTTAATAACCACTTACCATTTGAAGACTTAGTAAATTCGGCGTTAAGAGATTGAACTCCACCTTGGCTGTCAATAACATCAATTACTATAGGCAGGTCACCTTCACCAGGGTAGGTTTCATTCAAAGCCAAACTTGAATTTAGGGTTCCTGAAAGGGTTAATGTATTTGATGGAACATGTTCGAACGTTTGATAATCGTCCACACTGATCTCAATGGGGTTACCATTATCAGAAAGAAGAACAACTGAACTACCGGTAACTTGGTCTACTAAGTTACCGCTTTCATCTAATTGGAACATTCCAGCTCTGGTTAAGAAGTAATTATCTCCATCTTGTAAAAGAAAATAACCATCTCCATCCACATACAAATCTAGCGGATTACCAGTGTACTCTGGCTCTCCTTTTTCAAAACTCATATGCTGAGAGTTCACTTTAACACCAACGGCACCTGAATCACCGTACACCTCAGAAAACGTTACTTGCTGACCTTGGTAACCAGGTGTATTGGCATTAGATGTATTTTCACCAATAACTTCAATGCCATCAGAGTAAGCTTTCATACTCGCATTGCCTTGCAATAGTATGCCTATATAGGACATCTAAATTCCCTCACTCTTGAATAATTGTTACGTCCGAAGGTCGTAAATCGGTATAGTATTGGCCACCGCTGTCTTTTATCGTTAACAATGGTTGGCCACTACTCGTATTCACAGCGGTAATCTCTCCGACTATTCCCGCACTGGCAATTTCAACATTTTTACCCAGTAAACCTATGCTTTGATTTGTTGCCATTACATTTAATATTTGTTCTAACCTTGCACTGTTTTCTTGTGAAACCTGTAACTCGGTGAAAGCTGCCATTTGAGTTAAAAACTCTTTATTATCTACAGGTTCTAGCGGGTTTTGATTGCTAAGTTGGGCCAAAAATATTTTCATGTAATCATTAAAATCAATATTAGACGTACTGCTGGCATTACTGCCTGCAACCGCACCTATTGTTTCAACCGGCATGATTATTTCCCCACTCTTAAGTATAATTTTTTACCATTGATCACTAAGGAGTCAAGAATTGCCCCCGCTTTAGAAATGACCCAATTAACGATTGAATCTATCCCTTTTTTGTACCCTCTAATAATGAGTGCTACTTCACCTTTACTCTGCAAGGTAAATCTAACTTCACTGCTACTAAATTCCTGTTTACTAAATGTACTTACCGGTTTGTAAGTAGATAGCAAACTCACTTTTGCCGAATTTACCATTTGGGTTTTTGAGTGCATTAAGCCGATAGTGGAATTACCTTTACCTAAAGTGCTACCAACGGAACTATCGACTACTGGTCTAACAGTATTATTTTTAGAAGCAGAGCGAGCATTATTGGAGAGTTGAGCAAGTTTATTAAGTTTTTCTTCACCACCGCTTAGGTTTTGTTTTTTAATATTTTCGTCGCGTGGAATTACTGAATTAATTTTAGCTTGGCTTTGTTCACTGTCATTATAAAACCTCTTAAATTCATTAAGCTGCCGTATATCTTCAGGTTGATTAAAAGCTTTGTTAGAAAACTTGCCCTCAATCACAGACTGCCCAATGCTATCCATTCGGCTCACCTTGTGAGATAGACTTAATTACAATTTTATCACCTTGTTTTACATCAATTCCGGCTGACGCAACCAAAACAGCTTCCAAAGACTTAAGTTCGTTTTCAGGAACTGATCTCAAAATAAGTACCGCTACATTTTTTCTCTCTATCGAGAACGGGCTTCTTTTAATACTTTCGACTGTTGTACCCGTTCTAAACTCTTGCTCAACATCTTTACTCACGATTTTGTCTAAGCCTTTCCCTTGCCCTTTACTGCTTTCGTTGTATCGTTCTTTTTTACTTATTGCTATTCCTTTCCCTTTAACTGGATGAATTTTTTCACTTTTAGATTGAAAATCATCAGAGGAAACAGAAACGTCAACATTAACTACAAAATTTCCCACTGAATAAAGCGCACTTACAATCCCTATAATTTTGTCTTTATAGTAATCCTCAACACGAACTTTATGATGCATAAGCGGGTAGTCGTCTAAAGAATTAAAGCTGCCACTCTGATTAGTGATTACTTTAATATTCGACTCAGCCAGATTAGGAACAGAATACAACACAAGATCCATGACATCCCTTTTTAAACTGCTTACTGCGTCTCCAGTAAGTTTTAAATAAACTGAAGCTTTACCTGTATTACCTTTCTTTCGTTGGAATCGGCTGTTATTAATTAGCAAATGAACTCTGGCTTCCATTACACCATCCATTGACAAAATGGTTTTTTCCAGCTCACCTTGCAACGCTCTGACTAAGCTTACTTTCTGTTTAAAATCTGAAACTCCATATTCTTGAACATCAAAAACCTCAAATCCAACACGGTCAAATTTACTTCCCTGATCGCTTAATAATTTAAAAATGTATTCCGCCTGTTCATCTTCTACCACTAACTTTGATTTTTTATCATCAAACATATACGGATGCCCCGTATTATCAAGACTCTCAACTATAATTAGCGGATCGATTTTATATTGAGTTAAATCAATTTCTATCTTTTCCTTTTTTAGAAAAAAATAAGCACTCATAACACATAAAAATATAAATAATAATAGTGCTGAAAAAATCAAGAAATTACGATTTTTATTAAAAAGCCAAGCATTCTTTTCCACGTCAAACATCCATTCTCATAATTTCTTTGTAACCTTCAATTACCTTGTCACGTATTGAAACAGATAGTTGAAGCATTGACTGGGCTTCATTAATTTCTAATATTGCCCGGTGCATCATTTCTTTGTCGCCTTTCATCGCACTAGTAATAGCACTTTGCCCTTCAACAACCTCATTATTCAGGTTATTTACCATGTCGGAGAAGTTTGTATCGGCAAATTGATTGTTTTTAGTCACCAACTGTACGGAACTTCCCTCCGCTAAAATTGGTTCAAGTGAATCTATTGATATTGTCATTTATTTCCCTAGCCTTAATACTGAAGAGTTCATATCAATGTTCATTTGATATATTTTCAAACCTGCTTCGTATATTCTTTTTGAGGACTGCACATCCAACATTTGCTCTGTGTGATCAATATTTGCCGAGTAAACAAACCCTGATGAACCCGCTACTGGGTTATTAGGTTCATACCTCTGTTTAATATTTTCATTTTCAATGTATTTAGTTTTTATACTATCTCCAAGCGGGCGATCTCCCGAAAGATAGCTTGATAAAGAATCTATTCCTTGAACATCTACAGATATTTCCTTGTAAATAGAATCAAAAGAACCAGAGGTAGCATCAGAATTTGCAATATTCATTGAGGCTGCTGCCATTTTCATCTTATTAATCTCTATAACAAGATTCGTTATTTCGCTGACCTTATCCATATCAATTACTTAACACCAAGTACGATCTTATTTAGCGCCCCATATCTAGAGTACAACTCTGTTACTTGTTCGAAGCTATTTTTTGCATTATGACTTGAAAAAAGGATCTCATCCGTTGCCATTTTTTCATCTACTGATTCAACGTAAGACTCTAGATTCGGAGATTGCCCAGTACGAGAAAAGTCCTGTTTATAGGCTTCTAAATCAAACTTAAGAAACTTAGTGTTAGCCACGCCATTTTCACGAATCATATTATTAACAGATGACAGCTCTAACATTTTTGAATATGCATCCATCATCGTCATAGCAATTACTTTACTAGTTGCTTCCATACTTCACCTATTGAATGATTAATTCTGAGTGCATTGATCCCGAGGCTTTTAATGCCTGCAATATAACAATTACATCTTTTGTCGTTGCTTTTATTTTTCTGAGTGATTGAACCAGGTCAAAAACAGTAGCACTTTCTTCCATTTCAACAACATTAGCGATGCTTTCATCTACACTCATTTCACTATTGGTCACTACAACACCGGAATTATTGCCTCCTACATTTACCTCTAGTGGCGAAAATTCGGCTGTTTTATTTGACTTAATTTGTAGCTTTATATCACCATGCGAAATAGTCGCCTTACCAAGCGTTACACCTCCACCAGCAACTATTGTTCCCGTGCGCTCATTAATAACAATTCTTGAGACAACAGATGGTAATACTTCAATATTCTCTAACTCAGAAAGAAATTTCATACGACTTGTAATCGTTTTAGGCAATGCTATTTGAATTTTCTTTGACGTAACAGCATTGGCGATACTCTCACCAAAATAAGCATTGATTGTATTTTCAACCCTCCAGGCGGTTGTAATATCGGACTCATCTAGCACTAATTCTACAGTTTGATCCGCCCCAATTAATTGTGATGTCGATGCTCGTTCAACAACCCCTCCGCCAACAACAACGCCAACTGTTGGATGGTTTTTTTGGTATACATTGCCATTAAATTCGTACTTATAACCACCTACTAACACAGCTCCTTGAGCCAATACATAAGTATTACCATCAACACCCTTCATAGGTGTTACCAATAGCGTTCCTCCAGCCAAACTTCGAGCATCACCGAGAGAAGATACATTCACATCCACAACACTACCCTGCTCTAAAAAAGATTTAAATTTAGTCGTCACCATTACAGAGGCTACATTCTTTGAACTTATATCTTTCTCCGAGATATTTACTCCAAAACTTCTTAATGCATTTTTTACTGCTTGCTGAGTATTAAGATTTCGTTTGCTATCTCCCGTGCCAGCTAAACCAACAACAATACCGTATCCAACCAAACTAGATTCTCTCTCTGAGATAAACCGAGTTAAATCCTTTATTTTTGTATAATTACTTGCCGCTGCTTGTGCAGTTAGAGACAAACAAATACTCCACATACATAATATTGCTAATAGTAACTTCATTTAAATAAGCCCTATAAATGAGAAGAATTTGTAAAACCAACCAGGCTCACTAGCATCTGAAATATCACCATCGCCCATTATTTCAATTTTTGCGTTGCCCAGTCTATTTGATAGAACAATATTATCAGACGAAATATCTTCCGACCTTGCCCAGCCTTTGACACTTATACGCTGCTCTTCACCATTAATAATAACAACTTGATCTCCTTCGATATGATAATTCCCGCTAGTATCTATTTTAATAATGACAGCAGTTAGTTGCGCGGCTACATTAGTTTGCCTATTAGAGACACCTCCACCTTGGCGATCCAAACCAATATTAAGTAAGGTGGTATCGCTGGCGCTACTAGATAATAGCCTCGCATCTAACCCCAAGTTATTATCCAAAGCTGAATTAGCACGGGTTTCTGCTTTTGTGCTCTCAACAATCATGACCGTTAAGGCGTCTCCGACCATAGTTGCTTTTCTATCACTAACAAGAGGCCTATAAGTCGATTCATTAAACATATTATCGGCCGCCGAAGTAACTGATAAAAAACACGCTAACAATATTAAATAAAATTTCATTACCTTACCTCTACCTCTCCATTTGAAATAATTAACGCATCAAAAATCTGTTTATTTGACAACCTAACCACTTTTATTTTTTCGCCTAAAACGCCACTATTTAGCGCTATACCTTCAGTCCGCAATGAAATTAATCCACTGTAAACATTAACAATTATTTTTTCATTTTCATTAATCAAAGGGTTCTTTTCTAAATCAACATTTCTTAATATCGAACCCTGTTTTAAGTCAGCTTTAAATTTCATTGTACTTAACAGATCTCTCTTTGGGTTAAGCCCAAGTTGAATGTGTTTTTTGTCAAATTCAACTAGGCCAAACGAAAATTCATCACCGGTAAATACATCCTCTTTGAGGATTGCAACGCTTTCTAATCGTTCTACGCTAAACCAAGCCACTCTTACCGCGCTAAAGCCCTTCCTCACAGAGAATTTATATATCAGAGAACATCGACCCAACCTCTCATTACACTGAATCGTTCCCTTTTCTACTGACTTCGAATCAAGATTCAGTTTTTCTGAAATCGATCGCAAGCGAATATCAGATTGCTCTGTTGATAAGTATTCAGCAACCTTAATTCTAACTAAATCTAATTTTTGCTCAGCAAAAGACTGATTAGTTAAAATAAATAACAGTGCTAAATTAAACTTTAAGCATCGAGTTAACATCATCAATAAGTTCATCTGACACCTGGAATACTTTTGCATTTGCTTGGAACATAGATTGTGCTAAAACCATTCCCATCAGTTCTGATGTCATATCAACATTAGAAAGTTCCAAATAACCCTGAACCATTATGGCTGAATCGTCATTATCCAGCTGACGGATACCATTTTCAGATTCTAAACTATACAAACCACCTGATTGCTTCACTAGTGATTGCTCATTAAGAGAATAGAGTTCAATTTTTCCAATTTGGACACTGCCCACATCGCCTAATGATCCAACTACATCTCCATTATTGGCAATTACCAAGCCTTTAATGTCACTAGGGATTTGAATATCTGAGCTAATTCTATAATTCCCATCTACTGATAAATAACCCATTTCATCTAGCTGTAGCGACCCTTTTCTGGTGTAAAAGACATCGCCATTCTGATTTACAACCTCCATAAAACCAGAGCCCTCAATTGCAACATCAAAAGGATTACCCGTTGCAGTAACATTTCCTTGTGAAAAATCTGTTATTACATGAGAAGAAACTGTTTTCTGAGAATTAATTTCTTTAGAAAATGAAATCTCACTAAACCCCACAACCTCCTTTTTATAAGACACGCTATTCATATTTGAAAGATTTTGAGATAGCTTGTTAACGGAAACCTGTGCAGCTTCTAATGCATTAATTGATGTATAGAGAGAATCGTTCATAAGTTCACTTTAAAATATTAATTGAGTAGTCCATCATTTCGTTATAACTTTTTACGAGAACTGATTGTGATTTATATTGGTTTTGTACATTCATAACCTCCAGCAATTCACTAGAGACATTTACATTAGACATTTCTCGGTATCCAATCATTACTTTTGGGCTTGACTCAGAAAGCACTACATCACCAGAATAGACTCCATCTGCCACGTAATTTAGAGCTGAAGAGTTAGCCGATTCAAATACATCAAGATTAGCAATTACGTTACCGTTTACTAAAATTTCAGCATTCTCGCTAATACTCCATGCATCGGCTCCCAATTGAATTTTTTGACCCTGTTCAGTTACAAAAAATCCCGTTGTTGTCCTAAGGTATCCATTCGAATCTTTAACTATATTTGCAGATTTAGTAAAGCTAGTTTCACTTCCATCGGATATAGATAGGTAATTGTTCCCAATGGTTGTGATATCGTGCTCATTAGCCGTTCGTTTAATTATTGATGGATCATTGCTTGGCAGACCATTTTGGTTAGATATTGACTTGTAACCAATAGAGTTTGCATTTGCAATATTAGTGGATAAGCGATCCAGATTCTGGATGCTATTTTTTATAGCCACTTCCTGTATAGCTGTAACTGAGTCCACTATAAATGCACCTTCCCTTCGGCAATTAAGTTAATGTCATTTGAAATTTCTGTTACAGACAGTACCGATAAACCAGGAAAGCTCTTAACGACTAACTTTCTCAATTGGTAGCGTATTGAGGAAGCACAGACAAGAACATTTGGAAGCCCTTTATTATTTAGATTATCAATTGATTGAGAAATTGATCTAAGCATTTGCTCAAGCTTAATTGGCTGCAGAATTAAAAATTGAGAATTATCATCCTCTCTCAGCCCAGCTATCAACTCTCGCTCTAAAGATTGGTCAAGTGTTAGCACTCTAATAGAATTGTCATCCCCTTTGTAAGCATTACAAATTTCCCTAGTCATTTTTGACCTGACATGCTCAGTTAATTTAATCGGGTCCTTTCCTATAGATGCGCCTTCATGTAACGCTTCTAGTATTTTCTCTAGATTTTTAATGGTTACATTTTCATCTATTAAATTTATTAGTACGTTTTGCACAACATTAACAGGAAGCAAACTTGGCACTAACTCACTGACTATTGTAGGGTATTTTTTGCGAACACCTTCTAGTAATCGCTCAGTTTCATGCCTTGTAATAAATTCCGACGAGTGTCGCTTTAATACTTCAGAGATATGAGTCACCAACACCGTAATATAATCTACAACTGTATATTTAAGTCTGCGGGCTTCATCTAGCTGCGCCTCATTAATCCAATAAGCTGGAATTCCAAACGTAGGATCTTTGGTTTTATCTCCATTTAGAGGAGGCGCACCATCAGATACATTTATGGCAAGGTAGTGATCAATTTTAATCGAATTATGGGAAACAGCGGAGTCAAATAATTTTATTTCGTAGCGTTCATCGGCACAGCTATTATCTTCAATAAATTTAACTTCTGGAAGTACTACACCATAATTTTTGGCATAATCTTTTCTAGTCGCTTCTATCCGCTCGGCCATGCCCAGAGTAAAACTCTCAATTGCGTTAGCTAGTTTAGGGCCTAAGTTCACTACAAATGGCTGTATTTCAGTCAGTTTATCTATTTCATTTTCAAAGCTTCCATCACTCTCTATGGAAGTCTCCTTTTGACTATACCTAAACCCTGCAAATATCATCCCCCCAACAAGTGACATTACCATCAACACAGGAAATGCTGGTATACCAGGTATTAACAGCAAACAAAAAAGCACAAGCATTAACATAAACAGTGCTTTGGGGTGTGAGAGAATTTGAGTCGAGACCTCTTTGCCAAGTTCAGCATCGGATGCGGCTCTGGTTACAATAATTCCCGTCGCCGTTGAAATAACAAGCGCCGGGATTTGAGTCACAATCCCATCACCAACCGTTAGCAATGTATAAGTATGCATTGCATCCGCCCAACTCATACCGTTTTGTACAACACCAATCGTCAAGCCACCAATGATATCTATTAAAATAATAATAATTCCGGCAATAGCATCGCCTTTAACAAACTTAGTAGATCCGTCCATAGCGCCATAAAAATTCGCTTCTTTCTCAACTTCTTTTCTTCGTTTTTGAGCGGTCTCTTCTCCAATAAGCCCCATATTTAAATCAGCGTCAATACTCATTTGCTTGCCCGGCATGCTATCTAGTGTGAACCTAGCTGCGACCTCAGCCACTCTTTGAGCACCATTTGTTACAACTACATACTGGACAACTATTAGAATGAAAAATACGACGATACCAATTACATAATTGCCACCGACAACATATTCACCAATGGCCCCAATTACCTCACCAGCATCACCTTTATCTAAAATCAGCCTTGTAGCTGATATATTGAGAGCCAATCTAAATAGAGTTGCTATTAGCAACATTGACGGAAATGTTGAAAATGAGGTTGGTTTATCCGTAAATATCGCCAGAAAAAGAATCGTTAACCCAAGAGAAAAATTCAGAATTAGTAATATATCTAAAACTATGGGCGGAACTGGGGTAAAAAGCAGAATTAGAACAACGACAATACTCAATACAAGGGCAAGCTCACTTTTTGCACCTAAAGAGCTTTTAAAAAACTTTAAAAATTCCATACTACCCATCATTGATTTAATTCTTTATACAATTTTGCCACTTCTGAAAAAGACTCTGGAGCAACATAGTGATCTATTGACTGTGTAAATAAAGCTCTTGCTAGTGGAATATTTCTAACTATTGGCACTCCATTTTGCCTTGCTTTCTCCATAATCTTTAACGCGAACTCATCGGACGCCAAGCCAGTTATCTTTGGCGCAACCATTACTGAGCTATCGTATTTCAATAAAACTGCAAGGTGGGTTGGATTCGTTATTACAACATCTGCTTCAGGAACTCTGGATAGAGTTTTTCCTCTTTTCTTTAATTCTTCAGACATCTCTTTACGTTTTGACCTTACTTGTGGATCCCCCTCCTTTCTCTTGTACTCTTCTTTTACTTCATACTTAGACATCTTTTGCTCTGTCATATACTTATTTCGAGAATAGTAAATATCTAAAACTGCAACAAGTGTTAATGGCAATATAATTTGTACCGTTAACTTATTTACCAACTCTAAAATCATTAATACGTGATTAGCTGGAGAGACGTGACTAAATGATATTATGTTCTCTATATTTGAAGATATAAAAAATATAACAATCAGGCTTATAACCAGAATTTTGAAACTTGTTTTGGCTAAGTCGTACAATTTCTGCATTGAAAAAAGTTTCTTTGCCCCTTTTATTGGATCTAACCTTTCAAATTGTGGACGTATAATTTCAAAGGAAAATACAAACCCGGTTTGAAGAAGATTAACTGCAATTGCAATAACAACGACAAACAACAGTGCAGGAGTAACGGAAATGAAAACTGCACTTATTAGGTCGTGTGACATATTCATAACATCCATATTACTGAGAGGCTGGCCTGACTCAGTTAAAGCTTTCCTGTAGACAGTTTTAGAGTCTACCAATAATTCTTTAACTGTATTCCCCATAACCAATAAAGCACCTGCAATCATCACCACCGAAAGCAAGTCTTGGCTTTTCCAGATATTCCCTTTCTTCTTGGCCTCTGATAACTTGTAATCTGAAGCAGGTTCGGTCTTATCGGAGGATTCACTTTCACTCATAATTGGAAACTCAAAAAATCAAGCATCACAACATTGATTTGATCAAATAGTAAAAGACTATTCTTAATCGTCAACATAAACATTAGAAGACACACGAAGACTTTGACTGGCAATAGTAAAAAATAAACATTAATTTGAGGCATAGACTTAGCAATTAATCCCGCCACAACGTCAATCAAAAATAGTGTAATACAAATTGGGGCCGATATTAAAACTCCAAATATTGCCATTCTGGATAAGTGCGTTACAACCGCTAAAAGCCCACCGTCCAACAAACTATGACCTATAGGAAAAGTAATAAATAGATACTTAAGCAATATCAAGACTTGGTGGTGAATATCAAAAGAGTAAAAAAAGAAAACAAATAAATATAGAAGTAGTGTACCAAAAATTGATGATTGCTCTTTACTGGCAGGATTAAATACAGACGCGGCACTCAACCCTCCCTGATAATCGATTAAACGACCCGCTAATTCCAACGCGTAAATCGCACTAATTATACCTAACAACAAAAACAAGCCGTTAATAACCTCTGTTACTAGCAGAAAAGCTAAGTCGACTATATTACCAACTTGCACTAGGCTGTTAAATGTTGAGGATATTAAATAACTAACGCCAGCAATAATGATGATTCGAACAGTTAAAGGAACATTTGCAGGGCCTGCAAATATTGGTGACGCTAATACTGATGAGATTCTTGAGAAAACTAAAAAAAACTGTAGAAACCATTGAGTTTCTAAATTAATTTGCAAAGACATGTCTACGATCCGTGCGCGAAGGCTACACGGAACATTTCTATAGTAAATTCAGTAAACATACCTAGCATCCATGCACCCATTAAAAAAAGTACCGCTACAATAGCTATCATCTTCGGTACAAAAGTTAGCGTCATTTCTTGTACTTGTGTCACCACCTGAATAACACTCACAAGCAAGCCAACAATTAGAGCTACACCTAAAACAGGGGACGCTACTAGGATGGCTGTAAGCAGCATTTTTTCAATTACTTCTAATGCCAATTCAATACTCATAACCTTCCAATTTAACTATCCATAATAATTGGTGCAACACCTAGTCAATTTACGACTTAAACATTGAGCGAGAGGGTACTGGCTACTAATTAAGCTGTCAATAATAACTGATGATTTTGCTATTGAATCATGTCCCAATGACAGATTATTATGCTAATCTCTGCAACCTTTACAATTAAGTGCATGCAAGGATACAAAAATGCCAAATAATTTATTAATTTCATATGAAATTGACAGCAACCAAGAACGAGAAGAGAAAATACAAAAAAGTGTGGAAATGCTTGGAAATTCCACCCCCCTCTTTAATGGTACTTGGTACGTCAATTCTCAGCATTCATTGAAAGAAGCTGTAAACCATGTAAGCCACCTTATGACGGATCAAGATAAACTAGTCATTGTGGATAGCTCTAAAAATGAATGTGTGTGGTACAATCTAAGCGAAAGTCAAGCTAGAAGAATTGCACAAAACTGGAAAATGTAGATTACGATTAAATTGACTCATTTTAAAAAAGTGGGTCAACCTTCAACACGCTAATTCCCATTAAGTACTCTGCTTCGACAAATTACATTATTTAGTTTTACCACTTTTTCAAAGTAACATTGCAATTTTAAAATCACTCTTCATTTACAATTAGCCTAGTAAATCACATCCCTTTAAGTGATAAATTAGTAGTAAACTTAGAATAATCAGCCAACTTCTTTTATACAAATCACGTGAATTCAACTCGTAAGTGCAACACAAAGGTCTGAATGAGGAGCAAGTTGGGGTAACCTCTCTGCTTTTCGTTCCGGCAAGAATGATAGGCACTATGGGAAGCTACTCCCAACTTACTGAAGAGCAAAGATACCAGATTTATGAAGATTGCAAACAAGGTCTTTCACAAACTGATATTGGTAAAAACATCGGTGTTAATAAATCGACGATTTCAAGAGAGTTAAAACGCAACTCAGGGTTACGTGGATATCGCCCTAGGCAGGCGCATCAATTAGCAGAAAACAGGAAAACTAACTGTTCACCCTCACGTATTATTTGCCATCACTGGAAGCGTGTAGAAGAAATTAGTACGGGAAGACTGGAGCCCTGAGCAAGTCAGTGAGTGGCTGCAGCTAGAAGAAGATGTTCGTATCAGTCATGAATGGATCTATTTGTATATTTATCAAGACATGCGTGACGGTGGTGATCTACATACACACTTGCGTTACCAAAAGAAAAGACGGAAACGTTACGGAAGCTACAGTCGCAGAGGTCAATTGAAAAATAGAGTATCTATCGATGAACGCCCTATCATCGTGAATTTGAAACATAGAATAGGTGATTGGGAAGCCGATACAGTGACAGGCCAGCAAACAGGCCCAAGGTTGGTGACATTGGTTGAGCGAAAATGTCGCTTTACGCTGGTTGGGCTGGCGAAAGATAAGAGCGCTGAGTCAGTAACAGAAACTATCCTTGAAATGCTAGAGAGTTATCATAATCAAGTTAAAACGATCACCTACGATAACGGCAAAGAATTCGCAGGGCATGCTGAAATAGGGAAATGCAGTGCTTCGAAAGCGTACTTTGCATACCCGTATAGCTCATGGGAGCGGAGGTTAAATGAAAACACAAACGGATGACGAAGTAAAATCGGCAATGGAAAAGCTCAACAACCGCCCGAGAAAATGCTTGGGATTTAAAACACCAAACCAAGTATTCTTAGGGATCAACCCACCGGTTGCACTAGTGAGTTGAATCCGCGAGTTAAATGAGGGTGTAGCTAATTCTGTGTAACTGCCTA
>MAAA01014108.1_pt1 | contig 21128 bp, 20 predicted proteins | sample 1115971 | NCBI WGS metagenome assembly MAAA01 (sample SAMN04961123, study PRJNA320927) | seawater metagenome | isolation source: sample BD02T6 sea water enriched with oil for 6 days | place: USA:Gulf of Mexico | collected 2013-07-27 | reverse complement strand
CTCACGCAAACACTCCACCATTTGCTCGCGATACTTGCTGGTGAGTGGGCGAAAAAACTGACTGCGTTCCTGTTCAAAAAACATACAAACAATCAAACCCATGCATAAAATAAAGCCCAACACTTTACCTGAAATTGATCCTTTTCGGAACGCCTCACGCCCCATATCACAGGCAATTAGCGGCATTTTTTTATTCAGCCTTAGGAATTAGCCTAAGGGTGAGTAAAAATGTAAAATCCCCATTAAATTTCATTGGAATCACGCCGCCCTCATGCTGCAAATTCCGCCATCGAGTAAGTGCTCATACCATGAAAGCCCTATTATTAATTGTCCATGGCAGCCGCAAAGCCAGCTCTGGCACCGAGATCACCCAACTGGCCAGCAATATAGCGGCGCTTCCCAGTGAATTTGATCATGTACGCCACAGTTTTTTAGAGTTAGCCCAGCCAAAGGTAGCCGATGCTATTGATGAGCTGGTGACACTCGGCTGCCAACAGATTGTATTAATGCCCTATTTTCTTGCGGCTGGATTCCACGTGGTAGATGATTTACCCAAAGTTCTAGAGGACGCCCAACAGGCCCATGCCCATGTTGAATTTACCTTAACAGAACACTTTGGAGCCGCCCAACAGATGCCCCAATGGATATTGGAATACGTGAAAACCTAATTAATACACCGTTTCTAGGTTTTCATACAAATAGACTGAATAATAAAAAGAGATGCACTATATGTACTTTCCACTAGTGGCTCTGGCCGCGTGTATACCCGCATTATGGCTGCCTGAGTATTTCACTGGCTTTAAGGGTGCCATCATCCCTATGCTGGGATTAATTATGTTCGCCATGGGACTTACTCAAACCCTGCAAGACTTTGCCCGAGTATTTAGCCGCCCTAAGGCCATTGCTATTGGCATTACCCTGCAATATACCATCATGCCATTACTGGCTTTTTTGATTTGCTTAGCCTTGAATTTAGATCAACAAATTTCTGTGGGCATGATTATTGTGGGCTGTTGCGCAGGCGGCACCGCCTCTAATGTTATTACCTATTTAGCTGGGGGTAATGTGGCCTTATCTATCAGTATGACACTATTTTCCACCCTGTTAGGCGTGTTATTAACCCCCCTATTAATCACATTTTATGCGGGTCAATGGGTGGATATAGCGGTTTTACCTATGTTACTTAGCATCTGTAAAATAGTATTACTGCCGGTATTAGCGGGCATTAGTATTCGTTACTTCGTTGATGGCCAAGTTAAACGCATTGAATGGCTGCTGCCCCATATCAGTACTGTCTTAATTGTCTGTATTATTGCCATTGTGGTGGCATTAAATGAACAGCGTTTTGTCCTATTAAGCACCAGCTTAGTAATCGCCGTGATGCTGCATAATCTTCTGGGGTTATTGGCCGGCTACCAAGTTGCCAAACTGTTTGGCTTAAACGCCACCGATAGCAAAACCATCGCCATTGAAGTGGGCATGCAAAATAGCGGGCTTGGTGTCGCCCTGGCCATTCAATACTTCTCGGCGGCCAGTGCCTTACCGGGTGCCTTATTTAGTATTTGGCATAACTTAAGCGGCTCGTTATTAGCCGCTTATTGGAATCGCCGCGATGGAACGCACAGCAAAGCGCAAACCGAGTAACTTCTGACTTAATCAAGAGCTTATACTGGGTTATCTATGTCTACAAATTCAACCTCAAGGGAAAATTCGTCTGCCAAGTGTTCACCCAAGGCCTTAGCGCCGTAACGCTCAGTGGCGTGATGGCCTGCCGCATAAAAATGGGTACCCGATTCCCGCGCATTGTGCACACTGGGCTCACTTATCTCACCGCTTAAAAAGGCATCTATACCCGCATCAATGGCGTACTGCATATAAGATTGTGCGCCACCAGTGCACCACGCGATGGTTTGTACAAGGTCATCCTCTTCCCCAATATGCATAGGGGCTCGGTTCAATTTAAGCTGAATATGCTGGCTTAACTCAAGGGCTGTCTTAGGCGTCTTTAAACGCCCTATGAATCCAGGTACCCGCTCATCACTGGGATCAATGGGTCCGGTAATTTCAAAATCTAAAACCCGCGCCAATTGCACGTTATTACCCCAATCAACGTGACTATCAAGCGGTAAGTGATACGCCAACAAGCTAATGTCATGTTTAAGCAAAGATTGAATACGTTGTTTTTTAATGCCAGTAATGGCCTCGTTTTCCCCTTTCCAAAAATAACCATGGTGTACCAATATGGCATCGGCTTGTTTTTCAATGGCCACATCGATCAATGACTGGCAGGCGGTCACTCCCGTCACGATGCGCTTTACCTCGCTTTTACCTTCAACTTGCAGGCCATTGGGGCAATAATCTTTAAATTGGCCTATTTGTAACTGGCCATTTAAATAGCTCACTAATTCGTTAAGTTTCATTTCCACCACCATTAAATAAACCAGTGTAATTTAAACAACTGAAATGTGTTTGCTATGGCGCATAGTGATAGCATTAAGCTTCATATCCCATCACCACTTCAGTAAACTACGGGGTATTCTCAAAGATTTAGCATAAAAGGCAATTATTAATATGCAAAAACCCGGTTTTTTATCCTGGTCTATTCTAATGGGCTTAGTCTTGGCCAGCCTGATATTGCATTTTGTCCCCCAAAAAAGCTCTAACCCGTCAAACACGGGCCCCTATTCTTATGCCAGCGCCGTGAATCGAGCCGCCCCAGCGGTGGTGAATATTTACACCAGTAAAACCATTCGCCAACGCAGCCACCCCCTCATGAACCAGCCGTTTTTTAAACGTTTTTTTGAACGCGCCCCCATTCCTAAAAATCGCATTCAAAACAGCTTAGGGTCGGGCGTTATATTAGGGGTTGATGGCCTTATTATTACCAACAACCATGTCATAGAGGGGGCCGATGAAATATTGGTGGCCCTGCACGATGGCCGCACCGTTAACGCTCAAGTCATTGGCAAGGACCCCGAGACAGATATCGCGTTATTAAAGATTCAGATGCAGGATTTACCGGTGATTACCTTTGCCAAAAACCCACAAATGAACGTGGGTGACATAACACTGGCCATAGGTAACCCTTTTGGTGTGGGCCAAAGCGTCAGCATGGGTATCGTCAGCGCCACAGGCCGTAACGAGCTGGGTATCAGTACCTACGAAGACTTTATTCAAACCGATGCGGCTGTGAACCCTGGCAATTCAGGGGGTGCATTAGTTAACGCCTATGGGGAGTTAGTGGGCATTAATACCGCTATTTATACTAAATCCGGCATCAATCAAGGCATTGGTTTTGCCATCCCTCTAGAACACGCGCTAACCGTGGTAAGTGACTTACTGCAACACGGCCAAGTGGTACGTGGCTGGTTAGGGTTAGAAACCCAAGAGCTCACCGAGCAACTTAAACAAGTATTTGGCATCCCCGAACAGCTCACCGGCCAAGTCGTAGTGGGGGTGGCACAAGGTGGCCCAGCACAGCAGGCAGGCCTTAAAAATGGCGATATTGTCACCCACTTTAATGGCCTAGAAGCCGATAAAGGCACCGCTACCATGCGCCAAATTGCCGATCTAATGCCTGGAGACACCATTAAATTAGGGGTTATACGCGACGGGCAATTTATGGAATTTAACGCAACCCTAGGTCAGCGAGTGGTTAAACCGTAAATAGCCCACCTTAACCGAGCCTATTGTCTACACTAATTAAGGGTGCTCTTAGCAGGCACCTGCTGGTTTAGGCTCGGAATATTTAATGGTATTAACACTCTCTATCAAGCAAAAAATCTATTTTGCCTTTTCCATTTTGGTGACCAGCGCCATCCTGTCAGCCTTGGTTTATCTGCGTTTAGGGCAATCGGTTACTCAGTCTGTTGAAAAGAACACTCAGTTAATTGAATCATTGGTACTGGCCAATCAAGGCATTGGCGGGCATATATTAAATGCCCAGCACTTATTGCAGCAAAGCCTTAACACGCCAACTAACGCCTTAAGTGTACGCTTTTCACATTTTCTTAATCAGGTAGAAGGCATCGCTAATTTTCAAAAAAGTAACTTAAGCCACAACAATGCCGATACTGAAGACACCCCCAATCATGACGCTATTTTCATAAAGACCATTTCGCATATTGAGCAGCTATCATCAGCAAGCAATATAAAATTTAACGCCCTGATCAAGCAATTTTCGCCATTAATTGATATACAAACACTAAATGCACAAGAGCTCGAAAAAATTCGGCAGTCATTACATCAACGACTGTTAGTGCAAGTTAAGCTACAACCTAGTTTGGCAATCGACGTTTTCGCCGCCAGCCATCAGCTTTATGAATTTAATGTCAAACTGGCAGCCTATTTACAGGGCTCAAGCCAGGTTAAGCCAGTATTATTTCAACTGTTAAACTCAGCCATAAAGCAGCTGTCTGCAATCCATAACGTGCCGCTGGAAACCATCACCACCTTGCAACAGCAAGCCTTACTTAAAATTAAAATACACCAGGCCAAGCTTGCTCTTAAAGATGAAATAGAACAGCATATTTCTATTAACTTAGTGACGTTATTGGAGCTTCTTGATGATATTTCTCAGGCCGTTATTCTCTATGACGAAAAAATAATCGAGCACATCAATCAACGTAACCAAGAACTACAGCTGACTGTCTCGCTGACAATGGCGTTCGGTTTAGCCTTAGCTATTTGGTTAGCTTGGCGCATGGTTAGCACATTACTGATTACGATTAACCAACTAAAAATTCAGTTACTACAAATATCGTCAGGCCATTTAAGTACCGACATAAGTTACCGCGAACACAATGATGAACTAGGAGAGATAGCCCAAGCCTTGCATCAATTAAAATTACGATTAATTGAACGTAATGGTTTTGAACTATCCAATCAAGCAATCAAAAAAAGAACGCTGTCCATATTAATTAATGCGCCCGTGGGGTTAATTGAAGTGGATGATCATGGCAACATAGTTTTAGCCAACAATGAAATTCAATCCATTACCCAATACAAAGAGACAGACTTACTAGGAAAGACAGTACAAAATATTTTTGGTTTAGACTTCCATAACGCTTATCAAGCCTACACGTCTAAAACAAACTTGGATCAACATGAGTCGGTAATCGATATTTTCAATCGAGAAGGTACCCCCATAAAAATTAAGCTTTCATTATCTGGCTTTGAAGTTGATCAAGCTCGTTACACCATTGCCTGTATTTTAGATGTGACCGCCTTGTATCAAGCTCAGCAAGAGTCCATCGAACAGAAGGGATTATTAGAAGGCATTATTCACGATGCACCTGAGGCAATGATCATTACCACCCCCGAACGTATTATTAAAATTGTAAACCCCGCGTTCAGCAAAACGTTTGGTTACTCAAGTAAAGACGTCATTGGCAAAAGCACTGATTTTTTATATGAAAATGAAAATGCCTACAAAGATGCTGGCAGGCATACCTATAACGATGGCACCACTTCTAATACAAAAATATTTGAGACTTGTTATCGTAGAAAAGATAATTCTTTATTTCCATCTGAAACCGTAGGCGGGCCGATACATGATAAAAACAATAATTTAATAGGTTACATGGCATTTGTACGTGACATTATCGAACGAAAAGAAGCTGAAAAGAAACTGGCTAAATATCGAGAACAAGTAACTGCCAGTAATAAAATTTTAAGTATCGCCACTCAATCAGTCAACATGGGCGTTTGGACCTATGATCTTAGCGAGCAAAAACTAAACTGGAACGATGAAATGTTTAGCATTTTTGGCAGTTCAAAAGAAACCTTTAGCCACTCACTTTCAGACTGGTCCGAAAAAGTACACATTGATGACATAGAGGCTGCATCAAACTCATTAAATCAAGCAATCGAAAATAAATGCAATTACGTTGGTGACTTTAGAATCAACCATACAACCAAAGGCATTCGTCACATAAATGCCCATGCCAGCATGAGCCTCAACGAGGCGGGTGAGGTGGAGCGAATAATCGGCGTTAACTGGGATCAAACTGAGCAAAAAAACAATGAGGATCAACTTAGACAATTGGCCTTAGTGGCCAGCAGTACCAATAATGCCGTTATTATTTGTGACCCTGTGGGCCGCATAAAATGGGTAAATGATGCCTTTACCCGTATCAGTGGTTATAGCCTTAAAGAGATTAAAACAAAAAAATTGGCTGATTTTTTAAATGGCAAAAACTCAGATCTAGATACCATCGAATATCTAGCACAAAAAATCACCAACGGTGAGGATGTGCACGAAGAGTTGCTTGTTTACCACAAGAACGGAGAAGAATATTGGGTCTCTATTGATATACAAGCCATTAAAGATAGTGACGGGAATGTAAGAGAGATTATCGAAGTTCAAACTGACATCACCCACAAAAAACTGGCCGAACACAATCTTCACGATGCCGTGGCTAAAGCAGAAGTGCTTGCCATTGAAGCCGATCAAGCCAATATCGCCAAAAGTGAATTTTTAGCCAACATGTCTCACGAAATTCGTACACCCATGAATGGCGTATTGGGCATGCTTAATTTATTGATTCGCACCGATCAAGACCCTCAACAAGAGCGCTATGCTCAATTGGCTCATAACAGTGCCGAGTCACTGCTCATTTTAATTAATGACATCTTAGATTTCTCTAAAATTGAAGCAGGTAAACTTGAACTAGAAACCATAGAATTTGATTTAATTCAATTAATCACCGAATTCTCCGAAACGTTTGCTTATCGCGTGCATGAAAAAAAACTAGAGTACATTGTAGAGTTAGACAAAAACCTGCCTAATATCGTCAGCGGTGATCCTACTCGAATTAGACAAATTATTACCAATTTATGTGGCAACGCCTTAAAATTTACCAGTGAAGGTGAAATACACTTAACAGTAAAGCCTACCGATAATGGCCGTATTCACTTTGAAATAAAAGATTCAGGCATAGGTATTCCTCAAGAAAAAATACAAAACCTCTTTAAAAAATTTACTCAAGTTGATGGCAGCACCACCCGAAAATATGGCGGCACCGGATTAGGACTTTCAATTAGTAAGCAACTGTGTGATTTAATGGGCGGTGACATTGGTGTTGAGAGTAACGCAGATCAAGGCAGTCAATTTTGGTTTACGCTAGACTTACCTAAGTCTGATAGAGAGCAACAGATAGAGCTGCCCCATATATCTTTAAATGACACCAATATTTTAGTGGTGGACGACAATCAAACTAACTGCGAAGTCATTGGTGGGCTTTTAATATCCTGGGGGGCCAATGTAGAGTTTGCCGCGGGTCCTAAGGCCGCGTGGGACAAAATAATAAGTGATTACGATAAGTACCGAGTCGTTATTCTAGACATGCAGATGCCAGGCGAAGACGGCCTATCGCTATTAAAGCGGCTACAAGAAAAACGACAGTTTAAACAAACCTATTTTTTACTCATGACGTCGTTGGTACTTGAGATGCCTACAAGTGAGATGAAGTTATTGGGTTTATCGGGAGTTCTGAATAAACCGGTTATTAATATGGATTTACATCGGGCCCTGGCCATTATTATTGATCACGGTAAGGCATTTGAAGAAACCCACGGTCTAGTCACCCAAGCGAACTTACAGTCTTTAAAATCCGATACTAAAAAACTTTTATTGGTAGAAGATAATCTTATTAATCAGGAGGTGGCTAAGTGCATTATGGAAGAATTTGGTTACAGTATAGATACCGCGGAAAACGGCGAGATAGCCATTAACATGCTGAACCAAAACCCCGCTTATTCGGCTATTTTAATGGATTGCCAAATGCCAGTGATGGACGGTTATGAAACCACCCGCAATATACGCAATGGACTTGCAGGTAAGCAGTATCAAAGCGTGCCTATTATTGCCATGACAGCCAACGCTATGAAAGGAGATCGTGAGAAGTGCTTAGACTCGGGCATGGACGACTACCTAACGAAGCCGTTAAACATAATGCATTTAGAAGAAAAGCTTCAGCAGTGGATTGAAGGGAAGCAGTGACTCCATAAGCCTGCCCACTGCCTCAAAATGCTCTAACTTAATCTAACCTGAAACCGATCTTAACGGTTACCTGCCAATGCGCCACTTTGCCATCCTTAATATGGCCACGGGTCTCTGTGACCTCAAACCAATCTAAATTATTGATGGATTGGCTGCACTTAGCCACCGCATTTTTCACAGCATCCTCCATATCTATGGCAGAACTGCCGGTAATTTCGACCTTTTTATACACATGATCACTCATAACCCACTCCTAATTTAAACGATGAACGCTTAAATTAGTGTAGGACACATAGCCATAACACGCCAAAACCTCATGGCTAACCTCTGAGCACTTACGCTTGGCTTATTCACTCTTCAACCTTAACTTGGGCCAGATAGATAACCAATTTTTATCGGCTATTCGCTGTAAATACACTCGTTTATCTCGTTTAGGGTTATGGCTAACATGCCCCATAAAAAGACTCCCTAAACCAAAGGGCGCATTGACCATTAGTTGTCCATCAACACCCACACACACCGCCACAGCCGTCTCTTTTTCTGGCCAATAGGTCATGGCATCCGCGCAGCTTTTATAGGGCAGGTCTTTGTTTCTGATATGCATGAAGACTTGATTTTTTACCTGCCAATTAACATTCGGCTCCCATGCCCGCAACTTAAGCGTTGCAACTTGTGCAAAGCGGTTTTCAACATCCATGGGGGCAAAAAAAATAACGTCCACATCATTAAGCAATTGACTGGACATATCATGTAAATCATCCCACACCATATTACGCACAAACCCAGCTGCCACCCAAGCGTCGGGTAGGTTTAATGCGGCCACCAACTTCAATAACCTCATGCGTGCGGGGTCTTGTTTTAATAACCGCTTTAAACGCGACACAGTATCGATCATCTGCTTTCTATTAAGCCATTTTGGTATTATTTTTTATATCGCGACTGCTGCGAATTAAGGCGTCACCACCAATACGGTTTTCAGATTTTGCCAAGCGGTCATACAGCAATACATTCACAGTCGCGGCTAGATTTAAGCAACCTACAGTGGGGATATAGACCACAGCATCCGCTTGATCCAATACATCTTGTTTAATAGAGCCGTCTTCTGGGCCAAATATATAAATAGCATCCTGGGGATGTTCAAAGTCAGGCAACGAAATCGCCCCCTCTACCAGTTCCACACACACCACCTTTACATGCGCAGGCACACAACCCACTAAGCTATCTACCCCTGTTAATGGAATTTTTTGGCTGGTTTTGTGGGTATCGGTGTGAAAACGGGCTGCCTTGGCATAACGTTCACCTGTATAAAAAATAGAATCCACTTGAAAACAGCCTGCCGCGCGCATCACTATGCCCATGTTGGTTGGGCTTTTAGGGTTGGTAATACCCAGGATTACACTTGATTTTGTCATCTTTAAATTAGCGTCATAAGTAATTAGCGCCATAATAGCAAGCCAAGCGGGTAATTGCTCTGTGCGCAAGTCACTGTAAATCCACACAAACTATATTAATAAGCCGTTAAAATGCGTATTCTACGCCGACATATAGGAGATGATTTGTGAAAAGTGCTGCAATATATCTAATAATTGGTCTGATTCGTTTAGTGTCATTCTTACCGCTATCTGCCGCCCACGGCCTGGGTAGGTTAATTGGTTTAGGGTTGTGGCACAGTCGCAGCTCAACATCTAAAGTGGCCATGGTTAACTTAAAGTTATGTTTTCCTGAAGAAAGCCCTGAACAGCGGGCACAAACAGCCAAAAATAGCCTCATTGCGTTGGGTAAAACGTATGCCGAAATGGGCGTATCATGGATGTGGCCCATTCCTAAAGTAAATAAACTCATCACTCACGTTGAAGGCATGGAGCATTTACAACAGGCACTTAACGACGAAAACGGCATTATTTTGATTGCTCCGCATTTGGGGAACTGGGAGTTGTTAAATCACTTCTTCCGCCAACACTTGTTCATGACCGTTATGTATAAACCCACTAAAATTCCAGCCCTTAACAAATTTATTTTTAACACCCGCAAACGGGTCGATGTGGGACTGGTACCTGCCGACAAACGCGGCGTGCTGTCGTTGTTTAAATTACTGAAGAAAAAAGGCGTGATTGCGGTATTGCCCGATCAAGAGCCCAGTGTAAAAAGCGGCGTATATGCCCCTTTCTTTGGACAGCCGGCATTAACCGGTAAACTTATTGGGGAATTGGCAAGAAAGACACCTGCCTATTTACTGTGCTGTTATGCCAAACGTTTAGACGATGGTAATTATGCGGTGGTATTAAAGCCCGCCAATGAAGAGATTCGTAATGAAGATTCAGTGGTTTCGGCAACCGCACTTAACCAAAGCATTGAAGATTGTATTCTAGATTGCCCCGAACAATATCAATGGGGGTATAAGCGTTTTCGTCTGCAACCAGAAGGGCGCTCTAGCTTTTATAAGTAGTTAATCATTTAACCAGCTGCACTCGCAGCTGGTTAAATGGCACCTCTTATCTTAAATTATTCCGCTTTAACGTTTAACAAATCTAGCGCCAACGCCTCGGCCACTTTAATACCATCTATGCCCGCCGATAAAATACCGCCTGCGTATCCCGCACCTTCACCGGCCGGATATAAACCACGTGTATTTAAGTTCTGAAAATCTTTATCTCGCTTAATGCAAATAGGCGATGAGGTACGAGTCTCTACTCCCGTTAAAATAGCGTCATCCATAGCAAAGCCTTTAATCTTTTTATTAAACGCAGGTATCGCCTCACGGATAGCCTCGATGGCAAAGTCAGGCAGTGCATCACTTAAATTCCCTAAGGTAATACCCGGTTTATACGACGGTTCCACGCTTGCCAATTCTGTGGAGGCTGTATCTTTTAAGAAATCCCCCACCAGTTGTGCCGGTGCACTGTAATCTTTACCACCTAATTCATAGGCTTTTTTCTCTAGTGCACGCTGTAAATCTATGCCCGCCAATATGTGCTGTGGGTAATCTCGCTCAGGTTCGATGCCCACCACAATGGCCGCGTTAGCGTTGCGTTCGTTACGGGAATACTGCGACATTCCATTGGTCACCACACAACCTTCTTCCGACGTAGCCGCCACTACCGTGCCGCCAGGACACATACAAAAACTGTAAACACTGCGATCATTTTTACAGTGATGCACCAGTTTATAATCGGCTGCGCCCAGAATTTCATTGCCCGCATTGTTACCAAAGCGGGCCTGATCAATAATGGACTGAGGGTGCTCAATGCGAAAGCCAATAGAGAAAGGTTTAGGCTCTATGTACACCCCTTGATCTAGTAACATTTGGAAAGTGTCGCGCGCGCTATGACCAATGGCTAAAACAATATGACGGCTATGCAGTGTCTCGCCATTTTTTAAGGTCACGCCGGTTACTTGCCCCTGCCCATTATTATTCGCACCCTCACTTACTTCACGGTGAATGGTCTCAACCTTTTGATCAAACCGAATCTCACCGCCCAAGCGGGTAATTTCGGCTCGCATGTTTTCCACCATAGTCACCAGCTTAAAGGTGCCTATGTGGGGTTTACTAACAAACATGATTTCTTCGGGGGCACCGGCAATCACAAATTCACTGAGCACTTTGCGGCCTAAGTGACGTTTATCTTTTACTTGGCTATATAGTTTGCCATCAGAAAAAGTTCCGGCGCCGCCTTCGCCATATTGCACGTTAGATTCAGTATTTAATTTGCCGTTGCGCCACAAACCCCAAGTATCTTTTGTGCGCTGACGAACGTCTTGGCCACGTTCTAACACGATGGGTTTAAGACCCATTTGCGCCAACAATAAAGCCGCTAATATGCCGCAAGGGCCAAAACCAATAACGATAGGACGCTGTTGATCCGCGCCAGGGAAGTCAGTTGCGGCCGTTGCCACCGGATAATAATTGGTATCTGGACTTGTTCGCACTAACCCTTGCTTGGGTTGCTTGGCTAAAATACTGGCTTCAAGCGCCGCCTCTACTACCACATCCAATTGATAAATAAGCAAGATACTATTTTTTTGGCGAGCATCGTAGCTGCGTTTAAAGACGCTAAAGCTTACTAACTGCTCTGATTCGATTGCTAATTTTTCAACAATGGCAGCCGTTAGCTCTTCATCAGTGTGATTTAAAGGCAGTTTAAGTTCATTAATTCGTAACATGACGGGGATGCTTGCAGGTAAATAAATATACTGCTGATTTTAGCATGAAAGGACGAAGTTCGTTAATTCGTAACAATAAAGAATTTTGTTTACAGGATGAAAAATATACAGCGGCTATTTAGTCGTTAGAAGAGGGCCAGTTTGTGCCCCTCTTCTAACTGAAAGCAACGAGGTCAGGCCTCAGCTGCCTTTATTTCACATTATGATGCGTCAGCAATGCTGCTTACATTGCTGTCGGTGTGGCTTTCAGACAAAACTGAAGGCTTTCCCTTAAGCGCTGTCATCAATAGGTCTTTGTTTTCAGCCAGTAACATGCCGATTTCTTCCGAAAGTTCTTCTGATAAATTGGCTAGCTTGCCATCAAGAAACTCACCAAGGGCGCTGCCCAATTCTAGTTTTTTATCGTAGTCGTCTGCTTCTTTTTTACTGGTAAACTGTCGGCTTTCATCTCGATCAGACATGTAAAGTGTCACCACTGCCATGGGTAGGCTCCTGAAGTTAGTAAAATTTCGTTACTGGGTATTTATACAGTAGGAAAAAGTAAATAGCAAACCTGCCCTAAGCCCTACCCCACAGCTATTAACTAGATACTAGCTAGACGCTGGATAACCCAACGCAGCCTGTATATCTGCCAACTGCTGGCTTAACCACTTTTTATTGATGGGCCCCCAATCTGCTATAACATAACCGCCATCTTTGTTGGCCCCCTCAAATACACATTGAATATCCAGTTCTTGTAAGGCACTGATAGTATCCTGAGCAGTACGCCTAGGCATGCCTGTCTCAGCCATAATGGCCGGTACGGTATTAATACCCTTATCAATTAACTTGGCCACCAGTAGGCGTCGGTAAAAGCTGCTTTTGGTTTTTGTTATTGGCTCAACAGGCATAGCCTACTCACCCTTTTCAAGGGTGATTGTCATTTTTTTAGTATCCCCTGCAAACCACTTTTGAACATACAAACTTCCCACTATAGCCGGTTTACCTTCCTCTGGGACTTCTTTGTAGCGCACACTGTTTTTAGTTTCTTTTTCAAATTCAAATTGAATGGTGGTTGGCATTCTGGTCTCGCTTGTCTGTAGGATCGGGTGAAAATGTCTTATAGCACAAACCTTAACATTTATTTTAATGGGCTTCAGAGTCCTGTTACTCAGACGCTATTAGACGTAAATAGAGTCACAATAATGGCCTTTATTCTTTTTTTGCTCTTTGCCCCATGTTACAGCCACGAACACAGCAATCCTCCAAAATTTTTCTATACTGGAACTATCACCCTTTGGTTGGATGGCCTCATGCCCCATGACCTACCTGTTTTACCGCCTGAACTGATTAACCAGCAACTGGACTTTTTAAAAAAAAATGCCATTTACCTGCTAATCATCAACAATAAAGTGGTGGATACCTCTGAAAAACTGCTAGCAGCGTTGGGTTATAAAAATAAAGGTGAGGTGCCCTCTTGGTTCCCTCAGTTAATACCCAAAAATCATCCTAAAGAATTTTTGGTTTATCACAAGCTCATCACTCATAAAGGCAGCTGTGAAAATTACGATCTTAAGTTAATGGGCAAAGATAACCGAATTATCATCATGCGTTTTTCAGCACAGACACTGAATTACAATAAAAACGAATGTAACGTTATGCTGATTGGGGAAGATGTCACCTACCAGCACAAAAAACTTGATGACCTAAGTGAATCGTCCAGTTTATTTCAATACAATCCTTACTCTATTATTATTACCGACCCCTTGGGCACTATCATTAAAGTGAACCCTAAATTTATTAAAAAAACGCAATTTTTAGAAGCCGAAGTAATAGGGCTAAGTATCTTTGATTTCAAACATATTCCGGGTACAGAATCTAAAACCATACTTAACATCATTACCCACCAAAAAGACTACCGCTGCGATTTCATTAGCCGTCAAAAAAATGGATTTGAATTCGAAGAAGACATGTATGTTATCCCGGTATTTGAATATGGAGAATTAAACAGAATTTTATTTATTGGCGAAGATATATCCGTGCAAAAACAAATCATGCTCGGCCTAGAACAAAAAGCGTATTATGATGACGTCACTGGATTTTATCGAAAAGATGTGGGTTTTTCTTTGTTGTATGAAATATGTGACGACAACAATAATTTTGCTGTTTTCTTTCTTAATTATCGCTCATTGAATAAAATAAACGAAAGTTTAAACGACCAAACCAGTGAAAAAATTCTTAAAGTTGGCAGTGAACGTTTAAAACTTGCCTTGCGTCAGCAAGATATATTTGTCCACTGGCAAGGAGGCGAGTTTATCATTATCACCCCAAGCTTAAATGATAGTAATAATATTAATGTGGTGGCAGATAAAATTATGTCTGCATTTAAGCTGCCATTCACTATTGATGATTCATCAGTAAACATTAACATTGACTTAGGTGGCTGTTATTGCCAAATAAGTAAAGGGCCGGTAATGGCCCGAGACATTGTAAAAGTCGCCCATGATAACATGCATATTTCTAAACAAGGCGAGCAATTAATTTGTACGTCTATTTATGGAAAAAACGATACCCGTGCCATTCGTCAATACCCAGTTTAAAACCCCACTATTAACGGTACTTGGCGTTATGGCCACCAAATTAAGTTAACACACAGCAGCCAGCCATTTATACATTTTTTAGGCCGCATGCCGAATATGCAATTGCTCATACGCTTTAAGCCAAATCTTTAAACTACTGGGGCTTGCCAAGCACACAATTAATTTTTGAAACTCCCCTTGATACTTTATCAGTACTTCTAACGCTTGTTGGGCCGCCATCATATGAGGAAACTGATTCCCACCTGTACCTAACGAGACAAACGCAAGTGAATCTACATTGTGTTTTATGGCAATTTTAATGGCGTTTTCATAACAGTCTTTAAGTTGCTTAAGTGATTGACAACCCCAGTGATCCCCCCCTGAATAATGAGGCGGCGCCGTATGAATCACCACATCACATGATAGATTAAAGCCCTCGGTTATAACCGCAGATCCTATTTCAATACGGCCGATGTCCCGACAGGCTTGTTGTAACTGTGGCCCAGCCCTTGAAAATATTTTTTCGCTGCTGCCGCGCCCTTTATATAAGTTTCTGCTCGCCGAGCGAACAATTGCCTGCACATTTAACTCGGTTATATCACCCACTATAAAATCTAATGAATTATGGCGCACACTGCTTTGTTTAATTTTAAAGGCGCGAGTCTCATCAATTAGCTGAGTGAGCCATTGATAGTAAGGGGTACCCCCTGTGCCTTGTTGATCTGTGGTTTTCTGTGCGATGTAGTTTTTGGCCCAACAAAAGTGCTGTTCTCTAAATTGCGCCATGGCCTCCAGTACTCGATTAAACAAAACCGTACTGGCTAAGGATTTAATACTGGCCATATTTTCAATATTTTTAATTATGTGGCGATGCTGTATAGGCATGTAATTACACATATCGTTAAGATGCTGAGTGAGTGCGCTCTCCGCATGTGGCACCTTTAAAAAAGCCGTTAACATGGGCAGTAAACTGCTTTGAGCGCCAGTCTCTCCCCTGTAATTTAAGCGCTCAGGTATTCTCCCTTCATAGGCAATCTCTTGGAAGAAACTGATGTAAGGACGAAAGTGATCATAATAAAGTTGTGGCGACATATGCTCGGGAATACGCCGCAGTATTTCAATTTGTTTATGCAAGGTCGTTTCAATTATGTGCAGGCAGTGATTAATGTCACTGGGTTCGCTCACCTTCAAGTTCAAGATGCACTGCATCATCTCGCCCGCCAACGCCTCTATCGCCACATGAACTAATATAAACCAATGTTCATCGTATAACGTAACAAAATTTTGAAGTGTGTCTATATTACCCAGCTCTATGGGTTTGTTTTTATCAAGCCGCCTCCAGTTATACAAAGCATAACCGTCATAACTTAAAATTGAGGGCCTGCCTAATAGCTCACAGACAGCAATTAATGGTTGAGCAATATTTTGGGGTAATTTTTTACAAGCAGGCTGCCCCACCTGGTTAATATATCCAGATGCAATGAATGCTAAACGTAAATAATATAGGCGCAACTCAGCAATATTCTCATCGTTGATATCAGTGGCTGGCCAATAGGGGATTGTCCAAGTACTTGCCTGCTCTCTAAAGTCTTGACGCAGTAATAACTCAGGTAGCTGCCCCCCCCATTCGTTAAGCACCTCTAATTGAGGGTACAAAGTAAATTGATTAGCTGGGTCCTTGCTGGGTAAAAATCCTCTTTCATACTGTTGAGAATGCATAGAGACACCACTGCATGAATATAAAGATATGAAGATACTACTAATCTTAGTCGGTTTGTGGATATTTAATTCAATAGTAAAGTCTTTAATGCGAAGATATTAAATTATTTTAGTCTGTTGAAACTAGTGCGATATGAACATTGATTCTATTAACAAGGTTCTTACATTTTTAATTCTTTTATTGCCTTTAAATAACTTCTTTTTATTCCAATCTACTACGTCGTACTTGTTTAATGTTTTACCCAATAATCCATTTATCCTTAACTCTGCCATGGCCTAAGGCAATATCTGGGCATAGTTTTTACAGTAAGCGACTTTTATAACATGCTTGTTTTACCCGTGTTATGAAGCAAGTAATCGTTATGTTTACGTTGGCTATTTTGGCACCTAAACAGCCTCATTTATTCATGTTTACTATACGTGTCATGGGGTGACACGTAAGGTAAAGCTATACAGTTATTAATACCTGCTCATTGGCCCCCCCTAAATATGCGCCCCAGCAAGCCATTTAGATGTATGATTAATAAATTCGCGGCTATTTACAGAATAAAAATAATTAGCCAAAAGGCCAATAAAAGACAAGTCATAGGCAATGCTCCCATAAATAGTTAAAAACTATCAACTCAATAGAATCAATTTAGTTAACTAATCACAAAACTGTGCCTATAATTGCCTTATTACTTAAGCAAACCCAAACAGAGGAATTAAGATGTCTAAGTTACTTGATCAAACCGGCCAGAGTGTTCCACAAGTCACCTGGGCTACCCGCGCAGCCGATGAATGGGTAAATGTTACAACTGATGAGGTATTCAAAGGTAAAACCGTAGTGGTATTTTCATTACCCGGTGCCTTCACCCCCACGTGTTCATCTACACACCTACCGCGTTACAACGAGTTGGCGGGTGTGCTGAAAGAGAATGGCGTGGATGACATTGTATGTATCAGTGTGAACGACACTTTTGTTATGAACGCCTGGTTAAGTGACCAAGACGCACACAACATACGTGTAATTCCTGATGGCAATGGCGAGTTCACCGATGGTATTGGCATGCTTGTGGATAAATCAGACATTGGATTTGGCAAGCGCAGCTGGCGTTACAGTATGTTAGTGAAAGATGGTGTTATTGAAAAAATGTTCATTGAGCCTAATAAGCCTGGCGACCCGTTTGAAGTATCTGACGCCGATACCATGCTTAACTACATCAACGACGCGGCACAAGTGCCAGCATCAGTAAGTGTGTTTACTAAGCCCGGTTGTTCATTTTGTGCCAAGGCAAAAGCCGACTTAAAAAATGCAGGCATTGTATTTGAAGAAGTGGTTTTAGGCCGAGATGCCAACTTAACCAGCTTGCGCGCCATGACGGGCAAAGAGACGGTACCTCAAGTATTTATTGCCGGAAAGCACATCGGTGGCAGTGAAGAATTGGCAACGTACTTAAAATCATAACCATTTAAATACGCCAGATTTTTAAGACCCCAGTACCCGTGAACGTTCATGGCTACTGGGATTTTTACATATTTATATACTGGATTTACGTCGTTTTAGCGTTCTAACATTTTATGAACCCGGTAAAACAAGGGTGAAAGTACGCCCGCCACCACAATCACGGTGCTCACAATATCAATAACACTGTGGTATTGCTGATACACCATCAATAAAAAATAGCCCAGTAAAGATACCAGCCACAAGATTAACAATCGCGCCCACATCACGCTTAAACACATAACCAATACTAATGACAATGCGCTATGGGTACTGTAATCCCAGCCAAGACTTAACCAAAATTCAAAGTGTTTATCCATAAACATAATGGCATATACCAGCATTATGCTCGCCACTAACAAGCCCCCTAGACACACAAGCTTTAACCAGTTTCGTTTTAAGGAAAACTGACACAATAGCCATACACACAAAAGCGCTAACAACGGAATATAGCTGTCGGCAATGTTAGCTAGGGTTTGGAAACTGGGCATTTATACTTCTTAAAATTACTTATTTATATACGAGTAAAAAAGGGGCGCCTACACGCCATACTTTCATTATGGATTAAGATTAAATTTAAGGTTAGAGCTACCTAATGCCCTTCATTTAAATCACACTCTAACTTGCCGGTTTTACGCATACACTCGTCTGATTTGGCGCTGTCGTATATGCCTTGCCCCACTTGCTGCCAACTGCACGCGCCTGCCAGCAGTATTAATACACTCATCAATGTAAGTTTTAATATGTTCATCGTCACTCCAATTTAGATAAGTCGTTAATTTAGCTCGCTAGCGCAACGTTAGTGATTATTTTTTAACAAGCATTAAAGCGAAACTCTTCACTTTTTATAGCCTGCATAAGGGGTTTAACATCATCGCAGCTGCCCTGTAACCACATATCCATTTCATCGGCATGAATGATCAAGGGCATTCGGTGATGTACTTGCTTAAGCTTATCGTTAGGTGCCGTGGTAAGAGTAACAAATTGATCGTGTGGCTGATGGGTGTTTGCCGGATAATATACAGCCGCCATTAACATCAGCTGTTTAAGACTGTGTTCTACTAAATATTTCTGTTTAAGACTAGGGGGCGTTTTTAATTTTTGTTTTTCAGTTGTACTATTTTCACTGATGGCTTTCCATTCGTACCAGCCCGAGCACACCACCAGCGCACGGTGAGACTCAAAAGCCCCTTTAAAGGTATTCTTTTCGTCTATGGTTTCTGACTTCGCATTAATAAGCACTTGTTTTGACCAACTGGGTTTAATGCCCCAGCTCATTTCTTTAGCGGTCACCTCGCCATTCTTTGGCAATAATAACAAGGTAGAGTCTGTGGGTCGTAAATCATCGTTACTGGTGGGATAAATAGGAATCCCCAAGGCATCCATGAAAGCCTGCACGTTGGGGTTATTACTGATGTACATGCGGCCACACATAGGGCTCTCCTATTAAAGGCCTTGAAAGTGAGCCGTTTATTCAATTAATATTTTACAACGTTGACGCTAACTTTATAAGTGGCACTTCGTCTAATATCTAGTTAACGCTTTAGTGCACCCCCGTGCAGTCCACACACTAAATAGTTACTTAGAAACAATTCTATTATCAAGATGGCCAAGAAAATCGGCACTGGTTATTACTTCATCACCCAAGCTCAGATAAAACCCTTGGTTCCAGATATTAATCGGCTTAAAAATAACACCTGCCGAAGTGCCTGTTAAAATAATGGATCCTTGTTTAACCTTGCCATGGGGCAGCAATGAGACCGAAGTTTCACTAGTGTAAAAAGGCGTTTCTTTAAGTGAGAATGCCTGGTTCACAATGTCGTCAACTTTTAGAATCATCGTGGAGCTAGAGAAATCCTGCCGGGTGAGATTATTAACGTGCAGCTTTAAGGCAATGTCTAAGTAAAAATCATCCTCTTTAGGTATTACAAAAAGATAACCGGTTGGAAAAAAACTCGACTTGCCTTTTGCATCGGCAAAGCCAGTGGTCCCCATGGGCTCGGATAATTTAAGTTGTTTAAATAAAGTGTACCTGTCGGAAAAATCATTGCACAAAATTAATCCAAATTCATGGGCCTCACTAACACTACTAACATTAGAGATGTCATCCAAGGGCACCATGCAAAGCTCTGCCTCATAATCTAGGCGTTGGGTGAAGGATATATCCGCATTCCACGCGGTAGTTTTCGCTAATTTAGGAAATAAGAATGGAGGGTCATCTAAGTAAACCTCTTCTGCATGTTCGCGGTAGTTAGTACCGGCAGCTAAGTGTGGGCCAGTATAATGGTAAGGCTGAATCAGTGAACTTAAGGGGGCAGGTGATGATGGGCCTTCAATCTCGCTTAACGCTTGGTAACCAACACTGTGGTACAAATCAATTAAGTTGGCTGTTTTTTCACTGCCATACAGTTGAGTTAAATTGATTCCACTAACACGATCACCATGATGCTTTAAAACCAATATTAGCGCTTCGTTACTGCGGGCAAAGGTAAGTGCTTGGGATCGCTCTGCAATTTTAAATACGGGTTGATCTTCTAAGTGGGTATCAAACAAGGGTTGTGACACATAATAACTGTATGCGCCAAAACTTAATAAAATCGATACAATAAAGCTGCCTATTATTTTCATATATTCCCCATTACTCGCTCATAAAACGAAAGACACTATATTTACAACTTCCACCATACTATAGAACCTGCATTTAGAGTAAATAACGCCATGGCCTTACGGAACGCTAGACAAAATCAGTCATTATAATCGTTACGCACACAGTGCCGTATCTTGCAGCGATAATCTGCCGTGAACAAAGCTATCTACAACAAGCAAAGTCAGTCTCGGCTGTTTCAAGGTTTAGGTTTTATGCAGGGTTTAGACAAACCACTAGACCCGATCTCATGGCTCATCAATGTAAACACAAGGTTGGCCAATTCTGCTATATGTTTCGTAACAACCATATCGCGCTATAAGGTCTATACTTTTGTGTACGTTTTAGGGGATAGGGGAATAAAATGCTGCATGAATGCCACCTGCCATCACTAACAGCCACATTCATTGTATTACTCACTGTAGCGATGTGTATGCCGGCAGTATCTAACGAGCCTGTTCCTCTTAAATACAGCATTAGTGATGCACTCACCCTTCCTTTGGCCAATGTATCAATCGTAAATGGTCAGGTTAAAATCAAAGAGAATGAAGGCCTATTGGT
>MAAA01014107.1_pt1 | contig 21136 bp, 15 predicted proteins | sample 1115971 | NCBI WGS metagenome assembly MAAA01 (sample SAMN04961123, study PRJNA320927) | seawater metagenome | isolation source: sample BD02T6 sea water enriched with oil for 6 days | place: USA:Gulf of Mexico | collected 2013-07-27 | reverse complement strand
ATATTAAGAAAAATGGATACAATTTAAACATTGCTCGATATATCGATAAATCTGAAGCCGAGCCAGAGGTAAACGTTGCGGCCGTGATTGCAGGTCTAGCTAAGTTAGAAGCGGAAGAACGAGTCATTGATGATGAGTTGAGTGGATACTTGGAAGAACTGGGCTTGCAGCGTTTAGTGCCTAAGGAGAGTAACTAGATGCTAACTGAAAATAAAGAGGTGCCTGAAGGCTGGAAGACATTAAAGCTATCTGATGTATGTAATCTGAACCCCTCAAAGCCAAAAGTTGAAGATAAAAAAACATTGGCTACATTTTTAGGGATGACAGACCTTTCTGAAGAAGGGAGGGTGACAGGTGGTGAGCCTAAAGCAGTTTCCCTATTAGAAAAAGGGTTTACATCTTTTCAAGATGAAGATGTATTAGTCGCCAAAATAACACCTTGTTTTGAAAATGGAAAAGGTGCCTTGGTAACGGACCTAAAAAACGGATTTGGATACGGAAGCACTGAATTTCACGTGTTACGTGCAAAAAGCAATGTTACCCCTGAATTTATTTATTACCACACTAGAACACATAAATTTATTTCTGAAGGTACTGCGAATATGGTTGGGTCGGCGGGTCACCGCCGCGTTCAATCAGAGTTTGTTGGGAATTACACCATTATAGTTCCCCCGCTTCCAGAGCAAAATAAAATCGTCAAAATCCTCAGCATCGTTGATAAGAAACTAGAAAAAATCGAACTTAAAATATTAGCCACTCAGCAACTTGAAAAAGGATTAATGCAAAAGTTGTTTAGTGAAGGCGCGGGGATTCCTATCAAAGATGGCAATGGCCATGTCATCTGGCAACCACACGCAGAATTTGAAAAGAGTGGGTTAGGGTCTCTTCCTAAAGGGTGGAAGTTAAGAGCGTTTGATTCATTGACGCATAAAATAACTGATGGCGCACACCATACGCCTAAGTATATTGGTTCAGGCGTTCCCTTTTTACGAGTTACAGATCTTAAAAATAAAGACATTGATCTTTCGCGTACAAAATTTATATCACAAGTAGAGCACGAGATTTTAATAAAACGCTGCAAACCAGAGAGAGGAGATATCCTATACTCGAAAAATGGAACTATTGGTATACCAAAATTAGTTGATTGGGATTTTGAATTTAGTGTTTTTGTAAGTCTTTGTTTAATTAAACCTAACGATGATATTGATGCGAAATTTCTGGAGCTGATGTTAAAGTCACCTTTAATTCATGAGCAAATTAGAAAACAAGCTAAGCAAGGGGCAGTGACAAATTTACATTTAGAGGATATTAGGAAGTTTCAAATACCAACGCCGCCATTACCAGAGCAAAATCGTATCGCAGTGATATTAACGGCTGTTTTAGATAAGCTGAAGCATATTGAGAATGAAAAGAATAAAGTTGTAGAGATGAAAAAAGGCCTGATGCAAAAACTGCTCACCGGCCAATTGCGTGTGAAAGTAGACGAAGAATATCAAGTTAGCTAAATAGCCAAATAAAAAAATAAGTTATAAAAATAAAAGTATTTAAGGAAGTAACATGGCAGCGCCAGAAATGACAGGGGTAGAGCAACCCGCCATAACATGGCTGGTGGCTTTGGGTTATGAATATTTACCCGGCAGTTCGGTAAAGCAAGAACACAAAAACCAAGTATTGATTTTGGAAGACGTGTTGTGTGAACGCTTGTTGGTATTGAACCCCTGGCTAGCCAAAGTAAATAACGGCGTGGCGCAAGCACTGCGACAATTACGTAATGTCTGGACTGCCGATTCGTCACAAGATAGCGCCATGCAAACCAATCAGGTGTTTTGGCGTGATTTATTAATGGCGTCTAACGTGCAAGTTCACGACACCCAAGCCGACCGTAAGCGCTCGGTGAAATTCTTTGATCCAATTAATACCAAAAATAATAAGTTCCATGTGGTTAACCAGTACATAGGCGAGAATGCTCAAGGGGATGAGTTTAAACCCGATTTATTGTTATTTATAAATGGCATTCCACTGGGTGTAGTGGAATGTAAAAAAAGCAGCGAGAAAATCAGCAAGGGTATTGATCAGCTATTAGGGTATCAACAGCATTTTCCTCGCCACTTTTCCTATCAACAAGTGTGTGCCGTGGTTAACCGAGTTGAAGCCAAGTACGGAACCCTAGGTACACCCGAAACCTTTTATTTCTACTACAAGCTCGAACAAGCCGAAGAACAAGAAGTTAAGCGCTTATTGCCAGCCAGCATTGGCAGTGAACCCACCGAGCAAGACAAGTTATTGTGGGCTTTATTTGAACCCAGCCGTTTTTTACGGCTGGTATGTCACTTTGTGATTTTTGAACAAGAAAAACACGGCCTAGTAAAAAAACTGCCCCGATATCAGCAGTGGCGCGCAGTAGAAAAAACCATGAGCCGCCTCACGGCTAATACTCAAGGCATTTACGCCAGTGACGTAGCGCCAATTGAAGGCAGTGATGGCATTAAGTACGTGCCCGAAACGGGCGGTGTGGTATGGCATACACAGGGCTCGGGTAAGTCCCTTACTATGGCCATGTTAGCCCGCTTATTACGCAGTGAAAGTGCAGGCTTAGACAACCCCAGTATTTTAGTCTTAACGGACCGTACCGATCTTGATGATCAAATTTCCAATACCTTTAGTAATGTGGGCCTGCAAGTGACCCGTGTGCCCTCGGTAAGTGGCTTAGAGAAACTATTAAGCAACGATTACGGCAGCATATTCACCAGTACCGTACATAAGTTTCAGGACCGTGAAGAAGAAACCCCAGAACAAGCTGAAAAAAAAGCCATAGACAGCTGGCAAATTCATGTGAGCCCCAATACCCCAGATATTCGCATTCGTAAGCGCCAAGGCAATGGCAAGATAATAGTGGCAGAAGAGCGCAATATAAACTTCGCCAAGATGAATGAGCAAACGAATACTGACAGCCAATATAATATTAAAGCTAAGTGGCAGGTAATTCGTAAATACGAAGAACCTTGCCTAACCCGCACTCGTAAAGTAGCCGATAACGACGACTACTTTATTATTCAAGAGCGAAATGCCAATTTTGAACAGTTGGATACGCAAGGCAACTTACAAGCGGCCAAATGGATTGAAGAGAGCCGCGAACAAGTCACCTTTACGACCCTGAGTAATAAATCGAATTTTTATGTATTGGTAGATGAAGCCCATCGCAGTCAATATGGATTTTTAGCGGCCTTCATGCGTGCCAGTTTACCCAATGCCAAGTTTATTGCGTTCACCGGTACCCCATTACAAAAAGATGAACGTAATACCCTAGGCGAGTTTGGCGGTAAAGATTACATAGACACGTACAAACTCCATGAGGCAGTAGCAGACGGCGCAACCCTACCCATTCAATATAATGAAGGGCTAGCACCGCAATCAGTTAGTGACGAGCTAGACAGTGCCTTTAAGGATGCCTTTGGTGAAGAAGAGAAAGCAAAGCAAAAGGCATTACAACAAGCGCTTCTGAAAAAACGCAGGCTATCAAAAGGTCGCATTGAAGAAAATGCCAAGTACCTAGTCACCAGTTTTATAGACAGCGTAAAAGCCAAAGGCTTTAAAGCCATGTTAGTGGCCGATGGCCGTGCTATGGCCATTCGCTATCAAGAAGCCATTCTTGAAATTATGGCCGAGCGCCGTAAGCAGGGGTTAGATACGTTTGAGAGTAAGGTGATTATTTCCCAAGGGGGCATTACCGAAAACCGTAGCAGTGAAATAAAAGAAGGTGCAGCGGTTTATAAAATAGGTGACGACACCATAGATACCAGCGACTTTGATTTACGCAGTATCGAACAGCGTATTCGCGAAGAAATACAGCAAGGTATAGAGCCTATCGCCGTCCCCAGTGATGACATTCCTAATATGGTGAATGAGTTATTTAAATTGCCCTACGGTGATGAAAGCCAGAATACAGAGCAGCAAACAGCGGTAAGTAATATTGGATTATTAATTGTATCGGACATGTTATTAACGGGTTATGACGCACCTATCTTAAGTACCTTATATTTAGATAGGTCATTAAAAGAGCACACCTTGTTGCAAGCCATTGCCCGCGTCAATAGAACCTGTAATAAGCCCAAAAAAAATGCAGGTTATATTGTAGATTTCCACGGCATTGTAGAGAACCTAGATGAAGCACTAAGGCTATACGGGGGTGATGTTACACCAGAGCAAGTTTGGAGCAGTGTAGATACTGAGCTGCCCAAGCTAGAAGCAGCCTTACAAAAATTACTGGATATGCTACCGCAAAACAAAGATATCATTGCTGATCAGCAAGGCTATTTACGTGAGGCTGAGCAGTTTTTAGACCCGGATGTTCGCTTAGATGTAGTGGATGAATATTTGAGCCAGGTAAATGATTTTAATCGCTTAATAGATGTGGTCTTACCCAATCCCAAGGGCGCGCCATTTAAACCTTATTTTTATGTGTTTAACGAATTAAAGGCTTACCTAAGAAATAAACTACCGGATACCGCTCACCAGGTACAACTTAACAACTCTGAAAGTGCCTTGTTACAGCATATGGTAGATGAGTATCTAGAAGCTGATGAAGTACGTAGTTTATTGGGCCACGAAATATCTATTTTGAATGTAGATGATTTTGAACGCCTTAAAAAATTAAAAGATGTGGGCAGTAAAGCCTTGGTGATGAAAAACCAATTAAAACATGTAACCAAAACCGGTAAGAAAAAAGACCCAGGTTTTTTTGGCGCTCTTGAGAAAGAGTTAAATAAATTGCTAGAAGACGAAAAAGCCAAGCGCATAGACCAGATTATATTTTTGCAGCAGTTAGAGCTATTGACTCAAAAAATACACAATAAAGATAATGCGGCGCAGGAAAAAGGTTTTACCGAGCCCGCGCAAATTGCCATCTACAATTATTTAAAAACCCATTTCAGTGAAGAGCAGGCACATTTGTGGGCGCAAAAGATATTTGAAGATGAAGAGATCGCTACTACTTTAGCCAGTGGCATTTGGAAGCAAAAAGCGGATGTGTATAAACCGCTGGCTAAAAAATTGCGCAGTATCTTACGTGGTGTATCCAATTGGAGCCCAAGTGTCGCTAAAGCACACTCTGAAACCATACTAGAAACCTTGAAGAATAACTGATGCCCGTTTTTCAATATGGTCAAACCACCATAGAATGGAAGTTTCGCCAAGACTCTAAGTTAAAGAGTCACTACATTACTGTGGAAAAAGGCAAGACTATTGTTCTTAAAGGCCCTAAGGCGGGCAAGAGAGAGCAGACTGAATTGATTCGCCAAAAAGCCAGGTGGATCAAACTGCGTATGGAAGAGGTGAGTAAGCCTATTAAAGAGGTCATTACTACCGGTAGCCGCTTGTTATACAGAGGCCGTTATTATTACAGCGAAGTTAATGTATCGAATGTAAGTGAAATTCAGGTGGCTTTTAAAAACAGTCGCTTTTTAATTAGTGTCCCAAACCACTTTGAAAAATCTAAGAACGAGCCTGTAGAGTTGCAAAAAGAAGATCTTATTCCAGCTATGGAGGTCTTTTTTAAAATTAAGGCTAAAGAGAAGTTATTGCCAAGGGTTAAGTACTGGCAAAAGAAAACGGGCTTAACAGCACCTTGGGCGGGGATTTACAGTTTTAAATCACGCTGGGCCAATTGTAATGAGCGAAATGAAATTGATTTTCATCCGCGCTGTATGGAGTTTTCACCAGCTGTGGCGGATTACATTATTGTGCATGAGCTTTGTCATATTGAGCACAAGAATCACGATAAAGCCTTTTGGAATTTGGTAGGTAAACATTACCCTGATTGGCGTGAATGCCATTCGATAGTGGGTGAGTCGGGGCGAGAGTTATGAATAATGATGCAATAGAAGTTGATGCTGAGCATGATAGAGATATTGAAATTATTGCTGCGTTCCTCACGGTTGTTGATAAGCCAGGCTTGCAAGTTGCGTTAAGTAAGATACTTGGGAAGATAAGGCGAACTAAGAAAATCGATGACAAAAAGACTAATTTAATACTGGAGTCGTTTAAAGCAATAAATATTGGCGTAAGTAAAGTCATTGAAAAATATGAAATAACAGCAAGAGAAGTCAAAACATTCGAATATATATTTTCGCAAGCTAGCTCTCAATATAATCGCTCATCATTTTATGACTTGATAGGCCCGTCGTTGATAGCTGGATCAGCAAGTGTGTTGTCTGCATTTATCTTTTATGATCAGTTTTTTCGGGGTGATGATAGTGATGAGCTAATGCTAACACTTAAATCAATTTTTCAAGGTTTTGTTTTGGCGTTAGCTGCAATTGTTGCCACTGCAACATTTTTTTCAAATTTCAGGCGTGCGAAATTCATGGCTAGGAGTGAGGAAAAGAAAATACTCGTCAATCAACTGAAGTATATTCGTGAAGAAATGGAAGAGCGGTTGTAAGTTACCTCTCTCAGAATGAAAAAGCACTAAATAGGAATGGAATCATGGAAAGTTTGTTGGTTAGTTTAAGAAAGTATAAGCCTAGAGAAAATAGCGATCCGGTAGAGAACTTCATTACGGAGGCATTTGCATGGCTATTGAAAAGCAATGTGGAAGTACAGAAAGCCGTGCTGGATTTGATTAATGAACATGTAGAAGAACCGATTGCTCTCACATTGAAGGCCTTGAAAATATCGACCCAAGAGAATTTTGGCGGGAAATTCCCAGATATGGTGTGGCGGGGTGATAATGAAGCAATTGTGTTTGAGCATAAAGTGAAGTCGCCATTACATCCCAATCAATTGAATAACTATAGGAAATTCATTAATGAGAATGTTAATGATTACCGCCTTGTATTAATTACTGCTCGTAAAAGCCAACATGCTCAAGAACCTGATGTTGCTCTGTGTTGGGAACAGATTTATAAGTGTTTAAATGACTTACTGAGTGATTCACAGAATGAAAAACTGTCTTGGTCAATAAATGAATTCTTAGAGCTTTTAAAATCTGAGGGATTAGGGCCTGTTAACCCTGTAAATCCTTTCGCTATAAAAAATTATCAAGAGGCAATAGCTCTTGTGTCTCAGCTAAATTCTGTAATTTATAAATCTAAAGATAATGACTGGCCATTATCTCAAGGTTATGAAGTTGACACATATTATAAATATGAGCGATTAGGCTTAAATTTCACACGTAGAGATCTCGACGGTAAGGCTAGTTGTTTGCCAGGTGTTTTTTGTGGGTTTATGCTTGATGGTTCTGACTGTAAGGCAGCGGATCTTTTTGATAATGGTTTGAATGCAACTGTGCTTGTTAGTTTCAATAAAAAAGGCCAGGGAAAATACCTTAAAAGTAAATGCTTTAAGGTATTTGTAGATGAGCTTAGAGACTCAGTTTCTACAATTTCTGGCTGGGAGTTATCTGATAGGACACAGAAGGGCTTAAGGCTTAACAAGTGGCACCCAATTATCATACACAAACCAATGATAGAATTTTTCTCGAACAAAACGACTACTGAAGAACAGTTAGCCGTTTTTTTTAATGAAATGACAAAGATTCAAAAATGTATTTTATCTTGTCCAAGTTATGACGATTTAATTAGTGAGTTGGATACAGAAACTGTTTCTTCGGAACAAAACATTGTATAAATCAATAAAATTAGTCATTAAGAAATGAGTGCTTTATGCAACCAGCCACAATTAAATTATTTCTAACTGACGGTAAGCCAGCGGGCATTCGCACAGCCGAAATATCTAACTGTACAGGTAGAGCCATTGCAGGTCGTCCTATTCAGAGCTAGATGAACTATTAAGGCGTGAAGAGTTGGTTAGTCTAGTTGTGTGCTCATTAACAGGTGTAGACTTTGAAACTGATAAATTCAATTTATACTTCGGTGAAATTAGGTAGGGTACTAAATGTTTTAATAAACACTTAAATGGTCGACTAGGTTTAGGTAGTCGCGCCATCGGGTGTTGATGTTTTCTATGCTAGTAAATAATAAAAATAAGTAGGAACTTAAGGTTGATGTGTTATGAAAATATTTTTTAGAACTATTCAGTTTTCAATGATAATTGCACTAATAACAATCCCAAGCATAGTATGTTCAGAAGAGTCTGATAGAGGCAGTGTGTCTGAATCAATTATTGGTGCACTTTCAGATATGACTTTATCTCAAGCCAAAAGAAATATTAGCTTGAGTTTTACAAGGGATGTTAGAGAGAATTTGTGCAAACAAGAAGAATTTAATGTTAAAGATTACGGTAGTTATAATGAATACATGAGTGGTAACACTGCCTTATTTGTAAATACTTGTAGATATGTAAACGCTTTAATTGAACGTCAGATAATTGATGAACAGCTAATAAATGAATTCAAAAAGGACCTTTTGGTTAATTCGGTTTTGATAATATCTTCATCTTCAAAGTCTATCTGCGATTTAATTGGGGCAAAAAGGAAGTTTTTAGGAAAGAGTGGAATTGCAAGTTGTGAATTAGATGTGGCAAAGGAAAAAATTATGGCGGAGGCACATCCAGCAGCGTTGCCATATTCAATTGAAAGTGACACTAGAAAAGCAATTGGGAAGGCCCAAAGAACTTCTGATAATGAAGAGGGGGATATTAAATGGGTTCGGGACAGAAATAAAAATCGTGCTTCTAAATTATATTACTTACCAGTTTCCATTGAGGGTATGACGAGTGAGAAAAATAGATTTATTGGAGATTTTAAAGCGCTAAAAAGCAGGGTTAATAAAGAAACTAATTCTGAAGATTTTAGATTTAGTGGTGGTGTTGAGAAGTATATAAATAGAATAGATAAAATTATTGGTAAATTAGATTTAAGTGTAACTGAATATGGGGAAAACTCTGAACCTGAACCTAAATATGGGAAATTAATTGTTAAAGAACTTGCAAAGATGAGTCATGAATTGGTGTTTTATGAGAATGAGGTTAATGGACAGCTTGCTGAGTTGAATCGTGGTTCAAAGGAGCTTCAGGATGTTGCGATTCGTTTGATTGAGTCAATAATTAAAGGGTTGTCCATTCCATCCTCTCTAAAAAAATTAATATATGATGGAGGTCTATATGGAGGGGAGTGGAAGTATTACAATAAATTAATTGAAGAGCTGGATTTATATGAATCAATAAGTATTAGTTCAATAGATTTTAATGGTAGTAAAATAGAATTCAATGCTATTAAAAAAGGTGAGCTTTCTTATAGCGCCAATAGCGCTGATTTGGATGAACGAATAAAAGATACATATCTAACAAAAATTATAGTTGGGGTAATATATTCATCAGATATTGATCGAAGTAAACATGGTTTTAATCGATTATTAGGCTACTTATTGAAAGGTAAGGAATGCCTTCAAGAGTGTAAGGATGCAATTTCACTTATTCTTGAAGGTAGTCCGCAGAAATTATTGAATTTAATGGCTAAGAATATAAAAAGACATTCTATTGTCAAGGGGAAATTTAGAAATCAGAAATATTTAAGAGCCGATAATATTGCTAGGCTTAAAATGTCTATAGGGGAGTTTTTTGATCCTAAAGATGGAGATTCAAATATTAATGTTGGTGTGGATTTCGATACGCTTAATTCAATTAAGATCTTGGCTAAATTAACGAATGTTAAAAATAAAAAGTCAGCAAAAGATATATTTGATAATTATTTGGCTGATGCTAGTAGTCGAACTGCAAGGTACTGGCATAGCGCATTCACACTAGGTACCTCTTTGGGGATGGCTACTGGTGTTACGGTATGTAATTCATGTGAAGATAAAAGTGGATATATAGACCCAAGTTTATATATGCCATTTGGGTTGTACTGGGCCTATGGTAGAGGAGGGGTCCAATTGCATGCTTTCGACTTAGGCCAATATACTAGTAGAAGCCAGGAAGAAGAAAAAAGTAGTTCTCTAAGTTATAGGGATGCCTTTGTACCCGGCATTTCAATATTTGGAAGAACACGAAGGTATCCTTTAAGTTTTGGTTTGGACTATACCTACAAACCTAGTAGCTCTGATGAAACTTTTGATGAACACCAAATAAAGTTATTTCTTGCAATGGATATACATCTATTTAATTTAGATTAAAGGATTTAATAGTGGTTATTGCCTATTCGGTATTTTTAATACTTGGGCAGGCTTTATTAACTCTTTTTCATATCAGTGTAGTAATTATTCGTTATATTTCGGAAAAATCCGATCGATTTCAAGTAGTAATAGTATACCTACCTGTAATCGGCATATTCGATGTTCCGCCCTTATCTGAATTATTGGGGAGAGCGTTAAAGAGAAAACAGTACTGTCGATTTCTGAGATACGTGAGAATTCGTTTAATATTTACAACTCTAATAATTCAGATGTATAATTTTATTTGAGGCCAGAGGCTGAAAAGGCTCAATTTAGCTGCATCATTAGGCTTGTATAGTAGATTCATGAATGCCCGATAAATTAATAGAGTGCGAGATTTGATGGTTTCGTTGGATTAGTCTTTTTATCATCCCAGAATTTAGCGTTATTCAATAAAATTTGTTCTTCGAATAAGGACCTTGCACGATCAATATCTGTGTCGATTCCAGATAAGGGTGATCTTGAAATTAAAACAGATTCATTTACTGTATATGTCTTTTCAAATGGTTCTTGATCACTTACTTTTAATTCATAGGTTACGTCAAAATTGGCTGTGATAACGTAATCTGCATAAGCTAAGTTAAGCGTGATTATCCTAAGAAATGTGTCTCTTATGCTGGCCCAGAGGCTTGGTGGCTGAATGGTCATAGCGCCTAATTTATTAAGTCCGTTAATTTTGATATTAAATACTGTAGTTTTTGGTTCAATTTTACTGGATAAATTTACGGTAGGAGGCAGGGTAGAAATTAATGCTCTGAGTGCACTATGAGTAGACTGATGTTCAAATGGCGTTTTTGGAGCCTCTAGAAAAGGCATGTAATCGTCAAATTCTTTCGATTCGTTTTTATAATATACGCCAATGAACACATCGTGTTCAAATAATTTAGGTGGAACTTCATACTTCGGTATTGAATAGGCTTTAATATCAGACATATTAGAGCAGCCTGCAATTATCATTGCTAATATGATCGGAATTAAAACTCTCATTAATTCATCCTAACTAAAAATTGTACTTTAGGGCATAGCTACCATCGGGAAGGCTAACCATATAAATAATGAGCTTAAGTATCAATATTTATATATAAATTGGTGAAGTAGAAGTTTTTCAGTCACAGTATCATGCCTGATTATGTTAGGTGGTAGTAAATTAAATATCCTTAGAGAAAGTGATGATGTAAGCCGAAAGGCAAGAATTAAAATGCGTTAGGATGTATTTTTTACAGGCGTAGAGACTGGTAGATAGTTAGGTAAATATTGGCACCGCATAGTAGGTGCAGATAAAACCATAGTCATATTGCGGTAACAAAACTGTCATTATCTGGGATAGCCAATACACAGTTTAATTATTACCACAGGCTACAAGCCCTTTCTTGCCCTTCGAAGGGGCTGGGCTTTTGTGACTCAAGGAGATTGAGTTTTGATTTAAGTGAATTTTTTCCTAATTTATTCTTAATTCTGCGGTGATAAGGGTATTCTCAAATTCACAAAACTTTACGACTTGGTTTTCAAAAATTGGAAGTTGGGTGAGAGGCTAGTAACTGTCATACAAAAACGTGACGACGGGTCGACGGGTCGCCCCCCTTTATTAGCTATTTTTCAGTCGTATTATTTTACTTACTATAAAAATGCCACCAAATATTCCTTCAAAAGCTCGCTAGCCCACTAATAACAGTACTTTCAAGTCCCTAACTCTAGGGGCTGGATTTACATATTGAAACATGTGAGCGTAATGAAATGGCTGCAACTTTCGTAAAATGCTACCTGACACAATAGCTAACTGTCAGTTAGCCAAATCTTTACTCAATTGTCTCCATCTCCCCATTGTGGGAACTCAGCCCTCCTGTATAAAACACCTTACAGTTAAGTAATTGCGGGGTGTGTCATGCAGGTAGTCGACGCGATTAAATCTAAAGAAGAAATTTAAAAAATTGCTTCACTTCTAGAAAACCACTACGGCAGTATTTACAGCCACATGTGGGTTTTTGGTGTAAATGCTGCGCTCAGAATTAGTGACTAATGTTTAATCACCATGGATCATGCATTAATAGGCACCCTCATTCTAAGAGAGGGTAAAACCAATAAGCGTCGGTCCATCCCTCTTAATGATACCGCAATGTCTGTCGCGCTACGTAGGCACAAGCTTAACCCTCATCAATCCTACCTATTTCAGGTGGATTGTAATCGTGCTAAAAACAAACCCATTCCAAGGCAGTCGGTATCGACAGCCTATAAAGAGGTGGGCGACATTCTAGGTTTGAAGCTAGGCACTCATAGCATGCGCAAAACACTAGGCTGGACTATGTATTCAGCAGGGGAGCGCATCGAACGGATCTGTGAAGTGTTAAACCACAAAGGCTCAGGGGTAACCATGCGCTATATCGAGCTCACTCAGGCGGATATTGATTTGGCTTATCATGAGTATGAGATACGGTTTTAGCTAGACCATGTGTTTTATCTGGGCTTTATTTCGCTAATCAACAAGTGATATGGGTCATTATCCCAATGTTAAGAACAGTAAATCCCTACAAGCCATATGGTGAATTACGTCACAATCCTGTATAAAAGTGTGAATTTAGGTAAGAATACCAGCTTAGGTGATTTTCCCTTCTAATTTTTAAGTTAGGTATGCCCGCATACTTATTTTCACGTCACCGCTGTTCGGTGTATTAAGGGTTACCGTGGCTATACCAGATTATCAAAGCATTATGCTGCCATTTCTTAGGCTGCTACAAGATGGTGCTGAGCATACACTTCAAGATCTCACCGAACATTTATCCAATGAATAAGCAAATGGCGGCTTTAGAAGTGCAGCAGAAATCGTTATCGGAAACTAGAGATACTTTATTGCCAAAACTTCTTTCTGGTGGCGTAGCGCCTAGAACAGCCGTCTAGCAAAAAAATAAAAAGTTATAGGGAATATATTTAAAGATGGTTAGTGAAATAGTTTTAGAGCTTAATCGTGGTGAATTTGACGATAACTATACTGAGAAAGAGCTTTGGCAGGTACAGGCTGCGAAAAAACTGGTGGAGGCACTTGCTCAAACGGCTAAGCAAGCGAGGGCTTACAAGGCTAAAAGGAAGCAAGGGGATAAAAACCATAAGTTACAAGCCATCCATGATGCTATTTTTGTCTCAGGTTCACGTGGTGCAGGTAAATCGGTATTTTTGAGAAATGCTAAGTCTATCTGGGAAAGAGATTGCCATAAGCGTGGATCTCAGGGTGAAAAGTTTGAATTGTACTTTTGTGATGAAATTGACCCAACCTTATTAGTTAATCACGATAATTTCGCCAATGTAATCATTGCCCACCTATATAATGCGGTAGAAGAAAAGTTAAGCCAGCACAGTAGTCGCACGGATATTGCTGATAAGAGTTCAAGTTTCTATATTGCGTTAAAAAATCTAGCCAATGCTTTGGGTAATGCTGAGCATAATGATAGCCAACTCACTGGTATTGATAGAATTATTGGCTACCGTTCAGGCATTCAACTTGAAAAATATTTCCATGCTTACGCAGAGAAATGCACTGAAATTCTTAATGTGGATGCGATAGTAATTCCTATTGATGATGTTGATATGGCCCTGAACAGGGCATTTGAAGTGCTTGATGTAGTGCGTAGACTATTAGGTTGCCCTTATATCATTCCAATAGTGAGTGGAGATGAGTTACTGTTTAGACCTATTTTAGATGATCACTTTAGTCGGTTAGGTAAGAGTAAGGGCTCAAAGGTATTAGAAAAAGACCAATATTCAAAATTGACACAAGCTTATTTAACTAAGGTATTTCAGAGTCAGTTAAGAGTGGTCTTACAACCTGTCGAGAGGTTGTTGAACCAATTAAGCATTGTTGATGATAAAGAGGAAGTTACTTACCAAGAATATAAGAAGCTGATTAATGAGAATTTTTATGCATTAACAAATGGAGAGGAAAAAAGCCAATATTGGCCTGAGCCTAGTAACGCTAGGGAAATTTCCTTACTAGTACAAACTTTGCCTCCTTCCTTACTTAGGAGTGAGGGTGTGTCATGGGAACTTTTTAAAACTTGGGCATATGTTAAGCAGCACGGAGCGGCTTATACGAATGCAGTCGCCGTAGAGCAATTCAAAGAAATAGAAGGTAATGGACAAAGCTTTTCTTTAAATAAGCTTTTATCTTTTAATCCGCTTCTGCAAGCGGATGACTACGATACTCATTGGAAAGAAAAAAGCTTCCGAGCAGAGCAGGAAGCCTGTCTACGCGACTTAGGCCAAATTAATGACAATGACAAAGGCGTAAAAGAGTACAGCTATTTACTAGGTGTATTTAAAGGGCGAAATATTCTCAGGAGTATGCCACCAGTTGAATATTACTTAGCTCGCCTATCAGTAGCGAATATTAAAGATAAACCTAAAAAAGAAAATTTGATTGGCGATGATTTGAATAGAGCTTTGATGATTGCAGCCATTTATACGCATAAAGATTATTATGGGAAAACACAGGCCCTTCGATCCCAGGTGTTCTTTAGTAGGGCATTTGATTTTCTTAGTACTTCCTTACTTTTTTCCAGGCAAAGATCTGTTGAGGACTCCAAAAAGTTTTGGCAGGGTTTAATAGAGAATTTATGCTCTAAGCCACCTTTTTACACCGCTAGTGCTATTACACCAACGAAGTCTATTTCGATTGATTTAGCGGATGAAGATATACCAAAAGAGGAAAATGAAATAGAAAGTGTTATTACTTCTGAAGAGGATGACTCTTTTAATAATGATAAAGCTGATTTTGAAGCGTTTGTTAAGTTATTGATAGCCTGGGAAAGCACCAATTCAGATCTCCTTGGTTCTATAGGCCAATCGTCTTTACTACCCTTGTTGCACTCAGTGTTTAATAAGGTCTTTACTCAATTGCACTTAATGAGGGCTGATGCTGCCAGTATATTTGTTAATGATTATTTGTCAGATGCTGCAAAGCGTTTTGAATATATTGTACTAAATGCATTTTCGAGTTTCTTGAAACCAAGTAAAGTTATTAAAACAAATATAGCTAGAACCTCAAATGCTGAAACGATTCGAAAGGAATCGACGTTTACATCTAGTGATAATGCCTATAGTGGTAATGTTATTGCTTACTTAAAAGATAAATCCCTGGGTGAGTATTCACAGCAACAAAAGCTACTTGATACTATTAAGACGCATCCGCTATTCACATTGGTAGGGCGTGAAGATAAACCATTATTTAGTTTGTTACTTAGTGACTCAGACAGCTCCGATACTGGGATTTATGTTGTAAATGCTTTAAAAGCTATAGGGAGGCTTAATCAAGGGCAATTAGTTACTATGTTAGGCGAGGGTAAGGATAGGGTTAAGGGAGCCAAAAAAATTCTGGATGAAGTTAAGTCTGAAATGCGTAGTGCAGGTAAAAAACGAAATAATTGCAGTAAAAAAAATATAACGTTATTAGGTTGGTTGGACCGTATGAGTAAAGGAGATTTGTAAGCGTGCAGCGAATTGATAGCCAATGGCTAGCGCCAATTTCTCTTTTACGCTCAGATAGATGGTTGCTTCACTTTGCGTCCCAAATAGATGGGGGTTATGGCCGGGGGATTAGTAGGCCGGATATTTCTTTATCTGCAATTAACGACTATCAGTACTTTCGTGAAACCCCTTTGAGGATTGATGACACTTCGTCAATGTTAAAGCATTGGATTAAAAAAGAAGACTTAGAGGACTCTTCTTTATACTCCCTAAATAAATTAGGGAGATATTTTTTGATTTGGGAAAGTAGTAAGTTTGTAGTTAAACCTAATTTACTCGAAACTTGGTTATCATTGGTCGGGAAAATAGATCCTTCTTGGATATTAGCAAGTTGCTATGCAGATTCTTTGTATAAAGGTTTGTTAAACCCTACGCAACTTGTCTCATTGAGCACTAGCCAGTGCCCATTAGCATTACCATCAAAGAAAACAAAACAATATATTGCAGATAACCATGTACATTTAGGTGGTAATGGTCACACTTCATTATCAATGTTAGATATTGTGTTTTATATGAATAAGCGACCTGATTCTATTTCGTGGCCTACTCTTCCAGAAATGTCATTGATAAATTCGGGCAGTATTGACGTTAATAGCATTCCGCTTTTAGTTAATATGCTATTTCAGCAACAATTTAAATATATGGCTTCAAAGGGTGAGGTTAGCTCTTTCAAAAATCTGGATGCAGATCTTTGGCAACCAGAATTAGAGAATCTTTTTCTTTTAGAGAATTACACTGATGTGTCAGTACCGATGAAACTGTTACTGGCCTCACACATGGAAAATATACCGGCTGAGCACCGCTGGATAATGTTAACAACAGCGCTAGTGTATGGGGCCAAATACGGTGGTTTCGGAACAGGGTTTAGAGCTGGGTTTAATGCTTTTGTACACGCAACAAATATTTTTCGTAGTGCAATGATTTTCTCTGGAGTAGGGTTGTCTCATTTTGTTGATTGTTTCGATTTTAAACTAAGGAAACCTCAACAAAAATCACTGCGTTATGATTATGAAGTTACAGCATTATTTAAGGATAGTAATAAGAATACTTTTAGAGAGTTTAAAGTAGGGCCTAATATTCTGGTTTCAGATAAAGGATATCGATGTGTCTTAGATGTCGATTGGTTTAAGGATGTATGTGTAAAGTTAATTAATGGTGGGGCTCCTGAAAATAGACATTTTGTAATACATTTTTTTAGAAGCTTACCAGATAATGCTAATAAAAATGACAATTTACAGTTGGCAGTACGTGAAATAATGTTAAAGCAAATACGTGTGCTTCAGCAATTTTTCAACTCTTTGGAAATGCAATCTTGCACTATATTCGATGGGACTCATCGAGAGCATAGCGTTAATTTATCCCGTTTGATTCGCGGTTTAGATGTTGCAGGGAATGAGAATGACTTACCTATAGAGGTCTTTTCGCCGTATATTCGTGTTCTACGTTCAGGGCTCTTCAGTAATGATTCCATATTTTATGAGCGCTTCCCTAAGTTGCATCTCACAATTCATGCTGGTGAAGACTATGCGCATATTTTGAGTGGTTTGCGAGCAATAGATGAAACTGTAGAGTTTTGTAATTACCAAGCAGGGGACCGTATTGGTCATGGTTTAGCGTTGGGTGTAGACCCCAGTGAATGGGCTATTAGGCAGCAGCGGGTATATATTACAGCTAGTGAACATTTAGATAACTTAGTTTGGCTTCATCAGAAAGCATTGATTGTAATGCAGTTAGTACCAAAATTTTTAGTACAGGTTTCCCTGTTAGAGCAAAAGATAAGCATTTGGTCAGAATACTTATATAACGAAGAATTAACCCCTCAAGTTCTTTTTGCAGCTTGGAAGTTACGGCGAAATTGTCCGATTATTGCAGATTTAAATAATCATGCTTATGGTACTGAATGGGAGTTCTGGGTGCCTGACTTTGAGCAGCTTAATAAAAAAGAGAAGTCAAAATCTTATCAAGTCTGGAAAAGGTACCTCGAAGCTGGAAAAATATCATGCTCTGGTGTCAGGCACTTTGATTTAGTGTCTCTTGAATTTACCTGCATAAATGATAGTGGACCAAATGTAGTTGAGTTAACCGATACTATTTCAAGTGATGCACTCGAGCTAATTACGGCAGTTCAAGACCTTATGATAGAAGAATATAGCAAGACTGGTTTGATCATGGAAGCATGTCCAACTTCAAATATTAGTATTGGTCGGTTAAATAGATATAAAGAACACCCAATTTTTCGTTGGAATCCCCCATGCACCGCTTGGTTAAATGAAGGCGCGCAATTTAATCGATTTGGTATACGTACAGGAGCATTATCTGTATGTGTGAATACAGATGATTCTGCAATCATGCCGACAACAATTGAAAATGAGCACAGTGTTTTAAAGGAAACTGCGGTACGCGATTATGAAGTTTCTGTATTAGACGCTGAAAGATGGATTGACGAAATTCGTGATTTAGGTGTAGAAATATTTAACACGAATCACCTAGATTGGATTTTAAAAAAAGATGGGTGTTGCAAACCGCAACATGCTTAGAGTGGTTTTGGAAATTTATATGGGTAGGGATGACTAAAATTTATAAATGGGGTGATATAGAAGGCCAGTTTGCTGGTGGTAGCTTATTACTTGGTAATGGAGCAAGCATTGCAGTATCTACTGACTTTGCTTATAAAACGCTGTATCAAGCTGCCAAAAATAATGGCTTTTTAACTGAGCCTGTCCAAGAGGTTTTTGATAAGTTTGATGTCGATGATTTTGAGTTGATTCTTAGAAGGTTATGGCAAGCAAAGTTAGTGAATGAAGCTTTAGACCTGCATTACGGTGAGCTTGAAGATGCTTATGTAAATGTGCGAGAGGCATTGATTAGTACTATTAGAGAAATTCATGTTAGCTATGAAGAGGCAGAACCTCATTTACAGCATATCGCATTATTCGCTAAACAATTTAAAACAGTCATTTCCTTAAACTATGATCTTATTCTTTATTGGGCTGCAATGTATGAAAATTCAAGGCTAGGAGGACATTGGTTTAAGGATTGTTTTTTAAATGGAGAGTTTCAACGTGATTGGGGTTGGATTGGCAATAATTTTCATAGGGTTAATGGTTCAACTTTGTTGTTTTATCCTCATGGTAATTTAATATTCTATCGTGAAGGGTTTTCGTCCGAGAAAAAGTTACTCTCAGGTTCTAGTGATTTATTGAATAGTATTTTTAACGAATGGGAAACAAAAGGTCTTGCACCCTTATTTGTTTGTGAGGGATTAGAAGGGAATAAACGGGAGTCGATAGGTAGTAGTGACTATCTTGAGCGTGTTTTTTATGAAGCAATTCCTTCGCTGAAAGACACTCTGGTTATATATGGTTGGGGCTTTGGTGATCAGGATGAGCATATACTTGAGCAGATAAAGAAGTCAAAAATAAAAAAGTGGCCGTATCGATACGTAGTGGAAATGAAGTATCAATTGGTAGAGCAGAAAAGAATTTAAAATCGATAGGTATAGAAGATGTAATCTTTTTTGATTCAAGAAGTGAAGGTTGCTGGAAGAACCCTACAGCTGAGTATTTAGAAGAAAAGAAAAAACAAAGCCAAGTAGTTAATGGTGCATTGAATCGAGTATTACGTAAACCGCAGTAGTCTATGGTTGTCATCTATATGTGTCGCAAAAATTATTTTATACGTTGAAGCGCTAGAATCTAATGTTAATTAATAGACTAAAGGAAGTATTAAAGAAATGGAAAACGCACAAGAAGTAAAAAAAGAACCCGAAAATAAAAAAAGAAAAACTGTAAAGAACTGGTTTTACAAAATTACATTTGGCTTGGTAGTAATGGTTGCAGGGGCTCAATACTTGTCATCTTACCTTGCTGCCAGTGATATCAAGAAGGAATTAGCAAAGGGCTTTGAGGGAATTGAGTTTGAAAATGTCAAAGTAGACCAAAGCTTTTTATATGTGAATGTTAGCGCAGAGGTGATTCCCATGAATCGCTTTAATAACACGCAATATACTGACCTTTTACAGAGTTTAGATATGCGCATCAATGTATTGGCTGCCAATTTAGATAAAGTGAAGCAGTTGACCAATCAAAAGTCTAAATACAATCGTTATACTCTTGAAGGAGTAGGGAAGTTAACAGGGGAAGATATTAATAGCTCGCTATCTGTTCAGCTTATGCTGAATGGCGACTTTATTTTAATCGCCAAAGAAGCCGAATCAACAGAAATTTTGGAAAACGAGGGGGTGCTTTATAGTAAGGGCGACCAATTAGTCATCGAAAGGTCAAACGGTGAAGTTAGCCTGAATTATGAGCTTGAGCCAACCACTATGTATATGCCAGTTGGGGTGTTTAGTGCTGATTCAATATTCTATCAATACAGTAATACTGGGTTGCCTACCTTAAAGATCAACGGCTTATCCGTACAGCATAGCGGTCCTACGTTGGCCGATGTGTTTGCTGGCAGTAATGTAGATGAGTCTGTTAGTTCTGCACATGCAAATATTCTATTAACGGGCTTAGGTATAGATACGTTAATGCACATATTCTCAGTTAAAGACGAACTGGAAACATTAGAAGAAAATGACTTTAAGCGCACTAAACTTGAGGCTAGCTTGCAAGAGGTGGCTAAACGCTTGGTTGAGAACTCAGTATCTTTAAAGGCAGATCTATCTCTAAAGGGCCAGGGTTTAGAAACTCAATATGAAATAGATGTAAGAATGCAATCTGAGCATGAAATTTATAATTACACAGATATGTTCACAGCCCTTAAGGGGGATATTGATCGTCAGGGAGATCGTCCTGTATTACCTGGGCTCAAACAGCTTGATAGAGCATTTCAAATGTTAAGTGATAAAAGCGATGCTCTTCGTTTTAGAGCTGTTGCGCTTCAGTGAACTAGCGAGTGTAGATGCTAATTAAAAAGGATTTGGTATGAATGAAGATTCAAAGCAACTGTTAATAGGGTTTTATTTAAAATTTTGCCAAGATAGAAAGGCCCAGTATCGACGTTACTGGACAAAGGATGTACTTAAACGGATATTTAATCGTGACAAAGCTACAGTTAGGACTTTAAGTGCTGAAATTTCATTTTTTCCGTCGAAGGTTAATGATTTTGATCGGTTTGTTAAAGGTAATTTTGCAGCAGGCCGAGGCCTTGAGTCAAAGTTGGAGTAGTTAGTGGGAATGTAGTTAAGACATTGCAGTTTGTTTATAATAAAAATTATTAATTATTAGTCCTAGGTATATGTGTACTTGGGCGTTGGGAAGTTAGAGTTTTGAATGCTTTTAAGAAAACTAGCCTTTATAAGGGTATGAAGCAGGCTATAGAAAATATTGCTGAAGAAGTTAATGATGTTCATGAAGAATCTGAGCCAGGACAAGAAACCAATATATTTAAGATTCTTCGGTTAGAAAATTACGAGATTCGTCATGGTAATTTTCTTGAATATTTAATGGATCCTGAACGAAATATTGTGCTGGCTAAAGATTTTATTTGGAATTTTCTATACGAAATAATAG
>MAAA01014106.1_pt1 | contig 21212 bp, 16 predicted proteins | sample 1115971 | NCBI WGS metagenome assembly MAAA01 (sample SAMN04961123, study PRJNA320927) | seawater metagenome | isolation source: sample BD02T6 sea water enriched with oil for 6 days | place: USA:Gulf of Mexico | collected 2013-07-27 | reverse complement strand
TGCTGGCTAATTTTATATTTTAACGCGCACACCATCATGTATTCATGGTTGCCCAGTACACTGTAAAACCAGGTTTCATCCAGCAGGGCCAAGGCTTGGGCAGACTCGCTGCCGCGGTCGATTAAATCGCCGGTACAAATCAAGCGATCAACAGATGAGTTAAAACCCAGGTCCTTAAGGCTCTGCATTAACTTACTGGTTTGGCCGTGAATATCCCCCACCACAAAGTCACGGCCTTGGGTGTTTTTATCCAGCTTTAACAGGGTGTTTTTTAACTTCATGGGATAATTGATACCTTGCCAAAGTGTTGTTTTGGCCGTTTATTTAAAATCTGGGTGAATAGGATTTGTGAATATAGGTGGGGGTAAATGCCGGATGGCGCTTGGGGCTTATCCGGCCTACGTGTTTGTGTATCTGTGGTGGGTTGTTTGTATGGTAATGCCGGATAAGCGCAGCGCCTCCGGCAATGAAGCATCAGCTAACCGCTTGGCACCAACCTGCAAAGAAACACAGAACAACCCATGCACCCGCCAACAACATCAATCCCTACGTCGTCGCCCCCGCTCGCTGGGCCCCCAACGGGCAATACAAGCCAGCACCAGCATAAACATAAACATAAACGAATTGGCCGGAATCTGCAGGTTAAAATCCACCGCCGAATGTATCAACAAGGCAATAATTCCCATACAAGCCGAAAAACCCAAACCCTTATGTAAATTACTGCGCCGCAAGCGCATGGCCTGCACCGCCCAAATCAAACACCACAAAACCGCCGCCGCCATTAAACTAAAGGCCAGCACCCCGTATTCCACCAAAAATTGCAGGTAATCGTTATGGGCATGGTTATAAAGCTTGGTACTGGGAATGTCGTCACCCTTGTGTGAAGGGTACACATGCTCATAACTGCCGGCCCCTATCCCCATAAGGGGAAACTGCTGCCACAATTTAAAGGTATCACGGCTAACTTCGTCTCGGCTTTCGTGTTCGGCGGAAGTGGCCTGTAAACGTTGGGCGATTTTTTCAACCCCAAAAAAAGTGCCCACAATCGAAATATCAATTATTAACAAGCTACTAAGTAATATAGTGGTAGAGCGAGACTTGTTTTTCATTAACAGCAGCGCTAACGCCCCGGTAATTAACAGGCTGGCAAAAAACGCACTGTTGCCCATGCGCGAGCGGCTTAATACCAGAGCGATAACCATAATGGCCAATAACAGGCGCATGATGATCTTGGGGCTTAACAATATCTCTATGGTGTGCCGTAGCCTTTGGCGCCAGGTTCCCCGCACTGGTTTGCCCCCTTGCGCCAGCAAACAGCCCACCCCAATGGCAATGGCCATTTCTAAATAGCCGGCAAAATGGTTACGGCTAATAAAGGTACCGGTGGCTTTACCCAGGTAGGCGAACTTCTTAATAAAAAATCCCCACTCCAGGCCGGTTAACACCATAATGGCCCCGTAAATGGCCTGAAACGCGGCGGCAATAATAATAAGCCAAATAATACGGTTAATGTGTTGCCGGCTTTCAAGCATTAAAAAGCTTAAAGGAATAAACAACGTAAGGGCCAGGCCCTTTATTAAATACAAATAACTGTTGTGACTGGAAAGGCTGGTACCCAATAGCAGCTGACAAGCCGCAATGGCCTGTGCCCCTAGCAGTAATGCAATAATAGGGCGCGCTTTAATAAGGGTAGCGGGCAGTGTGGGAGTGGTGAGTTGTTTGTTCACCATGTGGGATACACGGCTGTTTAGTTCAAGCGCTAACAATACAAAGCAGGCGGCGCAATACAGGCTCCAGGCCCAGTCAACATTGCCTGCAAAAGGAAGGGGTAAAACAAATACTAAAGCCTGATAGCCTTGCCAGCGATTCATAATATTACAACTTTAAAATATTCTACATGCCATAAAAAATGCCCGGTAGGCCCGGGCATTTATTTATCAATAGTATTACGGTTGCATACTAGCCTGGGCTAATATCATCGTTAACAACGACGGTTGGTGTAACAACAGTTTCAGATTCGTTGTTTGAGTTACTAGAGCCTGTGTCCCCAGCTGCAGTGGCACCCAATTTACCTGCTGTTATACCAGCATCAACAATTGCGGTGTCAATTTTTATCGTAGCAGCAGCCTTTTTTATGGCTGTATCGGCAACCTTGGCGATGGTAAGACCTTGAATGATATCAAGATCTCCTATATCGGCTTTTTGCGCTGCTTGCATAACGGCAACAAGAGTGGCTTTACCTGTGCTAACTGCAGCCGCGGTAACAGCAGCAACTGCTGCGGCGCCGTTAAGGCCTAATTCCTTTGCCTTCGCTAGGGCTTGTTCAGGGGTTCCGCCATCATTAAGCAAAGCGACGATAGTGGCTTCAGCGGCTTCCTTGCAGGTTGCAGATTCACAACTAACAGTCTCTTTTTTAATTGAAGAAGCATCATTCGAATTAATTGACTGATTAGCAGCAAAGGCAGGCAGAGAAGCGCCTAGTAATAAAGTAAGTGCAAGTTTGCGCATAACGTACCGTTCCATGACATGTTTTTTAAGATCGACATAGTATAAAGATTTAAAACCGCTTGCCAATAGTAGAAATAGCAATATATGCAATTTAATTATATGCAGGCAAACTCAGCAACCAATGGCCGTAGGCCGTAAAAGCCGAAGGCGCCTTCCGGCAATGAAGAAGCCCCCAGCACCATCCGGGAAAACACCCACCTCCCTACTCAAATAAAAAAGCACCAGTGGTTGTAATGTGCACAATTAATGAATAACCAGAATACACAGTAGGTTGGAAACCCCTTGCCACCTTCCAGCAATGCAAACATCCCCCTTCCCTCCCCCCACCGTTAAAAACACTCCACAATTAGCATTCCATTCCCCCGCTTAATACCGTATTATCCTCCACAAATTTGAAAGACATCACAGAAATACATACAAACTTGTGTTGGGCCAACACGCTTGCAGTAATCCCCCTTTATATTTGCCGCAGCAGTAAAGCCATATTATAAAAAATTAAATGAGTGCAGCCAGAAGCACTGAAATATCGCTAGGGAGTAGCACTAAACTGTCTTTGTAACAGTACTGCCCTTGTATCATGTGCCAAGCGGCAAGGAATGTTATGAAAATCACAGTAGTAGGTACAGGCTATGTGGGCCTATCAAATGCAATGTTACTTTCCCAACACAATGAAGTAGTAGCCCTAGACATAGACCCTGCAAAAATAGCGTTATTAAAAGACCGTCAATCACCCATTGCGGACGCCGAGCTAGAAGACTTTCTTAGTAATAAAAAAATCGACTTTACCGCCACGCTAGATAAAGTCCAGGCCTATGCCAACGCCAGCTTTGTAATAATAGCCACCCCCACCGATTACGACCCACAAACCAACTACTTTAATACCGCCTCGGTAGAGGCCGTAATAAAAGACGTACAGCAGTACAACCCCCATGCCACCATAGTAATTAAATCCACAGTGCCAGTGGGCTACACCCAAGAAATTAACCAAAAATTTAACTGCAACAACATACTATTTTCACCCGAATTTTTGCGCGAAGGTAAAGCCCTATACGACAACCTGCACCCATCACGGATAATAGTGGGCAGCGACGCAAGCCAAAACCAGCAAGCCCTAACCTTTGCCAATTTACTGGCCCAAGGCGCAATAAAAGAAAACATAACCATATTACAAACCAATACAACCGAAGCCGAGGCGGTAAAGCTATTCTCAAATGCCTATCTAGCCATGCGGGTATCGTACTTTAACGAACTAGATAGCTACGCCGAAAGCCATGGCCTAGACAGCAAACACATAATACAAGGGGTAGGGTTAGACCCCCGCATAGGCGACCACTACAACAACCCATCGTTTGGTTATGGCGGGTATTGCTTGCCTAAAGACACCAAACAGTTGTTGGCCAACTACAAAGACGTACCCAACAATATGATTGCCGCCATTGTAGATTCTAATACCACCCGCAAAGATTTTATTGCCGACTCTATTGTTAAAAGGAATCCTAAGGTAGTAGGTATTTACCGCTTAATAATGAAAACAGGGTCAGACAATTTTAGAGCTTCGGCCATTCAAGGAATTATGAAGCGTATAAAAGCCAAGGGTATAGAAGTAGTGTTGTTTGAACCCGAACTGGACCAGGATGAGTTTTTTCATTCTAAAGTGATAAAAGACTTAGCGCAGTTTAAAGAAATAGCAGATGTGATTGTAGCCAACCGTAATACCGATGTTTTGAACGATGTAGCGGCAAAAGTGTATACCCGTGATTTGTTTGGTAGCGACTAATAGGAATTTAATAATGAAATATTTAGTAACGGGTGCCGCTGGCTTTATTGGCATGTACACCGCCAAGCGTTTATTAGAAGCCGGGCATGAAGTGATGGGTTTAGATAACCTAAACGACTACTACGACGTACGCCTAAAGAATTATCGCCTGGAGCAACTAACGCCGTTTGATAATTTCACATTTGTAAAAATGGATCTGGCCGATCGTGATGGTATTGCTGAACTGTTCAAACAACAGCAGTTTCAGCGTGTAATACATCTAGCCGCACAGGCGGGTGTGCGCTACTCCATCGAAAATCCCATGGCCTATGTAGACTCTAACCTAGTAGGCATGATGACAATACTAGAAGGCTGTCGCCATAACAAAGTAGAACATTTGGTATACGCATCTTCTAGCTCTGTATACGGCATGAACCCTAAAATTCCCTTTGCCACCAGTGATGGTGTTAACCACCCAGTGTCACTATATGCAGCCACCAAAAAATCCAACGAGTTAATGGCACACTCTTACTCGCACTTATACGGCATAGCCACCACCGGCCTAAGATTTTTTACGGTATACGGGCCAGCAGGTCGCCCCGATATGGCCCCTTGGTTGTTCACCGATGCCATTCTTAAGGGTGAGCCCATAAAAGTATTTAACCACGGTAAAATGCAACGCGATTTCACTTACATAGACGACATAGTAGAGGGTGTTATTCGTATACAAGATGTAGTGCCAACTCCGACCCCCGATTGGAAAGGGGTTGACCCCTCTATGAGTCATGCTCCGTATCGGATATACAATATAGGCAACAACCAGCCCATTGAATTGTCCATCTTTATTGGGGCCATAGAAAAAGCTTGCGACAAAAAAGCCGAAAAAATTATGTTACCAATGCAAGCGGGTGACGTAACGCGCACCTTTGCAGATATTGACAGCTTGACACAGGTGGTGGGGTTTAAACCTGAAACCAGTATTGAGGATGGTATGAATGAATTTGTGACTTGGTTTAAAAACTGGGCATGAATGACAAGCTAGACAACATACAATTCTTAAGAGCATTGGCTGCTATATTGGTGGTGGCTTCACATCTAACGGCCTCGGTAATGGGGAGGTCAGCAGAGTCTGGAATTGAATTTAATCTGGGGGAGGGGCTGTCTTTTGGAGGCTTTGGAGTAGATATATTTTTTGTGATAAGTGGCTTTATCATGGTTTATATTTCTGAGGCAAAAAAAAGTACAAGCCAAATTAATTTTTTAATCAAGCGAGGTATTAGGATTTACCCCATTTATTGGGTGTGTAGTCTTGCATTGCTGATCTTTTATGCTTTACCACTAACAAAAGTAGCGCCGCCAGATATTGTATCGGTGATAAAATCGTTTTTTCTGTTTCCAGAAATAAATACCGAAGGAAAAATGCGTCCATCTTTGGTGGGTCAGGGGTGGACGCTGATTTTTGAGCTTTATTTTTATTTGGTTTTTTCTTTTGCATTGAAACTCTCTCTAGAGAAAAAGACACTGTTAACAGCAGGGCTGATACTTTGTGTTTTTCTGTTGGCGAATACCGTGGGCTTAGGTGTTTTTAATTATGTGCTAGGCAACTCCCTGTGCTTTGAATTTGTATTGGGTATGTTAATAGCCGTGCTTATGTGTAAAGGCTATGCCCTAATAGGTATGTTTAAAATAGCCGCTTATGTACTCATGCTGGTCAGTTGTACTCTTGTGATATTTGACGTGAGTTGGTGGTGCGAGCAAGACAGGTTGATTGCCAAAGGCGTTCCTGCTTTTTTTATTGTGCTGGTGTTTGTACTGGATAAAAACATTCAAAAAATTCGGTTTTCAAAGCTATCTAATTTATTAGGAAACGCCTCGTATTCAATTTATTTAACGCACATGATTGGGATTATTGCCTTTTCCATAATATGGAAAAGGGATTGGTTGTTAGGTGAGCGCTTTGCAAGTTACGTAGGTTTGGATGTGTATTTTGGCATACTGTTGCTAGGTTTGTGCTTTATTGGTGTGTTGTTTTATTGGTGTGTTGAAAAACCGATGATGAAATTATCGAGGTTTCTTTTTTGAAAGCGATAAATTAATGGGTTGGAATATAGCTTTTATATAATCGTCATTTTTGTGATTAGTGCAATCCCGCAGATTTATATAGGTGTAAAGAAGCGTTAAGCTGTGCGGTAAAGAGATGGTTTGTGAGAGTTTAGATAATAGGCAACCCATAGAGCTTGCTACTTTTATTCGTGCCATAGGAGAAGTCTTACGGTTATAGAAGCAGAAAAATATGTTGTCCGTGCAAACTGGAGATCAAGCCAGAACCTTTGCGGATATTGATGGCTTGCCCGATGTGTTTGGTTTTAAGCCAGCGACGAATATTGAGAGTGGCATAGAAGGGTTTGTTGAGTGATTTAAAGAAATTAAAACCCCGTGAACAGGAAGTTAGAGTGCATACTGTTTTTTATACCTTCCCGCACAATTGCTTGTTGTCATCCACTAACACTAACCGTAATTGGTGCTTCGTTGCTATTGATTTACCAATGAAAATCCTAATGAAATCACGTATAGAGTCTAATATTTTGGCAGAACTATTATGTTATTAAAGTCAGGTGCATGGGTCTTTGCTAGTGCAGGAATTAATCAAATTCTTCGCCTGTTGGTTGTAGTAATACTAGCGCGATTATTAACTCCTGAGGCATTTGGAATAATTGCAATATCACAAATAATAATTTCATTAAGCCAGGTGGTAGCAACTTTTGGAATAGGGTCATCATTAATAAAAAGTGAAAAGTTATCGCCCAATATTGAGGGTGCTGCACTATCAATAATGTTAATTATTTCATTTTTTATTGTGATTATATTAATGGGGGCTCGGAACGGCCTTTCAGAATTACTTAATGTACCTGAATTGATTGAAATAATGCCAATAATCCTTATATCTTTCATTGCTTCTGCAGCAGCGAACCCAGGAAGGAGTTTATTGGTTCGAGAAATGAAATACAAATTATTGGCGGGAATTGATATATGGTCCTACGTTTTTGGGTATATGAGTGTCTCTGTCATTCTTGCTTTAAATGGTATGTCATATATGTCTTTGATCTATGGGATATTAGCTCAATCTTTTATTCAGCTAGCATGTATATTTCTCTATAAACCGATTAAGCCAAACCTTGCTCTTAAGAATGAAGCTGTGGCTTCACTTTTTCATTTTGGTGGAGGGGTGTTTCTTACGGAGATACTGTCAAGTATCTCGCAGAAAATAGATAATATTATTGTTTCCATTGTTTTTGGGGTTAATACATTAGGGTTTTATAGTCGTGCTTTTACATTGCTAGATATAGTGAATAATCTTTTTGGGAAAACATTTAAAATTGTTTTATTCTCTGGCGCGTCGAAAGCAAAAAGAAGCAACCTTGAAAGTAATAACTCTTCATTGTTTTTATCTGCGTACTCATTTGCTGCTCTATTGATACTTCCATTTGCTATATTAATATACTTTTTAAGCGGGGAATTGATTTCAATTTTGCTAGGACCTCAGTGGGAGCCTTCAGTTGAGATATTGAAAATATTATCGATCGCAGTCCCCTTGCGGCTTTATTATAAAGTGTCCGGTGCTTTTATAATGGCAGAGGGGCGAGTTTATGAGTTAGCATTTAAACATTTAATATTTACATTTTTAATAGGGGGTGGTGCGTTTTTGGGGTCCTTCTACGGTATTAAAGGTGTGGCTTGGGGGATTGTTTTAGCGTTGTTGATTCAGAATATACAAATAACTAGATTAGCCATGATTTGCTGTGAGGTTAAATGGCTTGATCTTATAAATAAATTATTTCCATATCACATTTCAGCTTTTCTTTCTTTAGTAGTAGTAGAGTTGCTTGTTGGCTGGGAAAGATGGGGGGGGGAAATTATATTTGTAATTATAACCTCATTTTTGTTTTTACTTAGTTATATCTTAATTCTTCTGTTTGTCTTTAAAGGTAATATTATTTATATAAATAATATATTGAAAATGAAAAGTAGGCTTGATGGGAGTCGTATGTAAATACGGCAGGATATGAGAACTCTAGCTGTTATTATAAAGAATAATGTTATCGGTTTTAATGGGGTACTATGATTAAAAGAATGTTTGTAGAGAAGGGCAGGACTATATATAACCGATTAACATTTGTGGTTATGTTTTTGGTCAAAAGAATATTTTCAATAAATGAAATGCTTATATTCTCTGATAGTAATGGTTGGTTTTTGACTTACGGATATAAAAATTATATCTATAAAATCGTTGGCCCTTTTACATTTCTAAAGCCGAATCTATCCTTTTCTGATTTAAAAGCCTCTTTAATGAAACTTGATCGAATGAATAAGGCGTATATTCCTAAAATCCGAACAAATATGATATCGATACAGCTTAAATATATAGATGGTTCTCAAAATTTAATACAGTACTTATCCTCAGTAAATAATAGTAAGGATAAGCTTGAAATATTTTCAAAGGTTTTTTCGGCTGTGAATGATCTCCATTCAAGTGGTTTTTCTCATGGTGACCTTAAGCCAAAGAATATTCTAGTGAAAGACTGCGAAGTTTACCTGATTGATTTGGAAGCAATAACTGAATTAAATGCATGCGAAAACGATATATTGATAGATTATCTTAAATTAATTCCTAGACTGATTTATTTTCTAAATAAGGATGAGTTTTTTGAGTTTGCAAGCTGCATTGAAAACACCTTGCTTAAAGATAATGTTTTGAGTTACGGAAAATACTTTGATGTACATGAGTTAATTAAGTCACTGGATTTTGTTGAATTTGAAAAGAATGAATATTCAGAGGATGAGGATATAGATATTACAATTCCTAATCATGGGTATTTAAAGGATGTTATTAAGGAGGTTGAAAGGTTGAATGTGGATTATAGGGTATCTTATTACGCTAATGACGATATTAAGGTGTTTATTTATAATCAAAGAATACAGTGCTCACTTGACGTTCATCTCCATAGTTCTATTCCATATTATTATTTCTTATATTTAAAATATTTTATTAATATTCGCTTTAATTTTTTCTTTGCAGGTCCTGATGGAAGTGGGAAATCCACTATTATTTCTGAGCTTTTAAAAAGATTAAAGAATAAAGAACTGTTCCAATACATGTATGTGGATAGTTATCATTCAAATAGGCGATTCAGAGATATGAATATGCTAAAAATAAAGCGTGTAAATCGTTTTATGGCTGATCGTTTTGGTGGGGTCTTTCTTAAGAATATTGGAATTTTTAGAGATAAATTAAAGGCCAAGAATTTAATATCGCTTTGTGATAGAAGTCTATTCGATCAATTTATTTATAAAAAAAGATTCAATAAAAATTTGGCTTTTTTGAAGTTTCTTTATGTGAAGGATTATACATTTTTACTGCATTCGCCAGCGGAGTTGATAGTGAAAAGAAAGGATGAACTTTCATTGGAGCAAATAAATAATTACTATGAAGACTATTTCTTCTATTATAAAAAATACATAAAGATTGATAATGATGATATTCAACTATCTCTTTATCAAATAGAATCAAATATTCGCTATTTTACATATACAAATAAATTATAAATTATATTGCAGCACAATAAATGAAAGTTTTATACATTACCAATGGTTTTTTTGGTTCAAATGAAGCCAATATGATTCAATCACACAATACGGTATCTGCCTTATGTGCTGAGGGGTCTGTTGGCCAAGTTTGTTTTATTGCGCATACCGATAAAACCCCCGAGCTAAAGACTTTAACTAAAGAGCATGAGAATGCTACCGATTCATTGTCGTCCCTAAAATTACAGTTTTCACCCGTTGTTATTAATAGGAATAGTTGGGTAAAAACACTATATGCACTGTATCAGACCCTTAAGAGCATAAACTATAAAGAGTACGATGTTGTATATACTCGAAGCAGAGAGGCGTTAGTGCTTTTATTCATGCTGGGTTTCAAAAAATTCAGTTTTGAAGCGCATGCTTTGAAATACCCAAGCTCGCCATATAAAGAAGTGTTATACAATGTTGCTATAAAATATGGGCGCATGAATATTGTTAGTATCAATCAAACCTTACAGGATGACTTTAAGTCAATTTATAATATAAACCCTTCAAGGCTGTCGCTAATTCCCTGTTCAGCTAGAACATCCCTTGAAGTAAGCCTTCCATTACAAGATAGGCGATTTATTGTCTTTTGCGGTAGTAGTTACCCAGGTAAGGGATTAGATGAATTTGTTAAGCTATCTCTTGAATATCCCCAATATGATTTTTTAGCTATTTCTCGTTCGAGCCAATACTTGGAAGATACAATTTCTTTGGCTGGAGATAACCTCTCCGTAAAAAAAGATTTGAGCAATAAGCAAGTTTATAAGTATTTGGCTAATAGCTACATAGCTTTTGCGCCTTACTCAAAAGAGGCACAAACATCGGGGGGGGAGTCTAACGCACGTTATTTAAGCCCTTTAAAGATATTTGAATATATGTCTATGGGTTGCTTAATTATATCTTCCGACCTTGATTCAATACAGGAGGTAATTACAAATGGAGAAAGCGCATGTTTGTACCAAGCTGATAATTACTATTCTTTAAAAGACGCTTTTAATCATGCTTTTAGTTTAATACAAGAGGGTGAAGCGGAAGGTATAGTCAATTCAGCATTGTACAAATTTCAACTTAATTATAGTTATACAGCTAGAGCTAAAATGATTTGCGCAAGTGTCAGGGGCTAGTGATATTTAGATAAGTGTGTAATGGCTTATTAAGCTTTGTATGCCAAGGATCTATAATCCTAAATGACTTAGTAAAAAATTAAATACGGGGTTTGAGGCTAAATTTATTGTGATTTTTTCTAAGCCAATATCTTATTTTAGATTTGTTTATAAAGAAAAAATCAAAAACTATATACTTTCAATATTATAGGGTAGGAGTAGATATTTATTTGCAAAATATCTAAGGCTTTGAATTTAATGCGCGCACTTATTTCTAGTACGATGCGAATTTTCATTTAGTAATTAGGTAAGAATCCATATGTAATTTTAAGTGGGTTAATATATTAGGCGGTAAGCGTGTTTTTAAAAGCCTGATAATTTCAAGATGTTTTCTAAATAACGTTGTATTTCTATTTTGTGAGTGATGGCTTATTTTCGAGTTGCTTTGATGGCCATTTATTCATGCTTTTTGTTTTTTTGTTTTTTTGTTTTTTTGTTTTAAGGTGCTTTATATTTACCTTTGATGTGTAATGGAGAACAAGGCAAGCATTCAGACGGCTGAGCTTTGTCTGCCTATTACGGCGGGATTTTTCAAATATTGGTTTTATTGAAAAGTCAAATCCTATAGTTTCAGTGTAGTACTCAGATATGAAGCTTTATCTGGTGCCTCCATAAGATTAGCATATGATTGCTAATTTATTTTAAGATATTTTTATAAGTTAATTGGAATTCCAGTAATAGTTAATCTGCATAGAATATAAATTGCTTTGAATTAAAATCTGGTTTGAAGGGAGAAGAGTTAAATTGAAAATATTAATGCTGACATGCCAATACATGCCAGATGTATACGGTGGGGCCGAAAAACAATGTCACCGTCTTTCAAAATATCTTTCAGGAAGTGATCTTGATATAACCGTTTTAACTTCTAGACAAAGAATAGCATTTTCCGCTAACGAAAATGAAGGGGGTGTGGATATTAAAAGGATTTATACCGGAATTGCTCCAGACTTATTAGGTCGATGGCTGCTGTTTTCGGCTTATTGGCTATTAAGAGTTTTAATATACGGTGTTTTGAATCGTCACAAAATAGCTATAGTTCATTGCCACCAAGGGAAATTTGGAGCTTTTGTAGGTTGTTTGCTAGGTAAAATCATTAACAAGCCTGTGCTTATTAAGGTCGGTAATTCCGGTGTTTACATGGATTTATTATGCCTGAAAAATAAAAAATTTGTCGGCCCCTCAATGGCGCGTTTTATAATGGATTGTAATCCTACCATGGTGGCGATAACCGATATTATTAAATCTGAGTTGCAAGCCTTTGGTTTTAGAAGGGTGGTGACCATACATAACGGTATTGATACTTCGCTGGCCGAACAAAAAATAGAAAGTAGTGTAGATACAAATAATCAAACAGTTAATCTGTTTTACCATGGCCGCTTAGAGAGTATAAAAAGAATTGATGTGTTAATTGATGCGTTTGCTCTTGTATTGAAAAACAACAAGCAGTGTAAGCTGCATATTATTGGTGATGGTAGTTGTTTAAAGCATGCTGAAACCCAAGCTATTCATAATAGCGTGGCTGGTAGTGTTGTTTTTCATGGTGCGGTATCTGATATCCCATGTTTAATTAAAGATTATGATGTTTTTGTAAATGCATCTTCCGCAGAGGGGTTTTCCAATTCTTTGTTGGAGGCTTTGTTGTTGGGTAAGGTTTTAGTCTCAACTCCTGTAAGTGGAGCAAGTGATGCTATTTATGTCGGAAAAAATGGCTATATTTCAAATGATTTCTCAGCTCAGGCGTTAGCCTGTGCTATAGATGACGGAATAGGGATGTACCAAAAAGATCCTTCTATCGTTGAAGATTTTTCAAAGAAGCACGTTGATGCTTATTTTCAAATGAATGTGATCTCTAAAAAATACAAAGAGCTCTATGTCGATATATTAGAGGTAGTAGCATGAAAATTCTTATTGGCATGACGCGTTCAGATACCATTGTATCCGGGTCATTCAAGCATATATGCCAAATAGGCGAAAAATTCCGTCAAGAAGGTGCAGATGTAATCTATGTATTGGGTGGTAATGGTGATGCCATAACTAAACTGCAAGACTCGGGCTTTACAGTACATGCAATGCCAGACCTTAAGCGTGATTTGAATCCTATAAGTGATATCTTATCTCTATTAAGTTTAATTTGGCTAATTGTAAAAGAGCGCCCGAGTATATGCTCTTGGCATACGGCAAAGATAGGGGCGTTAGGCCGCATTGCAGCAACGCTAACATTTAGGAAATCCTTTTACATACCGCACGGTGTGCCATTTGTTAATACACCTGAGAATAAAGGCTATAAAAAATACCAGGTATTAGAAAAACTATTATCTTTTTTACCTTCAAAAATAATAGGGGTGTGTGAATTTGACAAAAATGAATATTTACGTATAGGCGTACCAACTAAAAAACTATTGGTTATTCAAAACGGCATGCTGGGAAAGCAAGATCATGCTTGGCAGTTATCAGATAATCCAGTTCACTTTATAACCGCTGCAAGGTTTGAAGATCAAAAAGATTATGTAACTTTGGCAAAATCCTGTGAAATATTACTACTTAAAGGACGTGAGTTTACATTAAGTATCTATGGTGACGGCCAATACGAACAAACCATAAAAAAAATGTTTGAAAGTTTTCCTGAGGGCATCATTACATTTTGTGGCGTTGTTGATGACTTTGCCGAAAAATTAGCCGCCGCCGATGTGTTTGTACTCTCTAGTTTTTGGGAGGGTTTACCTCGCAGTATTATTGAAGCCATGGCGTGTAAAAAGGCGGTTATTAGCTCGGATGTTGGTGGATGCTCAGAACTTATTAATGATAAGGAAAGCGGTTTTTTAGTTCCTATTCGTGGTGCGCAAGATATGGCGGATGCCATGCTTGAATACATAGATGATAAGCAAAAAATTGTCAATCACGGTATAGCAGGTTATGAACTATACCGTGCCAATTATTCTTTAGCCGTTATGCTGGATCGCTATATGGCGGAATACAGCGTGGTGAAGGTGAAATAGTATGCCAATTAAATTATCGCTAATCTGTCCAATCTATAAAGTGGCCGAGTACCTCCCACAATTAATGCAAAGCTTACTAGAGGGGGTTAATAGCGAAAGTGTTGAAATTATTTTTGTTGACGATTGCTGCCCTGAAAACTCAATATTAATTTGTGAGGAATTTATTGAAATACATAAACACGATATAAAGTTCCAATCTAACATTATCAAGCTCTCAGAGAATAAAGGATTGTCGGGTGCTAGAAACGTTGCATTAGACGTGGCTACAGGCAGCTACATTGGCTTTATTGATTCGGATGATGCAATAGCAAGTACATATTATAAAACGTTAGAGCATTATATTGAATTGGCGAGTCACGATATAATTGAATTTGGTTATTCTGAATTTTCTAATAAGCTACCTGTGCTTGATGAGGCTGAAGAAGTTCATGAGCTTGCCTCTACCAACTTAAACCCATTTCATACCGGTTTCTTTGTTTGGACTCGACTATTTAAAAGGGAATTAGTATCGAATTTACGATTTCCTGATGGAATGTTATATGAAGATGTATACTTTAATATGCATACTTTCGCTAATGCTAAGCATATTGTTCGTATAAATGCGCGTTTACTTTATTATCGACAAAGGGAAGGGGCAATAACTGCGCTGCGAGATTCGGGATATTCACATTTATTGATAAATTTCATACATAGTATTGAACAAACTATACAAAAATACCCTGATCAAAAAGAAATTTGCTCATTATTGTTAGATCGTATTTTATTGCTTTCATTAAAGGGGCTTAAGATAAATGATAAAGCAGACCGGAAAGAATATTACAAGTTGTGTTACCCGGAACTTGCAAGAGCTACTATATTGGCCTCCAACTATGATGCAAACTTGAAGGCAAAAATATCCTTATTTTTATCGAGGATAATTTGCAGGGCATTAAAGTGAAAAAAATAATACATATCACAAATGACCTTCAGCGATTAGGCGGCGTTCAGCGTTTACTCGTTGATTTAATGACCTTGCAGAAGAACGATTTTGAATTTGAGGTGATTTTGACGCGTGGCGAAAACGAATATGAGGATGAATTAAAAAAAATAGGTGTAAAAGTGTACCATAAACGTGAGTTAGGTTTGTGGGGGATGGTTAAGCGTTTAAATAAAGCCGATTTGGTGCATGCTCATTTATTTCCATCTATGTATATTGCTTTACTATCTAATTCTATAAAAATTGTAACTGAGCATAACCCTTATTATAGAAGACGGGATATTCGGGTTATTCGATTTTTTGAATCAATTGCCTTTAAGCGCTTCTCAAATGTGGTTTGCATATCCGAAGGTGTTAAACAGGCGTTTAATAATATTGTTAATTGGACGGATAATAGGGCTGTTGTTATTAATAATGGGGTGCGCCTGGCTCGCTTTCCAATGGAAGCTAAATCCATGGAAATATCGCCTAATAAATTTAGGATAGGAATGGTTGGGCGTTTGGTAGCACAAAAGGATATATCTACCCTGATATACGCAGTATCGAAATTAGGCGTCGACTTTGAATTACATTTGGCGGGCGATGGTGAGCTGCGTGAGGCGCTTGTGGCAAAATCTGTTGAGCTTAAAGTGCAAGATCAAGTATTTTTCCATGGTCAGCTTAAAGATATTCCTAAGTTTTTGTCAAGTTTGGATGTGTACATTCAATCTTCTAATTGGGAAGGGTTTGGTTTAGCGGTTGTTGAAGCTATGGCATCAGGTTTACCTTGTATTGCAACAAATGTAGCGGGCCTTAATGATATTGTACATCAAAACTATTTATTTGAAGTGGGTGATGTCAATCACTTATGTAACTTGGTCTCACAGCTTAAAAATGATGTAGACATATATAATCGGCAGTCAGAACTTTCGGTTATTAGAGCAACTGAGTATTCCATTGATACCTCGGCTAAAAATCATACCGGCTTATATCAAAAACTCCTCTCCTGATCGCTCATTCCAATTACTTGTTAAGTATAGAGACTACAAGTGATAAAAAGCCATCGAATATTTTTTAATTTGGATCATATTGGTTAATTTTAAATGCAATCATTTAACAAAAGTGAAGTCTGGCTGAATAGGTTAATTATACTGTCCGCAGCTGTGTTTCCCCTGTACCTGTCTATGTTTCGATTAAAAGTAGCCGGTGTGCTTATTCGCCCTGCAGACTTCCTTTTAATTGCTGTAGTCGCATTGACGTTACTCTTATTTCCAGCCTCTAGGGCTGAACTGTTACGTGCTCGTATGTTGCCAATATATGGCTTAGCCTGTTATATCCTTTTTCAATCATTGTTTTTAGGCAATTACTTTTCTTCTATTAAAGAAATATTGCAGGTGTTGCTGATAGTTCTCTTTATGGCTGTGAACGGTTGGTTGATGGCTTTCAATAGAGAAAAATACCTTAAGTATATGCTGTTTTTTCTTGTGCTATCTATTTTGTATACCGTTCTTTATCATGTACTTAATGGCCAGTTTGTTCGTTATAAGTTGGCTGGTGATGGTAAATATGCATTTGGCCTGCTTTCGGTATTAAGCTTTATTGGCTGGAAAGCATCAAGTGATACAAAACTGAAGTATCTTTTTATGTTAAGTTTATTGCCACTTTTTTTATCGCTTGAAAGGAAAGGTTTATTTGGCTTGCTAATGGTTATTTCTATCTATATGAGTGATGTCTTTTTACGATGGCTAAAAATTAATTCTAGTCATGTGTACATTATTATTTTTTGTATTTTAATGGTTTTTGTTGGTGTTTTTCTGTCAAGTGACTTTATTGAATCAAAAATTTACATGGATAATTTTTTAGATGAGTCTGTGGCTATTCATACATCTAATATTCACAGAGAGAGCCTACTTATAAATGGTTTTACGATATTTTTAGATAATTGGGTGTTCGGCATAGGAGCAGATAATATTCGTGAAGCGATGGAGGTATTTTATGTTAATCCTAATTTAGCAAACGGTACTCACAATTTTTATCTTGAATATTTAATTAAATACGGCGTGCTCGGCGCATTATTTTGGGGGGCGACTTACCTCAGTGTTATATCAAAGCTTAGTTTATTGAGTCAGGCAGATAAACTATTTGTAGTCTATTGCTTATTTGTAGTGGCATTTATGTCAGATGGCCAAACGGTTCTACTGTTGTTCCTATTTCCTGTCTTTACTTTAGGGCAACTATTTCCCAGTAACACTAAGTGAATTACTCAATTCAAATCTTACGTGGCTTAGCTGCGCTATTGGTCGTCATATATCATGCGTCGATTAAGTATGATCAAAGCTATGGTGGTTATATTTTTCATTTTGGTAATATTGGTGTAGATATTTTCTTTATTATTAGTGGTTATGTTATGTCGCTGATTTATTCAAAGAGAAAATTGGATGTCAGATCTTTTGTGGTTGATCGTTTACGTCGTATTTTACCAATATATTGGTTGCTCACTTTAGCTGGTTATATAGCTTATTTGTTGTACCCAAGCTTGGTTAATTCAAGTGGCGGCAATACGTATGTTTTTGAATCGTTTTTTTTATGGCCTGTGGATGGGAAGTTTTTAATTCAAAATGGATGGACCCTATCATTTGAATTCTACTTTTATCTGTTGTTTGGAGCTGCAAGTTTGATGCTTGGGCATTATGTGTATTCAGTGGTGCTGCTGTTTACACTCCCAATCTTAGCTTCATTTTTCAATGTTGACTGGGCTAATAATTTTTTAGCGAATACTATTGTTTATGAGTTTGTCTATGGAATTATCGCTTTTTATATCCTGGAGTATGTGAAAAACACTTATTGGAAGTTAACTTTGTTTTTACTTGCCATTTTAGTGATTTTTTATTGTATTGGCGGAAGGTCTGGCAGTGATGGGCTAATTGCTTTTATTTTGGTTGTGACTTTAGGGCATATTAATATTTCAAAGTTAGAAATCGAACGTTTTATTGTACTTCGATTACTTAGTCGATTGGGGGATTCTTCATATTCGCTCTACTTAGTGCATGTGTTCTCATTGGTTTTTTTATCTAAGCTTTATCAATGTGTGGTAGAGGTGGATTCTTATGTTTTATTTGTTTTTGTATTGTGTTTTGGCTCAGTTATTTGTGGGTGGTTTTTTAATTGTTTAATTGAAAAGCCAATTGATCAATATTTGAAAAAGATATTGATCAATTTTTCTTAGGGCATATAAGGCTACCTATTATGTTCCTTAAAAATGGACTCAAATAGAGGTGCTAATAGCGCTGCCCCCCTCTCGCTGAGGTGGTCATCATCGTAGTATATCGGCACACCATTTTTTGAGCCGCTACAGGATGTGTCGTCACATAAATAGGGTAGTGGGTTGAGTATTATTATATCGCATTGATCTCTGGCTTTATTTTGTGCAGCCCAAGCAATAGTGTGACGGTTATGATACTCGGTTAATGAAATTGTAATGTCGTTCGTGATATTTCTCTGCAGTCTGCGGCCTGTCGTTAAGGGGATGTTAACCCCAAACTCCAATGTTGGTCGAATGGTATAAACATCTCTATGATTGGAGTATGCGCAGTATGTTTTAACAATAGCGTTGCTGAATTGCACATGATAAGTTGCTTTTTCAGAACTGAATCCACGCGATAAAAATAGTAACTTATTGCTATTTCCATCTTGTTGTTCGTTACCACCTAGGGCGTATGAGGATAACCTGTTTATTATGATTACGGGTATGTTACTTGGAAGCTCTTTTATCCTTTTGAAAACCTGGTCATTAAGTTTTTTACAGTGTGGCTTTCTTTTATTCACTGCGTTTAATATGGTCGGGCATGAAACATAGGTCCAGGCGATTATGCTTTTACCTTTACTTATTGCTTCTTTCGCAATTGTATTAACCATAGTATCGGCGTGACTATCGCCGATTACGTACGCAGCTAACGGCCCTTTACCATATTGGCATTCATGGAATTCTCCGCCGGATCTTCCATTGCACTCTTCTCTGCGAGGATTGTAATTGTTCTGTTCATCAAATACGGCATCAATATGTGCTGATATCCTTCCGTAAATGCCTTCGTTTTTATCAATCAAAATTCCCGCTGCAGATAAACCTGAGGCTACTAATACCATTAATAGTGATAGTTTTTTTATTGAAAGCAGGCCTAATTTGTTAGCGCTAGGCATTTCAATGAGTCGGAATGATAGCCAACCAAGTATGACGGTGCTTAATATGCCAGTGGTAATCCAAGCTGGGTTATTTGTTTGTTCGATGTAAACAAGAAATACCACAATTGGCCAGTGCCACAAATAAAGTGAGTAAGACCATTTCCCCAGTAGTGAGTGAACTTTGGTTGTGCTTAATAAAGAATTTGATTGCCCGGCTATAATCACTAAGCAGGTGCCAATAACGGGGATGGTTGCAGCCCATCCTGGCCATGCTGTTTCTCCATTTAATAGCGTTATAGAGAAAATAATTAAGGCAAAGCCTAATAGCTCCATTGCAGTTAGGTATATTTGTTTTTTAGTAATGTGGCTTTGCAATAAAAAAACCAAACCACCTGCCAGCATTTCCCAGGCGCGAGTAGGTAAATAATAAAACGCAGCCGTGGGCTTTAGGCTGGTATATATTATGCAGAGTAACAATGAGCCTGCTATGCCCAGTATGTAGGCGCCAGTTAAACTGCTTTTATGTGGGCGCAGCTTCCATAAAGCCATAAGAACGATGGGTAGAATGATATAAAATTGCCATTCAACCGAAAGTGACCAAGTATGCAGTAACCACTTGTCGTGCGAGCCTTCGGCAAAATATCCGGATGACTCCTGTCTAAACATAATGTTAGAAATAAAAGTGATGGCCCCAAAGGCATGTTTGCCTAGTTCCTTGTATTCAACAGCAGGTAGGAAGTTCCAGCCCAAAACTAATAGTACGCAGCAAAGAACAAATAGCGTGGGTATTATCCTCTTGGCGCGTGCAAGGTAAAAATTGAGTAGTGAGAATGTATTCTTATCAGGGTGGTTTAATCCTTTGAAAATTATCCCTGTCATTAAAAATCCAGAGATAACAAAAAATATATCTACACCTACAAAGCCACCACTGAAGCCAGGTACTCCAAAATGAAATAGTATTACGGCAACTACAGCCCAAGCGCGTAGGCCGTTTATATCTTGTCTAAATCCAGTCTTCATGTCTTGTGTGTTTATATTTGTTTTAAAGGGGCGTGCATTGTAAAGGTTTGTTTGAAAGTGATCTAGCAACACTTCAGTGGACACCTTTAGGCACATATTTTTTCATAACTTTATTGTGAATGATGGGTTGGCCCGTAAATATTTCCTCGTAAAATAAGCAAAGAACTTTATTATTACGTTGTGTGATGTGACGCCAGATGACGTAGGGCGGGAAACTTGCAGGCGCCTTCCACCAAATGTAACGTCTTTTATATAAGCTTGATTAAAATTCGCAGCTTATAATTGGTTCTTGTGCTCTTAAAGGTTGTTAAATGGCCGTTGTTGTATTGCTCTGCCTGTTTATTTTGTGAACAGAATTAAGAGGAGTATGCCTTTATTAGAGTTATTGGCTGTATTTTTGGCTTCCTAGGTTGTCGCAATGCGCTGCGCTTTTTCGGCCTACGGTGATTGTTGAAATTGGTTGGTGATATTAGGGGGTATTGGTTAAGGGCATATTTCTTTTTGTTCTTATAAGTTTGTGTTTATTTCATATATTTATTAGGGCAACTTAAGGTAAAATAGTGTGATCGCTTTCACACTATTTTAATATTGTGCGTTTACTGTGAGGGCCTAATAAGAAGTAAGATTTATAAAGGACGATTCATGAAAGCCATCATTCCCGTAGCAGGGTTAGGTACACGTATGTTGCCTGCTACCAAAGCCATTCCCAAAGAAATGCTGCCCATTGTTGACAAGCCCCTTATTCAATATGTGGTTAACGAGGCTATTGCGGCTGGTGTTAAGCAAATTGTGTTGGTTACCCATTCTAGTAAAAACTCCATTGAAAACCATTTTGATACCAGCTTCGAGCTAGAGGCCACCCTAGAGGCACGCGTTAAACGCCAGCTATTAGATGAGGTACGTGCCATTTGCCCGCCCGATGTCACTATTTTGCATATTCGCCAAGGTGTGGCAAAAGGCTTGGGCCATGCCATTGCTTGTGCTCGCCCTTGTGTGGGTAACAACCC
>MAAA01014282.1_pt1 | contig 21299 bp, 10 predicted proteins | sample 1115971 | NCBI WGS metagenome assembly MAAA01 (sample SAMN04961123, study PRJNA320927) | seawater metagenome | isolation source: sample BD02T6 sea water enriched with oil for 6 days | place: USA:Gulf of Mexico | collected 2013-07-27 | reverse complement strand
CATCGATGGTTATTTTCCACTGCTCAAGTTTAATCATAATTTACCCTCAATAATTTGAGTGCAGTATGACGGGCTTGGTTTTGACTTGTTAGGTGGGGTTTATTGACCGTTTACGATTTAATGCCGTGGGTTTGAACATTCAATTAATCACGCCACACGCAGAATACATTAAGCTAGGCGCTACACCCGATACTAGGCAAAAGGCTTACCGATCATTATTTAGAGGGCGTATGGCTGAAAAAGATATAACGCAGATTCAAGATTGTACAAACAAAGAATGGGTATTGGGCAGTACCCATTTTAAAAATCAAATAGAGGAGAAAACAGGTGCACCTAGTCAGCGTGCAGGGCGTGGAGGCGATAGAAAGTCACTTCAATACCGAAATCAACAAACCTAAAGGTTTAGGGTTTAGGGTTTAGGGTCTAGAATCATTGACTCTGACCCCTTTGATTTGAAATCAACAAACCTAAAGGTTTAGGGTTTAGGGTCTAGAATCATTGACTCTGACCCCTTTGATTCCACCCCGTAGTGGTATTGTCCACTAATTAGAGTGTCCGATAAACTGGGGGAGTATCACTCTGACCCCTTTGATTTTAGGGATTAGAATCAATGACTCTGACCCCTTTGATTTTAGGGGTTAGAATCAATGACTCTGACCCCGTTGATTTTGACCCCTTTGATTTTGAATCATTACTTTGATTACCTTTGATTATTTGTTTGATTCAAGCCAGTCACTGTAAATATCATTGGTTTCAATCAAAAATCCAAGTTTCTCCTCATTTATAATTGAGTGATGATAAACACCAGCACAGCCATTTTTTGGTGACCAATAATGGAATTCACCATTCAACTTCCCATCCTTAACAATTAAATTAGCTTCTTTGATTGGCCTTAATTTTTTCGCAATATCATCCGAGCATAAAAAGTATGTTTCATTATTTACATAATAAACAGCCCATACCTGATACTCTATTTTTGTTGAATAATCTTGAATAATCAAAGTTAATCCTCTTGAAATGTTGGCCCTGGTTGCAATGAGTTTGGCTGTGGGCTATCCATTTTAATATCCACAGCACTTCCTGTATTACTATTATACTGGTAATGGATACTCATGTTACTTCCATCAGGGTTTGGATGAATTTGGTCCATTTTATTAAAGCCTTCACTTTTCGGAAATCTACCATCCCCCCCTAAAGGAAGGATATTTCCAGATTGTGGATTAGAACGAACTTCCTCCATAAATAGTTGTTCTCTCAAATCCCTTGGAGTTGCAGATTGAGAACTGTTTGCTGTGCTGGGTAAAACGTCATAATTTATATTTCGCGTACCACCTACTTCGGCATCAGTGATACCAGCATTAAATGATATATGATCAATCTTATTTGATATCGTTTCAACAACGTTACTCACGCCAAGTTTATTAGCCAATACTGCTGCCGTCCCAACAGGAATCAATTTTGCAGCGGTATTAGTCGCTATTTCTAACCCTACATCACCAGCTAAATCACCTGGTGCTATTTCACCTGTATATAATCCATTCCCAGCTGTACCAATGTCATAACCAAACATGAATGCACCAACAAGAGCCAGCGCTGTACATACGCCCATGCATTTTCCTGTTGGATCAACAAAATTAACCGGATTATTCCCAGTATACTGATACAAATTACACTCAATAATACTCTCAACACACTTCTCCATCTCCGCCGCAAACAAAGGATCAGGCGAAATAAATCGTGCACTCAACGGATCATAATAGCGCGCCTCAAAATACATCAACTCAGAAGCATCCCGCTCTTTAGCACTAAACCCATAAGGCTGAAGTGATGAATCCTGCGCATTGGCCGGTGCCCCATAAGGCAAATACTGGCTGCCCAGCTTCACAACTCCCGCAGCATCCGTAGTTAACGCCACACTGCCCAAGTGATTATTATGTAAAAAGTACTTAGTACTGTTAATGCCGCCCGCTTGGCTAAGCACTTGGTAACGAGGGGATTGCACCCAGTAAATTTGATCGGTTTTAAGTTCACTTAGGGTATTGGCGGGTCGGCCAGAGGGCTGGTCTCCTGCTAGGTTAGTTTCATGATGAGTCCATTTATTATTCACCACATCAAAATGCCAAATTTTATCCAAGCCATTTTTCTGGGCGTACTGGGCTACAGTAGTTTCACCACCATTAATTTGGCTAATGGGTAACTGAATTTGATTCCAACCCGGATAAACCACCTGCGCCACATTATCTTGCGGCGAGCTAGTGCCCTGCACTTCCCACGTTTGTTGCTGCCCCGCTTTTAACCACAACACATCACGGGCATTTAATTGGTTAAGGGTTTTGTACTCTAAAGCAGCTTCATTATTATCAAACGCTAAATAGTTTTGCTTTTGTGCATCAAAGTTTATCAGCGTAACCACATTATCTTTGGCGCTGCCTAATTGCTCCAGTAAAGACAGACCATCGGGTTTAATACTTAAAAATATTTGGTTCCAACCCGGGTTTAAGCTGTAGGCTTTTATTTGCGGTAGCGCTTGTGCAATGGGTGTTTGTAGGCGGCCCAAGCGTAAGTTGCCCGCCAGCACATGTTTTTGCGTGCTGTCGTCACGAATCTCGTATTGTTTGTCTATGTAGTAGTTGGTTCGCGCAGAGGGCTGCGCTCCTACATTAAAAGAGCCTTTATAAACACGGCGGCCTTTAAAGTCGTATTGGTATTGCTCGTACGAGACTAATTCGTCGGTGGCGGTTTTCTTTTCCCACTTGCTTAGGCGACCTAATTGGTCCCAACTTAATAAACTGTACGAGCCATCGGGGTAGATGGTTTTTTCACGCTGGCCCACGCCGTTGTAAATCCATTGGTGACCGTCGTCGCTGCTAGTCACTGCATGGGGGCCGGTTTTGCCACCCTTGTTTAAACGGTTTTTGGTGCCGCCTGCATACTGTAGGTTTTGCACATTGTGCTTAACAAAGGCGGCGGCTGGTGCATCGTGAAATTTGGCGGTGATATTGCCAATGGCGTCGTATTGGTAACGCAACTGGCCGTAGCCACCGGTGGCCTTTTTAAGCTGACTAATGGCATCGTAGTTAAACACTTGGTTTAGGCTTGATTGCAATACATCATCAATGCGCTCTAAATTACCGCGACCGTCATATTGATAGGTTAATAGCTTTAACTGGGTAGCCCCATGGCTTGAGTTTAAATCGGTAAGCTGGCCCTTGCCGTCGTAGTCGCGAGTTTGAGATGTGCCGTTGCTGTATTCAATGGTTTTTAGCTGCGCGGTTTCATCGTAAATTAAGTTATCAACGATGCCCGATACTTTTTTAAGTTGCCCACGCAGGTTGTAGCGATAATCTAGGCTATCGCCATCTGGGAATATTTGGCGGGTTAAACGGTCTTGACCATCGTATTGGTAATGAAATTTATACGGGACATTAAACAGGCTGCGTTGTTTGTGTATCACATTACCACGTAGATCATAATGGTACTGTTCGCTGTTGGTTTGGCCGCCATTACTACCTGGATTAAACTCTTCTACCCAGCTTAACTTGCCTTTATAGCCGCCGTCTTTTTGTGCGCTGCCACCGTATTGCGGGGCATCGTAATGGTATTGGTATAACAGTGTTAAGGTGTTATTTAAAATTTGGCTTAAGCGCCCAGCCCCGTCATAACGATAATGCAGCTTGCGGCCCAATTGGTCGGTTTTTAAGTTAAGTTTGCCGGTGCTGTCGTATTCATAGTGAGTAATGCCTTGGTCTAAATCGCTTTGCCATATTTTGTGGCCCAAGCCATTAAACGTTTGCTGTTTAAGATTATTTTGCGCATCCGTAATGGCGGTTAAACGCCCCAGTGGGTCGTAGGTAAAGTCACTGTGTTGCCATGTTAACGCTGCATTTTGTCCGGCATCACTTGCTAGGTGCATTTGTTGGCTTAAACGCAGCACTTTATCTTGGCTGTTAAACTGTTTTTGAGTTTTATAACCGGCCGGATCAGTGACCTCTACTTTGCGTGGAGAGTATTCATAACTGATAATAGAGCGGTTGCCCAACTCGTCTTGGGGCAAGGTTTCACTTAACGGGCGGCCGTGGGCATCCAGTGTTATGTCTGTGGCTCTTGCATCGCCACTGGGTAATATGAACGCTTGGCTGGGCGTGCGCCACGGGCGAAACGTTTTAACGGCGCGCCCTTGGTGGTCGTACCATTTAGATTCGCTTACGATGTAACCCAGCTCGTCTTTAGTAATAGTGGCCAGTTCACGGCCTAGGCCATCTATGTGGGCACGCACTTCTTCTATCTGGCCATCGTCTCGTGTTAACTGGGTTTCTACAAAGCTGGTTTTATCTAACGCATTGGATGTAAGGCTAGATCCATTGTAATCAAATACATATTCTAACTGACGAAATGGGTCTACAAAGTGGTAGCTGTATTGAATGGCAGGTGTACTTTCATACGGTTTTTGAATGCTTAATAAGCGGCCAAAATCATCATAGGTAAGCGAGGTGAGTTCATTGTTAAACCCGATGTGGTGTTGTAATACACCCAAGCCCGTATCGTACACAGCCTGAATGCGTAAGGGGTTGTTGTCTATGCCATTGGCATATATCCATTCCTCGGTGGGGTAGGTTCTATAATGTTGATCCCACACCAATTGGCGGCGACGGCCTTCGCCGTCTATTAACAATATAGGGTTACCCACGCTGTCGTAGGTGCTTGATTGGGTGGTAAGCCACTTTTGTTTTTCTTGCCAGTTTTGTTTTTGGGTGGCCAAGCCACGGCTTAGTTGGCCCAACGACAAATTGTCGTAAAATGTTTTTTCACCCGACAACAAATCGCCGCTGTCATCTAACCCGGCATACACAGAAGTTTGTGAGGGTAATTGGTAAATGCCATTGGCGTGGTAGGCAAACTCATTAAGAGTGAAGCTCTCGTCTCCTGCCTCATCTAACAAACCATAATCTATGGTGCTAACCACGTTACCCCAATCATCGTAGTTGTGTTCTTTTATGGCTTGCTTGGGTGCCACTGAAGATTCTGCACCAGTGAATTCTAAGAAAAGTGTTTGTTCTTTTTGCTTTTGAACAAACGACACTTCTTTGCCAGACATACTAGCCACATCTGAGTTAATGGTATGCAGGCGGCGTATATTCCACTGGGTTATTTGTTTTTGTACCAGTTTGTCATTGGGGCTTTGTACACCGGGAATAAGGGCTATGTCTTTACTGCCCAGCTCTACTAACGTAGTGCTGCCAATTAATGGGGCCTCTTCGGTGGTGCCGTCTAATTCTCGTTCATCTATGAGGCCATCGCCATCGTTATCTTGGCCGTCGGGGGCACCTGTGTAAAAGAAGTGGCGACTGATTTGGGTACCCTTTGCACTGTCCCCCAAGGTTTCAACGGTTGCAAAAGCAAACCCGCGGAATTGTTTTTTGTAGGCGTCGTAATAGGCATCACGGTAGTTATAGGTTTGCACGATGCGGTCTAGTTTACTGTCACCTGTGGTGTCTAGGGGTAATAAGTGAGTACGCTTGCTCACAATTTGCTGCGCCACTGGGCTAGAAGTGGCCCACGGGTAACCGGCGGTATTAGCGGCGGCCTGCATGGCGCCCATACTGGTAAAATTAAGCTGAGTGCGCAGGCCCATGCCGTTATCAATAACGGTCATTAAATTGGCTTTAGTATCACCGCTTATGTCTAAGTACTGGGGCGTAATGCTGCCGTTGGCCGACACCCAAATAAAATCGCTGGTGCCGTTGCCGTTTATATCCCCTTCAAAAACAGCGGTGGCACTTTTTGTATAATTAGGGGCGGTTACGGCTTGGGCTTCTGACCACGCTGGGCCATCTATTGTTAACTGCAACAACCAAAAACGTACTTGGCCCGGTTGCAGATAAATCAAGTCCGACAAGCCATCGCCATTAATGTCTTGTAAACGCAGTTGCTCGGTAATAATACCTGTGGCATCTGGACTGTTTAAAATAGCCACCTGTGCATCAAAATTAAGTTTGCCTTTATGGGGCCAATAGCTCACCTGAACTTTTGAATTTAAAGAGCGAATATAAGCAAAGTCTTTTAAGCGGTCACCGTTCATGTCGCTTACCTTTACCGCTTTGTTGGTAAGGTTAATGCCTGCCGGTAAGGGGCTAACAATACTGCCGCTGCATTGCCACGCGGGAATATCTATTTTGTTATCGTTGTTAAAATTTATGTCCTCGGGGCCGGGGAAATTACCAAACGGTTTTAAATCTTGGTCGTAACCTTGTGACAATGACGCCACTGGGTTTGTTTCACCATTTTGACAATACCGCAGGTATTGGTTTTGTGCCGATATAATGTCTAGGCGTTGGTCTAGGTTAATGTCCATAAACGCTACACCGTCAGTGCCTGGACGAATGCTGGCAGGCGCCGGGTAGGCTACCGGTAATGCAAAGTCACCATTGCCTTGGTTGCGGTAATACAGCCAAGTGCTGTCGCTTATTCGGTGTAAAAAATCCGCTTGGCCGTCGCCATCCATGTCGGTTAAATCTACACTGGCATCGTTTAAAGGGGCAGCCGGTGCGCGGTTTAACATTTGGGCCGTGGCAAATTGGGGTTGGCCCAGTGCATTGGGCCCTAAATTTTTAGCCCATTGGTATTGGCCACTTTTATAAAATAACCAGTCAGGCAGGCCATCGCCGGTTAAGTCAGTAAAACTGGCATCCTTGCCCACTACGTTTATGCCCGTAGGCAAACCTTGTACTTGTATTAACGCGGTATTGTCTAGCAAGGCATTGTGATTACGATCTATGTCTTCATCCCCGGGAAAATTGCCTAAGGGTTGTAAATCCATGTCGCTTGCATAAATTTCACTGTAGTCAAAACGCATGGGCGGCAACGACACAGAAGCGTTTGCGTTATAGCGGGTGACTTTTTTAAGTAAACTAATACCCGTATTTAAAGCTTGTTGGTGTTTGCTAGGATATAGGGCATCACCTAGTTGGTAATCGTACGCTAGCTCGTAATGCCATAGTTGTCGGGCACCGTGTTTAACGGTAATGGTTTTTAATCGGTGTTGGGTATGTTGTTTAAATCCGGCCTGATACGTATTAAAGCCATCACTGCGGTTTTGATAATGAAACTCTACCGTATTTTTATATTGTTCATTTAAGCCATAGGCTATTTTTTTAATGGCCAGCACATTTTGCGATGGGGTTTGACCCGCTTGTGTATTGCTTGAATCTACCGGACTGGCGTATTCGTACGTTACAAACTGGCCTTTGGCATTGGTGTGCTTTTTTAAATGCCATTTATAAATGCCATTAAAGGTTGCTGTGTTGGGACCGGTAGAAACATTTTTTTGGCTAGTGTCCTGTGCTTCATTAACCGCCCCAAACTCAAAAATATTGCCGCCCTTGTCTTTGGCAATAAAGCCCAAGTGGGTGGGATAAAAACGAATAAATTGTGATTGCTTGCTGGGTGCCCAAGAGCCATCGGTTAATGGCACTAGGGTATCGCCCATATAGCTTAAAACGTCGATTGGTGAATAAGTAGGTTGGCCGTTTTCTAAGCTGCGTTCAATGGTGGGCAGGTTAATGCCCCAACCTAAACCTGCAATGCCTGCGCCTTTACCCGAGCTATAATTTAACGACAGTGAAGGTTGTAAACCACCTGGGCCTGCTGGCACAGCAATGCTTACCGCGTAGCTGGCGCCACCCGTGTTCAAGCTGGGCTCAAACGCCTTGCCTAGGCCTTCTAAACTGCCAGGGCCTTCGGGTAGGGAGATGTTGTTGCCTTTGACTGCGGTGTCTTCGTCTGCGGCCTGCACTGGGTAAATAACAAACAGACAGGCAAATAAAAGCGACAGCAAACGGGTTTGCTGTCTAAGTAAAAATTGGATATGGGTTAGGTACTGCACTAACTACAAATTCCTTATGGGGCTTTATAGCCTACGGCTTGCCAATAGTAGTATAAGGTTGAGTTGTCCAGTGCATCATTTCTATTATTAACAAAATGTGTATTAGCAATACTTGTAATATAAATTACGTACCCACCTTCCATACCACCAGAGCTAGCATCAATAGTACTAGTAGTTACATTTCTCACATTTGTAAATGAAGTAGGGAAAGTAATAGTATTATTACCGTCAATAGCCGTATTGGCATAACCCCACTGCATAATAAACCCCGTCTCTTTATCCCAAAAATAACCATTTGTAGCATTACTCATTTGATTCTTTTTGGTTGCACCACGAACTGCGGTAGTTGCAGCAGGTAAACGGGAGGTAGAAATGGTACCAGTAGTCAAATTAGATGCACTTTTAAAATAAGTACTGTCTAAGCCATCCAGTTTATCTGCATCAACGGCTTTGGCAGTATTTCGTAAAAAATCTGTGGAGTTTAGACCATCTAATTTATCTGAGTCGGCACCCTTGCCGTTGTTATCGGTACGGACCCAGGCCTTCCAAGTTCCAGAGTACCTATGACGAACATAAGACCTGGTAGTTGCGTCAGAATATGAAATTGCATGCTGCGCAGCATTTCCACCAATGGTGCTCCAAAAGGTCGTTTTAATGTACCAGTAGTAGCCACCTTCAGGAGTATTTGCATGTTTTGAAAGGATAAGGCCAGTAGTTGTAGTATTTGGATCGCTTTCTGCTGACCCTATTGCGCGTATCCTTAAAAATTCAGCTGAGTCGATATTATCCAGTTTATTAGCATCCACTGATTTATCATTGATCCCTAGGTATTTTGACTCTAATAAAGTGCCATTGTCATAAATATCATTACCAAATATTTTACTAAAAGGCCAAGAAGAGGTACCCACTGAGCCGTCTCCACCAGACTGATAAGGCAACAACCCACTTTGTGTTGTGCGCACGAAACTTGAAATGCTACCGTTTGGAGCAAGTCCATAGTATCCACCTAATAATGTTTGACGCATAAAGCCTGTTGAATCTAACCCGTCTAACTTGTCAGCGTCTTTTGCCTTACTGTCAGTAAACTTACTCTCAATCGTACTTAAACGTGAATTAGAAGTTCCCAAATCGGACGTTTTAGCATAGTAGCTTGCGTCTTGATTGTTCAACTTGGCCGCATTACTAGCCTCAGCAGCGTGATCTGCCTCGGTAGCATGATCCGCATGGTTGGCCGTATAAGCATGGAAAGATGGCACTAGCTGCGAGCGAGGAAACATCTCTACGCCGCCATTAATGCTAATGCCTAAATATTTTTTAGTGGTGAAATCCACTTTGTTTTTAGACGCATCGTACGCAGGCTTCGCCGTTACCTCTGCATAGTTGGTTTCGTGCATGGGGGTGATGGCACCCAATAAAATATTCACGTAGCCGTGAATCACACTTACTTGGGTATGGGCTTCCGACCAAGCAGGTGTGCCGCCGGTGGGCGTGTCATAAACATTAAAGGTTAAATCGTAAACACCATCGGCTACCGCTTTGTTGTCAGTGCCGTGCAGTCGCCCTTGAAAAGGCACTAGGCGTGACACTTCATTTACCGCAAGTGCGGTGTTTGCCATTAAACCACTTACTAATAAGCTGGCCATTAATGTCGCCAATAATTTAATTTTGGCCCCTGTTTTTAACATCATAATATTTCCGTTATGCATAAAAGTTAAAAGTTAAAATCGTTATTGAGCAACCGCCAAGGGCGGCTGCGTTTTAAATTAGTTAAATTGAAAGTCGCGGGGTTTGCCGTAGCTGTATTCAATTTCCACTTCCACGTCGCTTAGGTACTGCAACTGTAATTTACGGTTGTTGTAGCGATTATTTTTCATGCGCAGCACCCAAGTACTCACCGCTGGTGAGTGATTAGTGAGCTGCGTATTTTTTGTGGCCTCTGGGCTGGCATAACCGTCTATGCTGGCCTCTACCGTGGCCAAGAAAGGGGACTGATCTATAGTGCGACCTTGCTGCAAGGTATAACTTAATAAGTCGTCCCTGGCTGGGTATTCGGCAAAAAAGGTTCGTACAAAGGCACGGTCTAACAGGACTAAGTCTACTAAAGCAGGGGCCATGTTATTATCACCACGTACTGAACGCGCGGCGGTGCTGACTAGGTTTAGCGACAAGGATTCAATTTTAATATTGGGGTGGGCCGGGAATAAGGCTTCATCGGCGATGTCTAGGGTAAACTCAAATTGCAAATCGCGGTTATCGGTGTTATCCCCTAGGTTACGATTATTTTCAATAAAGCTTCTAAATTTTGCCTCAGCAATTTCAGCGGTAAACTGGCCGTACCCCAAAATATCATCCCGCAGGGAAAAGCGTACCGTCGCGGTTTGGCGTTCTGGATAACGCAACTGCCGCATCTTCACATCCCAAGCTTGTAGGCCATCTAAATAATCATCTAGGCTGGGACTGTACAGCGCGGCAAACTGTGCACTGAAAACCGATTCGGCGCGCAGGAAAGGATCAAACGATACAGACAAGGGCTCGGGCATGCCGCCATCAAGGCGTAATACTGGGTTATTAAATTTTTCGCTCCATTGGTATTCCAATGCTTTGGCGGCGTAATAACTTAGCTCTAATGCGGTTTCAAACGTGTCGTTGGCGGCTTGTTCGGCACGGCTGGCTTCCATACGGTAGGCGGGGTTATTAAAATAAGCACCGGCAAAATCTTCTTGTGCCACCGAATAATTTGCGAGTAATCGGTCAAGGCGAGCAAATAAATTTTCTACCTGAGCCTTTTGGTGCTCTATGGCCACTTGGGCTTGCTCGATAGACACATTTAACACCGCCATTTCTAATAAAATATTTTTAATGCTGCTTTCAGAATTAATGCCATCCATTTCCGCTTGTTGTAAGGCGTTTAGCATATTTAAAGCCGACTGGCCCTTCGCCAATGTTTCAATATTTGGGTTGCGGGACTCGCCCGAGCTGCTGCCCCAAGACTGCCCTTCACTGCTACCAGTGGAGCTGCCATTGGATGAGCCATTGGAAGTACCCGAACTGGTGCCATTGGATTCTCCCCAAGATTTACCTGAGCTTGTTCCCCAACTCTGGCCTTGGCTTAATCCAAAACTCACACCAACAGTTGGGCTTCCTAATAGCTGACCAATGGATATACCTCGTGATATACCAAAGCTATCGCCTTCACTTGAACCTGAAGAGCCTCCTTCCGAAGTACCCTCCGAAGTACCAGAAGATGTTCCTGAACTGGTTCCTGAAGACACACCACTGGATGTACCTTTTGAAGTACCAGTACTGGCGCCAGTGGACACATTACAACAAGATGCCATGGTATTGGCATATTGCTGGGCACCGATTTTTTCACCCGATGTCATCACCAGCGTTTCTACTTTTTGGTTTCTTTCCTGTTCTATTTGAATACGCTGGTTAAGGTTTTGCATTTGGGTAAATAATTGTGTGAGTTGTAAACCGGCTTCTTGCAGTGAATACACTTCTTGGCCAATTAAGCCTTTGCGCTCAAACATAGCCGACTCAAATGCCAACTCTAAATATCCATCACGGCCTTGCTGGGTGGTAATGTCAAAATCAGCTGTACCGGCACCGGTTAAGTCGTATAGCTGGTCTACATACTGAGTGGTTTGACTGCGCAGTTCACTGGCCAATGTGGTTTGATCGGTCTCGAAAGTACGTTGATTATTACGGGCTAATTGCTCGGCTTCCTTGGCGTCTGTTATGCGAGCACGGGCCAGTTGCAAAAAGTTTTCAACTTTTTGGTAAGGCACAAAGTCACCTGCTAATAACAACGGATTAAAACCCGATTGAATGTCTTGGTATAAACGATCAATGTCGTTTACTTGGCGCTTAACTTGGTAACCATTGTTGCTTTGAAAATCGTCTGTATTTTGCACGGCCGCTAACGTCAAAGATTGCAAATATAAGTGCGAGCCTGCTTTTTTGGCAAGGGCTGCGGCCTCTATACGACCCGCTTCATTTTGAATGCGGTCGTTATTAAAATCTAAATCTTCTGGGCCGGGGAAGTTTTTATAGGGAGAGTTATCTACGTCTTTTACGTTGTCTTTGTAAAAAATGTATTTTGCCTCAGATGCGGAGGCCATACCATAACGGTTTAATAACTCGGCGTAACGCTGAAATTCGTTAGGGGCAATGGGGCCACTGGTGTTGTTTACCAAAAATGGAAACTGCGGACTGGCATCACCACTGGCACGCAATACTGTACCCTGGCCTACAATTAACGGCGTGGTGCTTTTTAAGCCTAATTTCATTTGCTCTACGGCATCGTGCAGCATTTCAATTTGGCTTTTGGTGTTTGGGTCATCGGCGGCTTTAAAACGGGTGCGTAAGCCGTTAATCATTAAATCGTTGCCTTTTAACAAACGGGCTTCGGCTAAATAGTTAAAGCTTTCTTGCAACCCCCAGTTGGCGCTGTCTAAATGTTCACCGGTTAAAGCCGGTTGCTGCATGGCCAATGTTTTAAATTCGGTCAAGGATTTTTCAAAGTAGCCACTGTGCGTCAGCGGGTTACTGTGTTCATCTAACAAGGTACACCCGCTGCCACTGGGGGGCTGGTCAAAACTTTGCAATAATTCGTGATAGGTTTTACCTATGCCACGAATTTCTTCGCCGTTAAACCACACTTGTTTATAACGCTCACCACACTCTAATAAGCTCCACGCACTGGTGATTGCGGCATTAGGTGTTTGTAGAGTACGGGTGCGTACATCGGCATTTGCTTGCATGCTAAACATACAAACCACAGCAAGCGTTAATGGTATTAAACAAGAGATTTTAAACTTTTTTAATAACAACATTAGTTACTCTCCTGCTGACTTTGAATGCCCACATCTAATCGAACACTACCGCTGTACATGCTGCCCCCTTGGTATAACTGCCCGGTGCTGATGTACATTCGGTACTGCTGGTTCAAATTACCGGCCGGTGCATCTAACCCTGTGGGGGTAACACTGAATACCCCCGGGCTAATTTCATTAACATCGTTGGGGGCATTGGTTTGGTATTCATCATCTTCAATGTCGTCGGCTTTAAAGCCATCGCTGTCTTCTAGCCCTTGTGAGCCGGATTCACTCACCAGTGGAAAACGGTCAAGATCGTAGGTGGCCATGTCCATGGCTTTTAATGAAGCGGTGCCACCAGTGCCGTATGAACTGAAGCTGCCTAGGTGAATGTCTTCCGGGTTTTTAAAGGCCAAAACATCATCGGTTTGAAAGGATATTTGTTCGTCTTGGTTAGAAGCGTTTTTTACGTAAATTTGTGGGAGAAGCTGCCACTTAGGCCTGTTGTTTGTTCGGCAATTAACACTTCTTGCTGGCCATTAATGGAGCGTTCGGTGTGATTGGCTTCTGTGGGGATGTAGGCAGAGGCGGTTATTTCATTTAGTGGTTTTGGTGGGGTGTAAGTTGCAGGCCAGTCGTTGGCCTTGCCTACAAAACCCGACTGAACTCTAAATGTATCACCTACTGCGGTATACCCTCCATTACCAGTTTTTAAAGCATAAACAACAACCCGGTAGTTTGTAGTTTTAGCCGCAGTAAACTTTGCTTGAACTAAATACCCTGCACCCACTGCTTGTGTTTTAGCATCATCGATTTGAATGGAACCAGACTCAACAATGCCGGTTTTAAAATCAACATCACTGCCTTGGTCATTTTGTGTAACTGCGTTTTCATCTTTATATTGCCAATAAAAGTGAACACCACTAATGTCAGTAGACTCAATATATAAAGAAGTATATGCCGTTTCACCTGCATTCATTGGAATATTATAAGGTGTGTATAAAACAGTACTGGAGCCTGTGCCAGTATATTCATATTCGGTTACATATTCCTGTCCGGTATCTCCGCCTGATTTGGAACCGTTATTTTTTAAGTCACCATCGGTATTTGCATGCCATATCTCTGGGGCAGTTGGGTTGGCTAGATAGTTTGGGGTTGATGGCACGTCAATACGGCCATGGCTTGATGTGATTTCACATTGGGGGCCAAATATATAAATATAACTTGGGTCGACTACGTCATACGTTCCATTGTCGCCATACTTAACATCACAATGAAAATCTGAATAATCTTCAGTAACAGCATAAGTTGCAGATACTCTGTACCAACCATTGGCCAGTGCGATAGATGAAGAATGTAAATCACTGCCCCCGGTGTGAACACCTGTAGCAATCTCTAATACTTCAGCGTTCTTGTAGGCTGCACCATCAGCAAAACGTAACCTAATTTCATCATTACTACCTAACTTGGCAAAAACTGAAAGTGTTACAAAGTTACCCGACTTTACTTGAAATGAACCTTCACCCACTCCATTACTCGCGTGTATCGTTCCATCACCACCACCACTATGGCTAACTTTTACAGCATTACTACCACCTCGTGGATCGAGAATACTTACTTGCTCTAGTGTTATTCTGGAGGTGTTATTCCACTGTGTAAAATCTTCTGAGTACGCTGTGAAGTTTTTACCGTACGGTACTTTGCTCTGTACGGCTTCTACATCAATTAAATACCCATCATCCGAAATGGCCGTTATGTTGTTCACTTTTTTATACAACTGCCAAGTACGGGACTGAATGCTTTTATCCAGTTGCGCATAATCCGTTACATCCACCGCTTGCAAGGTAATAGGCAATTGCCCACTAGAAGGCGACACCAATACTTTCATGGCGCCACTTGAGGTGACTAACTGCGGTTGTAATTCGGCCAGTTGCTGTGCATCTAACGTTTGCGTAAAGTCTGCTTGGGTATTGCATATTTCATCTTGCATGCAACCAATAATGCGTACATTTGTGCTGCTGATTTCATAGCCCAGTTGCAGCACTTTTAATTCGTAGTCACAGGGAATTAAACCATCAAAGGTGAAGTTACCGGATGGATCTGTAATAACACTGTCTACTACTCCACAGCCACTCACTTGAATACGAATGCCCGCATCCGCCACGGTGCCTGTAAGTTGGTAAACGGTGGCACCGCTTATATCAAGGTTCCATGCATTTAAAAATCCAACACTGGTGGAGATGTTTATAATTTGTAGTGTCCACTTACCAAAACTTAACTGGCCGTCAAAATTGTCAAGCGGGCCAATGGCGGTATCGTAATCATCAAACCTTACATCCGTTAGGCTGCGCGTTTGCTTATCGTGCAGCACAACCGTAGTGCGCTGAGGCTCACCGTCGCCATCTATCCACTGTGGGCCTGTTAACTTCACGGTTAAGGCTTCGGGTTGTGGGTGCTCTATGCGTAATGCGGTTTTTAGGTCGGTCATGCTGTAACGGTCGGTAATATCCAATTCAAATACACTGGTGTCTTCGGCCAGAATCTCACCGCTAATGATGGCACTGATACTTTGATCTTTTGTTTTTGGTGTGGGGGATAAACGAATGCCCACAAACTCGCCGGTTAATTGAATGGGCTCATCAAAAATACCGTATATGTTTTCACTGTAGGTGCCTTTTAAATCTAAGGGTGACAAGCCGTCTTTGCCGTTACTGCGCTGCCCTACTATGGTAAATTCACGGCGAATGTCACTTTCATACGGGTTATGTTCATGACCTTGAGGTAAATATAACTGGCCCAATACCTGAAAATGCGATTCAGGGTCGGCCACGTAATCACCGCTTAAATAGGTAAGCTGAGGAATAAGTAACGAACGTTCTGCATCTAAAAATGCCTTTACCCCTTCACCATCACGGGCAAAACTTAAAAAGTATTTAGGGTTATGTAGGTCGGCTTGCTTGCCGTTAATTTCATCTAGGCGCACGGTCATTTCGTAATCGCCCACCACGTCGGCCACCGCCATACTGACATCAATGCGTTTTTCTTGAAGGGAGCCGTTAGCGCGCAATACAATTTGCGTTTTATAATTATCCGATGGCGCCAAGCCGGTACGGTTACCCACCAGTACCAATTCACCAAAGGTACTGGAAACATTGCCCATGGCTATATTGGTAAGTACCGGTTGGTCTTCTTCATCAAAGGCTTCAAATAATAACCAGTCTACGGCTGGCTCTATGGTGGCCTGCCAAGATAAAACACCGTTGCCTTCATTGATAATAGATAGGCGCTGACGGTTTAAAAAATCGCCAAACGAGACTTGCGTTTGGGTGTTAGGGAAATCAAAGAAGCCGTCTTCATCCCAATCAATATCCCCTGGAGTCATCTGATCCCAAGTGGCTTCGGTACCGTAGGCACTTAAATTAAGCAGTGGTTCAATATCAATATCGGGCGGTAATAACGTGCCCATTGAAGGCAATAGCGTAGATTGCTCGGCCATGTATACCCATAAACCAAGACCAGCTTCAATTTGTGAAAATTCTTCTTTCAGGATAATTTGCGAGCCACGGGATTTTTGTACCGATAAAAATTTATTTTGATCACTGTCATATTTCCACAGCTCTAAAAATGGCACACCTGCAAGCGCTTGCTCGTGGCCCATGGCTTGATCAACCGACAAACCAATAAGATTCCAGCCAGGATATAGGGTCATTTCACCCACCGCTTCAGTGGCGTCTATTAAATCTAGCACTAGGTCATTTTGGGTTTTTACCCAGTACCCTTGCCCCAACGTAAATTCGGTTAAATTGGATGTGGCCAAGTTTGCTTGTGCCGGCCAGCTTTGCCATTGCTGGGCGTTATTATCATAGGTCCAAACGGCGCTTAATTGGCCGTTGCCGGCAGCCTCGCCAAATACCGCATCTATGCTGGCATCACTTGGTAAACGAGGAAAACTCACCAACTGCCATTGATTGGCTTTAAATTCCAAAGCACTGGCACTGGCTGTACTAAATAATAAGGCACTGACACACAAAACCGACAACACTGCGCTGCGAAGGCTTTTTTTCAGTATGAGTGCACAAGTAATTTGATTGTTATTCATAAGGGTCACTCCTACTTAACCGGAAAGCCTGGTGGGCCTGCTGTGTCGCTGGCGGTATTAATGTTGCTGGCTTTGCCTACATTTTCTTTAAAAATGCTAATTTTGCTGGCCTGCTTGGCCTGCTTAATAAAGTTGGCAAGGGTGCTGGCTTTACGCGTATTTACCAGTTCTTGTAATAGGGCTGTTTTTATTTCGGCTAGGGGGGTTATGTGTTTTTCTTTTTTATCCACAAGACGAAGCAAAAAAACCCCTGCATCGGTTTTAATGGGGCTGGATACTTCACCTATCTCTAGGGTATTTGCCCGCTCAATTATTTCACTGGGAATGCCCGCTAACTGGCTGTTACTGGTAACCCAAGGTAGCTTACCGGCACGATTGGCCGTTGCTGAGTGATGTGATTCAAGTGCGTACTTGCCAAAACCGGCTTGTGGCTTTAAATATTCAGCCGCTTCTTTTACCTGCTTTAGCGATAATGTATTTTGCTTTGGTACATCTTTACGCTGCACATAAATGGCCAAGCGATTCATGGCCGGCTTGGTATATTTTTCTTGATTTTGTTCATAATAGATTTTTAAATCTATTTCGTTCACTTTTAAGGTTTCGCCTACTTTTTGTTTTAAAAATTGTCGATATTCAAATGCTAATAATTTTCGTTGATTATTTAAGTATTCGGGGCTTTTATTAAAGCCGCTTTCCATGGCCTTGTTGTACAAAACCTGCTCTTCGATCATATTATTAAGCACTTTTATGCGCCCCTCAGTGGCATTCACCATAGGGTTAGAGCTATAAAACGCCAATGCGTGATCTAGTTGGGCGCGGGTTATGTGTGCCTGCCCTACTTGAGCCACCGGCTTTGAACCCAGCTCACTTACATCATAATGGGCGTTTTCTATGGTGGCTTCTTTATCGCTGCAGGCGATTAATGCCAGCAGGCTTAAACATACAATGAGTTTTTTCATGATCAATTTACCCATTCCATTGATACAACTTGTTCCATTTTGGCGTTACCAGAGGTGGTGACTTCAATGGTGACGTTGGGCTGTGAACTTAAGCCTAAATCTTTAACCGACAATAAAATTTGAGCCGAGCCTTTATTGGGATTTAAAATGGCTCTATAAGGGCTAATGCTTAACTTTCCATTATCGCTATCGTCACTATTGGCGGTTAAATATACTTCATCATCGGTTGCTAGATTATGTAACTGCACACTTAGCTGGCTTTCACCATTTTGGGACAGGCTGGTAATTTGAGTGATGGTAAAATCAGCTGAATTAAAATTTGCTTTACCGTCTACGCTGGATGCACCACTGCTTGAGCCACCATCAGAACAGGCTGCCAGCAAGACAACAGATAACAATAAAGTAAGTTGCTTGGTCATTATTTGTGATCCCAAAAATATACGTTGCCATCGGCATGCAGTGATACAAAACCACCATTAATTAATTCAATTTCGCGCACTTGCGAATACGGTGCCGCCACACGACCTTGAAAACTGCCATCGACACTGGAATAACGTTCAATTACGCCTGATTTACGGCCCACATAAATGGTGCTGTTAAGCGAGCGAACCGCACTGATATCAATATCGGGCACCACTTGCTGGCTGTTTAGGTTGCCAATATTAGTGGCGTATATTCCACTGCCGGAATAACTGTTGGCCAAAATAAGTGTGTCCCCTGACAATTCTGCCACCACTTTTTCACAGCACTCGGCGTTACCGTTAATGCTGTAAATAACTTCTTGTTTGGTGGTGTCCCATACAAACATTATTTTTTCTGGATTAGAGGCTTGGATATACACAATGTTGTTGCGGGCTAACAAACTGGTTACAAAACCGTCATATACTTTCCAGTTACCCACGTACGCTAAGGTTTCAATATTGTATTGATAAAAATATCCATCAGCATGCAAGGCATAAAGCGCAGTACCGTCTATGGCCAGATCGGTTACCGATGCGTTATTTTTACTAAATAGGGCTAAACGAATACCTGAATTGGCATCCCAAATTTCTACACTGCCACTGACATTTCCGGTTATCAGTAAGTTGCCGGTGTTAATCATTTTAGCCACGCCATTATTGTCACTTACTTGTAGGGTGCGCATTTGGCTTAAGTTACTTAGGTTGTAAATTTTAACGCTGGTGCTTGTTTTTGATGACACGGCTATTTCTTGGTTTATTAACACCATGTCGGAGGTACCGCTTTCAAAGGCACGTACGCTGGTGATCATGCGGGCATCTTGGGTGGCTACTGACGTTTGTGACCTAGGGTCGGTGCCGTCTTGAGATTCCTCATAATTACTGCGGCCATCGCCATCTGGGTCGCCGGCGCCATCATTGGTATTGGCGGGCTCTAAACCATTACTCAGTTCAAACGCGTCGCTCATGCCGTCGTTATCAAAATCTTCTTGGCCACTGTGATTGCCATCTACACCGTAGGGCACACCGTCTTGATCAAAATCTTGTGCACCATTGGGTAATGGAATGTTGGCATCTGTGGCATGTAAATCTTTAAAATCTAAGATGCCGTCGCCGTCTGACTCAAGGGTATTCACCACCCCACTGACTAAGCGAAATTGGTAGGCATTACTGGCACTGTTGCCCATGTATTGCAGTACATCCGTGGTATTGTTGACATCATTGTTCATATTAACCAAAGAGAATGGGGTGTTGCCGTTTTCAGTGTTCAGCTGAATGCCTTGACTAAATAAAGAAGCGGTGGTGGTGGCGGACTCTTGGGTCACCAGTTGTTGTTGCAGGGAATCCGCCAGCGCTGCCTTGTTATAGCCGTTAAAAGACAGGTTAATTTGCAGCTTTTGATCACTGCCTTTAAGCGCTATATCTTGTTTTGTATCAAAACCCACTTCAGTGATGTTTTCTAATAATGCCAAAGGGCTGTTGCTGATGTAACTTTGCTGTGCAAGTTGCACTGGGGCATTAAATCCTAATGTATAACCATCCCAGCTACCGGTAAATTGCACTAAGGTGTCGGTGACTGTTGTAGCCGCTGACACATCTACACCGGTTGCCAGTAAGTCCATGGCGCCATCGTTATTTAAGTCGGCCATTAATACATCGCCATCTATTTGAGGCAGGTTTACATCAAACCAAAGTGCACTGCCGTAAGGCTGACCTGTTGGGCTGCGCTGATACGTGTAGAGTTTATTATTCACATGGCTGAACACCCAAAGCTCATGAGCGTTAATGCCATCTATGTTGTTTAAGCCCAGGCGAATATTGCCGCCCACGGGCAAAGAAAATAAATTTAATAACAACGGTGTGCCGTATTGAGCTTGCTCATTACCTTGTAAAAGGAAAACCTTGCCTTGGCTAGTGGCCACTAATACATCTAAATATAAATCTGCATTCCAGAACATAGGTAACAGGGATGTGGGTTTACCGTTAACGGTTTCATCCCATGTAAGGGCACTGCCCAAATCGTTTTGCAAAAAACGAAGGGCACTTGAATGCACATGCAGTGGGGAGTATTGCCCGGCACTGGGTTGTGGCTTAGGCATGTTTTGTGCGTTATCTGGGTGGGTATCGAGTGTGTATTCATCTTGGTTTGAGTAGCCATCCCCATCAAAATCCCCCATGGGGTCGTAGCTGCCAGTGATGTATTCAAAACCATTACTTAGGCCGTCGCCGTCTATATCTAGATTACCAAAGGCTACTGGGTCGTTAGGATCGTTGGGGTTTTTTCCGTCGGCAATTTCTAGACTGTCGTAAATGCCATCGCCATCGGAGTCGTAGTCTTCGGGCAGGTTTAGGTTTTGAAGAACACTGACGCCACGATCACTTATTTGAACATTCGCTACCACCACACCCGCAATTTGCAAACTAATAACATCACCCACACGGGCTTTATAAATGTCACGTGGACCTACATTGGCTTCTAACGGAATTTCTAAAACAAATTCGTGACTGTTGCTTGGGGATAAGGTGGCTTCAGATAAATGATTATTAGAAAAACGGGCGCTGACCACCATGCCGGTTTGCTGAACTTGCGCACCAGAAGAAAGTACTTGCCCGTAAATGACAAAAGACGGTTCTGGCACGCTGGCCAAAACGTGTTGTGCAAAAAGTGCACATGCAATAATTAGAAAGGATTTCACGCCAGCTCCCCATAGCAAAAGTGTGAATAATTTGCATAAGAAGTGGGGATACTTTACAAAACTTTACGCCACATCCATATGCGCGGCGCATAATGTCAGACATTGGATGTTATTTCAACAATGAATAAGTAATGGATTCAAAGCATTATTTATTTGAATAGTAATATTGGTCGCCGCGATATTAATTACGCGAAAAATAGTTCCGCCTTGGCTTTGTGTACAATAAAAATACAGACAAAAATATTAAGCAAAAGATATCAAGACTGCCCGAAGAGCCTTTTCGTTTAGTGACTGGCGGCTCCGTTTCAATTTTTGGTGTTTCTACAAGCGCCTTAAATGCGTAACGTTGTTCGTTAATTGTGCACGTTAACGTTTGTTCAGGCTG
>MAAA01014105.1_pt1 | contig 21322 bp, 14 predicted proteins | sample 1115971 | NCBI WGS metagenome assembly MAAA01 (sample SAMN04961123, study PRJNA320927) | seawater metagenome | isolation source: sample BD02T6 sea water enriched with oil for 6 days | place: USA:Gulf of Mexico | collected 2013-07-27 | reverse complement strand
AAGCTGCCAAGAGCACTCCTGAACATACTCCCATGATGCAGCGGTATCTAAGCATTGATTTATAAGGTTTTTTCTACTCCTCAAGGAAAAAGCTACACCAAAAGTTACACTTTTTTAGTGGGTCAATTTTTAAACGTTCACCTGTAAGTCATTTACAAGCCACCCTAACGACTGCTATCGATCACAATGAGGTTTATGCTCTTGCAGCGTAATTTGTTTAAACTCGGCAGCTAGGCCAAGTCATCTTGACATAATAATCCTCAAATATACCTCATGACAGGTGCACTCTAGCACCTTCTTCAACTACTCTGAGTTTTGGTATTACCTTCATGTCCAACACCGCTGCCATTTTGCCCTATGCTAGACGTAAATCTAACTATAGATGATTTCCATTTTGCGTGGACAACCCTTCCCGACTACGCCACCAGCAACACCCTGGGTGTCCTGGCGACTATTTTTCTTTTCAAAGAAGGTGAAAGCTTGCGGTCTACTCAACTGACCTTGTAGGTCCCTCACTGCAGCATAAGCTCAACCAAATCCTTTTTATGAAACTCTGACTTACTTGCTGCTGCTGCAATACTCAACATTGCATAACGATATTTGGTATCAGTATGAAACCTCTCATATACTGTTGCCACATAATCAGCCAGAACACTTCCAAATTGCTCCCAGCTGTCACTATCAGAAACGTTGCATGTTTCATTTATCTTTGGGGATCGCCATTTAGTAATGTCATCATAATCCTCTAGTAATGCCATTTTCTTTGCAGCTTCCAAGTGCCTGCATACTTCTGACTTACCATTGTAATTCGTAGAAACATAAGCTATTACATCACTAGCTCTATTCAGTGTAGTTGCAATGGCTGGAACTGGTTTTTCCGCATGAAACCATACATTGTTAGCTTCCATTGGCCAATCTGTGGTTGAGCCAACGTTAATCTCTATACCAGCCTCCCAATCGAGCAGAGAAATAGGGAGGTGGGAGTGTGCAGACATATAAACCCAATTGTCCTGAGTAGAGGACATTCTTAATAACCGATTTCGCTCTCTTGTAGAGAGGTCTAAAAGAGGAAAATGACCAGCTAGAACCAATTTATGATTTATCGGAGTACTAGCTATATATTCTTCAATAATTTTAAACTGTGGATCACCTATACAGGCGTTCTGACCTGCATTTGTAAAAATAAATCTCCAGCCCCCTATTGCCTTTTCACAAACAGAAGTATCTATAATAATCATCCTGGTATTCTCAAAATCTGTTTTTTGAACAAGAAAGGACTTATATGTTCTTGAAAAAATAGACTTAGATGGAACATCTCCAAAATCAGGCCTGTACCACAACCCTTTGGCGCTAAAGTTAAGTTTTTTTAAAGCCGAATTAGCCTTGCTCGAAAACGACATAGATACTTTTTCATCGTCTAGCTGACGTTTTAAACTATTTGTATCTTGGGTTAGCCCGGCCTTTCCTAGAAAGGCTATATATTTGGCTAACCACCGTGATTTATTCATTGGGCTACTGCCCGAACTTCCTCCCAAGGTTGGCTGGAAACACCCGTCTCGCCAATTCCTGCCATGTGTAGAAGAAATTTTGGTTGTTTCACCCCACCAACTTTCATCAGTAGGTAAGGGTGAAGATTGCATTCCTGTCGGCTTCCAATCTAGCTGGCTATCAACTGGGATATAGTTATTAACTGTCCCCATGAGGTACGTGTCATGATTTCCGTGCGCCATTAGTACAGGTAAGTTACTTTTATTACCCTTATTTAAAGCATCTAAAAACGCATCATATTCTCCACTACATGCAATGTTCGTAGTGTCTCCAAGTACAACAATGATATTACTTCGATGTTGATCATTGCTATTAGATAGCAAATCTTCCAAAACGAGCGGAGCAAGAATATTTAATTCTGGGGGGCGTACTGCAACTTTACTAGCAATGTCAGAAATCCAAGACATTTGTTTAAGGCCTAAGCCGTAAATATTATGAATTTGCGGATCTGCTACAAAGGTAATTGACTGACTTTTATCACTTTCTTCATGCTCTAAAGGAGTTAAATATTTTGGCGATGCACTACAACCCAGCATTCCAACTGTAATAAGTATCCATAAGATAAAATTTGAGCTTCTATTCGCCATAGTCCCCTCCTGATGATTAGCTATTATTGTGTAAGCTAATCTTTTAATTTTAATTGGTTAACCTTACACATTAGCCCAGAAATATGATCAAAATATTTATTTGGCAGATGCCATTAATTAAAATTAATTCCTGTCATATAACTCTCCACTAATATTGTGTATTACACTCACACTATGTTTATCATTTTCGATAGCTATTCTAAAAAAATATAAATATCAATTGATATCTTTCTATTCGAGACTCTACTAACAGCCAAATTTTAATGACTATTATTTTCTGAATAAAATCCTAATTATTTCAAAATATAGTTTATTCTTAGTTAAAATTCTCGTTAGCAGGCACTAGCTCTGACTTTCAATACACTGCACCCTATTTATTATTCAACATCTGCCATTGTGTGAACCAGCTAGCACCGAGTCGTCTATGGGTTAAACACATAAGAATTAATTGGTTAACACCCATTATCCATTGAGTGTCATGGGTGCTACCTGTTTACGTTGATAGCGTAAATTTATTTAATCTCAAACCCAAGAGCATTAACAGTGAAACCAACGAAAATAAAGTTACCTTCATCAAAAACATTTAATTCTTTGTTCGTATTGAAGTTTCCACGACCGATTCCAACAACAAAATGATCCAGCCCAACAGAGAGGCCGCTGTCACCTGGATCCATATCGTAGGAATAACCCAATGTGACAGTATATTCAGAATCATCCTTTTTATTAATCACTTCACTGTCGTCATTTTCGTCAGTGAACTGTGTAAACGATGCAAATCCAACAGATATAAATGCAGACCCGTGATCCCCTGTTTCTTGTCGGAATCGTAACTCTGGCATAACAGACATCCCATTATATGTTTCATCAGCTTTCAATAAAAAAACACTTGAATTAGCTACAAGTTCTATATGCTTTGAACCTCCTTCGTTAGAAAAGCAAAGTCCGTTAATAAGCATTAACGAGATCAGTAGTAGTATTTTATTCATAATTCATCCTTACTAAAATTATCGACTATACACAGGTAGGGTGATAAGGAATTATTATCTGAATAAATATCGCTGCCCGGGCAGAAGATTCAGATCTTTGCATTAGGCAATGGTTGCCAAGAGTGCCTACTGGGTTCTTACACTCCAGATTTATACAGTGATTTACTCTATATTTACTGGACACATGAAAAATCTCGATTGGCGAGAGCGAACTTTCTATGGAAATTATTTGGTTCCTGCCTGCCTCTCCTTTTTTAGAATCTGTTTAAAGTAGTGACATGGTCACTATAGAAATTCACTAGGCAACACTCACTCATGGCTATGGCTACCTGCCAAAAGTCCACTTCAACAGGTATAAAATCCTGGACTCTATTATCTCTTCTTCAATAGTTCAGTAAGAAAAATAGAATAGATCGACTAATAAAAGAATAATACACCGACACTAAATATTCATTCAACATTTAGACTAAACCTGGATAACTTAAGCGCTACTACTAATATTTAATTGACAGTAAATGTGCATCTAATTACAACTAATAATATTTAATGGAATATAGAGGTTACAATTTTTTACACTAGCGCTGGAAAAAAATACCTTTATGAATAGTGAATAATCACAAATATAATTTTGAATTGTTCATGATAATACTGGGAGGAATAACATCAACGAGCCGGATACCATTTTAGATTCCAACCTATGATAATAGTCGTCACCCTACCTAGCCTAAGTCTTATTTTGGCACGAGAATTACTTTACACATGATAAAAGTATAAATTATATTCATTTAAACGGCGCCTAATATTTGACAAAGATACAAAATAATTAAAAAACCTATTGAGTAACATATACACCCTAGAAATGTAATTTCTAACATAACATTAGAATATATCACTACAGAGGAAACTATTGATTTAGAAAATGCTAACAAACTAATTAGGGACTATACATCCAAGAAAATTAATATAGTTTGTTAATACAATGATCATTCAAGGTTGGTAGTGGGAACTAAAAATATAAGCTGCTACCTATGCGATCGAGATACAGAGGGAAACAAAAATAATTAAAAAAACATAGATTAGCATTAGGATTAAGAAGGTTTCTATGAAGAATATAGAGATTCTGTGCGATGTGAGAATGAAAAATTCCAGAGTATTGGATACACTCAATTAGTAAAATAAGTATAACTGCCTATCCTTAGCCATTGCTTGCTTTATGGTAGACAGTTACACCGAATTAGCTACATCCTCGAAAGGTACCACTCAGCACGCCCAGGTGTTCCCGCGCTGATCTAAACGATAACTTAGATTAAGAGAAGCAATATAACTTCAATAGCCCTACAAAGTAAATATATCAACCTGTACTTAAAATCAGACAATATACGCCTAAAAAAAATTATTAGCGTGACAATTCTTTCAATTTGACTACATACACGCCTTAACTCAAACCATAAAACTGTGTAGTATAAATATTTCTTTATATTTAGTTAAAGTTATGGATTTCACCACATTCAAATTACTAGTGTCCAAAATATCCATTGGCAAGCAATTGCCTGATGCTGTATACGTTCATGAAAGCGCATTAAACACCCTCCCTAAAGAACTGATCTCGTTAATCCTTAAAGTTGGGGGAGCACTTAAGATTAGCGATGAAAGCTGGAATATTATTAAGTTCAATAAACGCGACTTTAAAGTTACGTACCTACACTACCCTGCCTTTGAAACATACACCTACCCCCCTCTAAAGCTCAGTACTACCGTGGACTTGCAAAAGCTTAGCTCCCGTGTCGGAAACTATAGCGATTCAGAAAACCCACCAATTTTGCATCGTAAAGAGACATTTGTGACAAATGATTACCCTCTTTTTGAATATTTTTGCGAGACAACGCGAGAGGGCGAGAAAATAGGCCTATATGAAAATAGCCGTTCAATTGGTTTTAAAAAAAACTGGGAACGACTAATAAAAAATAAAGGCTACAAACTTGATGAGGAAGGGAGACTTCATAAACAAGAAAACCTAGCTCCAAAGAACAGCACTGTGCTGCAGGAAGGCTCTATTGATAGGCACAAAACAGCAATAGACAGAAACAGCCTATCCCAGCCAATGCAGGCATTGGCGCGCCACAATTACCTAAACGGGGAGTTTAGCATCCTAGATTATGGTTGCGGAAAAGGAGATGACCTAAGAGAACTAGAAGCACACGGAATAGATGCTATCGGCTGGGATCCTGTCCACCGAAGCGAAGGAACCGTCATAAATAGTGACATTGTAAACATTGGCTTTGTCCTCAATGTAATTGAAGATAAAAATGAACGGGACACGACAATAAAGCGCGCGTGGTCTTATACCGATAAACTATTAATTGTATCCGTAATGGTCGCTGGCGATCGGCACATCGAAAAGTTTACACCATATAAAGATGGCGTTATAACAAGTCGAAATACCTTCCAAAAGTATTACTCGCAAGGTGAGTTTAAAACATATATTGAGGATCAAATAGGCGAAGCCGCTATAGCCGTTGGCCAAGGTATATTTATTTTGTTCAAGGACAAAATGGAAGAGCAATTATTTCTAATTGAACGTCAACATGTAAACCGTGCCTGGAGACAAAAAACACAACGGGAAGTGAAGCAACACCAACCTAGCATAAAAAAGGATCTTATCGAGAAACACTTATCACTCTTTACAGATTTTTGGGATACATCCCTAGATATAGGCAGGATACCGGCTAATTCAGAATTTGAATTCTCCGATCAAATTCGACGCGTTGCAAGCTCACACAACAAAGCCCATGCGGCTCTGATTGAACATTTTGGAAAAGGCTTGTTTGAAGAAGCAAAAGAAAGACGACGTGAAGATTTACTCGTTTATTTTGCTTTAGGTCAGTTCGAAAAACGAAAAACACAAAGTAAAATGCCCGACAGCCTTAAGCGTGACATTAAAGCTTTTTTCTCTTCTTATAATGCAGCCATAGACGAAGCCAGAGACTTACTATTTAGCGTAGGCAGTCCAGAAACCATTCAAGAAGCTTGTGAAAAAGCTTACAATACAATTGATTGCGGCGAAATGTTAGAAGAACATAGTTTTACATTTCACAAAAGATTCTTAGGAGATATTCCACCAGAATTAAGAGTATACATTGGCTGTGCAATACAGCTTTATGGGGATATAGATAATATGCATTTAATTAAAGCCCATATACGATCAGGTAAAGTGAGCTTAATGCGTTATGAAAAATGGGAGTCCGATACGCCGATGCTGATTGAAAGGATCAAAATAAAACTTAGAGAGCTTGACATTGATTTCTTTGATTACGGGGATAATTTTAATCCACCACCGCTCATGGATAAATATAAATTTATGCAATTAAACAAATAAAAACCTTCATACCTTCATGCTTTTAAAAATCATCCCGACATATTTGGATACTAAAAAACTAAATTTTATGATCTACCATCAACTTATAGCAAATCATCAATCCCTATTATATTGATAATAAATATTTTTAGGTTTAAAAACAGCAGTAGTGGCACATACATATTTAGATAAAAAAGGAGGCACTCAAAATATTCTGCTAAATTAGTTATTTTTAATTTATAAGACACGAAAGCCAACATATTTTTGATTATTCAAACGCGTTCTGACTTTTTATAAGATTTCACGTTTAATATATAGAGGGGGGCAGTTGTCAAACCTCTTCATAATGGATTAGTGACAACTCTGCCCGATATCGATAATGAATATAGAGTATTACTACTCATTCCTATGAATTTTTAATACCCACTAATTATGAAGAAGTGAATAAAACTAAAAATAACGCGAATAATCAATGATAATTATTCGCTTTATTTAGTCTATATCAGACTGTCATAGGTAGTTCAATTGCTTCAACTAATTTCCTATAGAAACTCTCACCATCCTTTGGGCGCCTATCAGGACAATGCTGTAATGCCTCGTATAGTACCGAAAATAAATTATCGGGCCCATTCCAATCGTCTTTAGTTAAAACACCCGTAGGGTGTTTTTGATTGATGATCATCCAAAAAATAGACGCGAGCTGAAATACATCGGCCTGCGTGTTGATAGGGGTATTGTAACCAGCAAATTGGCTATTACTTTCAGGCGACATCCAGTTTGCAGGCCCTATCTTTTCTCCTACCAGCGTAAAGTCATTTCTGTCGTCAGGGTTTACATAGGAGCACAAACCGAAATCACTTAACTTCCATATTCCATTTTTTATTAGGATGTTAGTAGGTTTTATATCCCTGTGAATAGCAACTTTATGGAGTTCTGCGAGTCCTGAGGCTAAACCTCGAAATTGCCCGATGAAGGCAAAAGAGGGCAGCTTCTGATTGCCTTCATTAATAAACTCGTTTAAATTCTGTTCACATTTATCCATGATAACATAGTGAATATCCTTAGTTTTCATCCTACCATATTTTTTAAATTTAGCTGATATAGTCCCACTTCCAATAAACTCAACGAGATGATCATGCTTAACACTGCGGTGAATCTTCATCTCTTGAATAAAGCGTTTTTCTCTTGTTCCATGTGTTTTAATTTGAAATTTAATAGCAAAGGTTTCAGGTGACCTACTATTAGAGCATTCATGGACAATAGCATTCCCCCCCTTATTAATATAATCACCAATATCATAGGGAATGCCATCACAAATTAATCTGCTGCTAACTATATACTTGGTATTATCGTATGGGTGGTCTAATTTTATATCCATTATAATTCACACTAAACCAGACAAGTTTTTAGTAATTTCAGGAATATCATAATCTTCATTAGCTAAAATACAATTCACACCATCATACACACAGTTTTTATGGATCCAAAAAGCATTGGATAAATGGAGCTTTTCATCTGAGTTCCATGCAACACATAGGTCATTATTTTCGTCTTCATTAGTTTCGTTACAAACCTTACATATTGGAGCCTTAAAGTTTTGATCCGATAAATGTAATTCAGATAAAATACTAATAAATATCTTTTTATGAGAAGTAGATAAATATTCGTTTGTAAATGATGACAACAATATTGTCTTAATGAAACTTACTCTCCATTTTCTGCTAGCCACCGTATTCGCAGACGCCAAACATTTTTCTGCATAGAAATTCAGAAAGTTTACATCGGAACTCGGCGATACATTTTTATCTATTAAACTTAAATCGTTTCTGAGAAACTGCATCTCGGAGACCTTAAGTTGCAAATCTTCAGAGAGGAATCTATCTAAAGTAATCATCAATGAATAGAAATCTGATTTTTGCCTGAATCTTGTTTTTGAAATTGGGAATGATTCATCAAATATCTGGCTGATAAGTGAAAATACATTTAACATCCTTTCCTCTACGCTCCTTTTTGCTTCACCATCCCAATCCGTATAGGTTAAATAGAGTTGATCCAAATTTTTCTTCTTATCTTGGGGCCCTTCAATAAAAGCAGCTAATAATTCCGATACATACTCAACGTCGGAAAGCCTCCTTCTGTTTGCTGTTGAAAATATTTTGAAATCTTCTAAAATTTCATTACTAGCTAGATCTTGTGATAAGTTCAAAAAATCTCCGGGGAAGTCGGCCCTTCTAAGCTCTTGCTTATTTAAAGCAAAGGTATATTTATTTAGCCTGGAATATACTTCCCTCAACTCCTGATCTGTTAACCCTTGAGACTCATTAAAATCTATTTGGTATGAAAGAAATTCGTTTTGTTCTTCTGGTGTGAAGTTAGAAAATTTTTGACCTAGTTTATCTCCTGTATAAGGATGCTTCAAACAAAAGCCATCATTTAAAAAGGCTAAAATAGTTTTTGTTCGCTGTTGGCCATCTATTATTATGCGATGCGTACTCCCACTTATTATTTTTTTAGAAACAAGTATTTTAGGTAGTGGAATTTCATTTAATATAGAGTCTATTAGCATTACTCGTGCTGCATCAGACCATACTTCATTCCGCTGAAAAACAGGATTTATTTCTAATCTACTGGCTTCATTCCAATCTTTCATATCTGATATTGGATGGGGACTTGAACTCCATTTACTCATATTTATCCTTGATCTTTTAGTAGATTATTATTAAAAACAATTACTCTACAATTGAAATTTACTTTTTATGACCGATGAAACTTAACAAAAGGAAGATATTTTTTTTAAGCAGGGAACCAAAAACAACGGTAAAAAAACCTATTGCCCAAAGATTGTAAGTAATGGCAGGAACAAAAGGCAATTACCCCTCTATCTTAAATGCCAGATTCAATAAAAATTAGCGACTTACACGGTAGTATATCAAAGAAATGCTACAAGGACCTAAAATGGCTAGCCTAAACTTCTGGCTATATATTAGCCCTTCTAACAAACAGGAACCGAGACCAGATATATATTATTGGTACGGAATACTAATTGAACCTAAACCCTTAGGCATCAACAATATAAGAACAACTACCCTGCAGCCTCTATCTCATCCAACACTGACCACAAGGGCCTTTCATCTGGATCTTTAAGAATCTGTAGCACATGAGGAAAACCTGCGTTAGCCATAGTCAATGCATAATCAAACGCCTTTCTATGACTAGCAAGCTCCTCAATAGAGCCGGTCGCCCCTAGATAGGCCAACTGTATATGTGAGATGCGGTAATTATCGGTAGACAAAATTGTTGCAGCCGTTATATTGCTTGTTTCTTTTTCAGCAACAGGATCAAGCGCCTTTTTTACCGCGAAAATAAAAGCGAAATACCAAAGATCCACTTGTCGAGCAAAAGGGGTGAATTCATAAGTTTCTTTACCGCCGGCAGTCTTACAAAACTTTTTAATATCATCAGCATACTTTTTAGGTACCTCAATTGTATATGAGGCAAATGGATTATCTGACATCTACGCAACCTCCGCGTCAATTCTTTCGCATGTAGTGCATACACTACGATGATCACATGAACATTTAATTATACGAGACTCCTGTATTTCAGGATCATTTTTCAACATCCGTGGATAGTGCGCCGGATTAGTTAACGTATACACTTTTCCTGCATAGCGATCCAATATGGGTTCAACACCTTTTATTTCATCATGGGTTAAAAATAAAATTGCCTGTGAACCCTCTTTTATAGTTTGTAACAATACAGACTGTTTAACATAACCTGACATCATACCTAATGGAGTATCGATAACGTTCGGAGCCTCCACCTCAGAAACTTTTGTCAAGGCGAGAATAAAGGCTAGAGTTATTGCTCTGCGCGATGCTCCGTTTAGATCTTGATCAGGGTTTAATTGATGTCCGTATTGACCGAAAACAACGATATCATATTTATCCGTCAGTCTAGCTTCGGTAATCAATGTCAATGCGTTTCCTTCTGGATCAGAACCAATCATCTCCAAGAATATTCGGTTCATTTCATTACTAACCCGCTTTAACTCTTCTTTTTTCAATCTATCTATAATTGATACAAACATAGATTGCGCATAACGGGATAATGTTAATTTACCCGAAGATGTGTTAGTTTTTTCTGATTTTTTTTCTATCTTTGCCCTATCTTCTTCAGCTTCCTTTTTTCTATTTATTGCATCACGTATTTGAGCATTTTTACTACCAAGCTCGGTGATTACACTAGCCATAGAATTCCTTAACATCTCCTCTTGATCCTTAAGATCATTAAGCATGCTATCATCCAGCTCCCGTATAGATGCATCCAAAACTTTATACTTTTCTTCCATTTTACTGAGTGATGCTACATTATTTTGATACATACCTTGATAATTAGCATAATTGTCAGTCCAGGCGGCTTTAACATCACTAAAAGTTTCACTACGTACACGATAATAAAGGCTAGTAGCACACTCCTGAATGACATCGGACTCTTTACTTGCAGATATAGATTTTTCTATCCCAGCTCTATTTTCTTTACCCTCTTCACTGCTATCAGAAAGATCAGCACCACAAAAGCAATTATCGCTATCTAGTAATTCTTCTAAAATAGGAATATTAACCTTGGGCAATTGGTTTCTCTCACTTAATTGACTCAAGATGGCTTTTCCTTTATTAAGCGCATCTTCAAGGAATATCTTAGAAACTTTCTGATTTGAGGTAAGAGAGGCGATTTGCCTTAGTTGCTGCCCTGCATTACTCCTATACTTTTCTATCTGGCTCTTTGTCTCATTCATTTCTATTACTAGTTTTTCTTTATCCCCTAATTTTAACGCATCTTCAATTTTCGCCCGAATTGTTTTTATTTCCTTAACTGCCGATACTTTCTGTGACTCTAACTCATTAGTGTCGTTTTCCCATTCTTCTATGTCCTCAGCCCAACTATCTATTCTATCATTTAGCTGATCAAGCTTAGATTTATAGTCAGTATTGTCAATTTCTTGTCCAAATTTCTTTGAAACGCTCTCTAAGTGCTTAACAGTTGCATTCAACGTATCGATTCCCAGAAGCGATTCGACTGCATTACTTACACGCTTCCTTTTTACACCCTGCGTCGCAGCTGCTTCGATAAATGACATGGCACTATCACCATCGGTAAAGTAAACATCTTTTAATGATTCCGGCAATGCATTATCTATAACGCGCTTAGCCTCTAAACTATCAACTTCTTCTGTACCAGAAGGCAAAATCTTGAACATTTTACTCACTTCTGAGTGCCTTTGAATGGCTTCATTCTCAGCACCCAAAACATCTACACAAGAACGCCGAAGACGATAAACAGAAGATTGCAAGCTTTTAGATCCCCTTCCGCTTTTCATGATTTGCTCTACGCTGAATTCAATCTCTACTGATATTTCAACATTTTGAGCACCGTTTATTTTCATATCCGCTGGGATTAATGAGTACTCCCCCTTCTTAGGCAAGGCAGAAGACCCATACAAGCCCCACATCAACGCATACTCACAAGTTGTTTTTCCAGTTTCATTAGCCGCTCTTATCACGGTTAGCGGCCTATCACTGTCCGTAGAGAAGTCTAATGTAAGATCTTTCAAAAGCCTGAAATTCTTAAATGTAGCTTTTATTAATTTCATAATTATTCCTGAAAATCGCCAGCTTTTAGGGAGATTTCCCCTTTTATATCACTAACTATCTGATGAGACCCGCCCTTATCCAAGCTGGATTCTATTGTATATATTTGAGTACATAGCTGCCCAAGAACCCTCCTCTGCTGTTCGCTTAGCTCTTGAATAGACATATCTGAATCAATCATTGAATTTATTTTTTTAAACGATATCGTCATTTTTTTCTCATCAAATTTAAAAGTTTATTCGTTAAATATATGGACCCGCCCTTTTCAAGGCCATTCAAACTTAACTGTGTAAAAAATTTAACTCTATTGTACTCTGATTGGACCATCGACTTAAAGTCTTCATCATAATCGCCATCTAGACTAGGCGGAATAACAATGAAATCATGCAATACTGCTTTTTTCTTGTTCGTCTTTGGTGACAGCCTAAGTATCCTACCTAGCCTCTGTATCCATTGCCTCTTTCCGGTTTGACTAGCCAATAGATAAGCAATCTCAGTTTGCGGCACATTAAAGCCTTCATCGAGTACTCGCTTAGAGGTCAAGAGTTGAAGGACACCATCGCTAAACGATTTCACCAATGCTTTTAGTCGCTTAGAATTTTTCGTTTCTTCTTGGGTAACTTGATGGAACTCTAAGCGCCTTGAATTGAGAACCGCATTAACCTCACCTAGCTGTTCAGGATACTTATCAGTGCAAAATACCAAGGCTCTCTTTATTTGATCTTTTTCATTAGGGAGTATACGATCGAAGGCCGCGACCTTAAGTGATGCAGACTCAATAATCTTACGCCTTTTTAGGAACAACATTTTAAGACGCTCTTTCGTTTGATCTCCATCTTTAAATGCAATCGCGTAAGATATTTTCTTTATTTCGTAAGTTATATCCAGAAAATCATCTTCCTCTTCTGCAGTCAACAAAACCTCGTGGGCATAATATTCATATGGGACAAGACAATTCCCTATAGCATCTTCAAGGTTATATTCAAAAACTACTTTCCCAAAAAAATTAAGAAGAAAAGAATTTCCTTCATCATCGAATGCTCTTTCATAAGTCGCAGATAAACCCATCCTATATTTGAAAAAATCAGGGGGTGAATTTTTAAAGCCCTCTGACCCAAGATTATGCACCTCATCACCAATAAGTAAGCTCGGAACCGTCTTCGCTATTTTTTTCAGGTCTTCTGCATACCCTCCTTTAAGCGAGTCATGTGTAATCAGAAGAACTTCTACCTTAGATACACCTAAGCGTAGATTCCGCCCAGCCTGCTTTAAGCGTCTCCTCACTTTATGTAAGCTAGAACCTAGTGTACTGATCGGATCTATTGAGAATCCTTTTACATCTGACTCCCACTGATTAACTAAGGCTGTGGTTGGTACTGATATAACTACAAACAGCGCGTCAAGCTTTTGTGATAAAAGACTGGCGGCAACTAAAGACGTTAAAGTTTTCCCCCCCCCCGTAGCTATGGATAGTATTCCTTGCGATTCATTGTCAAACCATGCCTTTACAGCAAGTCCCTGATGACCATATTCTCCAGTCTGATAATTCAACCAAGAAGGGACTTTAAGCTTCTGAACGCCACCCGTATTAGCCTCATCATATTTTAGGTTAAGCTCTCTAATGAGTATTTCTTTGATGTCATTTGAAACACTCCAATCATCTTTATCTAATACATTTTCATTGGCACGATTAATATCTCTTATTGCCTCAATCGTTTTATCGTTTAACTCCGTACAGAGAATTCCGTCATACTCATTAGCCCAAAACGCATCAAATCGGGCCCTCAACTCATCAAAAACCTCTTTTGATTCTCCACTCAACCATGATCTAGCTACAGCAAGCTGTTCAAAATTATTAATTAGCCCTGACTTCGTGGCATTACCCGAACCATGAATCGCTACATCCCCGCTATCTGTATGAAACAACCAACATTTTGTATGAAATAAGCCTTCGTCTTGAATCGCTATTTTTAACTCCATTTTCCCTGAAGAAATTAAATAACAAAGCGCTTTTATTGCATTAGATTTAAGTGAGCTCTCAGTAATAACAAACTCGGGAAAGAGCAAAGGTACTAGGTTTTTATCAGTCTGAATTGCATCGCTTATCGCCACTAAGTCGTGATCTGAAAGATTGGGGCTAGCAATAAGCCTTAATTTCGATGATGGCGATGAAGAAAGATAACAAGCAATAGAACGGGCTAGCTCTTCAAGTGAACCGCTGGTAAAGTACCCGACCATACAATCGAGTGAGAAGGTCTTTTCAGCGACAGGAAGAAACAGGTCTCCATCTATATCACATTCCGATGGAAAATAGATTGGTTTAAGCGAGTCCAACTTATTCATAGGAAGCCCAATAGCCAGAAAAGTCTACACCCTCCAAATCGTAGCCTTTACTACCCATCCAACGTCTCTTGCTATCCATATGACTACTTTGAGCTCTAACAATACAAGCAACAATATTGAATAGCACTCTGCGAAAATACATACCTATGAAACCAACAGCATAATCTAAACATGAAATAATCATGCGAATATAAACACTCAAATATATTGAGCGGAAATCAAAACCCATCATCACTTATTATCCTTCTGCCTCCGAGGCTACCGCGGCCATATCACCCAATCGGTGATATCTAGCTAATTTAAGGTAGCCATATCAAAACCAATAAATACCTGACAACCACACCCAGCCTCAAAATACTGTACAAAAACACAGCCCTAGTAAATTGTCGCTTTAAACCCTAACTAAATACCTTTACTATTGTTCCTGGACGAATCCTCCAGGAGCCCTAAGTAGTAATGAAAGCTAAATTTACCGGTCACGACACCTTCCCGTTACGTTACGGATGGCTCTATAAAGCCGTTAACTATTTGAATACTAACAAGAAATTAACTACTTCGAATGAAATTAGTACACGCGAAGCTATCGTAGAGCTCGGCGTGGGTAAAAACATGGTTAACGCGATACGCTATTGGGCAGACAGCAGTTCCATTATTGCTAGTGATGGTGAAGCTGTCTCCCTTGACGGCATATATCTATTCGGTAATGAGAAAACTAAAGGCAAAGACCCGTATTTAGAGCAACTAGGGTCTGTGTGGTTACTTCACTTTTGGCTTAACTTCAATTACGAGCACTTAACGGCTTATCGCTACTTTTTTAATTATTCAAATGTTCAGCACTTTGAAAAGGGTAAACTATTAGAAGACTGTAGTGAAGGTGTTAAAGGGCTCATTACTGGTAGTATTAGCAACGAAAGTACAATAAAAAAAGACATTGATTGTTTTTTGAGCACTTATTGCAGAAAACAGAAAGCTTCTAAGAACAACACAGGTATAAACGAGGATCATTTTTCATCTCCCTTATCAGAATTAAACCTGCTTCAAGATAATGGTGGAGGCTTTTATGTAAGTAATTTAGCAGCAAGATCTGACTTACCTATTGAAATCTTTATTTACGGACTAATACGCTTCGTACAGATTGAGACCGCTGACTCTAAGACTAGCTCCATAGATTTTGATGCCCTATTAACTAAACCCTGCTCACCCGGCCGCATCTTCAGGCTATCTGAAAGTGGGCTAGGCCAAAAACTAGATGAAGCACAAGAGTTCTCAGCTGGTAAGGTCGCCTGGATTGATTCGCTCGGTCTAAGGCAGGTGAAATTAGAACAAGCAACCTTAGACAACCCTAACGATTACTTAGATACATTTTACAGGGCTTGATTACATGGCTAATTTACCTATAACTATTAATCAGCGCTATAAAAGTTCGACACGTATAGATACTGATCTTAAAGACTATCATGGCTTCGTAGATGATTTTATTTTACACGGCACTGCTATTAGCACATTAAACACTATCAGCAAGGCTTATGAAGGTAGCGAGCAACGTGCCTATACGCTCACAGGCCCCTATGGCGTAGGTAAATCGACAATAGCTTTATTCCTTTCCACCCTGTTGTCACCTAAAAAAGCTGAACGAGAGTATGCACAAGCTAAATTAACTAAAGCAGACAAATCACTAAAAAGCTTTGCTGATCGATTTGAAATTAAAAAAGGCTGGAAAGTCATAAAGCATGTTTGCGGCCTAGAAGCACCCGCTAATGCCATACTTGTTAGCTTTTACAATGCCTTTAATATTGAATACAACACTGCTAAGGTGAAAAAATATACCGACGAGAAGTGTTTACAAGAAATTAAAAGTACTCTTGCAAATGCGCCAAAAAAGCAAGATGGCGTTTTGTTCTTATTGGATGAAATGGGCAAAGCACTCGATTACCAATCTCGTAACAATAAAGATTTACACCTATTCCAAGCCTTAGCAGATATCGCCCAACAAGCCAAGCTACCTGTCATGCTAATAGGATTTTTGCACCAATCGTTTTCTGATTATGCCAAGAATAAAGATGCTGCCGCACAAAAAGAATGGGCAAAGGTACAAGGTCGTTACCGTGATTTAAGCTACAACCCCAGTATTGATGAATCGCTTGTTTTAGTAGGCGACTCTATTAGCAAAGATAAAAAAATCACATCCAAACTTGAAAAAATACATAAACCACTGGTAGAAGAAGTTTTAGCCTCTTTTACACACCAAAATAGAAATGAAAAAGCACTACTTAAAACCCTACCCCTAGACCCTTTAGTTAGTTTGTTACTTGGGCCTATCTCTAGACGACGCTTTTCTCAAAATGAACGTAGCTTATTCGGTTTTTTATCGTCTCATGAAAAATTTGGATTCAGAGAGTTTTTAGCCAAACACTACATTACCCCTAACACTGAGCTAGAGCTATATCAACCTGAACAACTTTGGGATTATTTACATCACAATTTACATCACCTTATAGTTACCTCGCGTGACAGTAAAGCCTGGCTTGAGGGTTGTGATGCTATTCACAGAGCAGAACAAAAAGGCAGTGCATTACATGTATCTATCACCAAAATTATTGCCTTACTGACCATATTTGGCTTTCACCATCACTTACACGCTAAGCGTGCATTTATTACAAAGTATTTATACGCGAAAGGCACTCAAAAGAAAAAAGTTAGAGAAGCGTTAAACGAACTGGAAGAATGGACGATCATTATTTATCGTCAAAATCATAATGCGCTTTTCGTTTTTCAGGGCAGTGACATTGATATTAACAATATGGTTTTGGAGCGCATTGAAGCGGTTAGTGAGGGCGTAGACTGGACAACTGCATGCGAGAGCACCCAAAACATATTGGCAACCGCCCACTACCATAGAACTGGCACAATGCGTTGGGCCAACACAAAGCTTATTAATAAACTCGACGACGAATATTTAACCAGAATTACTACTGCACCTTCTACCGGGCAAGCGTTTGTAAACTTCATACTGCCATCCTCACCGTCTGCAGCCAAAGCATTGCGCCAAGTAACTGCCGATGTGCCTTACGTTGTAATAGGTGAATCTAGAAACTTACAAACGCTTAAAGCCGCATCGATTGAACTCATCGCTCTGGAACAGATTGCGAAGGATGATAAAAAAATAAACCACGATATTATCGCAAAGAATGAGTTAAAAAACCGAACGTTACTTGCTAGACAAAATGTAGATGACGAAATTAAACTTGCATTTAAGCAAGCCGCTTGGACACACAAAGGTAACAGGATAGGCCTAAAGCCTCTTTCGGTACATGCATCTGCAATTGCCGATGAAATATTCCATTTAGCACCTTGCGTACAAAATGAACTTGTTAACCGCTCAAAGCCGTCCGGTAGTGCAAACACCGCTATTAGGAAATTGCTTCATGCCATGCATAATAATGGTAATCAGGAAGATCTAGGCTTTACCTCTAGCGCATTCCCGCCTGAAAAAGCTATTTATTTATCATGCCTAAAAAGTAAGGGCTGGCATTGCGAAACTGTTGAAGGTTTTTTGTTCCCTAGTCAATGGAGCACTAAAGCTAAAAAAGACAATACAGAGATGTATAAACTTTGGAAAGATGGCGCAGACTATATTAAAACAAGTAATGTAATGATTACTCTTGATGATTTATACAATAGATGGATGCAGCCACCTTTTGGCCTTACTTCAGGTTTGTGCAAAATTTATGGGCTAGCCCTTCTTAAATCGCTAGACGGGCAAATTGCTTATTACGACCAAGATTCAACCAACCAATTTATCTTCATCCCTGAACTTGATGAACTATTGATTGATAAAATTTATAAGCACCCTAAAGAAGCTGGTATACGCTACTTCCATATATCAGATATACAAACGCATTTACTAGATACTCTCGCAAAATCCAACCTCGGCAGCGATGCCGGTAATGATAAAGTTTTAGGCATCGCTAAACATATTGTAAAAATTGTTCACAAACTGCCAACCTGGGTTAAAAAAACTAGTGGCGAAAATTTTTCTAGCACATCAAAAAATAGATGCCTTAGTAAAGAAACGAGAACATTTAGAAATAAAGTTATAAAAGCCAATGATCCTTATAACTTAATTCTTGAAGAATTACCTCAAGTATTCGGAATCAATGTGAAGGATAAGGATAGCGATATAAAGCTAGCCCACTCACTTAAATCCTCTATTGATGAGCTAAGTGGCCAACACGAAATGCTATTATCAGGCTTCAAATCAATCTTACTAGACGGTTTATCGGCGAAGCTAGATGATAAGCTACTCAAGCGCTGTCGTGTAGTTGCTAAGGCCGCCCAGCGACCAAATATAAAAGAGCTAGCTAACCGCCTTATTAAACATATTGAAGGTAAAGCCGATATCGAATTGATCATAAACTTAGCCATCGGTGCACCCGAAAGAAACTGGACCGACCTTAACATAAGGAATGGCTTAGATGAAATTCAAAATCTATGTACACAATTTAGACGAATTGAATCATTTGCAACATCACAAAAAAATAGTAAATACGGTTCTAAACCGTTAGCTATGATGACCACCGACAACTCAGGCAGCTATATTAGTTACGGGAGCTTTATCAAGCATGGACTTGAAGATGACAAGGAGGTTAAATCTACAATAAGGGAAGTTAATGCATCATTAAAATCACTTTCTAAAGAAAAGAAAATTGCATCTTTAACCACTTTATTATCTTCATTAATGGAAGTGGAGACAGTCACTAATGAGTAAAAAAATCAAACACGTTCTAGGACTTTCCGGCGGTAAAGACAGTAGCGCCTTAGCTCTTTATGTAAAAGAGACTAGACCTGACTTAGACATCGAGTACTTCTTTACTGACACAGGCTATGAACTGCCTGAAACTAACGAATTCATTGATCAATTAGAAGAAAAATTAGGCTATATAAACCGCTTAAATGCTCGATCTATGAACAACATAGAAGGACGTGGAGAGAAAGACTTTTCGCACCTTCTGAAGGAACATGGTAACTACCTGCCATCGCAACGCGACAGATGGTGTACCGTTCAACTAAAGCTTAAACCTTTCGAACGCTGGCTTGACGAATTTATTAGTGACGGCTATGAAATAATGAGCTACGTCGGCATACGAGCGGATGAACCTGAGCGCTCAGGGTACATGACTATTGAAAAACCAATAACGTCTGTTTTTCCATTTCGTGAAGACGGTATTGTAAGAAGCGATATTGAAAACATCTTACAGCGTAATGGATTAGAACTACCTGCTTACTATCAATGGCGCTCACGCTCAGGATGTACTTTTTGCTTTTATCAAAAGAAAATTGAATGGATAAAACTTTTGGAAAAACACCCCGACCTTTTCGAAGAGGCAAAAAGATTTGAAAAAGGTAAGGACAACAATGTGGTTGGTGAAACATTCTATTGGATGGGCCAGGGCCAACCACTAAGTACATTAGAAGTACCTGCTGAAAGAATTCGTATTATTGAACTTCATGAAAAGAAAGTGACAAAATTCAATAAGAAAAGACGCAGGAATTCTCTACTCGACAATAATGAAGGTACATGTGAATTTACCGATTTAGATGATATTTATGACGAGGCAGAAGGCGGCGGCGCCTGCGTGACTTGTTATAAGTAATCAACATCACCTTTTATAAAGCGAGTTATCTGCTCGCTTTTTTTATGGCTGAAATTAATACGTCCACATCATTGAGTGATATATTTAGTGTAAAACTTATACGGAGAGTTTTATCCGCTAACCTAGCATCTACCCCTATCGCCGTTAATACATGAGATGCTTGAATTTCTTTTGATGAGCATGCAGAGCCTTGAGCCAAGCACATCACTTTTTCATTATCACGAATTAACAACGCAACATTCGTATCGGGCAAGGTTAATGACAGACAATGAGCTACAGCCTGCTCACCGCCATTCACCTTAAATTTAATGGCTTCACGCATTAGCGTATCTAATAAATACTCCTTTGCCTGAATTAACTTAAACTGCGTGTAGCAGGCAGGGAATAGCTCTATTGCTTTGCCGTAGGCTGTAATCAACGGCGAGGCAACTGTGCCGCCACGCACTCCCTCCTCTTGACCAGCACCATGTATCACTGGCATCAACTCTCTTTTGCGTAAGTCGCGAATATAAATAGCGCCGACCCCTTTTGGCCCTGCAATCTTGTGTGCCGAAAAAGACATCACATCGACATTTAGCTCATCTACATCAATACCAACTTTACCGAAACTTTGGGCTGCATCACTATGAAACAATACATTAGAAGCCACACAAACAGCACCAATATCGGCGATAGGGTTAATCGAACCTAACTCATTATTAACATGCATAATCGACACTAATGCGGTGTCGTCTCTGAGTGCATTTTTCACAGTGCTAGCGTCAATAATGCCGAATGCATTAGGCTTAACATAAGTAATTTCGTAGCCTAAGGTTTTCAAGTACCCACACAACGAAAAAACACACTTATGCTCTATTTGAGAAGTAACTATATGTTTTTTATTAGCTATATTCTTATCACCTAATAGTATGCTTTTAAACGCTATATTATTAGACTCAGTCGCCCCGCTCGTAAAAACAATTTCACTTGGGTATGCACCAATTGCATCAGCCAATTGCTCACGTACACGGTCGACTTCGGAATTCACCACCCCCCCTAAATAATGACCTGATGAGGGGTTAGCATAATGTTCTTCAAATGCCTGTGACAAAGTGAGCCTAACCTCGGGAAGTACCGGGTATGATGCAGCCGTATCAAAATAGATCATAACTAAATATTGCTTCTACATTTTAAGAAATAGCGGTTATATACCGTAATA
>MAAA01014104.1_pt1 | contig 21346 bp, 11 predicted proteins | sample 1115971 | NCBI WGS metagenome assembly MAAA01 (sample SAMN04961123, study PRJNA320927) | seawater metagenome | isolation source: sample BD02T6 sea water enriched with oil for 6 days | place: USA:Gulf of Mexico | collected 2013-07-27 | reverse complement strand
ATGGAAATCACGGCGTTCATCTGAACTTGGCATGGATAAAACACCAATTTCATTCACGCAAAGTGTTATATCTCCTAGTTCTAGGAGATTTAAACCCAGTGTTCATGGGACTTCCGAACGACTTGGCCGGAAATCTGTCCCTAAAACACCAATATTCATCCACACGTAATACATTGCGAGCACGTACATAACATGCACGCACAAAGAAGGGGGGGGTAAGGGGGTATCCCGGCGATGGGTTCTGGCAATTGCGATTCCCAGCCACTTTAATACTTTTAAAAAATTGAAATCCGACTCACAAGGCTTTGCGAATGGAGCCAGTGCACTCTTAAATAAATAGTAATAGGTAACAATGAAAACAATGTTATTACGGAGGAAAATATAGAAATAAGTAGAAAGCCTTCTTTAGTAACTGAAAGCCAATTAAGAATAGGTGAAGGCTAAGTACTAACTCATAAATAGAAAGGTTAGCAGCCCCCACGAGAAGGCAACCCTTTCAGTTATTGACCAGCACCAACCAATTATGCGTGTTGACTTTCAAATAATTCAAGGCGGATGAAGTTTGTATTTAATGCTCTCGCCTTCCAAAAAGGTACGGTGCCTTCAACCTTTGACTTCATTGTAATATCCATAACTTGACTATAAGACTCAACCAATTTTAGGAAGTCGCCAAACACCTTCCGGTGAAAAAAATTACCAGATAACTCGTCCAGGTTAATAGGTTTGCTAGATACTACTAATTGTGAATGTCCCGAACTATCGACAATTACACCACCATATTTGTACTCCTTACATGAGCGTTTATAAAAGCTCTCAAGAAAAGCTTTATCAAATCGGCTCCTACTTGGATGTAGCCTGCAAGCATCGTGGTAATGCAATATGACAATGTTTTTCTCAGCATTTACAGCGCGCCAATTTAAATATGCAAAGAATTTGGTGTGGATAGTAAACATAACCTAGCTCCTTTTACTCAATACCGTCAACTAACCGCCTCGCGAGAAGGCGGGCTTATTGAATTTTCCGTGTGTCCACAGGACATTCCTATTGACCGATAATTACGACACCCCCAAAACTCGCCAAACTTCCCTTCCCTTGACTTCATTTCTGCATCACAAACAGTGCATTTTGGAACCCACTGATTACAGTTTTCACTAGTGCAAACCTTATATCGCCCAGAGTGCTTCATTATTGAATTGCATTTAACACACGCCCTTTCAGTATGATTGCAATAGGGGTAATTAGAGCAGCCACAAAAAACACCAAAACTACTTTTCCGCAGCGTCATAGAGCCCACATCGCACCGGATACACTTCAAACTTTCACAGATCTCTTGATAAAAACTTGTGTCAAATTCTCTCGTATCAATCGGGTAGCTACCTTCGATAAACTCATTAATAAACTCAGAAGGCTGAGACATATCGCACACCAGATAAACCTTCCGCTTGGCGCGAGTTAAAGCCACGTACAAGAGACGCCTTTCCTCAGCAAATTTAAAGCCATCCGAGCTAGGTAAAAGAGCATCCAGCAGTGGGTTAGTTACTTTATGGGATGGCAAGCCAAACTCACCTTTCTCAAGGCCTAATATAATAACAAAGTCAGCTTCTTCGCCTTTAGAGGCATGAATAGTTCTCACTTTAATTTCAAGATTACTATAGCGCTCTTTTATCCGTTTAAGGTCACCTCCACTTGGCAAGTGAAAATGAAACCTTGATAATAGAAACACTTTTGCAGTGCTCTCAACTGATGCACCCACCTTGTCCAACACAGTAAGCAGTCGCGGGTCGAGGGTTTCTCCATGTTCCAGTTTTGATTTGGTTGCACGATATAATGATACGTGTGGCTCACTCACAATTTTATTTGGCGTTAGCTCTTTTTTAACCTGATTGCCATTCTCCAACACAAAACGTGAAGCTATTTCACAAATACTGCTATTAAACCTGAATGTCCTATCCAATGTTGTTAATCGTGTGGGGCCAAACTTCTGCTGATATTTGGTTGTGTAGGAGATATCACTACCACTAAATCTATAAATAGCTTGCCAATCGTCACCTACACAAAATAAGGTGCTACCTTCAATTTGCATGTGCAATTCTTTCACGAGTTTAGCCCTGGAAGCGGAAATATCTTGAAACTCATCTACCAGAATATGCTTCCAATCTGAAACAAAGACCCCGGTACGCACATACTCGGCAGCTTTAATTATCATGTCATCGAAATCAACTTCCCCACTGACTGCCAATTCTTCCTCGTACTCAAGCAATACCGGCTTTAATAATTGTAATGCTGCTCTGGTTTGACCAAATTCTTCCTGCTGGTCGATATAGCCATCAATGCTATCCGAGCTATACCCATTGCCTTTAACTCTTCGAATTAACTGGCAAAGTAATTTTGCCATCTCATCAACTGACCCCAATTCCCTCAATGTCAGCAGCATTTCATCATCCGATACAGGGTTCAAGACGACACCATGATTCACTAGTTTCCCATTCAATCCCTCAAGTAGGCCCCCCTCTATATGCTCATAATGGTAGGTTTCAACAAGCTTTGTCTTGTGCCGCTCATGAGTAGCCCGCTTCCAGGCAATTCCTTCATTATAGGATTTACGATCAACAAACGGGGCAGTTGCCCCTTTTCGATCTATACCAAAGTGTTCAATGTAAATATCGTAGTCTGGTAAATAAAAATCTGGCTGATAAGGCTTAAATTCAGTCGTACGCTCTTGATACTGGTATTTAGCCTCATATTCGTATCGAATTCCCATACTAAATAAGTAGTTCGCAATAACACTTTCTTGGTAACTTTTGACTGCCTCGCCTTTCAAAGTTCTAAGATCATTATCCCTTAGAAATTCGATGTACTCGCCTTTAGTATTAAACTCAAATGGGTTAATAGCAGGGCAAAGATAATGTTTAAAATAGTCGACCAATCCTGCTTTGTAGGAATCTGTTTTAAGCAACTCCGCAAACCACTCACTTGCTTTTTTATTAAGCAATACATCATCAGATGAGTATTTGCTTATTGCTGGCTTAGAACCTTCTGCCTCAGCAATAATCTTTAAACCAAGGGAATGAAATGTCCTAACTGTGACACCAGCACCAGGTATACGCGCTGCCATACGCTCTTTCATTTCATCTTTAGCTTTACTGGCAAATGCCAACATTAATATATCATCTGTTTTCGCCTGGCCCGACCGAATAAAAAAGCCAACCCTCCCGATCATTACGCTGGTTTTTCCCGTTCCTGCACCTGCAAGAACTATGTTATTTTCCTCATCTACAATACATGCAATTCTCTGTTTATCGGTTAAGGGATTTTTCTCAACCTCATCAAAATATTTCTTGTTTTCCCCTACCATTGACTCTATATAACTGTCCTGTAATGGCTTTATGTCACTAGCGGACCACTTGGACACTTTTAGAAGTTCTTTATAAAGTAATTTATCCCGCCCCTTAAACAAAGAGAGATCATCAATATTTCCTATTCTCCGGATGGCCTCCCTAGCTTTCATCAATACACCGGTATACTTTACAATTCTAATGTAATGATCAGGCTTCAGTTCACCCTCAATGGCCCCTATAGCCTCATTCACTTCACCCATGATTCGTGAATAAGCGTAATTAAACAGTTTTTCATGGCAAGTTTTCACCACAGTTTCCGATAACCAAGACACCTTAATTACTTCAGAAGCTGCCTCGAATCTCAAAGCATTAAATACCAAGCCCTTATAGATAACCCCTGGCTGAACCAAACTAAGCAACCTCACCGGCTTGAAATCACCGCCCTCAATGCTAATTTTGACTCCAGAATCAGACAGATGAAGCTCTGCACATTCCGCCCCGAACATGCGTAAAAACCAATGGGGGGTTAACTTTACTAGCTTCTCATCCATAAATTAGTCTCTTGTTACTTACCTTAGATTCAAAGCCAATTGCGTGTATAGACAAGCAATTCATAAACACCTATTAGCCAAGCTTTGTATTTACAAAGACTAGCATGAGAAAAAAACACAAAGAAAATATTGAAAAGCTAATGAAGATCATCCGCAGACTATTGTTGTACGCATCTAGGTAATCACCAACTTTCATACCTATGGCTTTCTAGCCTGCACCTCACCGAGGTCTTTTCGAGAGAGGCGCCATTAGCTATGAGCAACTAGATATAGATCTTCAATCTCCCACCATCATCGCTCAACGTATTCTCGTTGATCATCTGCAACACAACATCGTCCATTCTAATTTTAAAAGGGGCTGTAACCCTTTTAAAACCGATTAATGATAATGCTGCCGAGATACAATCATCCTTGTCTATGGACAACGCATCCTGCACGGTGGTGTGTATACTGGCTTGCAACTCTAAATCACTTACGTAATCAACTTTGCGCATGCCGCTTTCCAACTCGCTCCAGTCCCTTAAATCAATACCATCATCGGAGGCCCAAAAAACAAATTCATTTTTTATTTCCAGCTTACCCTCATTAACGAGGGTATGAGCGTGATCTAGAACCCTTTTTTTAATTTTTGCACCGGCTCGCGTAAAACCAGCGGCACTGGTTAGTCGAGTTGTGAGTTGTTGAATGTGTATTGGTGACTCTACTTCAACCGCTTTACTAATGGCTGCTTGTAAAAGGTTCGTGTTTATTTCGCTAAAATCTTCCACTCGAGGAAAGCCTAGATCTCCATTTGTAACAATCTTGTATTTAGGCAGCACGATTTGCTCTTGGGCATTGGTAGCCGTTCGTTCAATTTTTGCAGCCGTTTTCTCAACTGGTTTACTGGTGCTTATCAAACCGCGTTCAACTTGCTGGTAATAAGCGATGGACAGCTCTATAGCTTCCTTTAACCGTTCGATTTCGCCAGGGGCATTCCTAAACCAGTCGGTGCTCCATATACGGTGGAAGCGCCACCCTAGCCCTTCCAGTACACCCTGACGTAAGCGATCTCTATCTCGAGCAGTAGCCGAGCTGTGATAGCTGGCTCCGTCACATTCAACCGCAAGAATATAACGTCCTGGCTTAGCTGGGTCGCGAACACACAAATCGATAAAGAAACCACTACTACCCACTTGAGGCTCTACCTCATAACCCAAGCTCTTAATAGCATCGTGCACCTCCTCCTCAAAAGGAGAATCCATTTCTTTACCTGTTTCAATAGGTTGCTCTACCTTCCCAGTCTCGGCGTATTTCAGAAAAGCCTTCAACGCTTTAACACCAAAAGGTGTGTTTTCTTTGGTTACCAGATCATCAGCTAAAAAGTTAGAAAATACCTCCATAGCCAAGCGTGCTCGTGAGATCAATACGTTTAAACGCCGTTCGCCACCCACTCGATTAATAGGGCCAAAACTACTTGTCACCTTACCCGCAGGAGTACGGCCATACCCAATACTGATATAGATAACATCTCGCTCATCACCCTGCACATTTTCCAAGTTTTTAATAAAAAATTCGTCGCTACCTACATGCAGAGCAAAAAATGATTCGATATCAGGACACTCCCTGCGGTGGCGTTCCAGTGCAAACATAATGGCCTCTTTTTGCGCCATGCTAAATGCCACAATGCCTAGTGATAGATGAGGTTTTGTACGTGCATGCTCAACAATCGCTTTAGCAATGTGGTCAGCCTCACCAATATTGCTGCGACTGCCACCACGATCATAATTTGTGTTGGGTAAATGATGCAGCTTTAACCCTGTTGCATCAGGGTGAATACCAGGGCTTGGGAAAACCATAAGCTTATTGTTATAAAACTGATCATTTGAAACGGTAATCAATGAATGATGGCGACTACGATAATGCCAACGTAACATGCGTTCCGGCGCCCCTTTAGCCAACATCATACCTAGGATGCTTTCAACGTCGGCAGTGGCACTTTCTTCTGCTTCTTCATCGGACAACTCTATTGCACGACCAAAAAAGTTTGAAGGCGGCATTTGCTTACTATCTCCAACCACCACAACTTGTTTAGCTCGCGCTATAGCACCCAGTGCATCCGGAGATTCAATCTGACTGGCCTCATCAAAAATCACCAAATCAAACTCAATCTTTCCTTGTGGTAAATAGGTTGCTACAGACATGGGGCTCATCATGAATACCGGCTTAGCTTGTTGTAATACAGCACTGGCCTCACCAATTAGCCGCCTAATAGCAATATGGCGTTTCTTCTTACTCATTTCTCGACGCAATAAATCCATTTCACCGGGCGCATTAAAATTGGGCAAAGCATCGTAAAGTTTATTAACTAGGGATTCCTTCGCATAGTCAAAAAGTGAGCTATCGAGATCAATAAATTCCTTAATTAAACGCTCATGACTCAATCGATCAAATTTCTGAATTGCAGAGTTACTACCGTAAGCAGTATTTACCAAGCCACCGTAATAACTAAGATTCAGGCACTGAGACAATCCAGTAGTTGGTTCTGACCAGTTATGTACCCAAGGCACCATAGTTGCCAGGCCAACCAAGTTTAACTCCTCTTTGAGCTGGTTTATTCTGGCTGCATCGTAAAGCAACTCTACCTTCGACCAATCATCCAGTAATCTTTCTAATGTCAAAATATCAAAGCTTTTAATATTGCTTAAGCCCGCACTTTTGTTTACTTCAATTAACTCAAGTATTGAGGTTAATTTTGGTTGCAGGTCCTTCACCAACTGAGACAACAATTTCAAACGAGATTCCCAACCTTTGAAGGAGTGGCTCCCCGACAGGAACTGAGTAATTCCATCTGGCACCTGCCCTGAGCCTATCTCGTCGTAAAGCTTAAATAGCCACTCAGAGATAGTCGTCAACACATCCCAATCGGAGGAGGATTTTTGCCACTGAGCACCAAACAGACTTTCCCCCAGCGCTTGCAATTCGTTATAATTCTTGTTAAACGTTTGATATTCGAGTAAATCATCCACCCATGACAACCAGTCCTTTGGGCTCCCATCCAGCGGGTTTTTACATATTCCCTGCAACTGGGACTTAGCTTGACGGAATTGACCTGAAAAAATTCTCCACCACTTGTCTACCCTGCCCACCAAACCCTGCCGTATAGCAAATACGTCAGACTCAAAGCCTTGCTCAATAATTCTATTACCATGAGTTTCACGGATACGCTTCAATCCCGCTCCCGCTTCAATCAATGCACGAACGCTATCCCGTCGACGCTGCCAATCATCCGTAGTTAAATCTACACCAGACAGTTTTGGGGCTTGCAGGGAGCGCACGGCGGCACGGTGTAACACCTCCACCTGTAGAATACTGTCAGGAGTCGGGAGTCCCATTTCATCAGCAAGCTGTTGAGACTGCACAATAATATCTTGCAAGAGTAGCTTACTAACAGACAACACCTTCGCTAGTTGCTGTTGCTCAATGGGGGATAATGACGTGCGAGTCGTTACTGAATATGGGTTTGAAGACGGAGCACCCTTGTCATCAATATGTTCCGCAATTGAGATCAAAGTGCGATCAGCCTTTGCTAGCGCCAACAAATCCCAATTTTCAATCAGACTAAAGGGCAACTCGGGTAACTCAACACTCTTGGTTTTGTTTTGAAGCGTTAACATGCGTCCCAACGCATTAATATAATTTAACCCCGAATTTAAGATGGGCTGACGAATAGCCACAACATAGTCGTCCAGTTGAGACCGCACTTCTTTTAAACGAGAGTAATGAGAATCACGATTGGGTACCGTTGGCTTACCTTGCTCGAAGGTGTCTTTAATAGATTCTAAGACCGCCTTCTTAGTGCTTTTATGGCTATGAAGCTCTAGTACCGCATCCCCAAGATGCGATTCGTCCAAGCGCTGTTTAACCACTTCTAAAGCCGCCATTTTTTGAGCCACAAATAATATTTTTTTGCCGCGCGATAAAGCTTCAGAAATAATATTGGTAATGGTTTGTGATTTACCCGTTCCAGGCGGGCCTTGAATCACTAGGCTACTGCCTTGCATTATGGCTAGTATTGCCTCGGTTTGACTTGAGTCTGAGTCTTTAACCAAATGTAAAGTCTCTGGCTCCTTAGTCGCTATATGGCTATCTAGATCTTTGATATTTTCTGTGTCAGATAAAAATCCGCGATCAAATAAATTAACCAACAAGGGATGGTCTAGAGGTGATTTATTATCTGGCCAGTTTTTTGGGTCAAGGTCGGTATACATCTGAAACTTACCAAACGAAAACAACCCTAATGCCATTTCATTTGTCACTTCCCAGCGAGGCTGAGCTGTTATTGCATGCTCGACCTCTGAAAAATACTGATTGATGTCAAACTCATCCGCAAACTGGGGAAGCTCAACATTAAACTCACCCTTCAACTTAGCAGCCAGAGCGAGATTCGGCCCAAGGTCAGCCTGGGTATAGCCAATAGAGAACATCTCTTTAGCTGAAGAGCGTTTCAATTCAACTGGCACCAATACTAAAGGGGCATACCGGGGAGTTTTTGAATTGGCATCTTCAAACCATTTTAGAAAGCCAATCGCTAAATAAAGAACCTCTATGCCCTGTTCTTGCAACAAGGTGTGAGATTCGTTTTCGATTCTCAGAAGCGCTTGGTCAAGCTTATCTGGCTTAAATTTGGTTTGAAGAAAAATATCACTATGACGATCATCACCCATCTCAAGAGCTAAATACTCTTGTAATGGAGGCAATATGGGCTGGTCAGCATCCTCCTTTTGCTCATCATATGCTTTGGGAACAGGTAAAAAGCGCATGGCTTTATTTTGTTCTACCAGCATGTTAAAAACTTGATCTGCAACCTCATCAAATATATCAAGGCTTTTAGCGTTACTGCGATAGCTTAATAAAGGGTTGGCTCGCAATCCCATATCAAGCAATTCAAGCCGAGCTAAATCAATTTTCTTTTGTATAGTCATAGGGATATGCCAGTCTATTAATTAGGCGCTAGGCGACAGCTTCTTCATTTATTATTTCGCTAAGATTATTTTTATAACTGGTGTGGCCATCTATAAGCTCTGTTACATCATGGTTTTCAACCCAAGGAGCATCGATAACATTACGACCAATTGCACTGCCCTGGAATAACTGGGAAGCGTTATAAAGATATTTAAGAACCGCATCATTATCCGAGTGATAATTGTGTACTTGGCCTTTGACAGCGTTATCTATGCCAAACCAGTTCGCTCCATCCTCATCAGACTCTTCCTCAAAGGTGTTATTAACAGCACCACCCAAAAGATAAACATCCTGAATCCACTTGCGTTCATTTTTTGTTTTTAAGGCTGACAAACAATAGTGTATGACGCGAGCACCCAATGAATGCCCCATTAAAATAAATTCTTGATCAGTCCTGGCGATTAAATCAGCCAATAATACGCCTGTTTCTTCCGCCTTATATCTGGCTACGTGCCACGGATTTTTAACCAATTCAGCTGCAGTAAAGATATGCCCCAAAGGACCAATTTTCTTCGCTGCATTTTTAGAGGCCGACAGTGCAAAGGCCTTCGCCACTTGAAAGGCTCCAGTTTTAGCGCCTACATTTAAGGCCAGACCGCCCAAGTCTCTAAGACGTTTAGACTCCCAATTAACAAGGTAAACCGCACGATCAGACATAGATTCGGGAATATTCGATAGCCACTCTTCTTTACAATCAGATTCTTGAGTTAAAAAACCATCGATACACATAATGGCAGGCTCAATACCCTCTTTTACTTTTACTATGTCAAAGCCATCAATATCAGCGTAATAACTATTAGAAACCAATCCACCCATAGTGCCGCCAAGAGAAACTCCTACCGCACTAACTACTGTAATGCCGCCTGCCATACCAGCACCACCTGCGGCTAGAGCACCGCCCCCAAGCGTTGCCAGTCCAGAGCTTGTTGCAGCGGCACCCGATAGCCCCATAACCGAACCTAACGCTCCACCAACCGCTGGTGCTGCAAGGTAAGCAAACGGCCCAACAACTACTGCACCACCCACGATAATGGCGCCTGTCTTAACCACTCTTTTTAGGTTTATGTCATTGCGCTCTACGATATCTTTGAAATCTGTAATGTCAGCCAAGCTATCCTGTAGATGCTCAAAGTTGGCTATTTCACCAGCGTGCACAGCACAGAAACTTCCATCTAGCCCCCAGCTATCTGAATATTTCGCTTTATTCGAACAGGCTCTGCATTGCACAACTAGATTCTCTTCAGCCTTACAGGCTTCACTGTTACAGGCGTAAACGTTGCGCTGTATTGTATTTTCTTCAACCAGTGTGGCGGTATTTTTTTCGAAACACCAAGAGCAATAACTTTCATGGCGATCTAGTTCTGTATTAGCAATATCCTCGTACTGCTCGCCAACATAAGCCTTAACTTCATCAAATTTGTCTAGCCCGCTGCCAATAACACCACCAATGCTATCGGCCAATCCCTTTTCCTGAACGGTGCTTTTAATCTGCTCGCCCGCTTCCAAAACAGAGTCGCTGGCAGATTTAACTTTTTCACTGGCTGACTCAACAGCCTTTGATAGTTTTTTAAATAAAGACATATTAATTCCTTTCAATTTATAATTTTTATTAAAGTCAATTCTTTAGCTAAAAACCTAATGATGGCAATTGGCTCAGTTTTGAATAGATTGCAGTGTAGATATTTAAAAGTTCTTCCCTAACCACATTTATTAAATAGGCTTAGCTACAAATTTCAACGCTGGCTCACTCAATAATAATTTAGCTGAAAAAAACACTACAATGGCTGAAACTGCTGACACCCCTATAATCCACAAGTCATCCCCGTGGCTTGCCATATACTCCCCCTTCTCACTAAACTGATTGTAAACAACGGAGATATAGGGCATCAACACATCACCAATTGAATCTCTTCCCCTACCCAGCCAGAAATATACAATTGTACAAAACCAAGCGAGCCAACTTAAAGTAAATGCATTGTGATTAATAATCAGGTTATTAAATTTTTCCCACTTAACCTGTGGGTTTCGTGGATCACTTTCTAGCTGCTCACTAACCTCCTCATAAGCTGGCTCCAATTCAGCCAGGTTAGCTAGGATCTCTTTCCCTTTTTTACTTCTAGCTGAGTAAGAGCCATCTTTATTAGTGCTAACCTTACTGGCTTTAGCTGAATCATGCTCTGCATCTATAGCACTGCCTAGCCTTTCCACCTCTACTTTTAATTCATTGATTGCTAGCGTGTCCTCATCTGTAACTTCAAAAGTTTTTTCAGAGGTGATCGTTTTCATAATTGGTCTTGCCAATAAGGTGTAAACTACCATTCCCAAAAACATCACAACCGGTGTAACCCATGCAACCAGGAATAATACGATAATCGCTAGGATAAAAAGAAACCCACCTAGCTCATTACTTTTTTTACGTGCCATTTTACTTCCTTACTTCTTACTGAGACGTTTTGTCTTTTGTTTAGTATTATACTTTTTTGTGGCAGACAAGCCTGTTCCAGGTATCCCCGCAGTGGCTTGCACTCCGCGGCGACTGATATTAAAAGACAATCCCGATCTACCTATAGATATTGAGATCCCGGTCTTACCTATATTCAAATACAACAAGCCCGGCAAAATCGGAATACACCTGTAAAACCTAATTCCAGCCATAATCACTCCTTACTACGACATTTAAATATAAAGAGCACATACGGTAAGCGCTCAAATTAAACTAATGCCTTTATTAACTTCAAATCAGTTTAGGCAACTTCACCATCTTCAGTCTCAACAACACCCGCATTCGCGTTAACTTCATGAATACGTTTAAACAGATCCGTCACGTTACCCTCATCAAAAAAGCCATAGGCCCCTTCGTGGTGATCATCAATAAATGGGGAATCAAAAATATGTTTAATGTCTAGCACTCCATTATCCATAAGATAATCGATCACTAGGTTTACAAAGTTAATCTGTTCCGCGTTGTAAATGCCTTCATCTAGGAAGTCACTGAAGGCTTCTTTAGCTGCATTCATATCCAAACCCACCAACTCACGTATAAACGTACCCAAGGGTTTTTCTTCAAGTACTTTTACACGATATTCATCAGCATCACTCATTCCGCTTGCGTCTAATAGCAAACCTTCAAGCACGTCTAAGTCGGCTTGGGTAATAGGTTTATTACGCTTGAGCTTTTGTATGGTGATTTGATCCTGATGATCTTGAATGTACAACTCGGTTTTTTTGCGATACTGAGCCAGATCAACCCCTGGCGTTGTAAACACATCGGTGACGTCATCAACCCCTTCAACTTCGTCTTCAAAGTTGGTGTAGACGATTTCTTTTTCAACTTTACCAAGGGCAAACATCAGGTTGCGGAAGCGCTTGCGCATGTCTTCTAAGGTCGTGAGATGTACATCTACCCAGAACTCTACGGTTTGCACTTCTTGAATAAGCTGTAGTTGCGCCATGATAAGTGGCACATTGGTTTTACCTTCCAATATCTGAGCATATTCCATAACCCTAGTGCGACTTTTGTCTGGCACAACACCCTTTTCTAGCAATGAGAGTTGCATCGTCAACACAATATTGTCGAAACGATTCGATAAGTTGTTGTTATGCTCATCGTCATTAAACGCTTCGGCTTCTGTGGGTAATTCAGAAACGTGGCTTTCTAGCTCTGTAAATTTTGAATCATCAATATTGTCCCAATGATTACGTTGTAAAAATGGCTCTACCGCTTTGCGCTTAGGGCGCACGATAAAGTTATCCAAATTCATACCCGTTACCTGGTGGTGCAGCATGTCTAACTGATAGGCATTTAACTGGGAAAGCATTTCATGATCTTCAGCATGCTCTGTTTGGTACTTTTCGTCATTTAAACGGCTATTAAGCAGAGTGCTCAGCAATATTCGCTTTTCAAATACTTGCCTGCCCACAGGCTTACCCACACCAACAAGCATCCCATCGGGGTTTTCATTGAAGTATTCAAAGTTTTTACAATAATCAAATACCTTAAAGGTTTGTTTATCATCACCTGGCCCAAACAGGTTTTCACATAGGCGTGTACCGCGGCCAATCATCTGTAAAAACTTCACCTTTGAGCGAATCACTTTAAAGAACACCAAATTAACCACTTCTGGCACGTCGATGCCCGTGTCCAGCATGTCTACCGAGATGGCAATACGACACGTTGGATTTTTAGGGTCGAAGTCCTTCTTCTCGTTCTCATCACCAGAAAATTCATCAATTAGGCTCTGAGCATAGGTTTCAGAACAAGTAATCACCTTTGCCAGCTTGCCCGCCCACTTGGGGTAGTTTTTATCAAATATGTCCCTTAAAAAAAGCGCATGATCATTGTTGGCGGCAAAGATAATGGTCTTACCGATCACATCACCCCCTTCCACGTGTATGCCGCCTTTTTCATCCTTGTTTAATAACTGCGCAAACATCTTCTCGGCGGTATCTATGTTAAACAAAAACTTATTTACTTCTGATGGCAACACTTCATCGCGACCATCCAGCTCTGCTTTAGCTTCCCACTCTTTTTTCTCTTCTTCACTCAGCTCATCAAACTTAATGCCTTTGCGGATAAATTTGGTGGCCACCGAAATTTTAGTGGGTGGGCGCAGGTACTGATCTTTGTAGGCGGTTACATCGGGGTAAGCATAAGTAGGGTCATCTTTTTGTAAATCAAAAAGTTCATAGGTGTCCTTGTCATCTTTATTCAGTGGCGTGGCCGTTAAGCCAATCAAGAATCCATCAAAATACTCAAATATCTGCCTGTATTTGGAGTACACCGAGCGGTGAGTTTCATCCACGACTACTAAATCAAAATGCCCTACGCCAAATGGGCGCTCTTGCGCTGGCTTATCCAAGATATTTTTCATAGTGGGATAGGTAGAGAAAAATATACGAGTCTTGGCATCCCATGGACTCAGGCCAGAATCCAGCATAGTGCAACTTAACCGCGGTACCAACTTCACAAAGTTTTTCTTAGCCTGACTCAGCAAGGCATTGCGGTCAGCAAGGAACAATACATTTTTAACCCAACCATGCCTTACCAATAAATCTACCAAACTAATCACGGTACGAGTTTTACCTGAGCCGGTGGCCATTACCAATAACGCCTTGCGTCCATGCTCACTTTCAAAATGCTGCAGGGTATTGGTGATGGCAGCCTTTTGATAATAACGGTTGGTAATGTCATCGTTAATTTTAGCGGTTAGGCTTTGGGCATTGCCTTTGTCGTCACTAAAAAAATCCTCGCGCTCGGTTCGACGCGCAATCATTAGTTTAAGCTCGTCCTTGCTATAAAAACCTTGCACTGTACGCGGCGTATAATAATGATCATCCCACAGGCGGGTTTCGTAACCGTTGCTGTAAAAAATTATCGGGCGCACACCGCATTCTTTTTCTAGGCAATCGGCATACAGTTTGGCCTGCTGCTGGCCCTGCTCTGGGTTAATACTGGTGCGTTTGGCTTCTACCACGGCTAACGCAGTACCATCGTCACCCCACAATACATAGTCTACAAATCCATTGCCTTTAGGATTGGCGGTAGAGATAGGCATGGTAGAGACTGGATACTCTCGATCTCGGTCATTCTTTAACGGCCAACCAGCCTCAGCCAGCAACACATCAATTAGGAATTCGCGCGTCTCTGCTTCGTTATAGTCGTGACTGTCTTGGGCTTGGTTTGCATTCTCTTTAGCCTGTTCTATTTGTTCTAATAAGGCTTGGTTTTGTGCGCGTAGTACTTCGTTATCTTTAAGCTGCTGCTGTACGGCTTCGCGTTTTGTTTGGTCGTCTTCGGCTATTTGTTTCTCAAGTGCTTTAAGCTTCTTAACACTGCTAATAGCTTTTGCCGCAAGTGCTGCATCAATAGACACTTTTTGTGGAATCAGCGCTTCACCAAATGGCGTTACCGTGAACTTGGTGCGGTCTAGCCCTGGGGTATACGTGCGCACAAACCAATACAAAACATGGTGCAGTTCTTTTACGGCTTGCAGGGCGTCACGTTGCGGTAAGGCACTTTTACCGTGTACAGCTTCGTTACCGATTTTAATGATCAGTTTTAACTTGGGAAATAAATCGTGACGCAGGTTCTTTTTAAATTCACTGTCGTGAATCAAGCTCATTAAGGTGGCATCGTGGCGTGGTCGGCTTAGCCATTTATCAATGTCGAATACGGTTTCAACCATTAGCTCTAACGCATTACGGGCGTAAAACCCGGCAATGCGCGGATCGCTTTGAATATTGGCCTCGGCGTTTTGGGCGCGAGCCATTAGTTCATCAAGCGCATCCCATACCTGCATAAAAGCAAAGTTACTACTGGGCTGATCTGGTTTCGCTGAAACTGTATCCGACATCATTAAATCCTTTTACATCCTGTTCTTTATATAGAGGTTTTATGCCGCTTTTGTTTTTGATGGCTTTAGGTTGAGTTCACCTTTAAAGGCTTTTTGCATTAGGGCATTGAAATTCATATCATTATCTACAGCTAAAGAGCGATTATCATTTCTAAGGCGATGCAGAGACTTAATTTTCCCCTCAAATTCCTTCTGAATATCCATAGAGGGTACGGGCACCTCTAGCGACCGAATATCAATTAAGTGAAGGTGCTTAATTGAGTTACCTTTTGTATTCCTACGATATAGTTGCTTGATACTCTCAGAATTTAAAAGTGCAAGAACATACTCCGCACTTAGTAAGCTACGCTTATACTTAATCAGTGCAGCGCTTTCAAACAAACTAAACTCAATATCTTTATTCACCATGGCAGCGATGCCAATAGTTCCACTTTTAGCTAAAAGTACATCACCGACCTCTGGATTACATCGTTTAATAAGGCTTTCATGCTCCTCCATTGAAATATACTTGGTATTTACCCAATCAATTTCACCAGAAGAAATATTTTTCGCGGATAAAAATTTAACCCCTTCGTTCATATAAGTAGGAGTTTTATGTGTGCCATCCGTAATTTTTTCGCAAAGACTCCCAAGAGTAGCCATTTCCCACCCCATCGGATTCGTCACCGGATCACCAAACATATCAATAAACACAGACTGGGCGAGGCTGTTGAGTTCTTGCTCCATTTGCTGGCAGTCTCTTCGCAGTTGATCGGCTTTTTCTAAAACCGCCGCGATTTGTTTTTGGGTTTCTAGTGGGGGGAGTGGAATTTCTAATGCTGAAAACTTCGTTTTATTTACAATTGAAACGGTTGTTTTTGGTGCCATATCCACTAAAACATTTTTAAGAGTCTTACAAAAATAGTAGACATATAATGGTGAGGCTAAATCCTCATCAACAACCAAGCTGTTAATTTGTTGATTTGTCACCACCGGAACAGAAGAGATTCCAACTTTACCTAATGAACCTATACAGCAAACCATAACTGAATTTTTAGGAATTAGACGAGCTACCACTTCCGCTCCTTTCTCAGTTAAGGTCTGCTTTGCTGATTCAACATACCCTAAATCCAATTCACCCGGAGTTACAAATGGAATCTCACCACCAAAGAATGAATCATCAGTTTTACTTGGGGTATTCCCAGTAACAACTTCAGCTATAGAGGATAAAGCTACCATAGGCCAACTCACAACAAACCCTCCAGCTCTTTCACGCCCTTGGCCATTTTATCCTGCAGCTTTTTAATGCGTTTTAGTATGTCTTTTGGTTTATCGTATTGAATTTCTTCGTACACCACTTCTTTGTAGCGGTTTAGGCTGAGGTCAAAGTCGTTACCGATGATATCGGCAACCTTCACCATAAAACTTTGCGCGGTCTTTTTACGCTTGTACTCGCCTGATTTTTTATTGGGCGTGCCATCTTCATTAAACAAGGTTTTAAAGCGCGCAAGAATATCGGCAATGTTACTTTGTTCGTGGGTGGCTTCTTCATTGTCTTTAGTAAGCGGTGTACGTTTATCATCTAACGAATAACCATCGGCCTGCATGTCGTAGAACCATACCTTGTCGGTGCCACCGCTGTTGGTTTTGGTGAAGATTAAAATGGCGGTACTAACACCGGCATAAGGTTTAAACACACCAGAGGGTAATGAGATTACCGCCTCTAGTTTTTGACCGTTAACAATTTTTTCACGAATGCTTTTGTGAGACTTAGTAGAACCAAACAAAACACCGTCGGGCACGATGACGGCGGCGCGGCCACCCACTTTTAACATGCGTAGGATTAAGGCTAAAAATAACAGCTCGGATTTTTCAGTGGGGCCTTTTTTCTTAACTTCTACTTGAATCTCATTGCCGTCTTCGTCGATCTCGGTTTTATAAGTGGGTTTTGGTTTCTTGGTGGCAGGGTTTTTACCCAGTGTGCGCAGTAAATCGGGGGCGACGATGTCGAAGTCTACCGAGCCTTTAAACGGTGGGTTGGCCAATATTAGGTTGAAGGCTTCTGAGATGTTTTCATCGCCTTGGTCTTGCAGGCTGTCACGGTAGTGTACCGATGGGTTTTCGATGCCGTGCAATAACATGTTCATGGCGCCAATGCGCAACATGTGTTTGTCGAAGTCGTAACCTGTGAACATGTGGTTATTGAAATGCTTACGATTTTTAGGTTTGTTCACTTCTTTGGCGTGATGGGTTTCTACGTGCTCTACCGCCGCCATTAAAAAGCCACAAGTGCCGGATGATGGATCGCAGATGGTGTCTCCTACTTTGGGCTGCATGAGTTCGACCATCATTTGGATGATGTTACGGGGTGTGCGGAACTGGCCGTTTACCCCAGACTGTTGCAGCTTGCTTAATAGGTATTCGTATAGGTCGCCCTTGGTGTCTTTGTCGTCCATGTTGATGGCATCAAGCAGTTGCACCACTTGGTCGAGCAGTTTGGCTGAGGGGATCATGAAGATGGCGTCTTTCATGTGCTCGGCGAAGCTTCCCTCATTTTGCAGAGTTTTGATTTTGGGGAACACCTTATTCTGTACAATATCTAGCATGATGTCTGGATCTTTGTCTTTAAAGTTGTCCCAGCGTAGGGCCGCTTCTTTTTTGGCGAAGGTTGGGTTTTCTAGCTCAGTCTGCATTGCCTGCGCTCTTCGCTCGGCGGTTTTTTGCAGCTGGTCTAAACGGCGGATGAATAGCAGGTAGGAGATTTGCTCGATGACCGAGATAGGGTTGGCTACCCCACCGGTCCAGAACATTTCCCATACTTGGTCGATTTGACTGCGAATTTTGCCTGTTAACATAGTGCTTCTTTTAAAACTCTTGTTGCTATTCGCTATTGAGATAACCTCAGTAGGCGGGTGTGCGTGTAATGGTTGTTCTGGCTTGGCCATCGCTATGGTCATAAAATTTATTACCCCTTATCAAAAGTGAACATGGGTAATAGCGAGGACCGTGCCAGCTGTTAATTTATGCTGTAATCTTTTAGGCGTTTGTCGAAACTTTGGTAGTTTTTCATACCCAGTAGCGCCGCGGCTTTTTTCTTTTGGCCTGAGGTTTTTTGCCAGGCCAAACGTACATAGTGTTCTTCTAGATTGTCTTGTAAGCCCTTTAAATCAATAGCTTGGCTTAAATCAAAGGCCATGATATCAGCTGAACTGCTTACTGTGGTGAAAAGCGCTTCACGTAAATCTTGTTCGCTAATGTTTTCACCCTGCGACCACAAACAAGCACGTAATAATGTGCTGTACAGTTCGCGTACGTTTCCTGGCCAAGCATGACCTAGGATAATATTTTTTGCGTTTGGAGAAAGTTTTTTATGGTTAAGGTCCGTCTGCTCTGTAATGAGCTTAAGCAGAGTATCACTTAACAATGACAAGTCACCGCTGCGCTCTTTAAGAGGAGGAAGGTTTATTACCCCTACCGCCACGCGGTAAAATAAATCTTCACGGAATTCACCCTTTTGAATGGCGCTTGTTAGGTCTTTATTGGTGGCACATATGATTCGTACATTGACCTTTCTAGCTTGAGTATCCCCTACTCGGGTAAGCTCACCTTCCTGCAGAACACGCAATAAACGCACTTGTGCATCCAGCGGCAAATCTCCAAATTCATCCAAGAACAGCGTGCCGCTATCGGCCACTTCAAATACCCCTGCCTTGTTTTCTATGGCCCCTGTGAAGGCACCTTTTTTATGGCCAAACAAAGTACTGTCGATGAGTTCGGGAGGGATTGCCCCGCAGTTAATCACTTGTAAGGGACCATCACAGCGCTTGCTGGCATTATGAATGGCCGTGGCAAACAGCTCTTTTCCGGTACCGGATTGGCCGTAAATTAATACCGGCACATCATGCTGGGCCAAGACACTGGCTCGCTGCTTTAACTGCTGCATGACTTGGTTTTGAGTGACTATATTTTCAAATGCCGCATGAGTGGGCACCTTGGCCTGAGCAAGATGAGTAAGCTGATTGGCGGTTTGCAGTTCGGCTGAAATATCAAAAGGTATATGGGCGGCTTCTATGCCCTTTTCTCTACTGCTTTGTAGGAACTCGACCTGAAATTTGGTTTTACCCAGTAGCATCCACACTGCCTGCATGGCTGGCGTACCTGGTGTGATTTGCAGAGTAATTTTGGCCTTGGGATTTTGACTTTGAATACTGGCCAATAGCTTGTGGGCTGCCAGGTATATTTCACCAAAGTCTTGGGGGCTGGATAACTGGGCATACTGAGCATTAACGCTCGTGCCATTTTGAGCGGCCAGTTCTTTTAACCAAGACACGTAGCCAAGCGTGTCTTTATCTTTTGCTGCGTAGTTGTAAAGCAGATGACACTGAGTGAAATTAGCGCTTTGCAGGGTGGCATAAATGGGGCCAGTACGATCTTGCAGGCCTTCATCTATATCTAATCCGCCAATCCAGGCCACTAAAATGCGTTCCATGTACTTCTGCTTGATACTGGTTATTGGGTTTTGAAGGAAAAGCCACCGAAACTGGTACCCCGCCTAAATTCACATATTTATACAGGATTGTGATGCAGTTCACCATGTGATTTGTAGGGATTTACTGTTCTTAACACATGGCTAATATAATCAAAACAACATGAGGTCGTAATCAAAAAACACTCATGGCCTCTTCAATATCACTAGGGAAGTGATGCGCGTAGTGCCGTTCGATCATCTCGGTGGTTTTATGTCCCGACATGGTGGCTACCAACTTCATGTTCATGCCTTCGCGTATGAGCTTGGATATGAAGTTATGGCGAAAGCTGTACATGTGCAGTTTAAGCTCAGCGTATTGGGTGATTTTTGCCCAAGACTTTTTGTAGCCTTTCTCGCTTAAAGGTTTGGACTCATCTCTTATCTGTGGAAAAACCCAACCCTTTTGAGGATTACCCTGTTGCTCACGCCATAGCGATATCACTTCTGCAAGGCTGTATTTAAAAACAGATTTACTGTTTGAAAGCGACAACTTAACCACCACAGGTTTAGCTAGGTGCTTGGATTTATTGGTTGCTCGGCTCAATCGACCACTATGGAAGTCTTCCCATTGTAAATCGCTTATATCACCTGGTCTTAACCCTGTGTAATAAGCAATGTAGATATAAGGCAGTATCCAGTGTGGAAAAGTGACATTTTTTAAACATGGTAAATGCATTCTGTTGGCGTGCTGGCGTGAACGCTCGCGCTGTTGCACGCACTCATTTGCATAGCGCTCCATGGCACGTTCAATTTTCAAAAGCTCTTCAACGTCTAACATACGGCGAACATGGATATCTATTTCTTGCTCTTGTTTTAGCAAGGCATCTCTCTGTGCTTTAGAGGCTCCTCTTAAGGGGCGAAACTTAAATGGCATTTCATACAGCAAGCCTGCATGTTCTCCTCCACTATCCTGACTTAGGCGTACAGCCATGCTTAGCATGCTCACAAGAACGGCGTAATAGCGAACGATTGTTATATGTGTCAAACCTTGCTTTTCTTTTTTGTCCTGCCAATCGGTTATGTCTTTGGATGTAATTTTACTCATGGATTTATTAAACAGATGCGAAAACTCTCGTATCATTATGGTGTAATTATCGTGAGCAGCATCACCGCTCTGACGCCTCCTGGTGGGCATGTACACCTTATCGAAAAAATTACCCAGCATAGTAAGGTCATCTTTACTGATCGCCAGCACATGGCTAGCAGGAACTACCTGGCCACGTCGCAATACGTTCTTAGGGTCTTCGCCATTATTAAGCGCCTCAACCATCTTAAGGGCGATCTGGGAAGCCTCATGAATTTTTAATATATTGGTTCGGCCAATTGAGATATTACTTCTGGAAAAATTTCTGGAGGTTGGTTTGTAGCGGAAACTGGCACTGCCCTGCGCGCGATTTTTATATACCTGAAACCCGCTTATTTTGGCGCACTGAAGAACCTCGCCTTCACTGGCATTGGAAATAAATTGCTTGAGCTTTGCTTCGGTAAAACTTGAACTTATTTTATGGCTAGCCATGGGGCCTCACAGCATCCTAAAATTGATTTATTTGGTACACATTTGGTACACACTCAATTTATTTCAAGGAATCCATGAAA
>MAAA01014102.1_pt1 | contig 21361 bp, 17 predicted proteins | sample 1115971 | NCBI WGS metagenome assembly MAAA01 (sample SAMN04961123, study PRJNA320927) | seawater metagenome | isolation source: sample BD02T6 sea water enriched with oil for 6 days | place: USA:Gulf of Mexico | collected 2013-07-27 | reverse complement strand
CCCATTGTGGAAGTGAAAGCCGACGGCTCTTTTGTTGTTAGCAAACCACCGGGCACAGGCGGTTTAGTCAGCGTTGGCACGGTGGCAGAACAAATTATGTATGAAATGGGTGACCCTCAGTCTTATTTATTGCCAGATGTGGTGTGTGATTTTTCTGAAGTCACTCTTACCCAGCTTAACGAGGATGAAGTGGAAGTGAAGGGGGCCAAAGGCCGAGACGCTACGCCCACTTACAAGGTAAGTGCCACCCATATGGATGGTTATCGAATCATGGGCACCATGATGATGGGTGGCCGGGACGCGGCGAAAAAAGCGCGTAAACAACTGGATGCCATTATTAAACGCACCCAGCGTTTAATTCATAACGCAGGCTTTGATGATTACGATGAGATTAGCACCGAGATAATAGGCGCAGAGGATACCTATGGTGCTAACCGCAGAGTAGAAGGCGCACGGGAAGTCATCATGAAAATTGGCTTGCGTCACGCCAAGAAAGAGGCACTTGAAATTTTCTCTACCGAATTTTTTCCTGCCGGTGTAAGCATGGGGCAGGGTTCAACCGGTGTATTTGCCGGCCGCCCACGCCCAAGCGCAGTGATTCGTCACTTTGCTTTTTTACTGGAAAAAAACCATGTGAATATCACCGTGGACGTGAATGGGGAAAAAATTCCGGTTGAGGTTTTCGCGGGTTCTCCGCTTGAGTTACCAGAAAGTGCGGCGGGTAAATACCCAGCTGTCGATCTTTCGGGTGACACCATTGAGGTGCCACTCATTGCCCTGGCTTGGGGACGCAGTGGTGATAAGGGGGATGGCGCCAATATTGGTTTGATCGCCCGTGAAGCGGAATTTGCCGGCATTATTCATCAACAAATTTCTCCTGAGGTCATGTCAAAATTCTTTGCCCATTATAGTCCCAGTCGTGTACGGCGTTGGGAAATGCCAAATATGCTTGCCTTTAATTACATCTTAGATGATGTGTTGGGTGGCGGTGGTGCCGGTTCTTTACGCTACGATCCACAAGGCAAGGCCTATGCGCAAATGTTCCTGGATCATCCGGTTAAGGTGCCAGCGAAATGGGCGGATACCAAGCCCCATATTGCTCAGTTTGCCAAAGAGCTGAGTCGCTAGGGGTTCATTATGCCGGTTCTTAATTACTCGCGAAAAAAAATAGCGGCGACAAAAAAGCGCAGCGTTATTCTGCCGGAGCAGGGTGATTCTAGGGTGATGGCGGCTGCCCGTTCGATACAGAAAGAAGGCCTGGTTCAAGCTGTTTTTTTACATGAACCCACTGAAAGTATCGAAGGTTTGAAAGTCTTCGATCAGGATACGAACAAGAACCGTTGGCTGGAAAAAGCTTATGCCGTACATGTGGAGCGTAGGGCAAAAAAAAGCGTAACAAGAAAGCAAGCACAGGCGGAAGTTAAAGCCTGTGATCTGTTACTGGCGTCTTTACTGGTCAGTGTGGGTTATGTGGATGCAGGGGTGGCAGGTTCTGTGGCCAGTACTCCGGATGTTATGCGAGCGGGCATGCGCGGAGTGGGCTTGGACGAACAATCCGCGCTGCTCTCCAGTTGTTTTTTAATGCAGTTTCCGGATCGAGTCATGACCTTTGGTGATTGTGCTGTGGTGCCAGACCCTACTGCCGAGCAGTTAGCGAGGATCGCCATTGCCAGCGCCAGTACCCATAAAACATTTACCGGTGAAGAACCCAGGGTGGCTTTACTGAGTTTTTCATCCAAAGGCAGTGCCGAGCATGCGCGGGTTGAAAAAGTAACAAAGGCACTGGCTATTGCAAAGCAGCGTGCTCCGCAATTGTGTATTGACGGTGCATTGCAATTCGATGCGGCCATCATGCCTGGAATTGCTCAGAAAAAGGCTCCAGATTCAAGGGTAGCCGGGAAAGCCAATGTTCTAATATTTCCTGATCTGGATTCGGGAAACATAGGCTACAAAATTGCAGAAAGGTTAGCCGGAGCGCAGGTGTTGGGGCCGGTGAGTCAGGGCATGGCAAAGCCATGGATGGATATATCCCGCGGCTGCACAGCCAATGACATAGTCACTCAATCACTTATGGCTTGTGCATTGGTTAAAGAATTTGAAAACGAGGTACATAACTAAAATGAAAATTCAAAAAGTACTGGTTGCGAACCGAGGCGAGATTGCCGTTCGCATCATAAAAACCCTGCAGCATATGTCCATAGACAGCGTGATCGTTTATCACGGCGTTGATAGACAAACTCCGGCGGTGCAGATGGCAGATGAAAAAATAGAGCTCAACGCTGACCTGCCGGTGGCGGCTTATCTGGATATGGAGCAGATCATTCAGGCGTGTAAAGACAGTGGTGCCGATGCGGTACATCCTGGTTTTGGTTTTCTTGCTGAAAATGCCGAATTTGCGCGACGTCTCGCGGCTGAAGACATTACTTTTATCGGGCCGTCTGGGGATGTGATTGACCTGATGGGCAATAAAGTACGTGCCCGCGCTTTTTGTCTTGAGCATGGCTTTCCCATTGCGCCATCTGTGGTGGATGAGGGTAATGAAGCGCTCTTTATTGGCAGTGCCAAGGAAATTGGCGTGCCGTTGCTGATTAAAGCTGCCGCAGGTGGTGGTGGTAAAGGCATGCAGATTGTACGCGACCCCGATCAGATCGAAGAAGCCATTGCCATTGCCCGAGCCGAAGCATTGCGCTCTTTTGGCAGTAGCCTGGTATATGCCGAACGTTTTGTCGAAAACCCACGGCATATAGAAGTACAGATTCTGGCGGATAAACAAGGCAATGTGCTACACCTGGGTGAGCGCGAGTGCTCTATTCAACGACGTTTTCAGAAAGTTATTGAAGAAGCGCCCTCGGCTACACTGACCGATCAACAGCGCGAAGCAATATGCAGTACCGCGGTTAATATTTCTGCCAAGGCCGGTTACGAAAATGCAGGTACGGTTGAATTTATTTACACACCAGACGGTGAATTTTATTTTCTGGAAATGAATACGCGCATTCAAGTGGAGCACCCTGTCACCGAAATGATTACCGGTTTTGACATAGTGGAGCAACAAATTAATATCGCCGATGGTGAGCCTCTGTCCAAGCAACAAAAAGATATTGAACTGAATGGTCATGCCTTAGAAGTAAGACTCTATGCAGAAGATGCCGACAATGATTTTGCACCTGCCATCGGCACTCTGCACAAGTACCAATTACCTGAAAAAATAGCACGTATCGAAAATGGTTTCCTTGAAGGACAGCAAGTCACTAGTGCCTTTGATCCGATGCTCTCAAAAATTATTGTGCACGGTGAGAACCGAGCCATTGCCATTGAAAAAATGCTCGCCGCCTTAGAGCAAACTACGGTGTTAGGTGTGACGACCAATCGAGATTTTCTGGTTCGGGTGCTGCAGCATCCATCGTTTGCCAAAGGCGATACGCAAACCAATTTTATCAGCGAGCATAAAACCGCTTTGCAGCGCCCGGTGTTGGAGAGTACTGAATTTAAAATACTACTGGCCCTGACTGCCATGACTAATCGTGATTTTAATGAAGGCATTGAACAGCTGCGCGAACCACATATTTCAATCGGTTGTTGGAGAAATTTATGAAGCGTGATATTGCAATCGGCAACAACACACACAGCGTTGCCCTTATTCGTAAACCCAATGGCTTGTTCATTGAAATAGACGGTGAAATTGAAGCCGTGCAGCTGAACGTATTGACTAACGGAAAATATCGCATTCGCTTAGGTGATGTTTGGGCGGAGGCCAAAGTAGAGGTAAAAGGTGAAAATGCTTTTATTGAGGCCTTTGGTCAGGGCTTTGAACTTCAGGTGCATGACCCTGTGGAACTGGCCCATAGTGCGTCGCAAGCCGGAGATCTAAGTGCCAAGGCACCCATGCCGGGCATGGTAGTTGAGCTGCATGTGAAGCAAGGGGATGTGGTCGTGGCGAAACAGCCTCTGGTCACGATTGAAAGCATGAAGCTCATGACCATCATTCGTACTCCCGGTGCCGGTGTTGTATCAGCGCTTAATGTTAACGAGGGGGACCTTTTTAACAAGGGTGCCGTTTTAGTGAAAGTGGAAAGTCAGGAGAATGAGCATGCGTAGAATTCAATCTGCAATCGATAATCACTCAGCAGAATTTCTTGGCTATAAACGTAACAACGAAGCGCTAGTATCCGAATTTAAGCAAAAGCAGCATGAAGCAAAACACCAGCGCCCACAAAAGGACTTAGCCCGTATTGAGCGCTTGGGGAAAATGCTGGCATATCAGCGTGTGGAATTACTATTGGATACGGGTACGCCTTTTCTTGAATTATCTTCTTTGGCCGCCAATGAATCCAGAAATGGTGAAACCGCCGGCGCTAGTGTGATCACCGGCGTGGGTATCGTTAATGGTCGCGAGGTGATGATTATTGCCAATGACGGTTCGGTTAAAGGTGGGGCCTGGTATCCACTGACTATTAAGAAAACCATTCGCGCATTGGACATTGCCATCGAATGTCACTTACCGGTAGTGCACCTGGTGGACAGTGCAGGTGGTTTTTTACCCATGCAAGCCGATGGATTTGCCGATAAGTATATGGCCGGACGTATCTTTAGAAACCAATGCAAACTCAGTGCTTTGGGGGTCGAGCAAATTGCTTTGTCGCTGGGTCACTGCACTGCAGGTGGAGCCTATACGCCCACCTTGTGTGATTATTCAATTATTGTGCGTGGCACGGGAGCCGTATTTTTAGGAGGGCCGCCATTGGTGAAGGCGGCCACAGGTGAAGTGGTGACGGCGGAAGAATTAGGCGGCGCTGATGTGCATGCCTCCATTAGTGGTACTTCAGATTATGCGGTGAGCAGTGAAGAGGAAGGTATTGCGCTGGTTCGTGAAATCGTTAGCACATTCCAGGAAAAGGAGAAGGCCAAAATCAGTCGTCAGGAGGTTGAAGAGCCTTATTATGACCCGCAAGAATTGTACGGAATCATTCCCGATGACATTAAGAAACAGTTCGATGTAAGAGAGGTCATTGCGCGCATCGTTGACGGTAGTCGCTTTCACGAATTTAAGCCCGACTATGGTGAAACCATCGTCTGTGGTTATGCTTATATCCTTGGTATGAAGGTGGGAATCATAGGAAATAATGGCGTGTTGTTTTGTGACAGTTCTAAAAAGGCCACTCAGTTTATGTTGCACTGTAATCGTTCTCGTACACCATTAGTATTTTTGCAGAACACCACAGGATTTATGGTGGGTAAGGATTATGAACATGAAGGCATATCCAAGGACGGCGCCAAGATGGTGATGACTCAGGCCAATCTGGATGTGCCCAAGTTTACCGTCATGATCAATGGTTCATTCGGTGCTGGCTCTTATGGCATGTGTGGTCGCGCCTTTGATGGGCGTTTCATGTTTAGTTGGCCGAACTCCAAGACTGCGGTTATGGGGGCAGAGCAAGCGGCCAAAACCATGGCCGATGTGCAAGTTGCATCGTTAAAGCGTCGCGGTGAAACGGTGTCCGATGAAAAGATTCAAACGGTTTACGATTCTGTGTTGGAAAACTTTGAACACCAGAGTAGCGCTTACTACACCACATCTGAAATCTGGGACGATGGCATGATCGACCCGGCCGATACCCGCAAGGCGTTGGGCATGGCAATTTCTGCTTCCTTGAATGCGGACTTTGAAGAAACTTCTAACGGTTACTTGCGCATATAGGCGTACGGAGAATACAAATGACAGATCTTACTAAATATGGGTTTAGTGGCGAGCATCAACAGCTGTTTGATATGGTTGATCGTTACTCGCGAGAAGTCCTTCATCCCTTGTCTTATAAGATGGACAGCGAAGATTGGTTTCCCATTGATGAATTTCGAAAAATGTCAGAACTGGGAATTATGGGTGTAACCGTCCCTGAAAAATGGGGCGGCGCCGGTATGGATGAAATAGCCCAGGCACTGGCAGGGCAAGCAATGAGTCGTTGGAACAGCTCCATGTCGCTGAGCTACCTTTCCAGTGACAACTTGTGTATCAATAATATTTTGCGTAATGGCAATGATCATATTCGCGAAAAATATTTGCCGGGTTTTTGTGATGGCAGTTATATCGGAGCCTTGGGGCTTACCGAACCGGGAGCTGGCTCGGATGCTTTGGGAAGCATGGCCACTAAAGCCGTTAAAGAAGGCGATAATTATATTTTAAACGGACGGAAATTATTTATCACCAATGGCCCCTGTGCAGATGTGGTGCTGGTTTATGCTAAGACCAATCCGGAACTGGGTGCCCATGGTATTTCGGCCTTTATCGTGGAAAAAGACTTCCCGGGTTTTCATGTGGCACAGAAACTCGACAAGATGGGTTATCGTGGCAGCATGACGGGTGAATTGGTATTGGATGATTGTGTAGTACCGGCAGAAAATATGGTGGGGGAAGAAAATAATGGTGTCGCCATTACCATGAGTGGGTTGAACATTGAGCGGGTGGTTTTAAGCATGCATGCCTTGGGCATTGCCGAGCGGGCGCTTGATATTTCGGTGGAATTTGCCAAAACCCGAAAACAGTTTAATCGAGCGATTGGCGAGTTTCAGTTAGTGCAAGGCATGTTGGCAGACATGTATACGGGAGTGGAAACCATTCGTTGTCAAACTTACCACATGTTAAAAGAAATCAGTGGTTTGGAAGTGGGCGGTGGCGGTCGCGGTGAAATTCATATGCGCACCGCTGCTAACTTGTTGCACACCGGTCGCACTACCATGGACATTCTTGATAAGGGGGTGCAGATACAGGGTGGTATGGGATGCATGTTTGAGTCTGAAATTAATCGCTTGTACAGAACGGGTAAGGTTCTGGAAATTGGTGGTGGCACCAATCAGGTTCGACAGCTAATCATTGCTGGAGAACTTATGAAGTAACAAATTGCCAAGAGGCAATGCCTTTTTATGATGCTTGCTATATGCGTCTTCACAGGCGTATGAGCAAGTACCCGCTGAGACTAAAACGTTTCAGTCTGTAAACCAAGCAAGGTAAGCAAGCAGTTAATTGTGCTAACGATAGAGGTAAATCTGGCATCGGCAATCATCGAATCTATTAAAAAACATATAAAATGACTAGGGTCGTAAATCCAACTTGAAATACTCTTTGGGTAATAGAGTTATACTTAGACTCTTTCAACGTGTAGCAGTATTTTAAGCTGGGTATTGGTTTCCATAGAAACTTTTTGTACAAGTAATATTTATTGTTGCTTTGTAGTAAAAGACAGAGGTTTATCTAATACTTTTAAATTGTCGTATATTATTTTCTTGATGGTGCCATCATCTTTCATCGATATGAAAATTTCGTTGAGTTTAGGGAAATATTGTAAGTGCCTAAATTTGCTCGATACTATTACATGCAAGGGTAACTCAGTCAGAAGAAGAGGGCTTGAAAACCTATCCCTTAATTTGGGCGTGTGATGAATGATTGAATTGATTATTTCTATGTCTCCGGCGATTGCATCTATTCGATCAGCTTTTAACATTTTAAGCGTTTTCGAATAATTTACGAATGTGACTTTATTGAAGGACGTGTCGGAATCAAATTTTTGGCTAATTCTCGCGCCACGTAATAATCCAATATTTTGTCCGTGTAAATGATGATATTTATCAATGTGGTTGAAAGGTTTGGAAATTATACCCATTTTAATTGTCCAAATGTTAACGCCTATCTTGGCTTGATCCATTACGGCATCAGAGGGCAGGGATATGGTTAAATCACAGCCATCATCACTCAATATGAAATGCATTACTCGCGGATATGGTGCTAACATTAAATTCAATTTAATACCTGATCGCCTTGAAAATTCTTCAAATATCTCAGGATAAATACCCTTCAGCATTCCGCTTTTCTTATCCTTTTCTCCCCAATGTGCCAGTTGCACTACACAGGTCTTTATATCCTTAATACTCAATAGGTTCACTTTATCTGCTGGATCTGAACTGGCGAATACGGAAGTGATGAATATACATAAACTCATTAATACTGTTATTAATGTTTTGATTTTAAATAACTTGAGGAAATAACGAACCTTTCTCATAGTTGATTTCCTAAAGTGGCATTTTAAGCATAAGTCTAGTATAGGCGGGTATTACTTCAGGCTCGAACAAATTTTTAAAAGATTTCTTTTTAGTGACCTAGTTAATTTGGCCATCTAATTAAAGATAATGAGGTGAGTGACTGCGAGTGGTCGTGGGGGCAGAAAACTACTGCTTCCATGAAGAGGTAGGACCTCTTTGAATAATATTTTATTCTGGTATTCATGATCAAATACCTTGGGAAATTCAGGCATATTTACTTCTTAAGGAAAGGTTGAATTTTAATGAATGATCATTTTAGACAAGTCACATTGACTGCTTGAAACATTCCTCTGGCTACCAGATTACGCCATAGTCCCCATAAGAAATTTATTAGACTAGTTTTAAGAATTATCAATAGGATTCATTATGAATATTCATGGAAAAGTTATTGCGATTACTGGTGGAGGCCGAGGTATTGGCCGTGAGATTGCAAAAAGCCTAGCCAAGAAGGGTGCAAAATTAGCATTGCTGGATTTGGATAAGTCGGCCATGGATGAAACAGCGGAACTGGTAAAAGTGCTGGGCTCTCAAGCACGTTGCTATCAGTGTGATGTGGCAGATGAAGAAACGGTAGTGAGCACCTTTCAACAAATAGTGGCCGATTTTGGCAGCATAGAAGGCCTGGTTAATAATGCAGGAATTCTACGGGATGCCACTTTAATTAAAGTGGCCGATGGCAAGGTGGTTAAAAAAATGTCGGCGGATCATTTTAGTCTAGTCGTGGATGTTCATATGAAGGGGGCATTCTTATGTGCTCGGGAAGCTGCGTCTCATATGGTGGAGCAGGACGTTAAAGAGGGTTGCATTATTAATATGTCCAGTGGTGCGTTCCGCGGTAATTTTGGTCAGACCAATTATTCCGCCGCCAAAGCAGGCATTGTTGCCATGAGCCGTGTATGGGCCAAGGAGCTGGCCAGATTTAATATCCGCTCCATGGCCATTGCGCCGGGTGCCATTGAAACCGACTTATTGCGTTCCATGCCAGAGGACGTTTTAGCTGCTATGGCAAAGACGATACCCCTTGGTCGCATTGGCAGAGTTAAAAATATTTCTCAGACGGTAGATCTGATTCTGGAAAATGACTATCTCACTGGCGATGTGATCGATGTGAATGGTGGCTTCTTTCTTTAGCAAGAAAAACTGGGTAAATAGGCATTGTCTCCTTATCTAATTTTTAACAAACGGTAGCAAATTAAACTCGTTGCCGACTCATCTTAGCTTGAATTACCGCGCGCCTGGTCCACTAGAAATTCAGGTTTGTATTGTCTATGTGACAGGCGTGCCCTTTATTAAATATAAAAGAGGTTTTCCATGACGACTTATCAAGCCCCGCAGCGAGACATGCAATTTGTGATGGATGAAGTGCTGGACTTCCAAAGCCATTATAAAAACTTGCCCGGTTGTGAAGATGTTACTCTTGAATTGATCTCAGCTATCCGCACAGAAGGGGCTAAATTTACCGAGAGTGTTCTGGCGCCTTTATATCAAAGTGGAGATGAGGAAGGTTGTAAATGGCAAGACGGTGATGTCACTACCCCTGCTGGTTTTAAGGAAGCGTATCAAAAGTTTAGAGAAGCCGGTTGGCCCACATTAACCCAACCGCTTGAATATGGAGGTCAAGGTCTGCCCACTACCATAGGTACCATGTTCACAGAGATGGTGAGCGCTGCCAATATGCCCTGGAGCCTGATCAATGCAACCAATAGCGGCACCCTGGAAACTTTGCACACCTGGGGGAGTAGCGCACAAAAAGATATTTACATGCCCAAGATCGTGTCCGGTGAATGGAGCGGTACCATGTGTTTAACCGAGCCCCACTGTGGTACCGATCTGGGAATGTTGCGCACTAAGGCCGAACCAGATTCTGAAGGCGGTTATCTAGTGTCGGGTACAAAAATTTTCATATCGGAAGGGGAGCACGATAAGACCGACAATATTATTCATATAGTATTGGCTCGCCTGCCGGATGCTCCGGCCGGTGTGAAAGGCATTTCATTGTTTATCGTGCCTAAATTTGTAGTTAATGAGAAGGGTGAAAAGGGTGAGCGCAATGCCGTTTCTTGTGGCTCCCTTGAACATAAAATGGGGTTGCATGGGGCGCCAACCTGTGTGATGAACTTTGATAGTGCCAAGGGGTATTTGATCGGACCGCCCAATAAAGGTTTGAATTGCATGTTCACCTTTATGAATAATGCCCGTTTGTCGGCTGCGGTACAGGGCATGATTCATTCAGAAGTGGGTTTCCAAAATTCTTTGGCTTATGCCAAAGATCGTCTGCAAATGCGTGCCTTAAGCGGTGCCAAAAATCCCGAACTACCGGCTGATCCAATCATAGTTCACCCAGATGTGCGCCGCATGTTGCTCACCCAAAAATCCTTTTCCGAGGGTGGGCGTATGTTGAATTATTACATCTCTCAACTACTGGATGTAATTGAACGCTCTACAGATCAAGCCGCTAAAAAAGACGCGGACGACACCCTGGGCCTGTTAACACCCATAGCCAAGGCTTTTTTAACCGAGACAGGATGTGAATCGGCTAATTTGGGGCTGCAGTGTTTTGGTGGTCATGGCTACATAAGAGAGTGGGGTGTCGAACAGAACGTTCGTGACGCCCGTATTGGCTGTATTTGGGAAGGTACCACAGGAATTCAATCTCTGGATCTTTTAGCGCGGAAAATTTTGTTAACCAAGGGAGAACGTTTAAAAAATTTCACCAAGAAGATTCACGGTTTCTGTGAAGAAAATAAAAACAACGCTGCCATGGATGAATTCATCACAGAGCTTGCTGCTCATAATAAGGAATGGGGGGAATTAACTACGAAGGTGGCTGGTGCAGCCTTGAACAACCCCGACGAAGTGGGTGCGGCATCGGTGGACTTTCTCATGTACTCGGGTTACCTGGTATTGGCCTATTTTTGGGCTCAAGCAGTGGTGGCGGCACAAAAAGCGTTAGACGGTGATACTACAGAACAAGATTTTTACCAGGCCAAAATTAAAACGGCCCGTTTCTTTTATAAACGTTTATTACCAAAGACCCGTGGCCATGTGGCAACCATGAAGGCAGGTGCCGATTGTTTGATGAATCTTGAAGCTGAGCACTTTGTATTTTAATACTTGATTGACTGAAAATTTAAAAACATGAACCCGGTGTGACTAAAACAAATTGTAGCAGCACCGAATTAAAAAATTATTTAAATGGAAATATTATGAGTAAAGCAATTGTTGCTGGCGTAGATATGGTGAAGTTTTCCAAGCCCGGTCAGTCAGAGTCATACCGTGTAATGGCCTCCAAGGCTATTCAGGGTGCGGTAAAAGATGCGGGTATCAATCATACTTTGATTGAGCAAGCCTATGCCGGATTTGTTTATGGGGACTCCACCTCTGGCCAACACGCCTTGTACGATGCTTTTCAGACAGGGATTCCGGTTCTGAATGTTAATAACAACTGTTCTACCGGTTCTTCTGCTTTGTTTTTGGCTCGCCAAGCCGTTAAGTCTGGCGCGGTTGAGTGTGCACTGGCTTTTGGGTTTGAAGAAATGCAGGCAGGTGCTTTGGGTTCCCACTGGGATGATCGCGAATCGCCGTTTAAAAATTTCGATAAAGTACTGGATGAGAAAGGTTACCCCATGGCGCCCATGGCTTTACGCAGTTTCGGTGCCGCTGGCCATTACTACCTGGAAAAATACGGCGCCAGCGCAGAGCTGTTCGCCAAGGTATCGGTTAAGACTCGAAACCATGCCATGAATAATCCGTATGCTCTATTGAATACCCCTTTGACCGTTGAAGAAGTCATGAGTGCTAAAGTTGTTTACATGGACTACCTGACTCGTTTTATGTGCTGTCCTCCCACTTGCGGAGCCGGTGCTGCGGTGGTGGTGAGTGAAGCCTTTGCCAGGGAGCATGGAATCAGTGATGGAGTGGAGATTGTGGGCCAGGCCATGACCACGGATACCCCTGATACCTGGACTGACCCAATCAAACTGGTGGGCGCTGACATGACTGCCCGTGCCATTGCTCAGGTGACCGAAGAAGCAGGTATTGGCATCGAAGAGGTTAACGTTGTTGAGTTGCACGATTGCTTCACTACCAACGAAGTCATTACTTACGAAGGCCTGGGTCTGTGCGGGGAAGGTGAAGCCACTAAATTTGTCGCCGATGGCGATAACACTTACGGTGGCAAATTTGTGGTAAACCCATCGGGTGGGTTGATGTCCAAGGGGCACCCTCTTGGCGCCACTGGCTTGGCTCAGTGTTATGAGCTGGTTAACCAGTTGCGAGGTAATGCAGGCCAACGCCAGGTTGAAGGGGCCAAAATTGCTCTGCAACATAACCTGGGCTTAGGCGGCGCTGCGGTTGTAACCATGTATAAAAAAGCTTAATGATTTCAAGTGAATTGAATTGGTAAAATAGCCAACAAAAAATATCTGTTGGCGTGCTGGAGTTTTTAATGGTTAACAATATGTGACTATTTAAAGCTCCCTTTTTAAAGAGGTATTCCATGTTAGATCGAAATAAAATCGGTCATGAGTTTGACACCTTTTCCGTTGAAGTGGAAAAGGGCAGGTTGAAGTTTTTCGCCAAGGCCATCGGTGAATCAAACCCCATTTACAGTGATGAAGTGGCTGCTCGGGCTGCCGGTTATAAAACCATTCCTGCGCCACCAACGTTTACCCTGGCGCTGGATATGGAATCACCCAATTTAATGCCACTTTTGGCAGCGCTGGACATGGAGGTTGCTCGCATTCTGCATGGTGCACAAGAGTTTGAATATTACGAGACCATCTATGCAGGTGACACCATCACAGTGACATCGGCAATTAAAGATATGTTTTCAAAAAAATCCGGTGCTTTAGAATTTGTAATTCTGGAAAATAATTACACTAATCAAGAGGGTCTTTTATTGGCAAAAGCCAATCAGACTCTGGTTTACCGAAACCCATAGGGCGAAAATGTATGGCAGAAATTAAAGTAGGCACTGAGATTCCATCCTTGACTCTGGCGCCCATTACACGTCAATGCCTGGCATTGTATGCAGGTGCTTCCGGTGATCATAATCCCATTCACATTGATTCTGACTTTGCAAAAAAAGCAGGAATGGAAGATGTTTTTGCTCATGGCATGCTATCCATGGCTTATTTGGGGCGGATGCTAACCGACTGGCAACCCCAGTCCAGGTTACGCAAGTTTCAAAGTAAATTCTCTGCCATTACCCAATTACAGGACCTGATTACCTGTTCAGGCAAGGTCATTGAAATTATTGAATTAAGTGATGAAACACTGGCTCGTTGTGAGGTTCAGGCCGCCAAAGTCAGTGGTGAACAAACCCTGATCGGTGAAGTATTGGTTTCTATATAATGGAGCTGTGACCACAAAAACATGTGTGCCCCTTCGTTTTTGAACAAGTGCCCTGGCAAGGGATGCCATAGGCCTTAAGTTTCGAACTTGGGGCTGGCTTTAATTGGTCTGGCCATTTTTCTAGCTCCCTGCTGCTGAGGTTGAAGAACCTCGGTCAATTCTCGTTACATTTTTAAATGCCCTCACTTTATCGTTATTCGTTTGAGTAATATTTATTCTAATTAATATATCTATACTTTAATATGAACAATGATCAGTTAATGTTATTGTGTGCTCGATATTAGAAATATTTGGATTGGAGTTGTCTTAGCTCTCATGGTTACGCAGCAAGGTGTCCATGAATAACATGGCTTCTAAAGGTATGCGTAATATGAATGGCGATACCATTGAATATTCTTATACCGCTAAATTCTTGCATTGGTTTTGCGCTGTGGTGATTTTATCGGCGAGCTTTTCCGGGTTGTATGTTGCATCATTTATTTGGACGCGAAAACCAAAGCCTACATACTGATGATAAACACTTCGGTTACCTTGATTTTGATTCCATTTTTTTGCGGCGTGTTATTTATGGAATGATTCATGGGGGGCTGCTGCACATGAGTCTCTGAGCATCAAAAATATTCGTCTGGCCTAAGCCATGCATCAGCTAATTTTTCGATGTAAATATTGAAGAGCAGTGGATACAGGTAAGTGACTGAGGCATTTAAATTTTATACTGAGTTAATATGCGGTACCAGAGGAAACCTTTGCCATGCTAACTATAGATAGCCATTTTATACGTGCCGTTTTACGTAAGGCAAGCAGCAAAGGGGTCAGTGCCCAAGCCTTGCTGGATGAGTGCGGTATTTCGTCCGAAGTGTATAGACAGCCACAGGGGCATGTCCATGTGGACCAGTTTGTCAGCCTAATACAACGGGCAAGTGTAATGTTTGATGATGAATACTTAGGCTTGGGTGGTGCTCGCTGCCAGCCAGGGCACTTTGCCTTAATGGTTCGTTATACCCGCCAGTTTTCTACCTTAGAAATATTGTTAGAGGAAATTTGTCTTTTTTACAAAATTACTCGAGAAGACACTCGTTTCACCATCATTATAAACGAGGATGAGGTACAGCTTTCAATCGAATTGATATCAAGCGAGCAAGATGTTGACCACTTTTTATTGGAATATATGATGGTATCAATTCATCGCTTTCTATGCTGGGTGAGTGGTCAGCATATAGTGTTGAAGCGAATGAGTTTTTGTTACCCCGAACCAGACCATAGTGACAGCTATAAATATTTTTTTTCCTGTCCTCAGAAATTTAATCAATCTAACAATGTCATGGTTTTTAATCGTAAATTTCTTTCCCTGCCGCTGGTACGTAATCACGCAGAGTTAAAGGCGTTTTTAAAAAAAGCTCCGGCTGATTTGATGGTGATGCCAAGTATTGATAAAAGTTTAAGTACCAAATTAAAGGGCATCTTACTGGAACATTATCGGCGTGGAGAAGGGTTTCCAGATTTTTCTCATATTGCCACGGCTCTCAATATGGGGCCACAAACTCTGAGGCGTAAATTAAAACTTGAAAATGCAAGTTACAATGAAATTAAAGATGCTATTCGTCGCGACCTAGCCATAGATAAGCTGGTACATGAAAATATGCCAGTGGCTGATATAGGCCTGCAATTGGGGTTTGTGGAGCCAGCATCTTTTACTCGTGCCTTTAAACAATGGACAGGAGTGAGCCCGGCTAAATATCGATCCAGTTTGAAGTCATAATTAGTTCTACTATATTAGTGGGTATTCCTTATGCGTAACCAAATTAATTAAGTTAATACTCTGTATTCATTATGGAATGTTGCATTTTAGAGGTTCAGTGATGTACTTGTATTTCGTAAGGGGATTTGATGTGTGGTGAAAGGTTAGAGAGTGCTTTCACTTAATGATGTGTTGTTATAAAACAAATTCAGGGTGAACGGTAAAGAGAGTTATCAGGTCTCTATAGCATTTTTTAAACCTAACCTGACGAACACCTTTTTTGGAAAAAAGTATTCGTCAGGTTAGGTTTAAGCCTCTACAAATAATTAGAGTTAGGCATCGTGAAAAGTAATAGTTAACCTAGATTTGAAACGATTTTTCTATTTTGGCTGAACTGCATAAGAATAAACATCCAGGATAAGGCGTTAAGCAAGAACAGAACTGCCAAGACATACCCCCAGCTATTGATAGTGCCAACCACGGTGGCGTGGGTGCATATTCCAACGAGAACGAAATCTATAGTGCCATTACCGATTACCAGAGGTAAGGGAATGTTTTCTCCAGAGTAGTCCTTTGTACTGTAAATCGCCGCAGCCAAGCCTAGCATAAATGCACCCGTGAGCCGTGCGAATAAAGTAATGCTGGGAGATACTTCAATCTCCAAAAGACTGAATGCCAAGTTGGGATAAATCAATAATAGCAACCCACCTAGTGCAGACGCAAAGCAATGAGACAAGCTTGTGCTGCGGTAATCGACTTTCATAAAGTTTCCTATTTAACACGAGTGGAATTTTTGTCACGATTGATGCATTTTTAAATATGCATGCTCTAAAACCCATGACATTTTTAAGGCTGCCAAACATACTCTAAGTTGTGGCTTTGAGTCCATCTCTTTCAAAATTTTAAATTCATTTAAACGCATGTGGCTAGAATTAATCGATATTTTTTTAAAAAATTATCGAGTTGAATTTTTAAAGCAATATTAAATGCGGTTACAAATGCCACACTTTATAAATTTAAGTGCTTTTAATAGATTTATTTCGATTTTGTTTGGGGGTTAATCCAGTATTTTTTTTAATGAATCTTGAAAAAACGGAGGCTTCAGAAAAATGTAAACGTTCTGCTATTTCGGTCATGCTTAGGTTCGACTGTAATAAATAACGAAGCGCTAAATTTAATTTCGCTTTATCTAATAGTGTTTGATAACAGGTACCATGCTGCTGCAAATGGAAACGCAACGTACGAGGGTTTATATCCAAACATTTAGCGACAAAAGTGAGTGAACAGGAGTGGCGCGTCAAACTTGCATTGATGATATTTTCTGTTTGCACCACAACGGATTTAATATTGAAGTCCATGCGTTTGGTGACTTCATGTTCATAGTGTTGTTGTTTGAGTCGGCTGGCATCATGAAGAGGGTGTTGCATTTCCTCTTTGCTAATGACAAAGCCATTAATTTCTTGTTTGAAATGGATATGTTCACCAAAGACATCAACCAGCGGCCGCTTTTCATAAGGCTCAATACAACTCAGATATACAACCCTAGGTCGCCAGCTTGCGCCGAGATAACGTCGTAAATATAGGCTTGTGATTCCTAAGCCCAATTCAATAATTTGAGTATATTCTCCTGTAATTGCGCGGTTTACCTCATAGCTGAGAATCGTGCCCTGAGGGCTGTCTTCAGTATGAAAGTAGGTGAGATCAGTATGTGAGGCAAAGTTGGTTAATAGGGTTTGGATGCCGTCGCCAATGTTTGCAGAGTTACGCAATAAGAACCAAAGGGGGCCCAAAATACTCCCCCCTTGAATAGCCGCAAGCTGTAAACCCAAAAACCGTTGATTGAGTTGATGGGCACTGTGTTCTATTAGGTCATTGAACTGTTGCCCCTCTACCAAATTATCCGGACGTTCAAGCAATTTAGGGGAAAACCCCACATCTAACATGATTTTTTCAGGGTCAGCCCCATAACTTTCAATCAGTGAATCGATGCCTTTCAACGCCATACTGGGTACAAAACTCATTATTTCTCCAAAATTATTGATCTTAATAAGTATTGGTTAAGGGTTGCCTAAATTATCAATAGGTTTGCCTAATTTATCAAGTTTGTAAAAGGTGGCTTGCTAATATGGCCCTATAAAACTTGGCGAAATTGAATACATTTAAACTCAATAGGCGGCTATTAAGATGTCTGAATCTTTAAAAAATCCATTGGTAAGGTTACCAATAACAGTTTGCAAATACCTTGTTGTAAATATATTGGTTTCCATCGTGGTGATGGGGCTAGGTCATTTTATATTTTATACCCTTGCTTAGGTTACTGGAGATATTTCATGCAGCGAATTAAATCAAATATGGTCATAATGTTACTGGCAGTAAGCAGTCTGTTAACCATTCAACAAAGTATGGCAGCTACCCTGTCAGGTCGTGTGGTAACGGATGAAAATAATGCCCTAGCAGGGGCGATTGTGACGCTTTGGAATGAAGCGCGTAACCAGAAATTGAGTACCTATACCGATGCCCAAGGCAAATACCAGCTAACAACTGATTTTATTGGCACGGTCACTTTGCGCGGTCGAAGCCCATATTATCGTGACACCAACGTGTCCGTCACCCTAGCTTTGGATTCCACAGTCCAGCAGTCACTTTTACTTGAAAGGATGACGGATGTTGCTGAAATTTCAGCATCCTTACCAGCGTCCGCCCACGTTACAAAGCTGGATCTTGAAGACCAAGAGACCAAAGCCACTTTTATTTCTCAATGTCATTACTGCCATCAACAAGGTAACTCAATTACTCGGGCTCCTCGTTCAATATCGGCTTGGAGCGATACTATTTGGCGCATGGAAGGATATGGTTCGTACCTGACTTATGCTGAGCACAAACAAGTTAAAGATATTTTGGCAGAAGGTTTTGATGGCAAACCCATAACCATAAAACAAACAAACGACTTCAGCCCAGAAATGGCTGAAACCACTATACATGAATGGTTAGTGGCGACGCCGCTATCCTTTCTTCATGATACCGAAGTGGGGCATAACGGCCGACTTTATGGCATTGACGAAGCCGCCGATACCATTTGGGAATTGGATCGTGAAACCGGTGAGGTAATCGCTAACAAAATGCCTAATCCTGACAATCTTCCCGAGGGTGGTAATTTTGAAGGCATCCAACTCCCCATTGGTATTTTCAGCGGCAGCAATGGTCCTCACAGTGCTGCACAAATTAGCGATGGTCGCATGTTTATTACCAATGCTTTGTCTAGCTCATTAGTCAGTTTTGAGCCGGAAACACGGGAGTTTAAATTTTATCCTATCCCCCGTGGGTTTTTATGGAGAAAGGGGCTTTACTCTCATACGATTCGCGCTGACAAAGATGACAATGTTTGGTTTACCGTGATGGCTTCAAACATGGTGTTAAAATTTGATACTAAAAAAGAAGAATTCACTGAAATTAAACTGCCCTCAAATGGTGTGATGCGCTGGTTATCGGATACCTTTATGGGTGCAATCCTCAAACTAACCTCCTTGTTTCCAAAAGAAAATACACACTTGGCCCTGTCGCACCATAAGTGGTTGAACGGCGGGCGCGAAATTTTTAACTGGCCTTATGGTATCGATATAAATCCAACGGATGGCAGTATTTGGTATGGCAAATTATTAGCCGACAAAATCGGTCGTATCGACCCGGTAACATTAGAAGTTAAGGAGTTTGATACACCCGCAAAGGGACCTCGTCGTATGCGCTTTGGAAAAGATGGCATTCTTTGGATTCCCTCATTCGATGAAGGTATTTTAATGCGCTTCGACCCCAAGAGTGAAACCTTTGAAAATATTGAACTGCCACTTTTATCAGAAGATGAATACGAAGTTCCTTATGCGCTTAATGTGCATGAACACACTGGGGATGTTTGGATTGCAGCGAATAATTCCGACCGTGTTCTTCGTTATGTACCTGATGAAAAACGTTTTATCTCTTACCCAATGCCTGCACGTGTTGTCTGGTTCCGTGATTTTTCTTTCACCGAAGATGGGCAAGTGTGCACCAGTAACTCCAACCTTCCTGCCTATGCACATGAAGATGGTCTACCTGCTTTCTTTTGTATAGACCCAAATGGCAACAAAGGTAACAGTGAATATCCGCGCACAGCGAAACACTAAAGCTATTTGTTATTTTGTAAGGGTGGAATTTACGCTTTAAAAATAAAAGGGACTTTTTAGGGGGCAGGGAGGACTGTGAGAGATAGCCCGCGACATCTATAAAATAGTTTGAATGATGTCGTTGCGGCGCCCTAATAAACTGGGTAATACAGTATAAAGCCTTTAATAACTCGACCGTAACAATTACTGAAATTGAGATGCCCACGTCAAATTAATGCTTGGTCTAAAGCACCAGTTAGTTGATCAGACGTTTGAAATAGACCTCGAATACGCTTACGCCCGAACAACGGGTCATTCTCAGTTAGTATTAAAATATAGGAATATACCATGGCCTCGCACTCTCTACCTCTTAGCCAGATTGCCATATCGTCAATTGATATTCGCCGATCAGATACCTGGTGGCGACAGGGCCTTGGTTTTTTGCCCTCCGGGTATACACGAATGTTTCGTGGGCCAATATTGGGTGGGGTGGTGGGTTTGCCGGGTGCCGCCGCCACGACTCGATGGCTTGTGGGTCAAGATGATTGGTTGCAAATTGAATTATGGCAATACGAAAAACCCATGGCTCGGTTGCAAGCACCTGACTACGCGCCAAATCATGTGGGTTTTAGTCGGTGTGGAGTATGGGTAAAGAATTTTGACGATACCCTAGTCCGTTTGGCCGAACTAGGTTCAACACCCCTTAGTGATGCATTGGGTGAAGCCGGTGAGCGCCGAATCTGTGTGAGGGATCCGGATGGGATATATGTAGAGCTATTCGAAAAAGATCCATTGCAAACAGAGGTTAGCCACGGGCGATTTATCGCTAACGCGGCTTTTCGCAGTATAACCATTACCACGGAAGACTTGGTAAGCAGTACCCAGTTTGCAGAGCAAGGGCTCGGTTTAAAAAAGGCGCCGTTTCCACTTCATGATGATAACCATGAAACATTATGGGGTTTAGATAATGTTGACTGCGGGCGCGAAACCTATATTAGCAATAGCATGCTGCTTGAATATGTAGAATACCGAACACCTTCAACCCAACCCAGGCACCCACACTCAAAACTGAATGACCAAGGGATTTTAAATGTGGCATTTGGCGACAGTAAAAATGCAGTGGGTATAAAACGCATGTGCAAGCAAACTTGTAAAGCAGGCGCGATCCCCAGTAGTTGGATACGCTCACCTTTTGGCGGCTGTGTTTATATGACAGACCCTCTAGGGTTTTCATTTGAGTTTATGTGGGCAAGACCTGGCATGGGCCATAAATTAACGGGTTTTTTACCGGTTAAAAAAATCAAGTATTCAGCGGCAGATAATCATCGAGTCGAAAACTCAATTACTATTGATTTCGACCCAAACACGGTATTTAACTTTTTAGCCGATCATGACGCCATGTCAGATTGGGCGGGGTTAGGAAAAATTGAAACATTAAGCAAGGGATTCAATAATGACGGCGGACTTGGTTCAACACGCTTAGTCACCACACCACTATTTACCATTACAGAGCAAGTAACCGTCTGGAAAGTCGGTGAGGAAATACGCTACCGTATTCTTTCTGGTGGCCCTTTCAATAATTATAGCGGTGAAGTAAAGCTGCGTAGTATTAATGGAAAAACACAGGTTATTTGGGTGAACCGCTTTAGGGCCAAGGTTCCAGGTTTGGGCTTATTAATGAAAATGGTTTTGAATGTTAAATTTAAAAAGGCGCTAAAAAACCTAAAAGCCACTATGGAGAAGATAAAATAACTCTAGTCATTTTTAAGAACGGGCCGTCAATACCTTTTTTATCGTTTTTTTAATTAATAATGAAAACAGTTATGTAAAAGCCAATTAATGTTAATTACTTTGAAACATAGCAGTGCATTCATTTTAGGTATTTTTAAATCAATTAAGAAAATAACCTCAATCATGACGATGTTTAAATTAGTGCCCCTCGTTTTAGTTTGATGTATAGATTCGTTTCAGAATGCCAAGCTGCAGGGGGATCTATGGAAATATTCAACCTTGCCTGTCCGAATGTGATCTTATCATTGTC
>MAAA01014120.1_pt1 | contig 21372 bp, 17 predicted proteins | sample 1115971 | NCBI WGS metagenome assembly MAAA01 (sample SAMN04961123, study PRJNA320927) | seawater metagenome | isolation source: sample BD02T6 sea water enriched with oil for 6 days | place: USA:Gulf of Mexico | collected 2013-07-27 | reverse complement strand
CCTTTCGTGGCCACCACTTTATTGGTGGGGGATGAACCGCGCGACATTGTGTTTGCCAAAGGCCGGGCATTTATCACCACCGCCCACAGAGGCCAGCACCGCAATCATGCCTCCTTGAGTAATGTGCCCGGGGCGGGTGATGCCGAATTAAATAGCGCTGGGGTTAAGCGAGCTGACATTTGGGTGTTTGATGGTGAGGAGACCGGGCCGGGTTTGGGGGGCACCCCCATCAAAATTATTTCCCTGTTTGGTGATACCCCAAGGGCACTGGCAGTGACGCCCGATGAAAGCAAAGTGTATGCGGCGGTACTTCACTCGGGTAACCAAACCACGTTAGTACATGAGAGTGTTATGTGTCAGGGTTTCACTGACGATAACTACGGGAATAAACCCTGCCAGGTCTTGGATAAAATCACTTCCCCCAACGGTCTGGCCAATGGCATGTTGCCCGGCGGTCGCACCGCACCAGGTATTAACAAGGCAGAGGTTCCTCAACCCTGGACCTCTATGATAGTGAAATATCAGCCAGACAGAGGCCAATGGCAAGACAGTGAAGGGCGCAATTTTAGTAACGGGTTGATGCCGTAAGCCTCGATGAAACGGCGGCGTTTCCCCACGTGGGCACCACCTTGTTTAATATGGTGGTGCACCCGAACAGTGGCGACTTGTATGTATCTAACACCGACGCCAATAATGCCACCCGCTTTGAAGGGCCAGGAGAATTCGCCGGCTCCACAGTGCAGGGGGATATTGCACGTGCGCGTATCACCGCCATTAACCCACAAGCCCACACGGTTAAGGTACGCCCTCTAAATCGCCATATAAACTACCAGCAATTAAAAACAAATAGCAGCGTGAAACAGCATTCGGTGGCCATTCCCACGCAACTGGCTATCAGTTCAAGTGGTGAAAAACTCTATGTGGCGGCCATGGGCTCCAATAAGGTGGCGGTGTATGACACTCAGGACCTGGATAACGACGCCTTGTGCAGCATATTTCTGTCGTGGGTGGCCCGGTTGGTCTAGTCTTAAATGAGTCAAGAAAGCAGTTGTTGGTATATACCCGTTTCGATAATGCCCTGGTGGTGATCAACCCACAAACCGGTGTAGAGCAGATGCGTTTACCCATGGAAAATCCTGAGCCTGCCAAGTTTAAGGCGGGGCGCCCGGTGCTGTACGATGCCAACGCCTTTTCATCCAACGGTGAAAGCGCCTGTGCCAGCTGTCATATTTTTGCCGATTCAGATCAGCTGAGCTGGAATTTGGGCAATCCGGATGCTAGCAACAGCAATAATCCGCAGCCATTTCCCACTGCCAAATTTTCTTCCTTGGGCTGCGACTTTGTGGGGCCTGACGACGAGAGCTGCCAGTTCTTAAAGGTCCTCAATGGCGATGGCAAGTTACTTAGTATTGCCGCCATGAAAGGCCCTATGTTTACCCAAACCCTACGTGGCATGAGCACCCATGGTCACATGCACTGGCGTGGTGATCGCGCTAATGGCTATTTTGGTAACGATACTGAGCAAACTCTGAATGAGCGCACCTCGTTTAAGAACTTTATCGTGGCTTTTGAAGGGCTGTTGGGCATGGACATCAACTTGCCCAATTCCGTGAGTGCACAGAGCAAGTCCGCCCAGGTGTTAGAGCTGGAGAAAAACCTGGATGAATTCGCCGACTTCATGCTGGCGGTGCAATTGCCTCCTAACCCAATACGCCCCCTAAATAATCAGTTGTCTGAGTCGGCACAAGTTGGCAAAGATTTTTTTACCGGGCACCGTCGTAGTGATGGCTTGGCGCTAGATTCAGAAAAAAATGGTCCACTGCAAGACGGTGTTAACTGTGAGGGCTGTCATGGCCTTGACCCAATAAAAGGTTTTTTTGGTACCCGTGGCGAAGTGGCTCACGGCGGTGAGATACAAATTTTAAAGGTACCCCAGTTAAGAAACCTTTATACCCGAGTGGGCATGTTTGGCCTAGCCGATCGCAACGGATTTTTGCCTTCTGACACTAAGGCCCATCAAGGGGATCAGGTACGGGGTTTTGGTTTTTTACACGACGGCGCCACCGATTTATTGCTTAACTTCTTGAAGGGTGGCGTATTTGATAATGGCGATCAGCCTTGTCTTGATGGTGCCACCGTAGTGCATGGCTGTGAATTCAATCAAGGTTTTGTGGGCATTCCAAATAATACCGTGCGCCAAGGGCTGGTGGATTTTATGATGGAATTTGACAGTGATCTTGCCCCCGTTGTGGGTCAACAAATGACCCTCAATAAAAACAGTGACCAACAGAAACTTGAGCGGGTAGCCCTGTTTGAAAGTCGTGCTCAAAGTAAATTTTCTTCCAAAATTTTGGGCGGGAAGGTGAAAGAATGCGATTTGATAGCCCAAGGGGTCCTTAACGGTGAACCACACAGCTATCTATTTATACCGACTAATAATCACTACATAAGCGATAAGCAAGACGCTCAAGCCCTTAGCCCGACGGTATTAAAATCCTTTCTGGTGAATGACCAGGATGCGCTTACTTTTACCTGTGTGGTACCGGGTATGGGCCTGCAGATGGCTATAGATAAAGACTTAAATGGTATTTATAACTCAGATGAGGTGGTGCTATGAGTGCGGCATTGATAGTGGGTGGTTTTCTATTGCTCTGGGTGCTGGCCGATTTACTAAGCGGTAAGGTGTATTTACATCGTGCCTTCTTGCGCAGCCAAGAGCCACTTAGTTACTGGTTTGTATTGGCATTATGGCTGCTGGTGGCCTTGTCTTGTTTTTACATTGGAGAGCCAATATGAGTTTACCTAAACACAATCCCTTGTTACGAGTTTTGTATATGTCTTTAGTACTGTTTATGTTTGCCTTCATGATGGCGGTGATACGCATGTACTGGCCGGATGATTCGCAAGTAAGTGAGTATCACGACTATTCCGCTTATGAAAATTCACTTGAAGCTAGCCAGCCAAATGGGGCTGTGGGGATAGGAAACGAATCCTTGAGCGATGCTCAGAATACACAAAATAACAAGCTGCCCAAGGTGCTGACGAAAACTACCTCCAATGAGCCTGAGTTATTTCGTCGTCCAAGATTTACCGTTACTGGTATTGAGCGTCGCTTAAATCTGGCGGTTAATATGCAGGCTCAGTTGGAAGGTTTATGGACGGATTTCTATAACCTGGATACCCAGCAGTATCTGCCGGGTTTATCGCGCAGCAATAAAGTGTACTTAGTTTATAAATCATATGACCATGACACTCAAACTATAGAAGTGCTTATAGGCTATCAATATGCGATGCAAAAACTATCGGGCCAGGTTAAGAGTGTTGAATTACTTAAAGGTAAATATATTAAACGTGACTCGGTATTGGCTACCTGGGATGACCCTCAGGACTTGGCACTAAAATATCAGCTGGACTATGAGGTATATGAGGTGGATGAATATTTTAACATAAGCAGTCAACGGGCCTTTCTATCCATTAACAACGGAGCCTACTAATGGACGAGTTGATGTATTACCTGGTGACCCCAGTAAATCTGGCCTCTATTACCGATTACCTTGAATACATGTCCATCGACATATATGACTGGACCCTGGTATTCGCCCTATTATTTTTAACCGTAGAGCTCACCGACGACGCCCTTACCCGGCGCTTCAGTGGTGAACGTTTTTTTGAAACCCTATCTAGTCTTGTGACTCAAATTCCATTTTACTTTACCGAAGTGGTAGTGTTTTCGGTTGCAGTGTATGGCTACTTTACCATCTATGAATTTATTCCTTGGAAGATGCCTGTGAATACCATGGGGTTTCTATTGGTATTGTTAATGGCCGATTTTACCTATTATGTGGAGCATTTATGTTTACACAAAGTGCGTCTATTTTGGTTAGCTCATTCTGTGCATCACAGCTCGGGCGTGATGAACACCGCTACTGCGTTTCGCTTTAGTTTGTTTGACCCTGTGGTGTCGGCCACCTTTCATTTACCGCTATTGTTACTGGGTTTCCACCCTATGTTTATCTTTGCAGCAGAGATACTCATTCAGGCTTATCAATTTTGGATACACAATGAAATGATTGGCAAGTTGGGGCCCTTAGAATGGGTGATGAATACCCCGTCCCATCATCGGGTTCACCATGGTTCGGATCAGGAATATATAGACAAAAATTACGGAGGCATATTAATCATATGGGACCGACTATTTGGCACCTTTGCGAAAGAAGACAAGATCCCCACCTATGGGTTAGCTACCCCTATGATCTCTAAAAACCCTATTACCGTGCAGTTTCATGAGTTTTATAAAATATTCAGAGACATTAAAAAAGCAAAAGGTCTTGGCGAAGTGATGGGGTATATTTTGCGCCCGCCAGGCTGGCAGCCTGAACACAAAAAATTGAAAGAATAATAAGTCTAAACCTGGCCCTTTTAATCGTTCAAAATTGTTAGTGATTAAAAGGGCATCGCAATTAGACACGAGGCCGAATATTGAATTCATGGCCGCACTGGTTTAAATAATGCGGCCTGAAAAATTAAACTGCCGACGACATGTAGATCTTAGTGTAACCCTGGGTTTCCCATGTCCCCATCCAGCTGGCTGGCAACATAATACTGTCACCAGTATTTATCTGGGTCACAGTACCGTCGCTAGAAGTGAGGGTGACGCTGCCCGCCACAAAATGCATAAACTCGTTTTTCCCAAATGGCTCGGTGAAGGTATAGCTATAGGCACTTTCACTGTAAATGCCAAAGCGCGCCTTATTATCCGGGCTGTTAAATAGCTCCACCTGTTCTGTGGTGAGCTCTCCTTCCGGGAACTTTTGCACGTTTATGGCAGGGGAGAAGTGGCTAAAAATATCTGCGTTTAATATCCCTTGCGCCAATTTAACCGGTTGACCTATTGGCTCTTGCTGGCTCGTGGTTTGATTGTTACTGCTCATGTCGTCACCTAAGAAAAATAAATTAACTGTATTAATGTGACATATTTGTTACTTTTTGTCTAATCGAACAGACAATAGCTGTTTTTACTAAGTATGGGTGGTGTGCTTGTATATCCAACATTTATCATGTTTTTGGCGTTATATGGCCAGTTTTAGCGAGTTTATGGTAGTTTTCACTGGGTGTTTTGGTTGACCCTGATAAGTTAGTTCTATTTAATGTGATTTATTAGTTATATTTGGTTTGATCTGCAAACCAAGGGTTTACCGCTAGGGGAGTGTACCCATGAATGAATTGAATGTGCCAACCAATGAATTTAACAGTAAATTCACTCAGCCAAGTGCCTCGCTCTGGTCCAGCACGGCGGTGGCGGCCCCTGATACGCTTAAGTTAAGTGAGCATATTTGCTCGGATGTGGTGGTAGTGGGAGGCGGTATTACTGGCCTGTCGACCGCCATTCATTTGGCCGAGCTGGGGCGGCAGGTGGTGGTGCTGGAAGCCGGTGAGTTAGGCGAAGCAGCATCTGGCCTGAATGGTGGTCAGGTGATTCCTGGGTTAAAACACTCTCCCAGAAAGCTGGTTAAGATGTTTGGTGAGACCCTGGGTGGAGAAATCGCCAGCGCTTCACAGGCATCGGCTAAATACACCTTCGATTTTATTGAGCGCTTAAACATACAGTGTGAGGCCCAGCAAGGGGGCTGGATTAAAGCCTGCCATGATCAAAAATCCTTGGATGAGGCGCTAGATGACGCTCAGGATTTAAGCCGTCATGGTGCCTCCATTGAAGTAATGGATACCGAGCAAATTCAGCAAAGAATTGGTAGTAACAAATTTATTGGTGGCTACCTGGATAAACGAGCCGGTTCCGTTCAGCCCCTTAGCTATACTCGGGAATTGTGTCGGGTGGCCCTGTCGTTAGGGGTGAAAGTGTATACCAATAGCCCAGTGGTTAAATTGTCGCAAAAAGACCCAGCAGCGCAGAGTGAATGTGACTCTTCATGGAGCGTATTAACTGAGTCTGGCAGCGTCCAGGCCACACAAGTGGTGTTAGCCACCAATGCCAAGACAGGTGACTTGTGGCCTAAGCTTAAAAAAACAGTATTCCCCATGAATTCATTTCAAATTGCTACCAAGCCCTTATCAAAAGAATTACTGGATGAAATTTTGCCCCAGGGTCAAGTGGTATCCGACTCTCATCGCATGTTGTCGTATTTTAGAAAAGACAGTGCTGGTCGCTTAATTCTTGGAGGAGAGGGCGGCTTAAAAGATGTTCCTACGTTAAAAGATGCGGCTGGTATAAAAAAAAGTATTAATCGTTTTTTTCCGCAGTTGAAGAACATAGAGTCTGAATTTATTTGGTCAGGCCAAGTGGCTATAACGGCGGATTATCTACCAAAATTAAGTAACCCCGCTACAGGTTTATACAGTGCTATCGGGTTTAACGGTCGTGGAGTGGCGATGGCCACCTTAATGGGGAACTATTTATCCAAATTAATTCGTGGTGCCCATGAGTCAGAGATTCCTTTTCCAGTAACTCGAATTAAAGCTGTGCCTATGCATTCTTTTTACAAGCTGGGGGCCGCTGCAGTTATGGTCGGCATGAGCCTACAGGATAAAATTGAAGATGCCCGTATGGATAAAATACTGGCAAGAGACTAATTGAAAAATCCTTTGTCACACTTTAATTAAGTTGTAGAAAGTGAGAGTGAACATGAATAAAACCCTAATATTAATCATTATGATGCTCACCTCGGCGGTAAGCATCATGTCCACAGACTTGTATGCCCCTAGCCTGCCTCATTTAGCGGAGCTGTTAGACACTACTCCGGATTGGGTAAAGTTAACGTTGGGATTAAATGCCATGGCTTATGGTATTGCGCAATTATTTTTTGGGCCCATGTCGGATCGGTTTGGTCGCCGACCACTTATGTTATTTGGAGTGATCTCCTTTTCATTGTTTAGCCTGCTGTGCGCTTTGGTGGATGATATTTATCAATTGATTGGCATGCGCGTATTGCAAGGGATATCGGCGGGCGCCGGGGCAGTGTTGGTGTTGGCGGTGATTACAGATATTTTTCCGAGTAAAGAACGCATAAAAGCGTTGGCACTATATGGCAGTGTACTGGCGTTGGCACCCGCCTTGGCGCCCACGATAGGCGGTTATATCCATGTGACCCTGGGGTGGCGTTATAATTTCTATTTACTGGCGCTGGTAGCTACCATTATTTCCATCATGGCATTACGTTACTTGCCAGAAACCAATAAGGAATTAAAAAAATCTATGCCCGTGGCAGGTGTACTTAATGGTTATCTAGGGTTGTTAAAAGATCCTGCCTTTGTGGGGTATTCACTGCTCACGTCCTGTGCCTTGGCCAGTGTATTTGCCTTTGTGGCAGCAGGCCCCTTTATCCTAATTAATCAGTTTTCTGTGGCTACCGAGCACTATGGTTATTATCAGCTAATCACAGTCCTATTTTTCATATTGGGCAGTTGGGTATCGGCCATGATTGCTGAAAAAGTTTCCACCAGGCGTCTGCTTAGCTGCGGCTTACTGTTGTTCACCTCAGGGGCCATGGCGTTGGTGTTGATTATATATAACCAGGCCCTTAGCCCCACTAGTTTGATTGTGGCTGTGGGTATTATGAATATTGGTTTGGGGCCTATATTTGCCGTGGCACCCAGTTTGGCCATGAATACCAAAAGTGCGCCTAGTGGAGTAGCAGCGGCCATGCTGGGTTGCCTTGAAATGGTGGGACCAACTCTCGCCGCCATCTCTATTGGTGTTTTTCATGATGGCAGTGCCATGCCTTATGGCATTACGGTCTTGGTGATTGCGCTGACGGCGCTGGTTTTGTATTGCTTAGTGCTGCGCAGTCATGATGGTCAAAGGCTATTACAAAAGGATAATTCTAGTGCAAATAGCCTGGCGCACTAGTGGCGCGCAATGAACAGAACCCGTGTGGTGTTGGGCAATAATTAAAATAAGGATCAATATGAAAACTATACGCAACCTGGCCTTGTTAGCAATGGTAAGTGTTTATCATATGTCACAGGCTTTTGCCCAGGATGAGTTGCTTAACCATGTTAAGTTTTCCAGTCAGGCCATGTCAGCTCTATACATGCAGGGACTGTCTGAGGGGAATGATAAATACTTGCGGGATTTTAACCGCTTTAGGAACCAGTCTTACCTGTATCTTAAAACCTATTACCGAAATGGTGGAGAGGATGCTGAAAAACTGTTGCAGCAGTGGCGCAGCTTTAATGGAAAGTTAAAGCTGGAATACTCCAAGGAATTCGGCTGGGAAATTGATGACAAGGTGCGATTTGAATTTCGACGTTATCTATCCGATGTTTATCATCTAGTGGCTAAAAATATAGGGAGTTATAACAGCTTTGAGCAGCAGATGTTGCTGTCCACGGTTCAGGTTGAGGCGGTGGCGGCGCGATTCTTTGATGTATCCAGTAGTTTTCTGGGAACCTACCATCTTCAGCAGGAAGATATCGATAAGTTGAATCCAGAAAAGATCAGTGATGATTTCAAAAAACGAATGGACCGTCTAGCAGTAGGCAGTGATGACGATTTGTTTAAAAAGGATTTGTTATCGGTTAAGTATAAGTGGCAGTTTGTTGAAGATAGCCTAGTAGGGTATAGCCAAAATAGAGCTTACTTTTTAGTTTATGCCACCAAGAAAGTCATCGCGAAAACACTAGGTCGTCAGCCCAGTCAAATCAGTTCGAGCCAGATGTAGTCGTAATAAAGCCAGTGATCCACTGGCTTTATTGGTTTCATGAATGTCAGTTAGTAACAAGTTGGACCCTCTATTTTTTTGTTTTTACCTATTTAGTAATTCCCTCTCCTTAAATACCTTCACACAATTACTCTTCGTTAAATAGGCGCAGTAGAAGTTCATTAAAATTAATATAGCCTTTTATTATATGGGCACTGTTGAAGTGAATATGTCTATAAATCAATGGTTTATTCCCGGTATTTCCCCGGGTATTTATAGATATAGGGCATTTAAATCGACCGTTTTAAATGTTTGTTTGAGCTTGGGTTCTTAGCGGTCAGATATGATAGTGGCAATGACAGAAATGATAGTGGCAGGGGTGAGGGGCTATATTAATATCTTCGTTAACTTCTTAACCAATGAATAAAACCAAAAACCATTTTGGGTTCTTTATTGGATAATAATAACGGAGAAAGTCTAATGTCTTTTTTACGAAACTTCTTTGCAAAACATTTAAACCTGGAGATTCTCGCTCTGGGTGCTGGTCTTAATGCCTATCTAGGTATTATTGGGTTGGTACCATTTACCATAGGTGTATTGGTGGAGGGTTACGGTTTTGATTTAAAAACAGCCGGGCTATATGCCTCCATCGAAATCATTGTCATGTCCATTGCTGCCATGGCAATTTCTCCGCTTATGAATAAGATTAGTAACTCCCGCTTGGCCATCACAGGCGGACTCATCATCGCATTGGGAAATGTCTTCGTAGCCATGTATGCCACTTCAACACTTGTCGTGTTGGGATTGATGATCGCAGGCGTGGGTTATGGTTTAGTGGCGGCGGCGGTAAATGCATCGGTAGCCAGTTCCGATGAGCCTGAAAAAGTGTATGCCTCAGGTATTTTAGTTTATGCCCTGGCAGGCTCTGTATTGTTTGCGGTATTGCCTATGTTGTATCTAGAATCATTTCCTGTGTATTTCTGGGCGCAGGCGGTAATCAGTGTGGTATCAATCCTTCTATATGCACGTCTTGACGACTCTAAACCAAGCCAGCAGCAAGCTGGTGATGTTTCCGCTAGCGTAAAAAAATCAGCCTTGTTAAATCCTAGAGCCATAGCCTTATTTTTGGCGACCTTTTTGGTGTGGACAGGTATGGGGCTTATTTGGGCTGTGACTGAACGCATGGGAGTGTCCATAGGAATGACCTCTCAAGAAGCGGCCTATGCTCTGGTGTTGAGTAACGTGATTGGCATGGTGGGCGGTTTACTGGTGAAGTTTTTTGGTGAGCGATACGGCCGTGCGAAGCCTTTATTTATTGGTTCGCTAGTGATGGGGTTGTCTTTTATTGGGATTAGTAATTCTGATCTGGCCAGTGTGTTTACCTTGGCATTAATTGTTTATGGTATCGCTTACTTCTTCTTGCTGCCCTACATCATGGGCGCTGCAGTGGCACTCGATAGTGACGGTAAAGTAGCAGCCTTTAATGGTGCTATGCCTTCTGTGTCAGCAGCCATTTCTCCTGCGTTGGGTGCATATCTTGCTGCAACCTATTCATTTAGTTTTGCTGGCAATACAGCCTTTGTATTTGCGGTGGTGGGTGGTTTGTTAACTTTACCTTGTGCGCTGTACCTTGATGCCCGTTATAGAAAATCCACTCTTGAAACTATGGATAACGAACAAGCGGTGCTTAATTCTTAGGCTCAGGCTTAACCGTAAAATTCGTTTATTCAGTGAACTATATCAAGAGGGGAGTGAACCCATGAACAATAATATTAATGTTTCGTTAGCCGACAGTGTGCTGTCAAAAACCTTAAGCCGTGCGGTGAAAGCCAGCCCAGATAAAATCTGGTTGAAAACCAATTCGAGCAATTTGACGTTTTCTGAGGTGGACAAATTAAGCAATCGATTGGCCAATGCATTTGTTGAGCTAAATGTAAAAAAACATGACGCAGTATTAGCCATGATGCCGGACAGTACCGACTTCATTGTGGCCTGGTGCGCTTTGTCAAAGATAGGTGCGCTGGAAGTGCCTGTTAATACTGCCTACAACGGCCAATTGTTAACGCATTTAATCAATGATTCTCAAGCCAAAATTATGATTTGTCATGCGGATTTTTTACCTCGCTTAATAGAGGTTAAGTCCAAACTTGAGCATCTTACCAATATTATATTAGTAGACTCTGACAAAAAAATAGATCTAGAAAACGATATAGGGGACGCATTCCAGGTAACACTTTTTCATGACTGCTATAAAGCCAGTGAAGCGGATTTAATGACAGACGTGGGTGGTGAAGAGCTCATTTCTATCGTTTATACCTCGGGCACTACGGGTCCTTCTAAAGGTGTTATGACTACTCAGCGTCATGCTTATCGTTACGCGTGTACGATCATTGAGGCTCTTGAACTAAATAAACAAGACGTGGTGTATACCTGTGGCATGCCCTTGTTCCATGTGGCCGGAAAATGGGGGGCTTGTTACGCCACTCTCATTATGGGGGCCACGCTAGCCATTCCTGATAAATTTTCGTTAAGTAGCTTTTGGCAGGATGTAAAAGACTTCCGTGCCACCACCTCCTTGTTACCTGGTGTAGTGGCCAGTTTGTTGTACAGCCAGCCTGAACATAAAAACGATGCCAATAGTACATTGGTAAAAGGTTGCATGGTGCCACTGATTCCTGAGTTTGAGCAATTCAAAGCCCGTTTTGGTATGCGCATTTCCATGGCGTATGGCTCCACCGAGTGTGGTGCCCCCATGGTACACCCCATGAATATTCCAGTGACCGATCGCCGTAGTGTGGGTCGATTAAAGTCTGACTTGTATGAAGTGGCCATTGTAGATGGTCAGGATAAGGAACTTTCCGCCGGTGAAATTGGTGAGATTGTGGTTCGATCTAACGAGCCTTGGATCATGATGTTGGGGTATTGGAATCGTCCAGAGGCCACTCGTAAAGCGTGGCGTAATCTTTGGTTTCATTCAGGCGATGCGGGGTTTAAAGATGAGGAAGGTAATTATTTTTTCGTTGATCGTATTAATGATTGTATTCGTCGTCGTGGGGAGAATGTTTCTTCGTCTGAAGTCGAAGGCATCATTATTGGCCATCCCGATATTTTGGAATGCGCGGTTTATCCCGTGCCTTCTGAGCTTACCGAAGATGAAATCATGGTGGCGATCGTTCTAAAACCAGATACCCGTTTAGCGGCGGAAGAGCTAATCGAATATTTACAAGGAAAGATGCCGTATTTCATGGTGCCCCGCTTCGTGCAGTTCACCCAGGATTTACCCAAAACGGCAACCGGTAAAGTTAAGAAAAAAGAGTTAAGTGATATTGGCGTCGTTGAGTCCACTTGGGATTGTGTGGCCGCCGGCATCAAGATCAAACGTTAACAACCATCTAAAACAAAAATTTAGGAGTATTCATATGTCTCAATTCAGAGTTGAAAAAGAAGGTCACGTAGCCTGGATCATTAACGATCGCCCACAGGTAATGAACGCTGTATTAACCGAAGGTTGGGAAGGCTTGAACGACCTGCTAGATGAGTTAAACAAAGACCTTAACATTCGTGTTGCCGTTATTTGCGGTGAAGGAAAGGGTTTCTGTGGCGGTGCTGATGTTCAGGAGTTGTCTTCACATCCAGCAGAATTTGCTGAAAACAAATACTCAGATGCTGAGATGCGTGCCGGTCAAAACTTATTGCAAGACAGTACTCGCAAGCTGCGTTCTGTACGCTTCCCGGTTATTGCCGCCATCCATGGCGTAGCGGTAGGTGCGGGTTTGGAAATGACTTGTGCCTGTGACTTAATCGTTGCCGAAGAAGGTACCCGCATGGGTTTCCCTGAGTGTAGCGTTGCAGTAACCATCACCAACGGCGGAACCTTTTTCGCATCTCGTGTATTTGGTTTAAATAAGGCGCGTGAAATGGCCTACACAGGTGAATTCATCACCGCCGAAGACGGTTTCCGTCTAGGTGCTGTGAGCAAGGTAGTTGCTAAAGGTACCGTGCGTGAAGAAGCCGGTAAGTTAGCTCATCTGATTGCTAGTCGTGCACCTACCGTTTTGGCACTGCACAAAAAGATGTTTGACCGCGCTCTGGAATCTAACCTTGAAAATACTTTGGTCTATGAAACAGAGTGTCTTCTTACTACGGCTAAGAGCCTAGATCATGCCGAAGGCGCGGTGGCTTTCCTTGAGAAGCGTGCACCAAAATTTACCGGTTTCTAAAATAAATTAGTGGTCAGTAAACAGTAAAAAATGGATGCCTCGCAAGAGGCATCCGTTCTCAAAATATTAAACATGGTTTAAACAATCAAATTAACAAGAGGATGGCGTGATGAAAAATACACCCTATTGGTGGACAGCGTTAGCCGAAAAAACAAACACTGAAAAACCGCTGCCCATCAAAGCTGATGTGGTGATTGTGGGTGCCGGCATTACCGGTTTAAATGCTGCGTTAACGCTTGTCAAAGCGAATCGAAATGTGCTGTTGATGGACGCCAATCAAGCCGGTTACGGTGCCAGTACCCGTAACGCAGGCTTCCTATCAAAAGCACATCTCCATTCGTTATCGACACTTATTCAAAAATACGGTGAAGATAAAGCCATTCCTTTGGTTGAAGAAGCCTGTAAAGCATTCGACTTCACGCAAGCGCTGATTGAGCGTGAAAAAATTGACTGCCATTATAATCCTAGTGGCCGTATCTACTGGGCCTACACACATCAGCAAGGTAAAAAACTGCATACCGAGCATCAGGCTCTGGCCAAACATTTTTCCCGTTTAAATATTAACGCCAACCTCACAGGTTCCAGTGCCCAATCCTTGGATATTCACAGCGCACAATATCATCAAGGTTTACATGTAAAAGATTCTTCTACTTTACATCCAGGTCTTTATACCCAGGGATTAGAGCAGCGTGTTTGTGAAAACGGGGCTGAACTTGCGTGCAATACCAAGGTGAAATCCATTGAAAAGAAAGCATCTGGTTTTACGGTGAAAACCAGTCGTGGTGATGTGCAGGCCAATCAAGTGATCGTGGCTACCAACGCCTATGTGGGTGAAGAGACTCCGTATTTCCGTCAACGAGTGGTGCCTGTTGTGGGGCAGATGATTGCCATTAAGCCCAATGATCCAGCCATGCTTGAAAAACTATTGCCTAATCATATTGCGCACCTAGATGTGCGCGCCATGTTTCGATTTTGGCGTCGCTCCCCCGACAATACCCATATTTTATTTGGCTCAAGAACCGGCTTTGCAGCCCCCAATCCTAATAAGGCGGCTGCGCAATTAAAAGGCTTGTTGGTGGATATTTTCCCACAGCTGGCACAAAGCCCTGTTAGTCATTATTGGAAAGGTTTACTGGGGGGGACCATGGATCAGTTTCCACACTTGGGTTGCCATAACGGAATTTATTATGCCACTGGCATGAATGGTCACGGGGTGCCCATGGGCACTTATTTGGGGGATAACATCGCCAAAAAATTAATGCGCGAACATGATACCGCAACCCAATTTGATGATTTAAGTTTTAAAGCCGCACCGTTAATAAAAGGAAAGTCGTGGTTTATGCCACTGGTCTGCGGGGCACAAAAAGTGGCTGAAAAAATGGAAAAACCGGTCTCTTAACATTTAACTTTACGAATAATAAAGACAGGACAATAACATGAAAAATTATACAAAGGTTTATATTAACGGTGACTGGATTACCCCTCACGGCACCGGTATTCAGGACGTTATTAACCCCTTCACCGAAGAACTGGCGTTATGCGTACCCAGGTGTGATCTGGTGGATGTGGACAATGCTGTGGCAGCCGCCAAAGAAGCATTTAAGACTTGGTCACAAACGTCTGCGCAATACAGAAGTGATTTAATTGATGCCATTGTAGCTAAGATGGAAGAGCGTAAAGAAGACTTGTGTCAGGCCGCTCATATTACCATGGGTTGCCCAGCACATTTGTCTGGTGTTATTCATGTGGACGGCCCCATTCACGGCATGTCTACCTATGCCAAGCGTGCATTTTTGATGGAGGCGGAAGAAGAAATAGGCCATTCATTGGTGGTAAAAGAAGCCATCGGTGTGTGTGCCGTCATCAACCCTTGGAACTATCCCTTGCATCAGTTAGTGGGCAAGTTGGCACCCGCCTTGGCAGCCGGGTGTACTGTCGTCGCCAAGCCCGCCGGTCAAACCCCATTGCAAGATTTAATCATGGCCGAAATTTTAGATGAAGTGGGGGTGCCGGCTGGCGTGTTTAACGTGATCACAGGTTCCGGTGCCACGTTAGGGCCAGCACTGAGTTCACACCCAGATGTGGATATGGTGTCGTTCACCGGCTCTAACCAGGCGGGTATTCAAATTGCTAAAGAAGCCGCGCCCACCATTAAACGTGTGACCCAAGAGCTAGGTGGCAAGTCGCCATTAATTATCACTGCAGATGCCAACCTGGAAGAGGCCATGACGTTTGCCATTCAAGACGTGATGATCAACACCGGACAAACCTGTACTGCATTGTCGCGCATGTTAGTGCCGCATAGTATTTATGACGAAGCAGTGGCAACTGCTATTGCTGTGTTAGAACACTTTCCAGTGGGCGACAACGAAGAATGCATGATTGGACCCATGGCCTCCCTTTCACAAAAAAATACCGTGCTAGATTTTATTGCCACCGGCATCGAAGAAGGGGCCACTTTAGTGGCAGGCGGCACCGACATGCCAGCGGGAATAGATAAGGGGTTTTATGTACAGCCCACCATCTTTGCCAACGTAAATAACCAGATGACCATCGCCCGCGAAGAAATTTTTGGCCCGGTGTTGTGCGTAATTCCTTATAACGATATCGACGAAGCCATCGATATTGCCAACGACACCCCTTATGGTTTATCCAGTGGTGTCTTTGCCAAAGATCGTGATTCCGGTTTAAAAATTGCCCGTCGTATTCGTGCCGGTTTGTGTTTTGTAAACGGTGCGGAATTTAACTACGAAGCGCCGTTTGGTGGTTATAAACAGTCTGGTAATGGTCGTGAATTTGGTGATGAAGGTCTGGCCGAATTTGTAGAAGTTAAATCTATTCAGCTTTAAATCTATAGGGTCAATCCGCCCAATAATTTAGCTGACCATTGCTTTATGAGTGGTTGGAAATGACCTAAATAGAGTAACAAAGAAAAGACTGCCAGTTGAAATATATTTTCAAGGCAGTCACCCGATAATATGCAATCAAATGTTCCATTTGAATCACAAGGAGTGGCAGTTTAAAGGGAGTGGGGTATTCATTTTTATGAAGGTGAATACAAGTAAAGCAGTACATCAATTAAAATAACAAAGGTCGAAACCATGAGAAGAAACAATTTACTTAAACGTTCACCGTTAGCCATGGCAGTGTTTACTGCCAGTATGGCTATGGTCACTGTCAGCAGCCACGCCATAGAGTTTGATACCATCGGCGGCATCAATGAACTATCCGGCTCTATGGGGGTTACCCTAAGCTACGCCACCGGGGTGCGTACCGAAAACTCGGACAAGTCTGATTTAACACCGGGCTTTACTTCAGGAGGCTTAAACTATGCCGCCGAAGGTCGTGTGCCTAATAAAGGGGATATGACTTCCAACGTGGCCCGTTTATCAATAGAGAGCAGCATGAACTGGCGCAACTACGGGTTTGTAGGTTATGCCACTTATCAATACGACAGTGAAATCATGGATGACGACGCGGTTAATCCGCTGGATGGTAGCGAGCGCGATTCCATCGACGCCGCCAAGGATTATTCCGGTAATTATTTTGATGTGCCCGAGGCCTATGTGTATGCAAGTTACGATTTTGGTGATACGCCGGTGGATATTCGTATGGGTAAACAGGTCATTAACTGGGGAGAAGGATTGTTTTTTCAAAATGGTATAGCTGTACAGTCGCCGCTTAACTTTAACAAGCTAGTGACCCCGGGTGCAGACCTTAAAGAAGCGTTAATTGGTGTTACTTCCGGTTATGCGCAAATTGGCGTGGGGGATTATTCTTCCATCGAACTGTACGCCCAAAGTGAATGGCGTCGTTCCGAATTACCTCCTGTTGGCACTTTCTATGGCTCTGACGTATTGGGGCGTGGCGGAGAAGAGGTTCTGGCGAACTCTGGTGGTCTAGCTGCTCGTGAAGCGGATGTTACCCCCAGCGACTCTGGTCAATGGGGTATTTCGTTCCGTACTCTATTGGGAGACACCGAGTACGGTGTTTATTACAGCCGTCATCATGAAACTCGTCCGTTTGCTGCCGCCACTGGGGTGGGCCTGGAAGCTGCCGCCGCGTTTAATATTGCTCCCACATCCATTTTAGGCCTGTCACAAATTTGGCCGGAAGACATTGATATGTTTGGTCTAAGTGCTGCCACTACTTTTGGTAACTGGTCGGTGAATGGTGAGTTAGCTGTGCGCCCTGATCAGCCTTTGTTTGGTGATATTATCCAAAAAGGTTATGTCAATGCCGATATGAATAACATCGAAAAACACGACACAGTACACGCCAGTGTGCACGGTATTTGGTTGGGGGCTTCTTTACCCGGCGGGATCGACAAGCAGGTATTTTTAATACAGGCCGGTGTCGATCACATCGAAGGGGATACGGCTAATCTGTCTGTTCAACAAACCATTACTCGTAACGAAAATATGGCCACCTTGGCACCTGATAATACTTCTTACGGTATGGCCTTGCAGTACGACCTTACCTGGCAGGCTATTGCCGCCGGTACCGATTTAACCTTTGGCATGTTTTTACAAAAAGACATTCAGGGTAACTCACATTTTTGGGGTAACTTCGCTCAAGATCGTTTGTTAGGGGCCTTCAGCTTGGCCGCTAATATCGGTAACGAAACCGAAGCCAAACTAAGTTATGCCATGACTCAACAGAGCAATTCAGATACTTCGGATCTGGATACCATCAATCTGTCTGTTAACTATAAATTTTAAGCACCGGAAATCGGAGAACTTAATATGAAATTTTTACCTATTTTTAATCGTGCAAGACAATCCACGTTGCTTAAAGCAATACTGGTTTCTGGCCTAGTGAGCAGCACCACCATGGCGGCCTCACAAGATGTGACTCGTCTGGGTAAAGACCTTACTCCAGTGGGCGCGCAAAAGTCGGCCAATGCGGCTGGCACCATTCCGGCCTGGTCCGGAGGTTTAACCAATGCGCTGCCAGGTTGGCCCAACAAAAGCAATTATCGTCCTAATCCCCATAGTGACGACAAGGTTATGTTTACTATAGACGCGGCCAATATGAACAAGTATGCCAACAAGTTGCCAGAGGCAGCCAAGGCATTGTTTAAAGCTTACCCTGAACAATTTAAAATGAACGTCTACCCAAGCCGACGCACAGCAGCGTTTCCACAGGCCTATTACGATGGTATTAAGGCCAACGCAAAAAATGCCAAATTGATTGATGGTGGTAACGGCATCGAAGGCGCTTGGGGCGGAATTCCATTCCCCATGCCAGCCAGCGGCATAGAAGCGATCTGGAATCACCTGGTTCGCTATCAGGGCTATTCTCGTCAGGGCAGTTACAACGAAGACGTGGTCTATGACAACGGTTCTCGCCTGCAATGGGATGGCAACAGTGTGATTCACAGCCCGTTCCACGACCCTAACGCGAACAGCAAGGACCAAACTGCGGGAATACTGTCTAAGTGGGCCTATACCGCAACCGCACCAGCCCGTGACGCCGGAGAAGGAGCTGTGGTATTTGATAATATTTCACCCGCCATAAACCCGCGTAAGGCATGGAGTTATGACCCGGCTCAGCGCCGTGTACGTCGCTCTCCTAACCTAACGTTTGACACTCCGGATCGTCCGGTGAGTGTGGTGGACGACACCGAAATGTTCAGTGGCTCTCCTGAAAAATACAATTGGAAGCTAGTGGGCAAGCGTGAGATGTACATTCCTTACAATAACAATGAAGTTAATAGTCCATTGGCTAATCGTAAAGAAGTGTACCCGCCGGGTTACGTGAATTCAGACGTGCTGCGTTATGAATTGCACCGCGTATGGATCGTGGAAGCGGATCTAAAAGAAGGTCAACGTCACCTGTATGCCAAGCGACGTTTCTATCTTGATGAAGATACCTGGAACATTATAGTGTCCGACAAATACGATGCAGGTGGTAGTTTGTGGCGTGCCTCGTTTGGTTTTCCAACAGTGGCTCCTGAAATTCCGTTAACCGGCAGCGGCAGTACCGTGCACATAGATTTTAAAATCAATGCGTATTTTGCCACCGGCCATACAACCGGACAGGGTGCCGAGGGGCAGTCGTTTAATCAGCCACCCAAGAAAAACAGCTACTACACCGTTAGCGCATTACGACGTCGTGGTCGCTAATATAATAAAGCAAGGACGATCCAGTTCATTGAATTAGCTTTCTAACTTACCAGTTAAGTTAATAACAGATAAAAACAACCCCACCGCGTGGGGTTGTTTACAGGAGAGCAGATGTATCAATTTATAAAAAACAATCCAATTGGCCGTCGCCTTGGTTTCGCTATATTTCTAGCCATGGTGAATTTCTCACCTGTGGTCAATGCCCAATATCAAGACCCGTTGGAAACCTCTGCGGTTAACATGCCCATGGCGAAATATTCGCTGCTGCTGGACATTACTCGAGCCGGTAAGCGTTTGCTGGCGGTGGGAGAACGTGGTCACATATTATACTCAAATGATTCAGGCTTAAATTGGCAGCAAGCCAATGTGCCTGTGCAAACTCAACTTAATGCCCTTTCATTTGTCGATCAATACCACGGTTGGGCCGTGGGTGAAGATGCAGTGATCCTGCATACTCAAGATGGTGGTTTAACCTGGAATAAACAGTTTGATGACCGTGACGGAGACGCCTTGGGGCCATTAATGGACGTACTGTTTCTAAATAAAGAAGTGGGTATGGCAGTGGGGGTATTTAATAAAATGTATCGAACCACTGATGGCGGAAACAATTGGCAGCCCTGGATGTCCCATGTGGATAATGAAGACGAGTGGCATTTGTTCTCCATTGCAGCCACCTCACAGCAAGATATCTATATCGCCAGCGAAGCAGGCCTAATATTTTATTCGAACGATGGGGGTGTGAACTTTAAGGCCTGGCAAACTGATCATTATGGTACCTTTCATGGATTGCTTACCCGTCGAAATTTTTTAGATAAGGAACAATTAATAATATTTGGTGTTGGCGGAAAGTTGTTTGTCAGTACCGATGGAAAAGAGAATATAAAGGAAATGAATACAGGTAGCCAAACCGGTTTGTCAGCGGGTACATGGCTGAAAGATGGTTCTGCCTTACTGGTCGGAGGAGAGGGTGTATTACTGAAAAGTGATACAGCACTTAAAACCTGGAAGCTCTCAACTGTGCCCACAGGTTTGCCTCTTAGCGGTGTGGTAAAAATCCCCGGCGCTAACGTCTACGTAGGCATGGGTGGTATTCAACGAGTAGAGCAAGATTATATTGCCGGCCGTCAAGAGTAATAGGAGAATTATTATGCAAGTTTCTCAAACCCATCAACCTTCTATCATCGAGAAGGTAATTTTTAAACACAGATTTATCATTCTAATGGCGAGTCTGTTGCTAACAGTCTTCATGGCTTGGCGCGCTTCGTTTGTCGCTCCGGATACGCGCATGGATCGCCTGGTGCCGGGTAATCACCCCTTTGTGTTGCAGGGAAAAGAGTTTTTAGACGGCGAAGTAGCGTCGGGTGGCGGATTTATTCGCATCGCAGTGGTTTCCAAAAGCACAGATGTATTTGATTATGAATACCTTACAAAATTGCAGAGCATCAGTGATGAGATTTCATTGTTGGCCGGTGTGAATACCGGCAGTTTAAAATCTTTATGGTCGCCAGCCATGCGATGGTATGCCATCACTCCAGCGGGCTATGCCAGCGGCCCCATTATAGATACCATGAACTTTTCAGACTCAGTGGAGTCCATGCAAAGCATACGGACTAATGTTTTACGTGCCGGTATTGTAGGGAATTATATATCAAATGATTTCAGCGCTACCATGATCGATTTTCAAATATTGTCTATTAATCCGGATACTCGTGCGCCTATTAATTTGCAAGACCTATCTCAGCGTCTGGAAAGTGTCCGTGAAAAATACCAAGGTGATGACCTGTCGATTCATATCATAGGTGATGAAAAAAAACTGGCCGACCTGGTGGATGGCTTTAGCAAGGTATTAATCTTCTTTGCGGTGGCCTTAGTGATCACCACTATTCTGCTGTACCATTATTCCCGTTGTTTTAAGTCTACTATCATTCCTTTGTTGTGTTCGTTAATAGCGGTTATTTGGCAGTTGGGTACGCTTAATTTAATTGGTATGGGGGTGGGGGTATTCTCTGTACTGGTGCCGTTTTTAGTGTTTGCTATCGCCGTGAGTCACGGGGTGCAGATGATCAATGGCATCGCCCACGAGTCCGCCAAGGGTGAAAACAAACTCAATGCTGCGCGTATTACTTTCCATCACTTGCATCGCCCAGGCATGGTGGCTCTATTAAGTGACGGAATGGGCTTTGCCATGTTGTTCATGATAGATATCGGTGCCATCCAGGACCTAGCGTTGGTGGCAAGCATTGGAGTGGCATTGGTGATCTTTACCAACCTGGTATTGCTGCCCATCTTGATGTCTTATTTTGGTGTGAGTCAACGCTGCATCGAACATGCTCAATACAAGCAAAATCAAAAGAGCCGCCTGTGGGA
>MAAA01014100.1_pt1 | contig 21438 bp, 19 predicted proteins | sample 1115971 | NCBI WGS metagenome assembly MAAA01 (sample SAMN04961123, study PRJNA320927) | seawater metagenome | isolation source: sample BD02T6 sea water enriched with oil for 6 days | place: USA:Gulf of Mexico | collected 2013-07-27 | reverse complement strand
AACGCCATATGCAAACGCCAAAACAGGTATGGCAAGTAGGGAACCTCGTGACTGTGCCAAAAAACAGGCCACCAGCCCCATAACCACAGCCAAGACTAACAAAACCTTCAACCTAACAGCCTTTTGACGAACTACCAATATGCCATTTAATGAAATGGCTGCCAAAACCAAACTAACTGCCCCGTAACGCATGGGGTTAACCCCGCCACTTGGCCGCAGCCAAATATGAGACCAGTGGTTATCAGAAATAAATATTTGAGCTTGAAAATACTTCATGGCCACATACTGTGCTATTGAAACAGCACCCAGTAAAATTGAGGCTAATGCCAGCAAGACCAGCAACCAAGTAAAATTGAAGCTGAATTGACGTAATAACACATACAGCGGAATCAGCATTAAAAACGTGGCGTAATCTTCTAAATGCATTTGCGCCAAACGAGTATGAGGCCAATAAAAAAAGGAAATTATGGATACAAGCGAAAATAAAGCAAAGCTAAATAACAGCCATTTTTCCGCTTTATTTAAAGCATAATGCTGGCTTCTTAAACGGTACAATCCACACAACCCCAGAAGCAACAGGGCACCAGCCGCAGATCTACCAACAAATGGTAAAGTAAGCGTGGTAGATAGATACATAGCATAAACAAACAACAATAAAAGTGGCCACTTATAAGGTTTAACCCCCCTCAAAGGGCTAGACGCAACAAGGGGTAATACATCTAATATCAAGACAAAAATCCAACAAATGAAAAACGTAGATTATAACAGGAAGAGCACACCAGTAAACCAACCCGACAGAGCGGGACGCTACCTGGCCAATAATGCATGCAGGCCATTAAGCCTCATGGGCTTATAACCCCCCTTTAATCCCCCTTTTTTACGAAAATCAAAAGCAGTGCCAACAAAAAACAAATAATACTGGCCAAATACTGCCTACTGCCTGTACTAGGCTTACCTAAAAAGTTGCGTATAGATATAGAGTTCGCCATCAGCCTATTGACCAATATCTTATATATCAATAGCATAGCGACACAGCTCCTAGTTAGCTTGGATAATAGCTCGTTAATCTATAGATCACTGCTCCCAGCAAACCTCAAAAAGTGAGGGAGCCTCATTACCATAAAAAAGAAAGAACAATTTGTTCGGTAATTACCATGTCAGAAAACATATTTCCATACAGTTTTTCCCTTGTTCTTACTTACGTATTAACACGCCTATTAATTCCTGCAGCTCCCAGACTCGGCCTAATGGACATACCCTGTGACCGCAAAAAGCATACTGGCGCCATACCCTTAGTAGGCGGCCTTGCCATATATGCCTCTATTTTTATTTGCACCATGTTATTCACCCAACTGCAAATAGAACTATTAAGCATTATTACATTAGGAGGCATTTTAACGACCATAGGCACCTTAGATGACAAATACGGCCTGAGCCCAAAATTAAGGCTGATTATTCAATTTTGCGCAGGCGGGTTACTGTCTTATGGGGCAGGCATACAGTTGCAAAGCTTAGGCAATGTATTTGGCATGGGCATGATACAAACAGGCATATTAGCCGTACCATTAACCGCCATCGGCATTGCCGCCCTTGCCAACGCCTATAATATGACAGACGGAATAGACGGTTTAGCCGCATCACTAGGGATTGTGGGCTTTCTAGCTTTAATTATTAGCTTATACGAACAACTCACCCCAGCAGAGTTTAAAGTGTTAAGCTTTTATGCCTTATCTTTAGCAACTTATTTAATTTTTAACTTCGCCATAAAACCCCTGGCACCCAGTAAGGTATTCATGGGAGATGCAGGCAGTATGTTTATAGGGTTTTCCATTGGTGCCTTCTGTATATATTTTTCACAAAAAGCGAAATATGAATTATCACCTACAACAGTATTATGGTTTGTAGCTGTACCACTATACGACATGATCGCTACTATGATACGCCGCATGCGCAAAGGCCAAAGCCCCTTTTACCCAGACCGTACCCACCTACACCACCTATTGATGCATCTAGGCTTAAATGGTAAGCAAGCATTGGCAGCAATTGTAATGTTCGCCTCTGCATTGGGCGGAATAGGGGTCTTAATAGATAGCTATAAAATAGAAAACTATTATTCATTTAGCGCTTTTATGCTTATCTTTATTCTTTATCTGCAAGTAATTTTACATGCTTGGAAAGTAAAAAAGCTCTTTGGCTAAACCAAAGAGCTTTCTCGAAACTAAACCCAATAAATATTATACTCGTCCATAGCGATCTTCAAAACGTACAATATCATCCTCACCCAAGTAGGAGCCAGATTGCACTTCTATTAACTCCAAAGGCAATTTGCCAGGGTTTTCTAATGAATGAACGGCTCCCACTGGAATATGAGTAGATTCATTCTCGGTCAATAAAAAAGTATTATCCGAAACAGTGACTTTTGCAGTACCCGAAACTACAATCCAATGCTCAGCCCGATGATGATGCATTTGCAGACTAAGCTTAGCTCCTGGTTTAACGGTTATGCGCTTAACCTGATATCGCTCACCAGAGTCAATAGAGTCATACCGCCCCCAAGGACGATAAACCTCTCGATGAAGCTTATGCTCGGTACGCCCATCCTGTTTAAGCTTTGCCACTATTTTCTTAATATCCTGAACCTTGTCTTTTGTGGCCACCAGCAAAGCATCTTTAGTATCAACAATAATAATATCATCTAATCCCAAAGTAGCGATTAAACGCTCATCGCCATGTACCAGGCAATTACTAGTCTCTTCTAATATTACATCACCTTGAACCACGTTATTGTCTGAATCCTTAGTACCAAGATCCCATAATGCAGACCACGAGCCAATATCATCCCATCCGGCATCTAAAGGCACCACTACCACATCTGAAGCATTTTCTGCACTGCATAGAGGTTCCATAACGGCGTAATCAATAGATTCATCAGGGCAAGCGATAAATACCGCCTTATCGACACGAATAAAATCTAAATCTTTTGTCGTGCTTTTTAAAGATAAATCACAAGCTTTAGCAATATCCGGCCGATAGTGCTTTAGTACTTCCAAATAACGGCTGGCTTTAAATAAGAACATACCACTATTCCAATAGTAGAGACCGCTTTTCAAATAAGAAGTAGCGGTCTCAAAGTCTGGCTTTTCTACAAATTGATCAACCAAATAGCATTCATTAAAATCAGCACCACGCTTAATATATCCGTAACCAGTATGAACAGAGCTCGGAACAATGCCAAAAGTGACAAACTTATCTTTTTGGGCTAAAGGTATCGCTTTTTTAACAGCCATCAAAAAAGCCGCTTCATCCTGAATAACATGGTCAGCTGCTAACACAAGCAACAAGGGATCATCATCTCCACAATTTTCCAAGACAATACCTGCAGCCAACGCAATAGCCGGAGCTGTATTACGACCTTCTGGCTCTAATACGATGGAGCCCAGCTTATCAATAGCCCGCAACTGTTCGGCCACTATAAAACGATGCTCTTCATTGCAAATAGTTAACGGAGCGCATATGTCTAATTTAGACAAACGATTTACCGTTGCCTGCAACATTGTATCCTCACCATTCAGCGCTAAGAATTGCTTAGGGTATAAAGCACGAGAAATCGGCCACAACCTAGTCCCCGCCCCCCCGCCATAACAATGGGAATCATCAAAATACAAAACCTCCATAAACGTAATACATGAACGCCAGTAATAGTTATACTATTTGAAGCATAAAGACATATTGACTCAAAATATTCTAAATATTCTAAATATTCTTGCACACCCATTTTGTTTCCAGAATGGACATGCAAAGAATTAACACAATTTTTAACATAACACTCGACGCTACCGAGTCAGCTGCAGCCATTTTTTAGGCATAGACGTCATGATGTAGCTCGATAATATTCTTCTAGCTGTTACGCCAGCCGATAATCGTTTCGCAATGGGCTTTTCAATATATAAGTGCGTTAATATGCCCACTGCAATAACCAATACAACACTTACACTATCGGACACATAAGAGTGGTAGCGGGAAAGGCCTGAGATATTGTAATAGGCAAACAAGGTAGTTGTATGAGTGATATATAAAGCATACGAAGAATTTCCTAGTAATAATAAAAATTTTATTTTCGGTAATATATTCTCTAACAATAAAAAAGAACAAAAGAAAATAAATGCTAAGAAACCATATCCAACAAACCTAAAAGGAAGCTTTCCATCTACATATACGTATTCCTGAACAACAAAAAGAGCAACCAACGACATAGTTGATATCAGCACAAGATATGAAAGGTGTATTCTCGAAGTGACCATACCTTTTAGTCTCTCCGTTAGGAAATAAGCAAATATACCAAATATAAACTCCAAGAAATGCCCGTAAGCTTTTTCCGGAAATAACACAGCGTCTAGAATAATTGAAAGAAGGATCAAAGAGAAAATTAAAATAAACACCCTAGTCTTTTTACTTACTGCAAAAACCAAGGAAAATGCACATAAAGCATAAAATACAAACTCATACTCCAAGGTCCAACCAATAGACAAAACAGGGCTTGACCATTTCAACTTTAAAAAAAGCAAACTATGTATAATGTGTTCCGTTGTTGGCTCATTTGAATTACCTATAAATAACGCCACTGCGGTTACGATATAATAGATTGGAGCAACGCGAAAAAAGCGAGCTAAAAAAAACTCAAGTGCCCCCCGATGGCTTTCATACATAATATACATCATGATGTAGCCACTGATTACGAAAAAGATATCAACTCCCTGAGCACCAAACCAACCAAAAGTATGGACAATTAACACCATTAAAGCGGCCAGTGCACGCATATATTGAATTGACAAAAGCAAAGTATTTACCTCAACATTATTTATTAAAAAACTATTCACACGACTACATAAAAATCAAAATCCCCCTATAAAGCTACCTCAGATATTTTTGTGCACAAAATAACCTCTGTATCCTTAAATAAACGAGAAAATAAACTGTAAATCTACTATCTATGGCATCATCTAGATGCATCTATCCTGTAAAATCTCATAATAAAAATTATTTTCATCAATAACAACATCTGGATTTTCGATTGCATAACTTAATTTAGCAACCAAAACGTTCCTCTTTGAGTTACATTTAGGGTTTATCACTTTTCCACTTCCAACATTAACTTCTGCACAACAACCATATTCATGCCTGTGGAACTTTTCAATTCCCTATTGAATATTTCAAGCCGATTCAATATAGCGAAACTCATTACTATGGACATAAAGACGCATTAGTGCAACTCAAAAATAAACTTCCGAATCTAGCCAGGACTATTCAAAGTTAAATTAATTATTTTGGATTTTGGCTTAAAATTAGGATCTAATTAAATATAAATATCTTGTGTTTATCTAATCACGTTTCAAACCACCACCATCAACCGCTTACACGACTGCTATCTCGGGATGGAGGGGCATTGATGACGGTATATGAAGCAGTATCTGCATTTGTTGTAAAAAGGGGTAACTGTCAGTACTCTCACCTTCCCTGTCCATTTCGGGCATTGTCAGGTGGCTGCGTTTATGGGTGAGTCCCATCCCGTTTCCATTAGCCACGTCCTATTACATTTCTTACAATTTGTTTTGATGCTAGCTTAAGAAGAGCTCTTGGCAGATCTGCGCTTTTTGAAGGTGCCATAAAACGCTCCATAAAAAAATTATCTCGCGTATTTCCTGTTGAAAAATTAAGCCGGTTTCTAGCTAGGAAGGCATCAACAAGCGATGTATCCTTCATAATTTTGACAGAATCCTTATTAAAATTACAACCAAACGGTATAGAAAAAACTTTCGACCTATTAACATCAAAACCGTCCAGCACAGCTGAGGCAGTAACAAACGTAATTTTAGAGTTAATTATAAACTATACTTCTTCAATTAAAACCGTCATCTATAATAATGGGAATTAATTAGCAGGCCATTTAGAGATAGCGCAAAAGACTGATTCAAAAAGCTATTTTGCACACACTTATCATCCCTATGAACGTGGGCTGAATGAAAATACCAACGGATTATTACGACAGTATTTTCCAAAAGGCACTGATTTTTCAACACTAACTTATGAAGATGTAGTTAAAGCAGTTAATAAATTAAATAATCGTCCAAGGAAATGCCTAGGATTCAAAACACCGAATCAGGTATTCTTGGGAATAAACCCACCGGTTGCATTAGTGAGTTGAATCCGCGCTTGCTCATTCGTTGATCCACGGTAGAAACAACAATAGTATGGACAGCTACTAGCAAAATAGCACCCATTAGCTAATATTAACAGGGCTAAGTCGTTTTTAAATTCGGGATTGAATAAGATATTGTTTCTTTAACATATAGTTAAAGTAAATGTTGGGGGGAGTTATTAGGCTCCCCCAATAAATTCCAGTAATAAAATCATTTCACTCCTGCAATTAACCCATTAAATTGGAATTCCTTCCTCAAACGATTTTAGTGCACGATATAACCTCAGTATCATTAAATATACTGGAAAATAAACTGGTAAAAAACCGTAATTTTTTTGGCACCTTATCTATCAGCAACCCCTGATTTACTTTGGTTATGGAGTTCACCTGAAAGCCCTGATTTAACAACTCATGCTTCCATCTATACGTTGAACGAAACTCATAAGGACCAATTTTGTAAAAAGATGATTTATGGTAGATATGTCGTTTAAAACCCATGCAACGCAGCAAACCAAATACCAGACCAATTGCTCCATACTTTCTTATTGAAACAATCTTAAGCTCCCCACCCATCTTGAGATTTAAGTTTATATTTCTTAATTGACGTCCCAAATCCACTAAAAAAATATTAGCCTCGGTCAATATTGCTACAGAACTGACAATATTTTTTTTGTTTTTCACAAGATTAATTTCAAAATCTTTATTTGACAAATAATCCAAGTAGTCCTGATTATCATCATGCATTATTACCCTGTCTTTATGCTGCTCTGATAAATCAGCCCAAATTGGCTCCCAAGGGAAATAGACAGACACATTTCCATCAATACTCAAACCATCATCGAGCAAATCTTGACATAACTTTTGATTTAGCTTCCAGACCCCCTGCCTACTTCTAGGGAAATACACACCTGAAATTCTCCTCCTATAATCCAAAGCTTGCTCAGGAGTCCACCCCGAATGATAGGATGTTAACGAAAAAGGTGATGAAAGCTTATATTTATTATGTGATAACAGCCGCTCAACGGACAACTTATAAGGATTACCCTGTAATTCAGCTGGCTCCCCTAAAAAGATTAAAAGAGGAACATCAAGGCGAGCTGGGATATCAAGTTTAGACTTAATATAATCTTTCCCAACAAAGCCCGCTATTGGAATAGTAGCCAATCCCATACTAGTAGCCTTAAGTAACAAATTTTCAATAGCCATACCCAAACTAATATAATTGGCTTGGTTTTCGAATGAGATATCCGGATCAACTACAGCAACTAGTAAATTTCTAGTCCACTTTACTTTTCCTGTTACATGTTTTGAAAATCCAGCCAATATATCTGGCTGGTCAACATGGATAAAGCTATACAGTTGAAGATTACATGAATTGGGTGCTTTAGACGCAGCCTCAATCAGATTCTCAACTAATGCATGCTCTATGGTATTTGCAGTAAACTTCCTACAAGAAAATCTACTATCTATGACGTCATCTAGATTCATCTATCCTGTAAAACCTCATAATAAAAATTATTTTCATCAATAACAACATCAGGATTTTCGATTGCATAACTTAATTTAGCAACCAAACCGTTCATTTTTGAGCTATATTTAGGGTTTATCACTTGACCACTTTCGACATTAACTTCAGCACAATAGCCATGTTCATGCCTATGGAACTTTTCAATTCCCTGTTGAATTTTTCTTGCCGCTTCAATATAGCGAGACTTATGACTATGGGCATAAAGACGCATTAGTGCAACACCAAAATCAACTTCTGAATCAAGCCAGGAGCTATTTAAAGTTAAATTAATTCTTTTCAATTTTGGTTTGAAATTAGGGTTGAAAAAAGGAATCAATCCAGTTGTTGTGCTTTGAGTACTTATAACACCGTCGGCAATCGTCATTGCCATATCAATCTCATCGGCAAGTAACAACAGCTCAATAATATGAAAAACGGTTAAATCACTGCCAATCGGCCCACGTTCCACAGAATAGTTCGTGTAAAATATAGACAAATTAGAGTCAAAGTATTTATCGATAAACCTTAAAATAATTTCTTTGAAAAGAGCACTACATTCATCTGAGTGCTTACCCAATGCATATATGCCAAACATTGTATTAGAGTTTTGTTTCAGTAACTGAAACTCACCCTTCCTTTTTGAAAACCCCTTTACAACTCGAGTCACTAAGTTAGCAATTAAACCTTGTGATTCAAAGAAGGGAAAGAACCCATGATTAGAGTAAGTTTCTGTTTCCATGAGCTTATTTAGAAGAGTTTTAGCTTGATCTATATATGAACTATCACCCGTCAACTCGTAAGCCTTACAGAATATTTCAATATACATACCATGATCTTCAGAAGAAAGAACCTTTAACGATAAATATCGAGTAGGGTGTAATATTGACGATACACTCCTTGCATCCAATAGAAACATTTTTGGCCTATCCGTTAAAAACGTCGCAGCAACAACGTTAAGTGTATTCACAAAAACAGAGGTATATTTACTGTCTTTTAACGAAGCCAGATAAAGCCCCCAAAGTAAATCTGTTTGGCTATAACATCTATTTAAAAACTTATGCACTCCACTACCCGATTCTTTAAACAGATAATCAGATAAGGTTAAATGCTCTATAACTTTTTCTAACTCTTGCTCAACTAAGTCATTTCGATTTAGAAAAAAATATACTGGTAAATAGTCTCCTAAGTCCTCAAATGAATTCCCTGACTTATAAACCTCACCAGTAATACTGTTAAATTCTTTTATTTTATTTTTACTACAGTGTTCCACGACTTCGCTAATGAACTTTAGATCATACATAATTAAATCTTCTTCCAACTATCCTGAAACCTATCGTTCAATGTTTGCGCTATTGAACCCCAATGAAATCTTTTAATATTTGATGCATTCGCTAAAGAAGGTCTATTGCCGCTTTCCAGCTGATTTTGAATCTCAATGGCAATGCTCTTAGGATCACCAGGGTCAAAATAACTAGCCGCTTCAGCAGCAACCTCTCTAAATACTTCAATATCAGAACATGCAACCTTACATCCGTAATTCATACCTTCGATTACAGGCATTCCGAAACCTTCATAAAGCGCAGGAGATACAAACACGTTTGACCTAAGGTAGTATCTTTCGAGATCCGCTTCGCTTACTGAGTCAATAAACTCAATTTCTAAACCTTCAACACGTTCAGAAACAAATTTAGCTTCTGCAAGTACAAAGTCTCTTAAACCTAAATCTCGGCCAATTAGAACCACCTTAAGTGGTTTATTAATAATTCCCAGGGCTTTAATCAATGCAATATGATTTTTTCTTTCCTCGAAAGTAGCGACGTAAAGAACATCTAAATCACGCTTTAGATTTTTATTTACATCTTTCGTTATTTTAAAATCATGAACCCCATTATAAGAGACTACAATTTTTTCTTTAGAAATCCCACACAATTCTATTAGCTCTTTTTTAGTAAATTCACTTACACAAACAATATTCTCACACAGCCTTAACTCCAAGGTCTGCGCAAACGATGATAATTTACCAACAACTGATCTTGAAAATTTAGTAAACGACCTTAAATCATGTATTAGCTGATAATGACTATGTTTACGCAATCCCAAAATTGGGACTGGCATAAAGTCAGTGTAAACAATTGATTTTGGCTGAAACAGTAGCCACAAAGTCAACTTAACGTATACAAGCATACGTTGTAATAATGTTTGAAAACTGGAAAATGTTTTTACTTGAGCTCTATCTATCCAGGCAGGCTGGTTTCCATCTGTTACCACAACAGATAAATCAGCACCATGAATAGACTGCAGCAATTGCCCAACTTCATCAAATCGTTTGTTAGCACCGGTCACACGATCCTTGCGATAATACAAAGAAATATAGGTTATTTTCATCTTATGACTCAATATAGTTCTTAACTAATTCATACATGTCCAGATCAGTATCAAAAATTGCCGCGTCATCAAATGAAATTGCCTCCGGCAACCCACCAATTCGCCTCACGATTACTGGAACATTGAGAATTCTAGCTTCCTTCGCTACTCGACCATAGCCCTCTCTCCATACTGACGGGACTATTAACAGGCTACAGTGCGATAAAGCTTCAGCTGTGGAACTAAACCAAGGATGATAGATAACATTATTATTTTTAATTATACTTTTATAGCCCTTACCAACAACCATAAAAGACTGATCTGGAAATTTCTTTGATAAGGCCCAAAATGACTCAAGCCCTTTTAAATGATTATCTCCAATTAGCATTATACATTTCACAGGTGGTTTTTTATTAAAAACCGAATAGGTTTTTACTAATTCCTCGGCATCAATTTTAGGTAGCATCACAGATGAATGTACACCAACACGTTTATACAAAAATTCACTCATAAAATTAGAGTTAGCGACAACATTAGTTGCATTTCTGAGCGCTTTAAAAGATTGTTTTTTGTATAGGTAAATAGCCGGAAATTCAGCCAGCACATAAAAAAACTTTAGAACTCGCTTTAGGCCTTTGTGATAATTTGGCGCAGGATCAATTAAAAACTCATCCCTTAAAAAAACCTTAGACTTTATGTTGTGAGCTTTCGCCACTTCTACAACCAGTGGTGACCAGCGATTCTGGCATATTATTTCATCAATCGAGGGGTTTTCTCTTAATAAATCATTTAATTGATTAATCAATTTTTTTCTATTGAAAAAATACTCATAATAAAAAAAACGATTGAAAGACACATAACCCTTAATTGGAGAAAGTAGCGCACCTCGATCGGAGTAATCAAACTCCATTGCCTTGCCTAGCTTTTTATTCTCAGCATAAACAACCGTACAATTCTCTGCATTGTCTTTTAACAATGAATAGAGACTATGTTCGGCGCCCCCAAGATTATAAGGGGCATTTTTAGCTACAACTAATTTCATAATGAACCGTAAATATTTTTAACATTGGTGGCATATAGTTCCCAAGTGTATAAACTAGATAAATCTAATGATTTTTCCGACATTCTTTTACGAATTACATGTGATTTCAGATTAATCATTGCTTTCTTAAGAGCATCGGTATTTACAGCGTCAATAATTAACCCGCTGCCATTATGATCCACAATTGAACCAGATTCATTAGTGCATATAACAGGTAAACCGGAGGCCATAGCTTCAAATATTGACTTACTGGAGCCCTCCATTAAAGAAGGAAAAACATACACATCCATAGCCTTAAAATAGTTACCCGTATCGACAAAACCAGGAGCGACTATATTTTTAGCACCAAATGCGTGTGAGAAGTCTTTATTAACTTTGCCCAGAAGGTGTAACTCACAATCATCAAAGCATGCATTTTTCCAGACTTGTAAAAGGATATCGATACCTTTTCGTTTAGAGATAGCCCCAGCAAAACAGTATCTTACTTGTTCCGTATTATTTATATCTCTTTTGTAAGTGTTTACATCACAACCAAAATGCACAACGGTAATTTTATCTATCAAACTTTTTGAAAGCTTACAAAACTCATGTTTAACAAAGAAAGAGGGTGATACAACCACCTTGCAAAGTTCAGCACTTCGCTTCTCGACATGCTTTAAATAAGGAAAGTAGCTCAAGCCAACATTAGGCTGCTTAACTAATAACTCTTGAACATAAGAATTAGGCGCAATAGGCGTGTCAAGAACAGTTTTAAATCCCAGTTTATTTAACACTGAAATACAAAAAACACTGTATTCAAAACAATGTGCTACCTTATTATCTTCCCCCCTAAACCTCCATAGCACTACCGGAATTAACAGAATGAATTGAATGTTAAAAACATATATATCCCATCGCCTGGAATTAAATTTTGGTATGTGGTTCTTTCTAATATAATTAAGAGCTCTGCTAACAAAACCAAAACCAGGCAAACTAAAATTATTCTTTTTCCAAAGACCGCCCCGGGAGAATATGGTGTAGTCGATCTTTTCATTCTCTAACAAAGGCAATATTTTGGCTAACCGAAAACCTATATTTCCAGGTGTTCCAATAAGAGTATTGGCTAGATAAAAAATTTTCACAATGCCCGGTCCTTAATGTATTTCGCAGGATTACCTGCCACGATAACACCCTCAGGCACATCTTTTGTTACAATAGAGCCTGCTGCCAATATAGCACCACGACCTATTACAATTCCAGGTAACACCACTACATTTGCACCTATCCACACATCTTCATTAATGATAACTGGATTGCTCTCTTCATGTTGGCGCAGATCCGATTGTGAATGGTTAGCCGTAATTATTTTTACACCAGGACCTATACTTACACTGGAGTGAATAATTAAACCTTGTTTCGCATTAATATAAAGCCCAATAGAGGATCCTAAACAACGGTACAAATCAGTTCTTCCATCATCATCAATGACCTCAAAGCCAGCACTGCATGTGCTTCTGGATGTATAATGTAAATTAAAAGGAAAAGCTTTATTAATTCTAAATATATTTTTAAAAATCCAGTTTATGAAAAAAGTACCCGTTCCAATTTTCCGAACAAGTTCAGGCTTATATTTCATTATTTTTCCCTTTAAATTTCGACGATACGATTGCTAAGCCAATCATTATAAAGCAGCTTACCGCCCACCATAAACTAACCAAACCATGCGTGACATTCATTGGAGATAACACAATAAATACGGTAATGAGCGCGAACTTTCCCTCTAAACTCCCCCACTGCCTCAAAACTGAAATTTGAAAAACTTTAGCCGAATACATAAGAAATATTAAGAGCCCAAAAATTCCTGTTGTTGAAAGTATTTCTAAATGTACCTGATGAGGATGCGGCATTGAACCTTCACTCTCAGGAGAGCATTCCAGATAATTATCCAACTCTTCTTCAAACCGCCCAACACCAACACCAAATAGAGGGAAATCCTCAACCATACACAAAGATTGGCGCCATGTAGCAATACGCTTGGTTTTTTGCTCACCAACCACTTGACCAGACAAAAGTGAGTTCAATCTATACTCTACATTGCCTGAAACACCTTCAAATTGAGCACTTCCTACACCGTACAACAAGCCAAACACTGACAAAACAATGATTAGCCCCACTTGATGCATTGACGCAGAAAAAAGAGGTTTTGAAAATAAAATAAATAAATAAGCAACTATAATAATGACCAGTACCGATCTATTTCCACCCAGCACAATAAAAGCCAGCGTTGTTAATGAGGCGACTGCATATGCTACAAAATACCCTTGCTTAACCCAAACATACAGGCTGGCAAACACCAACCCTAAAAATGAACCAACTACCGGTGCCCCCCATGAAAAAGGCCCAGTGATTCTTCCTCCAGCCAGTGGATTTGAGAAAATAGGATCCATACCAGTTAGCATTTGATATACAGAGCATGCGACGATAATAACAACCAACGCTTGAATCAATTTATAAAATGAAAAAAGCTGTTGAACTGTACGAAAAGCGTTATAAGTAAATATTGGAATATGCACAATTAGTGCTAATGATAAGGCATCCATCATGGCGTTAAATTCATAGTTTTCAATATTTAAAGCAAGTGAAAAGAAAATAACAGATGAGAAACACGTTGCCATTGCAGCTAAAAACTGAAGCCTCCCTTTCCTAACCATCATTAAGACAGAATCAAGAAATGCCGCTCCGCCAACGGTAAGGAATACTATTTTAAATAGCAATGCCAATGCTGAATCCGCACCGCCAAAAGGAATTAAAAGCAATAATGCAGCTAACAAAATAAATCGTAACGTGGAGGCATGTATTAACATATTAACGGACTAGCATTGAAAATGCATACGCCTCTTTAGCACGATTAGGCCAATTATATTTAGACATTACCTGCCTCCTCCCTTCTCTGCCACGCCTTTGTGCATCCTTGGATTCAAGTGCATCTCTAACTGCTGAAACTATACTTCCTTTATGTGAGTGAGAAAATAAGAAGGCATTGTCATTTGAAACAATCTCTGATAACGAACCAATTGTTGATGCCACCACAGGCCTGCCTGCCGCAAAGTATTCAAATAGCTTCATAGGAGAGCAGCACCAATACGTTTTGGTTTGTTCCGTCATAGGAAAAAGCAAACAATCTGCAGAAAGTTGATAGGTTACCAACAACTCACGCTCGACATGAGGAATTGCATAGAAAGCATGATTTTTGTACTTTTCTCTCCAATACGTAAGGTCATTTTCAGATCCACCAATATGGACTAGCGCTACATTTAAATCACTATTAAGAATATCTTCAAAAAGCTCTGCACCACGTCCTGCATATAAGCTACCAGTGTGCAAAACAACCTGTTTATCCGCCGGCACGCCAAACTCGTTAAAAACATTTCTATTCGGTTTATTTTGCTCGTACTGAAAATAGTTCACAGCACTATGAAGAACCGTTACGTCATCATCCAGTAGGCCAAACTCACCTAGCATATACGATTTTAAGGCACTACTAATGGTGACATACTTACCTTTTCCACTGCCTTTAAGCACATTACGAATTAGAAAGTTTGATTTTTTCGATGGACGTTGATGCACCTCATACACGACAGACAAACCTTTTAGTGCGAACAAAGCAGCAATCAAAACATCTCTAGTATAAATGACATCATCTTTAGTAATTTCATTTGAGAAAAATGTTCTAAATGCAAATTCAAGATATTTCAAACGGCCGCTATTAAAAAACAGCGAAATTTTACTCCACCATCCAGGATCGCTTTCCAATACTTCACCAGGACTTAGCAAAAGAAAATCACCATCAATCAAACTAAACTGTTCGCTCATGGAGAATATCTGAACAGATTGAGCGTTTATAGCTGGTATTTTAACAGCCGTGACATATTTCAAAGCCATCTAATGGACCCTTGCCTTTAATATATAAAACCAATAAAAAACTAACATAAATGAACTAACAAACATTGCAAACATAAAACCATTTAAGCTAAAAAATACTGTTAAGGGAAATAACAACCCTAACTGCAATAGTAAATGCAAAAAATTAGCTTTAAGCGAAATACTCGGGTCTATTGACATGGCAACCGGTCTTGCCCACCACGTTATCGCCGGTAATACTGACACAACTACTGCTGAAAAAATTAATTGCATTGAATAACTTTCAATAATAAATTCTGGATAAAAGTAATTAAATACAAACCCAATTGGCGCCAAACTAATAACATAAAACACGCCAATAAACAGTGAGGACTTTACAATTAAATTTGAGATTTTATTGCCATTTTCAATTGCGATCCGAATCTTTGGAAGTAGTAATTTAGAAAAAGGTGTCACAATAAAAAGTGCAAGACTAAAAAACTTTTTCAATAACTCAAAATAACCAACAACATCTTTACTAAAAAAAAGAACAAGCACTAACATATCAATTTTTTTATTACCGGCCTTTAATGTGGCAGAGACAAAATCCTTGAATACATAATAGTATATTTCTTTTTTAAGTGGTTTTTCAACAACTCCCTGCTCCAATCTGCTCACCATCAGCATGCTATAGGCTGAGATATAATAAAGAAGAAGTTCAACAACAGATGAGATAAGGAATACAAGCACCAAACGCATTAATGTGAAATCACCAATAAATAAATACAATGTCACGATTTTCACTAAAGATGCCACAATAGATATAAATGCCATTCTAAAGTATTTTACTTCTGCCAGAATTATTCCTTGCACAGAACCCTGTAAAAACAATACCGACCCATAAAGCACATAAACATAAAATTCATTAAAGTTTCCAGAAATAATAGCCATAAAGCCATCAAAAAAAGAACTTAATGCAGATATCACTAATAGAATTACAACCAGAAGAATTTCAATTTTTATAACTTCACGCCAAAGTTGAAAACAACCAACCCTGGTTTTAAAAAAAACCATTGATGCGCCTGTTTGCGCACCAATAATATTTGTCACCATACTGGTAATTGTGGCTATGGCCACAAACTCACCATATTCTTCAATTCCAAGTGATTTTGAGGATATCACACCTATACTTATAGCAACCAGTGGTACTAACAGCTGACTTATATAAGCTACAATCAAATCCTGCCTTCCAGTGCACCATTGAAGGACTTGCACCATCTTCAATTCAACACACCCTTTGCCGTTCTTAAATAACTATCTATTATAAATTCTATATCAAACTTTTCTTCAGCCAACTTCCTTGATTCCACCCCCATAGACTTTCTTTCATCACACGTTAAATTGATAATTTTCTCTATCGCTTCAACTAATGATTTAAAGTCCCTAGGTTCAACCATAAATCCATTGACACCATCTATAACCGTCTCTTTACATCCTCGATGATTTGTCGTTACAATTGACAAACCTGATGCACTTGCCTCCAAAAGTGACTTAGGAACCCCTTCGTTATAATAAGATGGCAGTACAAAGCAGTCGAAAGATCTCATTATTTCGTGAACATTATCAACTGATCCCAAGTAAAAAATTTTCTCGTTTAAATATGAATCAACCAGGGCAGGCGATATTGCGTAGTTTTTTTCTGAAATAAACGGCCCAACTAGAGTAAAAGTAATACTCTCATACCTATTAACTAATTCTTTTGCAGCATCTAAAAATAGTTTAATGCCTTTTTCTTCAACCAATCTAGATATAAGAACAAAGCGAATTTTATTATGTTCATTATTAGTTACATTAAATCTCTTTAGGTCTACCCCACTGCCATAGGTCACTTCCTTTTGTGCATTTAGAGCAATTTTTTTCAAATTAAAGAATTTCAAGTCATCATTATTCTGAAAATACACTTTTTTAACTTTAGCCAATCCGTATCTATACATTAAAACCAGAGATTTACTGAAAAGACCACTCTTATTAATCTTCTGGCCTAACCCCGATATATTTGCGACTAAGTGTATATTTAATACCCTGCATAGCAATGCAGAATATATATTGCCTTTTGTTGTGAAAGAAAACACCAATGCTGGTTTTAATTTAATAAACAACAACCCCAAATTTAATATGGTAACAGCTTCAAGTAATAAATTTACGCCATATTGCCTTTGCTTTAATTCAACTACAACTGCACCAATTTCTTTCAACTTAGAAGAAAATTCATCGCCAGGTGCAATACAAGTAACCCTATATCCATCATTCAGTAAAGCTTTGATTGTCTCCTTTCTGAAGTTATATAAATACCAGGCTGTGTTTGCAACAAGTACAATATTCTTCCAATCTTGATTCATCTAACGTATTCCACATATAACATAATTTGTTTTCAAGACTAATACTGAAACCTTAGGTTTAGAGTTATAAATTTAACTCACACTAGTTTTTTTGAATTTTCAATATACCAAGGCATGGCAATTTTTATTCCGGACAATATTTCATATTGGGGGTCATATCCTAGAGCCACTTTTGCTTTTGAAATATCAGCCTGAGAATGCCTTACATCTCCAGCGCGAAAATCACAATAACTTGGTTCCAGTTCGACATTCACATCATTTTCAATTAGCGCAGTTTTAATAGAAGAATATAGATCATTTAATGTTGTACGGTCACCAACAGCTACATTATAGACTTGATTTTTAGCCTCTTGCGCAGCTGTTGCTGCCAGAATATTCATTTGAACTGTATTTTCTATAAAACAAAAATCGCGGCTTGTTTCACCGTCACCATTTATAAAAACATCTTCGCCTTTGATCATAGCTGCCGTCCATTTAGGAATCACAGCAGCATAGGCACCATCTGGATCTTGGCGTTTACCAAATACATTAAAGTACCGTAAGCCTATGGTATTAAAGTTATATGTACGGGCAAAAACATCTGCGTACAATTCATTCACGTACTTAGTGACCGCATAAGGCGATAATGGATTGCCGATATTCTCCTCAACTTTTGGTAAGGCTGGATGATCACCATAAGTTGAGCTTGACGCTGCATATGTGAAACTAGTTACACCTTCATCTCTAGCAGCCACTAAAATATTAAGAAAACCGCCTATATTAGTGGCATTCGTAGTTACAGGGTCATTAATTGAGCGTGGAACAGAACCCAACGCAGCTTGATGCAAAACATAATCAATATTCTTTACAGCAATTGCGCAGTCTTTCGGATTTTGAATATCACCCTTAATAAAGGTGAAGTTTTCCCACTGCACAGATTCAACTACAGTTTTCACTTCATCTAAATTGTGTTGATAGCCCGTTGCAAAATTATCTAGCCCCACAACTTTTTGGTTTAGTGTAAGTAAAGCCTCAAGCAAATTAGACCCTATGAAACCCGCTACGCCAGTTATCAGCCAAGTTTTAGGTTCGTCTAATAGACTTTTTCGTATTTGATCGTATTTATTCATATTAAATCTTCTAAAAAATTCAAACCTAACTAAATATTAAGTTCGTATATCCCCTTTACTATTTGCCGTTTAAAAATTTACAGTCTCACATTTTAAAGACGAATATCTGACTCATCTACACTCAATATGTATTTTAAGTCGTATAGAACATGGGTTTCGTTACCTAACGCACGAATTTCAGTTGCTGACATTTGTTTAAATTGATCATGCGCAACAGCTAATATAATACCATCATAATTGTTACTAGGTGCAGTTACAGGTGTTATCCCATATTCGCGGCCTGCTTCTTCTTTGTTAATCCATGGATCATATACATCCACTGTAATATTGTAATCTTTCAATTCATTTACAATATCAACGACTTTTGTATTGCGTATGTCAGGGCAGTTTTCTTTGAAGGTTAAACCCATTAAGAGCACTTTAGCCCCGTCAACTTGAATGCGCTTTTTAAGCATGGTTTTTATTAATTGGCTTACCACATAGCGGCCCATACCATCATTTAGACGGCGTCCAGCCAAAATCATCTCGGGGTTATAGCCGATGCTTTGAGCCTTGTGTGTTAAATAGTATGGGTCTACACCAATACAATGCCCACCAACTAAGCCAGGCCTGAATGGTAAGAAATTCCATTTACTGCCCGCTGCCTCTAATACCGCCTCGGTATCTATTCCCATTTTGTTGAAGATAAGCGCCAATTCATTTATTAAGGCTATATTCACATCACGCTGGGTATTCTCAATTACCTTGGCTGCCTCGGCCACTTTAATTGAGCTTGCTTTATGAGTACCAACAATAATAATTTCGTTATAAAGATCGTCTACTAAATCAGCAATTTCAGGTGTAGAACCTGCAGTTACTTTTACAATGTTTGTTACGCGGTGCTTTTTATCACCCGGATTAATACGCTCTGGGCTGTAACCAGCAAAAAAGTCTCGATTAAATTTCAGGCCCGATACACGTTCCAATACAGGTACACAGTCTTCTTCGGTAGCACCTGGATATACGGTAGATTCATATATGACTATGTCACCCTTATTTATAACCTTGCCTAGCATTTCACTGGCTTTAATAAGCGGGGTTAAATCTGGGCGTTTGTGTTCATCAATGGGGGTAGGCACAGTAACTATATATACATTGCAGTCTGCAAGGTTTTGAGCGTTTGATTCAAATGATAAATGTACGGTAGCCGCTAGCTCTTCATCGCTTACTTCTAGGGTGGCGTCATGACCTTCAATTAATTGACTAATACGTGCTTGATTTATGTCGAAACCCACTACTGAGCGTTTTTTTCCAAATTCAACTGCCAAGGGCAAACCAACATAGCCAAGGCCAATAACGGCTAGTTTAATCTCATCTAACTGCATTTAATTTTCCGTTTATAAAAAGTCAATATATTGGTATTTTAATCGCTACCGAATAAGTCACGAGTATAAACTTTACATCCAACATCTAAAATCTCGTCAGATAACCGATTTGCCACAATAACATCTGAAAGTTTTTTAAAATCACTCAAATCTTTTATAACCCGTGAATTAAAAAAATCCATACCGTCATAAGAAGGCTCGAACACAACCACTTCAATCCCTTTCGCCTTTACTCGTTTCATGATGCCTTGAATGGCTGATGCTCTAAAGTTATCAGAACCCGCCTTCATCACCAAACGGTATATACCCACGACCTTCGGGTTACGGCTAATAATAGAATCCGCAATAAAGTCTTTACGGGTGGTATTGGCATCCACAATGGCCCGCACCATGTTATTGGGTACATTTTTAAAATTAGCTAATAACTGTTTAGTATCTTTTGGTAAACAATAACCACCATAGCCAAATGATGGATTGTTATAGTGATCGCCTATGCGGGGGTCTAGCCCTACCCCTTCTATGATTTGTTTAGTGTTTAATCCGTGGGTTTCGGCATAACTGTCTAGTTCATTAAAGTAAGCTACGCGCATAGCTAAGTATGTATTAGAAAACAACTTTATGGCTTCGGCTTCAGTGCTGCCCGTAAACAGTACATTTATATTTTCTTTAAAGGCACCTTGCTGCATTAAATTGGCAAACTGTTTTGCACGGTCTGATTGTTCTCCCACTACAATACGACTTGGGTATAAGTTATCGCTCAGGGCTTTTCCTTCTCGTAAGAATTCGGGGGAAAAGATGATGTTTTCACAATTTAGCTCTTGTTTTATTTTTACAGTAAAGCCTACGGGTACAGTGGATTTTATAATCATTACCGCATTTGGATTAATGGCCATTACGTCTTTAATAACAGATTCTACGGTACTGGTATTAAAGTAGTTGGTATCTGTATCGTAATCAGTAGGCGTAGCAATTATGACAAAGCCTGCATCTTTATAAGCTATCTCTTTATTTAACGTGGCAGTAAAGTTAATAGCTTTATTTTTTAAAAAGTCTTCTATTTCAACATCCGCAATGGGAGATTGTTTGCGGTTAAGCATGTCTATTTTTTCAGGAATTACATCAAGCGCAACCACTTCATTATGCTGCGCAAGTAACATGGCATTGGATAGACCTACGTATCCTGTTCCGGCTATGGCTATTTTCATTTATATCGCTTGCAAGCAAGCTCCTACAGTTGACGGTGGCGAACAAGCTCGCTCCTACCTTTTTTATTTTAATGTATTACGCCACAGGCTAAAATACACCCTACGATTTTATTTTTTATACTTGGTAGTAACTTTTAAACCAGCCTACAAAATTCTGCATACCTGTGTTTATATCTGTTTTTGGTTCAAAGCCATTTATTGCACTAAGCTTAGTTATGCTAGCTGCTGTTCCTACTACATCACCGGGCTGCATGGGTTTAAAGTTTATTATTGCGTCTTTACCCGATGCGACTTCTATGGCTTTTATAAAGTCCATTAATTTTGTGGGCTTATCGTTGCCAATATTTAAAATACGATATGGGCAATAACTGGT